>Ga0136611_10000168_pt1 | contig 38773 bp, 46 predicted proteins | sample AntDrymUQ2232306_2_FD_106645 | JGI IMG/M metagenome (GOLD analysis project Ga0136611, IMG submission 106645) | Polar desert sand microbial communities from Dry Valleys, Antarctica - metaG UQ223 (23.06) | ecosystem: Environmental > Terrestrial > Soil > Desert | place: Antarctica: Dry Valley...
CGGCTGGAGCGGGGCGCCCGCCGACCCGCTGTTCGCGCTGAAGGCCGACCTGCTGGCTCTGCTGGAAGAACTCGGCGCGCCCGTGCTTTCCCTCCAGACCGTGCAGCCGGCCGCGGCCGGCTGGTGGCACCCCGGCCGCTCGGCGGCGCTGAAGCTCGGCCCCAAAGTCACGCTTGCGGAGTTCGGCGAACTCCACCCGGCCACGCGGAAGTCGCTCGACGTCTCGGGTCCGATGTTCGGCTTCGAGCTCCTGCTCAGTGCGCTGCCGCCCGCGAAGGCGCGGCCGGCCAAGACCCGCCCGGCGCTCCACCTCTCCCCGTTGATGCCGCTGCACCGCGACTTCGCCTTCGTGGTCGACCGCGATCGCCCGGCCGCCGACCTGATCCGGGCCGCCGCCGGGGCCGACAAGGCGCTGATCGCCGAGGTCCGCGTGTTCGACGTCTACGAAGGCGCGGGGGTGGCGGAGGGGAAGAAGTCGGTGGCCGTCGAGGTCACCCTGCAGCCGCGCGAGAAGACCCTCGCCGAAGCCGAGATCGAGGCGCTGTCGGTCCGGATCGTCGACGCCGTCGCCAAGCTCGGCGGTGAACTGAGGCGATAGGTCGCCCTGGCGCGACCTGCCCGAGCGCCACGGCCCGTACACGACGGTCTACAACCGCTTTGATCGCTCGGCCCGCAAGGGCGTGTGGCTGGCGATTTTCGAGGCGCTGGCGGCGAGGTCGCCCCAGTCCCCATGGCCGGCATATGGGCCGTGCGGGCACCGGCGAAGCTACGGCGCGGGCCGCCTGCGGGCGAGCGCCAGCCGCCCCAGTCCCACCATCGCCACCAGCGCCCAGGCACCCTCCATCAACACCGCCGACAGGTTGAAGTCGTGGGCGAGCGACACCAGGATCAGCAGTGCGCCGATCAGGTTCAGCACCAGCGCCGCCGCCTTCTTCGGGTCCAGCCGGCCGTTGGTGGCGCCGGCGTAAGCGACCAGGATCAACAGAACCCCGAACACGCCGGCCAGGTCGGGGATGGTCACGGCGTTCCGGCCGAGGCCTCCTCGGCGTGTTCCGCCAGGATGGTCAGGCCCTCGGGCGTCACGTCGGCGAAGCCGCCGCGGACGGTGAAGGTGCGCCGCGCGTTCCCGTCGATCACCTCCACCGGTCCCTCGCGCAGGGTGGTCATGAACGGCGCGTGGCCGGCGAACACGCCGAAGTCGCCCTCGGCGCCCGGCGCGTTCACCTGATCGACCTCGCCGGCGTAGAGCTCGCGCTCGGGCGCCACCAGGGAGAATGGGAACTTGGCCATCGTCAGTTTCTCACGGTCGGAAGTCTAGTTGAGCGTCTACGGTCGATCGACGCGCGGCGTCACATGGCTGGTCGGCGGCGGCTGTCAGCGCCATGTCCTGCCCTACGCCGTGCAGAGCGGCGATCAGAGCCGCCTGTCGCTCCGTCTTGCGTGCCACGGCTCGCCACCAGGCCATCATGGGCTCGAAGCTGCGCGTCCGCCAGTCGAGTCCGCAATGCGCCGCATAGGCGTCCAGCGCGCCCACGCTCAGAACGCGGTAGGTTTCTTCGTCCGTGAGCGGCGGGTTCGCCAACTCTTCCGAAGTGGCCGGCGCGCAACGCTGAAGGCCGGGGCCGCAGACGAGCTCGCCCATCCCCTGCAGCATGATGCCGCGGATGTAACGAACACGTTCGACGACGTCAGGCGAGAGCGCGACCGCGGGGGTGCCGACCGCCGCTGCCGTCAAGGCGAGCGCGAGGAGGAACGCCGGCCAGATCACGCACCCTCGCGGGCGAAGGTGAGGATCAGCTGCGGTCCGCTCAGCGGGCCGGCCAGCGGCGGCGGCGTCTCCACGGCCAGCCGCAGGCGCGGCGAGCCGTCGATGGAGCCCGAATACTCGGTCAGATTGGGCTGCACCCGAGCGCGGGTCAGGGTGCGGACCAGCGCCTCCAGGTAGCTGCGGGTCGCCGAAAGGTCGCGTTCTGGTGCGCCGAACAGGGCGACCCGGCAGACGCCGCGGGCCGCGTCCTCGCCCAGCACCACGGTGGCGCCGCCGGTGGCCGGGCGCGAGGCGAAGGCGCGGGTCTCGGCCGAGAAGTCGGCGAACGCGGCCTGTTCCACGGCGTTGGGCTGGTGGGTCCGCAGGCTGGCGCGGGCCAGCGCCTCCGAGGGCGCGTTCAGCGACAGCCGCTGGGCGATCACCGGCACGCAGCCCTCGGCCACCGCGGCGTCGAACGCCTGTGTGGGCGCCACGGGCGCGACGACCTGCGCTTGCGCCGCGGAGGCTAGGCTCAGGGCCGCGACCGATGCGATGGTGCGGAAGCGAGGGGTTCTCAACACGAACCTCCTTGGAATGTGCAGGGAGTGCGAGGGTTGTGGTCGATCAGGGTCACAATGTGGCCCCCTCGCCCCCTGCGTCCTTACGCCGCTTCCGCCGCCATGCGCTCGGCCTTCTCCACCGCCTCGCTGAAGCCGCCGACCATGTAGAAGGCCGACTCCGGCAGGTGGTCGCCCTCGCCGTTAGCGACCGCCTTGAAGGAGGCGATGGTCTCGTCCAGCGGCACGAACTTGCCCGGCGTGTTGGTGAACTGTTCGGCCACGAAGAAGGGTTGGCTGAACAGGCGCTGGATCTTGCGGGCGCGGGCGACGGTCAGCTTGTCGTCTTCGCTGAGCTCGTCCATGCCCAGGATGGCGATGATGTCGCGGAGCGAGCGGTAGTTCTGCAGGATCGACTGCACCTGGCGGGCGACCGCGTAGTGCTCCTCGCCGATCACCAGCGGGTCGAGGATGCGCGAGGTGGAGTCCAGCGGGTCCACCGCCGGGAAGATGCCCTGGGCGGCGATGTCGCGGCTGAGCGTCGTGGTCGCGTCCAGGTGGGCGAAGGAGGTGGCGGGCGCCGGGTCGGTCAGGTCGTCGGCCGGCACGTAGATGGCCTGCACCGAGGTGATCGAGCCCTTGGCGGTGGAGGTGATCCGCTCCTGCAGATTGCCCATCTCGGTGGCCAGGGTGGGCTGATAGCCCACCGCCGAGGGGATGCGGCCGAGCAACGCGGACACTTCCGAGCCGGCTTGCGTGAAGCGGAAGATGTTGTCGATGAAGAGCAACACGTCCTTGCCCTCCTCGTCGCGAAAGTATTCGGCCTGGGCCAGGCCGGTCAGGGCCACGCGGGCGCGGGCGCCGGGAGGCTCGTTCATCTGGCCGTAGACCAGGGCGCAGCGGCTGCCCTCGCCGCCGCCGGCGACGTTGACGCCGGACTCGATCATCTCGTGGTAGAGGTCGTTGCCCTCGCGGGTGCGTTCGCCGACGCCGGCCAGCACGGAGTAGCCGCCGTAGGCCTTGGCGATGTTGTTGATCAGCTCCTGCATGGTCACGGTCTTGCCGACGCCGGCGCCGCCGAACAGGCCGATCTTGCCGCCCTTGGTGTAGGGGCAGAGCAGGTCGATGACCTTGATGCCGGTGACCAGGATCTCCGCCGAGGTCGACTGGTCGACGAAGGCCGGGGCCTCGGCGTGGATCGGCCGGCGTTCGGAGGTCAGGATGTCGCCGCCCTCGTCGATCGGCGCGCCGATGACGTTCATGATGCGGCCCAGCGTGGCGGGCCCCACCGGCACCATGATCGGGCCGCCGGTGTCGCCCACCGGCTGGCCGCGGACCAGGCCCTCGGTGGTGTCCATGGCGATGGTGCGCACGGTGTTCTCGCCCAGGTGCTGGGCGACCTCGAGCACCAGGCGGAAGGGTTCGCCGGAGCGCTGATCGGTGTTGGTGGTCTCCAGCGCGTTGAAGATCGGCGGCAGGGCGCCGTCGAACTCGACGTCGACGACGGCGCCGATCACTTGGGCGATGCGGCCGGATTGGGCGGAGGCGGTGTCTTGAAGGGACATGGGAGTTTCTCGGTCTCGAGGAGGGAAGAGCGCGGCGACGCGCTAGCGAAAATATTCGAGCGGGGTGCGAACAGGCGCTTCGGCCCAGTCACGGTCGGCGGTGACGATCGGTTCGCTTCGCTCTTCGCCAAGGCGATGCAGAAGCGGTCAGCAAGCGAGAGGTCCTTCACCGTGGCGAGCTCGCCGACCCGGCGAGCCTGGCCTTCCGTCGGAGGGATGATCGTCAGGCCCAAGGCCGCGACCATTTCAACCGCCTTCTCCGCCGATGCGCCGCGCGAGACGAGCTTCCCTAGCGTCTCGCCGAGGTTGACCGTCGAGAACGTGCCGCGTCGATCACGCAAGTGCTCCGCGGCCCTTTGGTGGCCGCGCTCACGCAGAACCATCGCCAAAACGCTGGACGCGTCGAACACCATCAGTCGCCCCGCGCCGCCGCGGCTCGACGATCCGCCAAGAGCTCGTCGACGACCCCGGTGGGCATGACGCCGCCGAACGCCTCTAGCGCGATCGCCTGCGCTCGGGCGACGCGGTCCTCCGTGCCCGGGCCGTTCTGGTGCGGTCGAGCGGCTTCTTCGATCAGCGCACGAGCCTCGGCCTCCATGCTCCGGCCCTTGCCGGCGGCCAGAACGCGGAACTTCGCCAGGGTGTCGTCGGGCAGATTGCGTATAGTGAGCGTGGCCATGATGGTCAGGTGAGCGTTGCTAGCAACGCTGTCAAGGCTGTCGAGCGGTCACGACACAGCGCACCTCGCCGGCCGCGACGGTGACCGTCGCCGGTTGCGAGGCAGGGACGTCGAAGTAGCTGTCCCGGCCGCCGACGGTGACCTGCACGACGCCCGGGTTGTTCATGTCGCAGCGGGCGCGACCGTCGGTTCCGCCCGAGCCGGACGAGCCCGACGCCTCGCAGGTGGCGCGCCCGTACTGCCGGCGGACTACGGCCGCTCCGGCGGCGGACCCTTCGTCGGGCGTCCGGGTCAGCGCGGTGAACTGCGCGGCGGTCATGGTGGGGCAGGGCGCGCCCGCCACGGCCATATCCGGCCCGTCGTCCGCGCCGCTGCAACCGGCGACGACCGCCGCCGTCAGGATCGAAGCGATCAGTCGTGCGCGCATCAGACGGCCTCGGCTCCGGAGATGATTTCGATCAGCTCCTTGGTGATCTGCGCCTGCCGCTGGCGGTTGTAACTGAGCGTCAGCTTGCCGATCAGCTCGCCCGCGTTGCGGGTGGCGGAGTCCATCGCCGCCATCTGGCTGGCGTAGAAACCGGCCTGGTTCTCCAGCATCGCCGAAAGCAGCTGCACGCCGATGTTGCGCGGCAGCAGCACCTCCAGGATCGCCTCCTCGGAGGGTTCGTACTCGTAGACCGCACCGTTCAGGTCGAGCGGCCGGTCGCCGGGCTCCACCGCGGCGGGGATCAGCTGCCGCGCGGTGGGGACCTGGCTGACCACCGACTTGTAGCGGCTGTGGATCAGGGTGACGACGTCGGCGTTCCCCGCCTCGAACTCGGCCATGATTCGCTCGGCGATGGGTTGCACGGCGTCCAGGCTGAGCGTCTTGTGTCCGCTCATGTCGAAGGTGTCGATCATCCGGTCGGCGTGCTGACGGCGCATGGCGTCTCGCGCCTTGCGGCCGACGGCCAGGATGCGGACCTCCTTGCCCTGCCCGAGCAGTTCGCCGATCCGCTCCCGCGCCAGCCGCGCGATGACGGTGTTGAAACCGCCGGCCAGACCGCGGTCTGAGGCGGCGACCACCACCAGATGTTTCCGGTCGGAGCCGGTCCCGGCCAGCAGCCGCGGCGCGCCCTCGCCGGAGACGCCGGCGGCCAGGTTGGCGATCACCGCCGCCAGCCGCTGCGCGTAGGGGCGGGCATTCTCCGCCGCCTCCTGGGCGCGTTTCAGCTTGGCCGCGGCGACCATCTGCATGGCCTTGGTGATCTTCTGCGTCGCCTTGACGCTGCCGATCCGGTTGCGGAGATCCTTGAGGCTGTCCATCGCCGTCGATCAGCTCAGGCGAACGACGAGGTGAAGGCTTCGAGCGCCGACTTCAGCTCGGCTTCGAGTTCGCTCGACAGCGCCTTGGAGGTACGGATGCCGTCGAGCAGCGACGCGTGCTGCGACCGGAGGCGACCGCGGAACTCGGCTTCGAAACGGCTCACCTGGTTAGCCGGAATCCCGTCGAGATAGCCGCGGGTGCCGGCGTAGATCACCGCCACCTGCTCCTCCACCGGCACCGGCGAATACTGCGGCTGCTTCAGGAGCTCGGTCAGCCGCTCGCCCCGCGCCAGCAGGCGCTGGGTGGAGGCGTCTAGATCCGAGCCGAACTTGGCGAAGGCCGCCATCTCGCGGTACTGCGCCAGCTCGCCCTTGATCGCCCCGGCGACCTGCTTCATCGCCTTGATCTGCGCCGAGGAGCCGACCCGCGACACCGAGATGCCGACGTTCACCGCCGGGCGGATGCCCTGGTAGAACAGGTCGGTTTCCAGGAAGATCTGGCCGTCGGTGATCGAGATGACGTTGGTCGGGATGTAGGCCGAGACGTCGTTGGCCTGGGTTTCGATCAGCGGCAGCGCCGTCAGCGAGCCGGAGCCGTTGTCCTCGTTCAGCTTGGCCGCCCGCTCCAACAGGCGGGAATGCAGGTAGAAGACGTCGCCCGGATAGGCTTCGCGCCCCGGCGGACGGCGCAGCAGCAGCGACATCTGCCGATAGGCGACGGCCTGTTTCGACAGGTCATCGTAGATGATTAGGGCGTGCATGCCGTTGTCGCGGAACCACTCGCCCATGGCGCAGCCCGAGAACGGCGCCAGGAACTGCAGCGGGGCGGGTTCCGAGGCCGTGGCCGCGACCACGATGGTGTAGTCGAGCGCGCCCTGTTCCTCCAGCGTCTTGACGATCTGCGCCACCGTGGAGCGCTTCTGGCCGATGGCGACGTAGATGCAGTAGAGCTTGGCCGACTCGTCATCGCCGGCGTTGATCGATTTCTGGTTCAGGATAGCGTCGATGGCCACGGCGCTCTTGCCGGTCTGGCGGTCGCCGATAATCAGTTCGCGCTGGCCGCGGCCGATGGGGATCAGGGTGTCGATGGCCTTGATGCCGGTCTGCACGGGCTCATGCACCGATTTCCGCGGGATGATGCCCGGCGCCTTCACGTCCACCCGGCGGCGTTCGTCCGAGACGATCGGGCCCTTGCCGTCGATGGGATCGCCAAGCGGATTGACCACCCGGCCAAGCAGGCCGCGGCCCACCGGCACGTCGACGATCTCGCTCAGCCGGCGGACCTCGTCGCCCTCGCCGATCTGGGCGTCGGAGCCGAAGATCACGACGCCGACGTTGTCCCGCTCCAGGTTCAGGGCCATGCCCTTCACGCCGGCCTTGGGGAACTCGACCATCTCGCCGGCCTGGACCTGGTCCAGCCCGTAGACGCGGGCGATGCCGTCGCCGACCGACAGCACCTGTCCGACGTCGGAGACGTCCGCTTCCTCGCCGAAGCCGGCGATCTGCGACTTCAGGATCGCCGAGATCTCGGCGGCGCGGATGTCCATGGGAATTGAGCTCTTCTCTTGGAATGTCAGGCGCGCTTGAGCGCGTATTTCAGGCCGTCGAGGCGCGACTTCAGCGAGGCGTCGTAAAGACGCGAGCCGACGCGCACGCGCAGTCCGCCCAGGATCGACGGGTCCACGCGGGTGGTGATCTCGGGCGACTTGCCGAGGCTGGAGCGCAGCGCCGCGGCGATCTGCTCGCCCTGGGTGTCGGTCAGCGGCACTGCGGTGACGATCTCCGCGCCGACCACGCCCCGGTGCTTGGCGGAAAGGCGGCGATAGGCGCGGGCCACGTCCGGCAGGTCGGCGGCGCGCCGGTTGCGCGCCAGCAGCGCCAGGAACTTGCGGGTGGTGTCGGCGAAGGCTCCGGCCGCAGCCAGCGCCGCCAGGCCCCGCGCCTTGTCCTCGGCGTTGAAGACGGGCGAGGCCAGCAGGCGGCGGAATTCCGGGCTGTCGCGGCAGGCGGCGTCCAGGCTATTCAGGTCGGCCTCCACGGCGCCGACCTGGTCGCGCTCGCGGGCGAGGTCGAACAGAGCCTTCGCGTAGCGCTGGCCGGCTTCCGACACCTGCGCCGCATGCTCTCTGATGTCGTTCGCCACCTTGAACCCGTCCGATGCGAAGGCGCCGCGGCGGGAGCCCATCCCGCCGCCTAGAGCCTTGTCAGCGATAGAGAAACCGCCCGTGCGGGCGCGGCCCGCGAAGGGCCCTGACCGAAGCCGGGGCGGAGATAACACCCGAGCGCCGCAGCCGCAACCGAGGGCAGGATCGATCGCCGCCGCGCCGCCGCACCACGGAACAGACCTCGGTCACGTGCAATGCTTTATGATGAACAGCCTTTTGACGCTCGCCGCCGACCCCGCCGCATGGCTGGCCCTCCTGACCCTGGTGGTGATGGAGGTGGTGCTCGGGATCGACAATCTCATCTTCATTTCGATCCTGTCGAACAAGCTTCCGCCGGAACACCGCACGCGGGTGCGGCGCATCGGGATCGGCCTGGCGCTGGGGATGCGCTTGGTCCTTCTCGCCACGATCGCCTGGATCGTCGGCCTCACCCAGCCGGTGTTCACCGCTTTCGGAAACGAGTTCTCCTGGCGCGACCTGATCCTGATCGCCGGGGGCCTGTTCCTGCTCTGGAAGGCCACCAAGGAGATCCACCACACCGTCGATCCTGCTCCCACGTCGGGCGTGTTGGACAAGAAGGACGTGGTGGTCGCCAACGTCGGCTCGGCGGTGTTCCAGATCGTGCTGCTCGACCTCGTGTTCTCGATGGACTCGATCCTGACGGCGATCGGCATGACTGACGAACTGCCCATCATGGTGATCGCCGTGCTGATCGCGGTGACGGCGATGCTGCTGGCGGCCGACCCGCTCGGCAATTTCATCAACGACAACCCGACAGTGGTGATGCTGGCGCTGGGCTTTCTGCTGATGATCGGCATGGTGCTGATCGCCGACGGCTTCGGCTACCACGTGCCCAAGGGCTACATCTACGCGGCCATGGCCTTCTCCGCGCTGATCGAAGGCCTCAACATGCTGTCCCGTCGGCTGAACGCTCGTCGTACGTCCCCGGCCGACGGGCAGGCGGCGGACCCGTCGATCTGACGCGTCAGAGAGCCGGGTCGCCGCTCGCCTCCACCCGTGCCGACGCCTGTTTGCGGTGATACATCTGGTTGAGGAGCTCCACCGCCAGCGAAAAGGCGATGGCGAAGTAGAGGTAGCCGCGCGGGATGTGGACGCCGAAGCCGTCGGCGATCAGGGCCATGCCCACCAGCAAAATGAAGCTGAGCGCCAGGATCTTGGTGGTCGGCCGGCGCTGGATGAAGTCGGCCACGGGCTTGGCCGCCACCAGCATGACGATGGTGGACAGCACCACCGCCAGCACCATGATGGCGATGACGTCGGTCATGCCCACCGCGGTGATCACGCTGTCCAGCGAGAAGATGACGTTGATGATGGCGATCTGAACGAGCGCGGAGCCCACCGACTGGGCCTTGCCGACCACGGTGTTGGCGTCGTGCTCGCCCTCGATGGAGTGGTGGATCTCCATGGTGCCCTTGGCCAGCAGGAACAGGCCGCCGGCGATCAGCACCAGGCTCTCGGCCGTGAACGGCTGGCCGAATACGGTGAACAGCGTCGCCTCGAGGTGCGTCAGCAGGAACAGTCCGCCGAGCATGACGATGCGCAGGCCCATGGCCATCCACAGCCCGGTCTGCCGCACGAAGGCCTGCTTGTCCGCCGGCAGGCGCGCCACCGCCACCGCCAGGAAGACGATGTTGTCGATGCCGAGCACGATCTCGAGGAAGGTCAGCGCGCCCAGCGAGGCGAGCGCTTCGGCGGTCAGGAGTTCGGCGAGCATGGGGGGCGTGGCTCTCGACGGCGGCGGGAGAAAGAGCCGTCTAGCCGTCGCTGCGCGTCACAGGAAGCTTCAAGGTCGAAGGCGCCGGCCGAAGGAGGTCGGGATCGTCTGGGGCGTCCGGTCGGTCAATAGCCGCGGAGTCACGCGTCGAAAATGATCTCGGCGATGTCGGTCGAACGCTTGGCCGGGCCGTGGAAAACCGCCTCCACGTCGTTGCCGTCCGGGTCGAGCGGGAACGCGGCGTAGTATCCCGGGTGATAAGGGCGATCGCGCGGCTTGCCGTTGCGCTCCTCGTCCGCCGGTCGAAGAATGCGATAGGGTGCGGCGAGTTGCAGGCTAGAGGAAGCTGTAGGGGTCCACGTCGATCACCAGCCGCACGCTGTTCGGCAGCTTGGCTCGGGCGCGCCAGGTGGACAGGAACGCCTGCAGGTCCACGTCGCGGTTCGCTCGCACCAGGAAGCGTTTGCGACGGCGGCCGCGGATGAGCGCCAGCGGCGCGTCGGCGGGGCCGTAGACCTCCAGGCCCTCGGCGTTGGGGGCGGCGGCGGCCATCGCGGCGGCGGCGGCCTCCACGGCGGCGGGGTCGGGGCCGGCGAGGATCAAGGCGGCGAGGCGGCCGTAGGGGGGGAGGCCCGCGGCCTCGCGCTCGGCGCTTTCGGCGGCGAGGAAGGCGTCGCGGTCTTGGGCGACCAGAGCCCGCAGCACCGGGTGCTCGGGCGTCCAGGTCTGCAGCAGGGCCCGGCCGGGACGCTCGGCGCGGCCGGCGCGGCCGGCGGCCTGCGCCAACAGCTGGAAGGTGCGCTCGCCGGCCCGCAGGTCGCCGCCGCGGAGGCCCAGGTCGGCGTCGACCACGCCCACCAGCGTCAGCCTGGGAAAGTTGTGGCCCTTGGCGGCGGCCTGCGTCGCCACCAGCACGTCGATCTCGCCGCCGGCCATGCGGGCGACCAGGGCGCGGGCGGACTCGCCGTCCGGCACGGTGTCCGACGAGAACACCGCCACGCGGGCGTCGGGGAACAGGGCGCGGACCTCCTCCTCGACCCGCTCCACGCCCGGCCCCACCGACACCAGCGAGTCCTTCGCCGCGCATCGCGGGCAGGCGGCGGGTTTCGGCATCGAGAAGCCGGTCAGGTGGCAGATCAGTCGGCCGGTGTAGCGATGCTCCACCAGCCAGCTGTCGGTGTCCGGCGCGCACAACCGCTCGCCGCAGGCTCGGCACAGCACCACCGGCGCGTAGCCGCGGCGGTTGAGGAACAGCAGGACCTGCTCGCCCCGGTCCAGCGTCTCGACGATCCCGTGTACCAGCGGCGGCGACAGCCAGCGGCCGCGCTCCGGCGGCGTCTCCCGCAGGTCGATCAGGCTGAGGTTGGGCAGGCGGGCGGCGCCGTGACGGGCCGACAACCTGAGCCAACGGTAGCGGCCCTGTTCGGCGTTGTGGATGGTCTCCAGCGACGGGGTGGCCGAGGCCAGCACCACCGGCGCGCCTTCCAGCTTGGCGCGGACCACCGCCAAGTCACGGGCCTGGTAGATGAAGCCCTCCTCCTGCTTGTAGGAGCCGTCGTGCTCCTCGTCGACGACCAGCAGCGCTAGCTTGCGGAACGGCAGGAACAAGGCCGAACGGGCGCCCACCACGATCCGCGCGCCGCCGGTCGCCACCGCCTCCCACACACGACGACGGCGGGGCGGCGAGACGCCGGAGTGCCACTCCGCCGGCGCCGCGCCGAAGCGTTCGGCGAAGCGGGCGATCACCGCCTGGGTCAGGGCGATCTCCGGCAGCAGGATCAGCACCTGGGCGGCCGGATCGCGGCGCAGGGCGGCGGCCGTGGCCTCCAGGTAGACCTCGGTCTTGCCGGAGCCGGTGACGCCGTCGAGGAGGGCCGCGGAGAAGCCGCCGGCCTGAACCATGCCCACCAGCACGGCGGCGGCGGCGGCCTGGCTGTCGTTCAGCCGGTGCGGCGCGTGGTCGGGGTCGGGCTCCGGGAAGGCGATCGGCGGGTCGCGGAACACGACCCTGAGCGCGCCGTCGTCGAGCAGGCCCTTGACCACGGCGGCGCTCACGCCCGCCTTGTCGGCGAGACCGGCGGCGGTGGTCGGCGGATCGGTGCAGGCCAGGATCGCGAGGCGCGCGACGGTCGGCCGGCTCGGCGCCTTTCCGGTGCGTTCGATCAGACGCTGCGGCGTCGGACGCGGCGCACGCAGGCCGCGCAACGTGATGGCCAACGCGCAGCCGGGTGCGTCCACCGCGTAGCGAGCCGCCCATTCGGCGAACCGCAGCGTCGTCTCCGGCAGCGGCGGATCGTCCAGCCGGCCGGTCACCGCCTTCAGCGGCCGGTTCAGGCCCGGCCGATCCGCCAGCGCCGTCACCACGCCTCGGCAGGTGCGCGGCCCCAGCGGCGCCGCCACATGATCGCCCACGGCCAGCGCCAGCCCGTCGACCACCTCGTAGTCGAAGGCCTCCGGCAGAGGCATGGGCAGCAGGACGGAGGCGACGCGGGTCATGAGCGGCCAGCCACATGGCGGCGGGGAACGCCGCAAGCTATGAGGCGCCTCACTTTTCGTTCCGCGAGGCCGCCGTGCAGCTCTTTCTCGACACCACCGACACCGCCGTTCTCGAGGAACTGGCCGCCACCGGGCTGGTGGACGGCGTCACCACCAATCCCTCGCTGATCGCCAAGAGCGGACGTCCCATGCTGGAGGTGATCGCCGAGATCTGCGCCCTGGTCGAGGGGCCGGTCTCCGCCGAGGTGGCGGCGACCGACGCCGAGACCATGATCCGCGAGGGCGAGCGGCTGGCGCAGATCGCCCCCAACGTGACGGTGAAGGTGCCGCTGACCTTCGACGGCCTGCAGGCGACCCGCGCGCTCTCGCGGCAAGGGACCATGGTCAACGTCACCCTCTGCTTCACCGCCGTGCAGGCGCTGCTGGCCGCCAAGGCCGGCGCCACCTTCGTCTCGCCGTTCATCGGCCGGCTGGACGACATGGGCTTCGACGGCATGCGGCTGATCGACGAGATCCGCACCATCTACGACCAGTACGACTTCGACACTGAGATCCTGGCGGCCTCGATCCGCACGCCAGACCACGTCAAGGCCGCCGCCATCGCCGGGGCCGACTGCGCCACCATCCCGCCGGAAGTGTTCCGCCGGCTGATCCAGCATCCGCTGACCGACAAGGGACTGGAGCAGTTCACCGCCGACTGGGCGGGCACCGGCCAGTCGATCCTCGACGCCCGCGCCTTCGACGCCTGACAAGCCATGACCAAGACCATCCTGGTCACCGGCGGCGCCGGCTACGTCGGCAGCCACTGCTGCAAGGCCTTCGCCGCGGCCGGCTGGACGGTGGTGGTCTACGACAGCCTCTACCGCGGCTGGCGCGACCTCGTGCGCTGGGGCGAGCTGATCGAGGGCGACATCCTGGATCGCGCCGCGCTGGACGCGGCCATGTCGCGGGTGCGGCCCGACGCCGTGGCCCACTTCGCCGCCCTGACCTACGTCGGCGAGTCGATGGAGGATCCGGCCACCTACTACGCCAACAACTCGATCGGCGCCTGGACGGTGCTGGAGGCCATGCGGGCGGCGGGCGTTTGGCGCATCCTGTTCTCCTCCACCGCCGCCACCTACGGCGACCCGCTGACCACGCCCATGGACGAGGAGCACGCGCAGTCGCCGATCAATCCCTACGGCTGGTCCAAGCTGATGGTGGAGCGGATGCTGCGCGACTACGACACCGCCTACGGGCTGCGCTACGCGGCGCTGCGCTACTTCAACGCCGCAGGGGCCGACTTCGACGCCGAGATCGGCGAGCGGCACGAGCCGGAGACCCATGTCATCCCGCTGGCGGCGCGCGGCGCCCTCAGCCCCGACTACGCCTTCACCATCTTCGGCGACGATTTCGACACCCGCGACGGCACGGCGCTGCGGGACTACGTCCACGTGGTCGACCTGGCCGACGCCCACGCCCGGGCCGCCGACTACCTGCTGAACGGCGGCGACAGCGCCGCCTTCAACCTCGGCACCGGGGTGGGCACAACCGTCAAGGAGATCGCTGACGCCGTGGAACGCGCCACCGGCCGCCCCCTGCCCCGCCGCATCGGCCCTCGCCGCGCCGGCGACCCTCCGGCGCTGGTGGCGTCGAACGCCAAGGCCCGTGCGGTGCTCGGCTGGGAACCGCGGCATTCGACGATCGACGAGATCGTCGGCTCGGCGTGGCGCTGGCACGTGAAAGATGAAAGTCGCTGAACCGATCGAGGTCCTGCAGCACCATGAGTTCGCATCGTGGCTCGACGCGCTAAAGGACGCTCGCGGCCGGGCCGCCATCAACCGTCGGCTGATACGTCTGCAGGCGGGTTCGCTCGGAGACGCGAAGTCCCTCGGCGGCCCTGCACGAACTCCGGGTTCCAATGGGTCCGGGTTATCGAGTATATTTCACGTTCCGCCATCAGTCCGTGGTCCTTCTGCTGTATTCGGCGGGCTCGGAGAATGCTGGAGGAAATGTCGTGATGAAAGAGACGTTTACCCCGTTTGACCCCAATGATATCTCCAAACACCCGAAGACCAGCTAGAATACCTCTCGCAGGTTTTTGATGTTGGTGACACAGAAGAGTCGCTAACGCCGTGATGTTAGTGGCCGAAGTGCGCAGCCTGAGCGAACTCGCTACAGATGCTCGCAATCTGCTAGACGACGCGAAACGGCTTCGCCAAGGCCGAACCGATGAGCGCGATTTAGGAACCTCACTCCCCATTCCGAATCTTCGTGAACTCTTGGCCGGTCTCGGATATCGGCTGGGATCCCTCGTCACGGCGGCGCAAGCTGCTTGAGGCGCCGCCTGACCGCTCACGCGGCGGCGGCGAGCTTCTCCAGGATGCGCGGGTGCAGGTCCAGGTTGCTGGCGCAGACCGACCCCGACGCGAGAGCGTTGTCGCCCCCGTCGGCGTCGCCGACCTTGCCTCCGGCCTCCTGCAGCAGGATGACCCCGGCGGCCACATCCCACTTTTGCAACCCACGTTCCCAGTAGCCGTCGAAGCGGCCCGCCGCGACCCACGCCAGGTCCAGCGCCGCGGAGCCGAACCGGCGTACGCCCGCCACCTCCGGCGCGATCTGGTGCAGCTCCTTCAGGAACCGCGCGTGCCCCGGCCGCCCCGCCCACGGAATCCCGGTGGCCAGCACTGCGTCCTGCAGCGTGCGCCGGGCCGCCACCCGCAGCCGTACCTCGTTGTTCAGGAAGGCGCCGCGCCCGCGCTCGGCCCAGAACAGTTCTTCGTGGATCGGGCTGTAGGTCACGCCCGCGACGATCTGCCCGTCGCGCTCCAGCGCGATGTTGACGGCGAAATGCGGCATGCCGTGAAGGAAGTTGGTGGTGCCGTCGAGCGGGTCGACGATCCAGGTGTGGGTCTTGTCGGTGCCCTCGATCAGCCCGCGTTCCTCTCCCAGGAAGCCGTAGCCGGGCCGCGACTTCTCCAGCTCCTCGAACAGCGTCTGCTCGGACTTGTGGTCCGCGGCGGTGACGAAGTCGCCGGGCCCCTTCTTGGACACCTGCAGCTGGGTCACCTCGCCGAAGTCGCGCTTCAGCCCCCGCGCCGCCTTGCGCGCGGCGGCGATCATGACCTGCACGAGGGCGGAGGGGGTGGGCATCAGGAGGGGTGAATGGTGAATCGTGAATCGTGAATGGTCTGCGCCTCCAGGCCCATCACGCGATCGCTCGTCACGAAGTCACCATCCACGACTCACCATTCCCGTCTCAATCCGCCCGCCGCACGTACTCGCCCGTCTCCGTCGACACCAGGATGCGCTCGCCCGCGCCCATGAACGGGGGGATCATCACCCGCATGCCGTTCGACGCGGTCGCGGGCTTGTAGGAGGAGGAGGCCGTCTGGCCCTTCACCGTGGGCTCGGTCTCCATCACCTGCAGCACCACCTGCTCCGGCAGTTCCACGCCGATCGGCCGCTCCTCGTGGAATTCCACGACCACCACCATGCCGTCCTGCAGGAAGCGCACCTGGTCGGGGCCGACCCAGTCCTTTTGCAGCTCGATCTGCTCGTAGGATTGCTGGTTCATGAACACCAGGGCGTCGCCCTGTTCGTAGAGATACTGGTAGTCGCGCTGCTCAAGCGTGACCTTCTCGACCTTGTCGTCGGAGCGGAAGCGCTCGTTGAGCTTGCGGCCGTCGATCAGGTTCTTCAGTTCCACCTGGGCGAAGGCGCCGCCCTTGCCGGGTTTGACGTGGTCGGCCTTGACCGCGACCCACAGGCCGCCGTCGTGCTGGATGACGTTGCCAGGCTTGATGGCGTTGCCGTTGATCTTCATGTGGGTGTCTGTTCGGGCGAGGGCCGTGGCCGCTGGAGGCGCGCCTGCGGGCGTGTCGGGAGGCGGCGGAACCTAGACGGGGGCGCCCGCCGCGGCAAGGCTGGCTCAGGCGGCGCGGAGTTCCGCCTGCGCGGGCTCCTCCGCCGCCTCCGGCAGGTCCAGCCAGAAGCGGGCGCCGCGGCCGGGCTCGCTGTAGTAGTCCAGCCGCCCGTCCTGCAATTCCGCCAGCCGCCGGGCGATGGCCAGGCCGATGCCGGTGCCGTCGATCTGGCCGCTCTCCTTGCCCAGCCGGTTGAACGGCTCGAACAGTTCGGAGCGGCGGTCCAGCGGAATACCGGGGCCGTGGTCCTCGACCTCCAGCCGAACCCGGCCCGCCGCCGGGCGATATAGGCGCAGCGTCACCGGGCCGCCGTGACCGGCGTACTTGATGGCGTTGGTGCCCAGGTTGGTGAGGATCTGCGCCACCCGCATCGGGTCGGCGACGGCGTGCAGCGAGCCCTCGCCCTCCAGCACGATCTCGGCCCCGTGTTCCGCCGCCTTGACCCGCAGGCGCTGCAGCACGTCCTCGGCCGCGACCCGCAGGTCCATGCGCACCGGGGCCACCGACAGCTTGCCGGCCTCGGCCTTGGCCACGTCGATCAGGTCCTGCGCCAGCGCGTTCAGCTGGTCGGCGCTGCGCACGATGGTCTTCAGCAGATCCTCCTGCTGGTCGTTCAGCGGTCCCAGGCGCCGGGTCAGCAGGATGTCGCTGAAACCGATGACGGCGTTCAGCGGCGTGCGCACCTCGTGGCTGACGTTGGCCAGCAGCTTGGACTTGCCCTGCGAGGCGATCTCCGCCTGCGCCTGGCGCGCGGCGGCGTCGCGGGCGTAGCCGTCGCGTTCGTCCAGGATCACCGCCACCGCCAGCGTCGGCAGGCAGGCGAAACCCACGTAGAGCTGGCTGTGCCGCACCATCTCCGCCGCCGCTTCGCCGACCAGGACGCCCGAGGCCACGTCGCGCAGCAGGAAGGCCGCCGACATCACCGAAACGATCAGCGTCGCCGCCGACGCCCCGAACAGGCGCAGGCGCACCGCCGCCAGCATCAGCGCCGGATAGACCAGGAAGCCCATGCCGTTGCTGCTGTCGGAGAAGGCGAACACCGACACCATCGCCATCAGCCCCAGCGCCGCCAGGGTCTCGGCCGCCCGGTCGGCGCTGAACAGTTCGCGCACGTAGCGGCTCGACAGCTGCAGCAGGAAGACGCCGAACACCGCGAAGCCGATGGCGTGGCCGAAGTAGAAGGTCAGGCCGCCGTCCACCGCCGGCCGCCCGAGCGCGGCGAAATAGAGGCCCACGCCCAGAGCCGACGGGGCCGGCGCCACCAGGGCGACGCTGACCACGAAGCGCACCAGCCCGCGCAGGGTCTCCAGCGCCAGGCCAGCGGGCGACACCCGCCGCACCAGGCACAGGGCGACCGCCACCTCCAGAGCGTCTAGCACGGTGAACACCGCCGCGCCCACGCTCACGCCGTTGACGATCAGGTTGGCCCCAAGGAAGCCGGCGACGGTGGCAGCCAGTTGCAGGCCGTCGACTCGGGGCGACCGGCGGGCGACCAGCCAGGCGACGAGGGCCACGGCGTTTGCCGCCCACAGGATGGCGATCTGGCTGGTGGCGCGGGTCAGCTCGATGGAGACCAACGCCGCCGCGCCGGTCAGCACGGCCGTGCCGAGCGCCCAGCCGAGCTCGCGCAGTAGGATCAGGCGCCGCACGCGGTCGCGCGAACGCGCCGGGCACGGCGGGTCGGCGACTGCAGCGTTCAGGACGTCGGCCATGGGCTCGTCGTGGCGGTGCGGAAGGCCGCACCAAGGCCCCGCAGAGTGACGCCCGAACCCTAACGCCCGGCTAAGCGGCGAGGCGGTCCGTCACCCCGGCGGCGATGGCGGCGTTCAGCGACTTGACCGCCGCGGCGGCGCCCTCGGGATCGGCCCAGACGCCGCCGCACACGGCCAGGAAGTCGGCCCCGGCGGCCGCCAGCCCTCGGGCGTTGTCCGCCGTGATCCCGCCGATCGCCACGCACGGCGTCTGCATGGTCTGCTGCCAGACGCTCAGCAGCTCCGGTTCGGCGCGGCTCGCCGCGTCCTTGGTCGTGGTGGGGAAGAAGGCCCCGAAGGCCACGTAGTCGGCTCCCGCCTCCGACGCCTCCATCGCCAGGTGACGGCTGTCGTGGCAGGTCACCCCCACCGTCGCCTCCGGGCCGAGCAGCCGCCGCGCCTCGACGCAGCTCGCGTCCTCCTGCCCCACGTGCACCCCGTCGCAGCCCAGCTCGCGGGCCAGGTCGGGCCGGTCGTTCAGGATCACCGCCACGCCGCGGATCTGCGCCGCCGGCGCCAGCAGGCGCACCGCCGCGCGGATCGCCTCGTCGGGCGCGTCCTTCAGCCGAATCTGCAGGGCCGCGACGTCGCCGGCGTCCAGAGCGTCCTGCAGCCGCGGCAGGAACGCGGCCGGATCGTCGATCCGCGGCGGGGTGATCAGATACAGGCGGCAGAGATGAGGCACGGCTCCAGCCTTCGCCCGCGCCCGGTCGGGCGGTCAAGCGACCAGAGTCATGGGCACTGCGTCACTGCGTCAGTGCCGGCGTTCTCAGGCTCGGCGGCGCTGCGCGCGGGAGCAGCGGCGCGGCCGTGGATTGAGCGGGGTGTCACTCTCTTGACCTCGCGGTCCGGTCGAACCGCTGCAGCTCGGCGGGAACGCCGCGCCCGAAGCCCAAGCGACGTTGCCGGAGCTGAAGCACACGCCCGGGGGCTACGTGCACCTCAGGGGAGAACTCAGCATGTCGCCCGACGCCGCCGCGGTTCCGTCGACCATGCCCGCGCACGCCTGCATCGACGGGCGAGGCCCGCGGACGGTCGAGAACCGACGCGCAGCCCGTGCTATTCTCGCTGATCGGCCTCGCCGCCGCCGCGCCGACGCTCGCGCACCCGACCACGAACAGTTCCGGATGGCTCGGTCACAACAGCGGATCGAACTGCGCGCGGGAGGGATTGTGGAAACCATGATCACCCGTCAGATCGTGCCGGTGAGCTGGCGCACGGTGAGACCCTCCTCCGCGCAGGGACGGCGCGGGAGGGCGTCGACGAGTGGGTCGTCGACTTCGACCCACAGGTGAACCCGGCACAGCGTCGGCTTTTCGTGGTGCTGTCGCTTTACGGCGACTACATCGCGGCGAATTTCACCGGCCGGTAGGACGGCTAGGCCGGTCTCAGCTCGGGAGGCGACTGGACGTGCAGGCGGAGCCCTTCATCCGGACGGGCGCCTTCGTGGGCGTGTTTCTGCTGATGGCCGCATGGGAGTTCGCGGCGCCCCGCCGCGTGCAGGCGATAGGTCGCCTCTCGCGCTGGCCGCACAACCTCGGCCTGTTGATCGTCGACACCCTGTTGGTCCGCGTCCTGTTTCCGGCCGCGGCGCTGGGCGCGGCGGTGTTCAGCCAGACGCGAGGCTGGGGCCTGCTGAATCTCGTGGCCGCTCCGGCCTGGCTCGAGGTCGTGCTCGCCCTGATCGTCCTGGACTTGGCGATTTACGCCCAGCACGTGCTGTTCCACCGGGCGCCGGTCCTCTGGCGGCTGCACCGGGTGCATCACGCCGACCTGGAGTTCGACGTCACCACCGGCGTCCGCTTCCATCCGGTCGAGATCGTCCTGTCCATGCTGTTCAAGCTCGCCCTGGTGACGGCGCTCGGCGCGTCGCCGTTGGCGGTCCTAGCGTTCGAGGTGCTGCTGAACGCCACTACCATGTTCAACCACGCCAACGTTCGGATGCCCGTCGCCGCGGACCGCGTGCTGCGATGGTTCGTGGTCACCCCGGACATGCACCGGGTCCACCACTCGATCCTGCGTCGTGAGACTGACAGCAACTTCGGCTTCAACATACCGTGGTGGGACCGGTTGTTCGGCACCTATCGTGCGCAGCCCGAAGCCGGACATGACGGCCTTACCATCGGGCTGGACAGCTTTCGCAGTCGCAGCGAACTGCGCCTCGATCGCCTGCTGCTGCAGCCCCTTCGCCAGGATGATCAGGGCAGGTGATCCCCTCCTTCCGCGTCGCGGATTGTTCCGATCCTGCGCTTTTTCCCCCCTTCTTGCGGCAAACGGACGTGGGGGCCACTGACATGGGAACGCGGCGTCGCCACCGCCGTAAGCACTTCGATCGCGCGGGGGTTCGTCCACGACCCTGACGCCCGCAAGTCGAGGAGGACCGGTTGATGATCTCCCGCAGAGCCGGCCTGTTCGCCGCCGCCGCCGTCGTCCTGGGCGCCGGTTCTGCCCGGACCGCGCCCCGCGCTCCCGCCGGCCGCCCCCCCGTCGGAGGCGACTCCTCCGAAATGGATATCGTCGAGGCGGCGCAGGCGGCGGGGACCTTCACCATGCTGCTCCGGGCCGTGCGGCAGGCCGGCCTCGAAGCGGCGATGAAGACGCCGGGGCCCTTCACCGTCTTCGCGCCGACCGACGCCGCGTTCGCGGCGGTTCCGCCGGCGGTGTCGCGTCGCCTGATGAACCCCGCCAACCGGGCGGAACTGGCCAAGGTGCTGAGCTACCACGTGCTCGCCGGTCGTCTGTTCACCCGCGATCTCGGCCCGATGCCCCGCGCCGCGGAGACCCTGATCGGCGCGCCGGTGGTGCTGAACCCGACCGGCCCGCGCGTCAGGGTCAACGACGCGACCATCACCACGGCGGACATGCGCGTCTCCAACGGCGTCGTGCACGTGATCGACAAGGTGCTGATGCCGGCCATGCCGATCCAGCCGCGGATGTGAACGCCGCCGAGCGGCCTTGAGGAGGGACGGACACGTGGCCACCACGGACCCGCACGACACACGAACCGATCACGCCGGCGACCGGCGCGTGTCCGGCGACGGGCTGATGCGGGCGGCCTCGCTCGCCCTTTACTACGCCATGGCCGTGATCTTCCTGTGGTTCGGATTCATGAAGTTCACCGACTACGAGGCGGCGTCGATCGCCGGCCTGATCATGAACAGCCCGCTGGTCGGCTGGTGGCATGCGGTGCTCGGCATCAAGGGCGCGACGGTGATGCTGGGCGTATTCGAGGTGTTGACGGGTCTCCTGCTCGCGCTACGCGTCGTGTCTCCGCGGATTTCCACGGTCGGCGCGGCCATGAGCGCGCTGACCTTCCTGATCACCCTGACCTTCCTGTTCACGACGCCCGGCGTCGGCGAGGCTCGGGCGGGCGGGTTCCCGGCGCTCTCGGTCCTGCCAGGTCAGTTCCTGCTCAAGGATCTCGTGCTGCTGACGGTCTCGCTCTACCTGCTGGGTGAGTCGCTCGCGGCGCACCGGCTGCGGCGCGCGAGGTGAAGCCGTTCTGAAGCGTCTTCGGCGTTTCGGGCGTTTCGTTGTCAGGCGCGCCAGCGGGGCGTAGGGTCGCCATCGAAAGTGGCACGAGGACAAGCCGATGCTCAGCCGTCTGGAGACGTTTCCCTACGATCTGATGCGGCTCACGCCGTTCGGCTGCGACCCGATGAACGGCGGCACGGGCGGCGGCGGCGGCGGAGGCGGGGAAACCGTCGTGGACCTCACCGGCGCGGCGGCGGCGGCGGGCGAGGCGGGTCCGCTGGTGATGGCCGCGGGCGTGTTCCTCGCGGCCGGCATCTGGTCCTTCCGCAAGTGGGGCCGACCGACGACGGTCGCCGCGGCGGAATCGGCGACGCCGGCGATCTGCGAACCTTCCGCCGTCTAGGTTGGCACGGCGTCCGTTCGCATCCCGCCCGACCCAGCGGTCAGCGCATGGATCGCGCCTGACGCCAAGATTAGGGCTGCGGCCAGCACCGCGAGATACGCCCCCATGCCGATCTCAGTGGAGATCGTGCTCCCGCCGAAGGGCGGCTTCATGATCCGGTAGCCGATGGCCGCCGTGGACACGAGCCCGAGTGCGGCGATCAGCAGACCGAACCGGGCAGGCGAAAGGGGTGCGCGACGCCGGGCCGCCAGCCAGACCAGCCCGATCACCGCCAGCGTCAGCAGCATCACGACCCAACCCGTGTGCGGCGTGGTCAACCAGCCGCTCCAGGTGGTCGCGCCTCGCCGGCCCACCGTCTCGTAGAAGGTGAACATGGTGTAGCCGAACACGAACTGGCCCGCCGCCCCCAGGCCCGCCAATCCCAGCCACGGCGTCATGCCCGGCTGCCCGGCGGCGATCCACGGCGTCGCCGCCGTCTCCCGCGCCGTCCGGCTGAGAGCGTGCAGCAGTCCGCCCGCGGTGATCGCCACGACGCCGATCAGGGCCGCCCACATCCCGGGCAGCAGCTCGACCGCCACCGCGTCCGATGGCAGGCAGTAGTACATGCAACCCACGCCGATGATGCCGACGTGCTCGGGCGTCTCACTGCCGAACGGCGGCACGATCATGCGGTAGCCAAGCTGCAGGGTCGCCAGCAAGCCGACGACGGCGATCGTCAGGCCCAGTCGCCGGCCGCCGAGCGGGTTGCGGCCGGTGAAGGTGGCGAGGAACAGGACCAGCGCCACGACAGCGGCGAGGAAGATCAGTTCCGAGGTCTGCGGAATGCCGAACCAGGCTCCCTGCCGCTCCCCCTGGTACAGGTAGAAGTCGACGTTCAGCGCCCCTACCGTGAGGGCGGCGCCCGCCAGCGCGAGCCAAAGCCAGGGTGTCGTCCGTCCCATCGCCGCCCTTCGCCCCGAAAGGCGCTCCCTAGTCGCGACATGGTCGTTCAGGACGCGGCGCAGCGCAAGCGACGCCTCAGGTCCGCCGCAGCTCCTCGAACAGCCGCAGCGCCGTCTCCACCGCTCGCGCGGTCGCGGCCTCCACCGCCGGGTGCAGGCCGATTCGGAAATCGTCGGTGTCGAACGGCTGGCAGCCGATCACCCGCACCAGCCGCGGCAGCACGCCGACCGCTTCGGCCAGCCGCATCGCCCGCTCGGGCGTGGCGAAATGGATGTCGCAGAAGAAGTCCCGGCGTTCGGTCGCGCTCTCGCCGGGCTCGGGCAGGTGGGGCTCTACCACGCACAGCGTCCCGGGCGCCGCGCCGTGCTCGCAGGCGTCGAACACCACCAGGGCGTCGTAGCCGTCCATCAGTTCCTGCACCAGCGACATGCCGCCGATGCCGGTCTCGATCACCTTGACGCCCTTCGGCAGGCGCGGATCGGCGCGCAGCAGCTCGGCCGCCCGCACGCCAAAGCCGTCGTCGGCCTTGAGCACGTTGCCGACGCCGACCGCCAGGGTGCGCACCGCCCCCCGTCCGGTCAGAAGGCGGGGAGGTCGGGCTCGAACGGCACGCCGAAGCCGATAAAGACCGCGCCGCTCCCCCGCCGGCGCACCGGGTGGCAGGTCAGTGTCTCGCCGCCGCCCATCCGTTCACCGCTGCGGATGTCGTATGCGCAACCGCTGGCCGCGCCGCAGCTGAGGGTGAAGCCGTGCAGCCGGGCCGAGACCATGGTCACGCCGTGGTGCGGACAGGTCGCGTCCGCCGCGAACACCCGCTCGCCGGTGCGGCAGAGCAGGACGTCGCCGTCGTCCATCGACAGCCGCCTGGCCTCGCCGTCAGCCAGTTCGTGAGTCAGCGGCGCCGGCGCCCAGTGCGGCGGCGGGGCCGGTCGGGTCGCCTCGACGGCGGCGGCCTTGGGCGCCTCGAAGGTCCACTCGGTCTTGCAGCCCGGCGTCTTGGGCGGCAGCAGATCGTACATCTCCATCAGCGAGCCGATCGCCGGGTCGGTGACCACCTGCTCCAGCACGCCCTTCTTGAACAGGCGCACCAGCCGGTGCAGCGCCTCGCGGTGGATGGCGTCCACGGAGTCCAGCAGGGCGAACACCCGGGCGCGGAGATCCTCGTCCTCGAGCGCCTCCATCTCGGTCACCGCCTCGTCGGCGGCGGCCAGCAGCTCGGCCCATTCCTCGTTGGTCCGGAAGCCCAGGAGCGCCTGCGGCGGATCGTCGCCACTGAGTTCTCTGGAAGACGCGGCCGCGAAGAGACTGTCGAACGCCTGCGTCATCCGGGCTGAGCGTCGGGGTGGTGTTCGCACGCCTCGTCGTGGTCGTGCTCCTCGCTGTCGCAGCAGCCGGCGTGACATTCCCCGTGGGAGGCCTGCTGGAACTCGGTGAAGGTCTCGAAGAACAGTCCGCCTGCCTTGCGCTTGCCTTCGACGGTGAAGACATAGTCGCCGCCGCTGCGCTCCAGGTCGCCCTGGTCCGCGAGCGCCTCGAAGGCCTCGGCGATGGAGCCGAGATCGCTATTCAGGAAGGTCTTGACGGTATTGGGACGAAAGCGGTCGCCGAACCCTTCGCCGATGAACCAGTAGCAGATCTGCAGCACCTCCTCGCGCTCCTGCAGCCTGTGCAGGGCGCCGCCGGGAGCGGGCTGGATCGCGAGGGTTTCGGTCACGGCGTCGCCTCCGCTTCGGCGCGCGGCCGCAGCCGAGCCTGCATGAAGCTCTGCGGCGGCGTCAGGTCCTCGGCGATCCTGACCGGCAGTCTCTGCAGATCGCCCGTGGCGCAGTCGACGATGGCCTCGGCGAAAGCCGCGGTCGCCCCAGCCACGTCGAATCCGACCTCCTCGGATACGATCATCGGATCGGTGATCCCTCGCGCCCCGAGTTGCACCAGCTCTCCGAACAGGGACGCCGGCAGGTCGATCTCCACCGCAACCGCCTTCGCCGGCCAGACGCCGAAATGGTCGCCGATCACCAGGGTGTTCTCCAGGTCGACGATGCCGGTGACCGCCTCGTAGACCCGCGCTTGGACCGCTTCGGGCGGCAGCGTTCCGCCGCCCCAGCGCCAGACCTCGATTCGTCCCGGCCGACCGCTTACGGCGCTCGCGCCCGCCAGCACGACGCGCTCGAACCGCGCCGCGCCCTCGTCCTGGAACCGCTGGACAACGTGGATCGGGCTCCAGGAGAAGTTCTCCACGACGATGTCGCCGTCATCGTCGGCGAACGCTTCCCCTAGTCTCGTCATCAGCGACGGACCCAGCGGATAGGCCTCCACCACCGGCGTATAACCCACCAGGCCGACCAGGACGCGGGGCGCGGTCATCGCCCCCTCAGTCGATGCCGCAGGCGCAGGTGGTCACTTCCCGCGTGATGGTCCGCGCGTCGTCCTTGACCATTACGTGCGTCGTGCACGGCATGCACGGATCGAAGCTGCGGATCGCGCGCAGGATGTCGATGCCCTGGAACGGCCCGGCCTCGTCGAACCGGCTTTCCAGGATGGTGGTGTTCAGCACCGCCTGCTCGTAGGGCCCGTGCTCGCCCCACGGCGTTCGGGGACAGGCGTTGATCGTCGAGGGGGTGACGATCTGGTAATTGGCCAAGAGGCCGTCCTTGATCTCGCAGTAGTGCGCCAGGAATCCCCGTCCGGCGCCCCAGAAGCCGGCGCCGATGGCGTGACCCTTGGCAGGGATCTTGAACTCCGTCGCCACCTTGGTCTCGCCGCGCTTGCGCAGGTCTAGCGTGCGGAACAGGTTCTCCATGGTGACCATCAGGTTGAACGCCACCGCATAGGCGCGGGCCCGGTTGCGTTCGAAGGCGTTCCACACCGGCGGCACGTGCCACTCCAGCGTCTTGGCCGGGAGGCGCTCGCCCGCCGCCACGTGCAGCTTCAGGCTGTGACCGGTGGACTCGATGTAGTCGCTCTGCGGGATCTTCTGCGCCAGGGCGGTGATGTAGACCCGCGCGTAGGCCCCGGCCTCGAAGGTGTGGCGGTCCCAGGTCGGCGTGGTCGACCAGCTGTAGCGTTCCTTCCAGTCCTGTGCGCCCGGCCGCGGGATGGTGGTCTTGTTCCACGGGTGGTTGGGACTCAGCGGCGCGCCCATAGGATCGGTCTTGAACGGATAGTCGTCCCAGCTCTCATAGTAGGAATGTTCGACGAACTCCTCCAGCCCGACGTTGATGTCGCGCAGCCGCGTGGTCACCAGCTTGCCGTCGACCACCACGCCGGGGGTGGACCAGCGCTTCTCGCCCCACTCGTTGGCATTGGCGTAGGTGGCGTCGTAGTGGTCCTCGTGGTCCCACTGGCCCAGGTCGACCATCGTCGGCGACAGGCGTCCGCAGTCTTTGTAGCGTTCGTCGCAGAAGTAGAAGAACTCTGTGATCTCGTCCCAGATGCCGGCGCACTTCTTCGCGTAGTCGAAGAACTTCGACATCTTCACATAGAACTCGTTGAGCGTGCCGGTGGTGACGGTGGTGGTCACCCCGCCGGGGATGATCGTCTCCGGGTGCGGATATTTGCCGCCGAGTAGAACGTAGGCCTCCCGCGCCACCCGGGTCATCTGCAGCCCCTCAAGGTAGAGCTTGCCGGTGAGCGGGTTCAGATCGGTCATGATTTCGGCCACGGTGGCGTAGCCGTGCAGATCCTGGTGACGGGTGGTCGCCGTCACCGCCGCCGCCCAGATCTCCGGATTGGTCGCCTTGATCAGCGACTCGGAGAAGTCGGGGCCCGCCAGCACGAACAGGTGCAGCGGGTTGTCGTAGAGATATTCGCAGCTCAGCAGCAGGTTGCGGATCAGGATGCCCAGCGGAGGCGGCCGGATGCCGAGCGCCATCTCCACCGCCAGCGCCGAGGCGGTGGAGTGGACGCCGCCGCAAACGCCGCAGGCGCGCGAGCTGATGAAGGCGGCGTCGCGCGGGTCGCGGCCGCGCAGGATCACCTCGTAGCCGCGGAACAGGGTGGCGACCGAATTGGCCTCGACCACCCGCTTGGTCTCGAGGTCCACCACGGTGTGGAAGGCCAGCGCGCCGGCCACGCGGGTGACCGGGTCGTAGTCGATGTCGGCGAGCTGCCCGTTCTTGCGGGCTATGTCCTTCAGCTTCGCGGTGCGCTCCTCCGGCGACTGCACCGTGTAGGCGTAGGGGTCCCTGACCCCGGCCTTGAGCGTGGCGTTGCCCGCGGCGTCGAACTCGATGGGGAGGTTCTCAAAGCACATGCGGCTCGGTCCTGTTCATCGAATCCTACGACGCGCCGAGCGCGGTGTTGAGGGCGGTCAGCTTGGCGCCCAGCGGCGCGGTCTGCTGTCGAACCACGCTCAGCCCTCCCGCGAGCGCCTCCAGATGGTCGGCGCCGCGCTTCAGCGCCCAGAAGATGACGATCAGGTGGACGGCGACGACCAGCACGATCACCACCGCCAGCACCAGGCTGATCCAGGCGAGCAGGGCGGTCATGGACGCGTGCTCCCGCCGCCGGCGACGGGGTCAATCCCGGTCAGTCTGGAGGCCGCAGCCACGGTGTCGTCGAGCAGGGCGGCCGACTGAAGATTGCCGGCGATGCCCCCGCCCGCCTGCGCCATCTCGCGCAGATAGGCGTGGATTCGCAGGGCGGCCTGGGTGGTCCGGGCGAGCAGGATCAGCGCCGCCGGCACGATCACCAGGGCGATCACCAGTAGGGTCGTGATCCAGACGGCGATGACGGCGTCGGGCGCTTCGTTCACGGGCGACCCTCCGGGTCTGGGATCAGGGAGGCCACCGCGGCGTTGATCCGCGGCACCTCCGAGGGCACGTAGGCGGTCTGCCGCTCGATGGCGCGAAGCCCGAAGCGCAGCTTGGCCAGGTAGCTGTCACCGTTGCCGCCGATACGCTTCAGCCGCCGCTGAATCAGCCACACGGCTTCGGCCACGACGCCCAGGAACAGCAGCGTCAGCAGCGACGTCATGATCGCCATGAACAGAAGTTCGCTCATGGCGGCGACGCCCCTCCTTCAGCCTTGCGGCGGGCGAGTTCGGCCACGTCCTCCAGCCGCTTCCTTATCGCCGCCAGTTCGCCCAGATGTACGGTGTTGGCGGCGATCCGCGTGCCGCCCGGCCAGACCCCGTGCTTCAGATCGTTTTCGATAGCGCCGGCGGTAGCAATCACCAGGATCACCAGCACGCTGACCACTATGGTGACCAGGAACAGCACGATCAGCGCTATGCGCCAGAGCAGAACCGGATCGGCGGCGAACCAGTCGGTCATCAGCCGGCCTCCTTGTCCAGCGAGCGGGCGCTGTCGCGGTTGAAGTCGGTGGCGGGACCGAGGTCGGATCCGGTCAGCTGTTCGTGCAGGGCGACCGCGACCATCTTGGTCCGGCGCAGCGCCCAGATTGGCCGGGTCTGCAGCTCGATGGCCTCCACCACCGGCAGCACCGCCCGCGCCAGCCGCAGGATGCGCCGGGCCTGCCACAGGATGCCGATCAACAGGGCGGCGACTAGCAGCACCACCGCGCCCGCCGCGGCGAAGCCCATGAGCCACAGGGTGGGCGGGTCCAATATCATAGCGAGGCCTCCCCGCCGGCCTGGCCGTCGGCGGTCGGGCGCGTTCGAATGTACCGGTGCGAGGCCTCCTGCAGGGCGATCTGACGCTTGGAGCCCGGACGGAACTGCGTGTTCAGCGACTGCAACTTCTTGTAGAAAAAGTGGGTGGCCTGATCGACGAGCCCGCCGCGGGCGCTCACCTTGCCCCAGCCGCTCGGAACGGTGCCGCCGTCCCGGATCCAGCGGTGTTCGCGGTTGTGCTGGCGCTGCATGATGCGGCGGAGCGGGCGCACGAAGCTGCCGGTGGTCCTGCTGGCCGTGCTCGACAGGACCGTGCCCGGCGGCGTCTTGTAGAAGGGCGCGAAGTCGTCGGGAAAGCCCGGCATGGTGCAGCCGATGCAGATGCCGCCGGTGTTCATGCAGCCGCCGGCGTGGCTCTGGGCGCCGCGATAGACGATGTTGCACTGGACCACGGGACCCCAGCAGCCTAGTTCCACCAGGCATTCCGGATCGCCCATCTTCTTGGCGAACACGCCCTCCTCGTAGTCGCCCGCCCGGGTGCAGCCCTGGTGCACGGTGCGCTTGAACATCCAGGCGGGTCGGCCGAGCTCGTCCAGCTCCGGCAGCGGCCCGATGCCCGCCAGAAACATCAGCACGGTGGAGACCGTCTCGGTCATGTTGTCGCCGACCGGCGCGCAGCCGGGAACGTTGATCGGCGGCAGGCCCAGCGCGCTGAGATAATCCTTGCCGAGATAGTCCATCACCGACATCGATCCAGTGACGTTCCCGGCCGCCGCCGGAATGCCGCCCCAGGTGGCGCAGGTGCCCACCGCGATCACCGCCGCGGCGCCCGGCGCCAGGTCCCGCAGCCAGTGGGCGGTGGGGATGGGGCCGGCCTTGTCGCCGCTGCCTGCACCCATGGCCGACCAGTAGCCGCCGAAGGCGCCGGCGATGCTCTCGTCGGCCACCGAACCTTCGTAGATGACCACGTAGGGCGCGCCCAGCTTCCCGGCCTTGGCCAGGTGGTGGGCCTTCATGAACTCCTTGCCCCAAGAAACCGACAGCACGGGGTGATGCAGGATCACCTTTGGCAGGCCCGGGAGGCCGGCGTTCAGCAGCTGCTCCACGCTGGGCGATTGCGCGCCGAGGATCGAGACCGAGCAGCCGTCGCAGCTCATGCCGGCCAGCCAGAAGGCGTGGACTTCGGTAATCGGCCCCGGATCGAGCATGAAGCGGTGCGGCGGCCCGATCGCCGCCTCGCCCGCGCTCCCGTGGGAGGCGCATACGCCGTTCACCTGGCCAGCTTCGTCCAAAGCAGCGCCTCGATTCGAGCAGAGCGTCCTAGACGCCCACCCTAGAGTTTGCCCCACGGGCAGGGTCAACAGCCCTCGTCGTGCCGGTATTCGACGCGGCGTCGTCGCAGGTACAGGACTTCATCAACGCGGCGCAGACGCAGTCCGGCGGCGGCGCCCCGCCATTCCGGGGCGGCCGCACCAGCGCTTCGAAACGGGCCTCCAGATCCTCGTGGCGGCCCTGCAGCACGGCGATGCTGATCGACAGCTCCTGGGTCTCGCGGTCCAGCCAATCGGCGAGCTTCTCGCGCCGGCTTCGTCCGTCGTCCGCCAGGACGGCGCGGACCTGGTCCAGGGACAGGCCGAGCGCCCTTAGGCCCACCACCTCCCTCAGGCGCTCCGCCGCCGCGACGTCGTAGACGCGGTAGTTGTTGTCCTCGCGACCGGGACGGCCGAGCAGGCCGATGCGCTCGTAGTGGCGCAGAGTCTTGGGCGTCACGCCGAGCTGCTTGGCCAGATCGCCGATCCGCATGGTTCGTCCGATTCAGGCGATTGCGGTCTTGATGTCGTGAGCGTTGGCGCCCGGCGGCGCGCGTTCCAGCTCGCCGATCCGCTCGGCCAGCGCGCGGATGGCCAGCACGGCGCGGCCTTCCGGCGCGTAGTCGACCGGCGCCGTCTGCCGCCGCTCGGCCTCGGCGAGAGCCTCGTCGTAGGGGACCACGCCGATCACCGGCATGCCGTGCTGGGCGCAGAAGTCCTCCACCGCCTCGCGGTCCTCGTCGCTGCGAACCTTGTTGGCCACCACGCGTACGAAGGGCACGCCAAGTTCGGTCGCCAGTTCCCAGGTGCGATGCGCGGCCTCCAGCGAGCGGTAGTAGGGTTCGGCCACCACCAGCATCAGATCGACGTTGCGCGCAGTACCGCGCTTCAGGTGCTCCAGCCCCGCCTCCATGTCGGTGATGGTGTGTTCACCCACCGCGGTCAGTTCGGTGATCAGCCCGCGCACCGCCCGGTGCGAGGCGCACATGCAGCCGCTGCCAGCCGTTCCGTGCGCCGGCTTGCCCATGACCAGCAGCTCGATCCCGCCGGGCGCCGTCAGGGCGTAGCGCGCCATCAGGTCGGCGTGCGGCAGGCTCATCTCCATCCGGCTCTCGCCGCCGGGCACGTCGACGCGCCGCATCAGCGACGGCGGGATGTAGACGATGCCGTCGGCGTCTGCGCGCGACACCCCGAGCATCAGGGCCAGGTTCGGGTTGGGATCGCCGTCGATGGCCAGCACCTTGGCCCCGGCGTCGGAGAAGACGCGCGCCAGCACCCCCGCCACGGTGGTCTTGCCCGAGCCGCCCTTGCCCACGGTCGCAATCTTCATGCCGGTGCTCCTATCGGGAGGGTCGACGTTGAGCGTCTTCCCGTTCGGGAGCAAGGTCTGCACGTGCCTTGGGACTCTGCCGAAGATGAAGCGCCCGTCGAGATCCGCATCCGCGGCCTGGTGCAGGGCGTCGGCTTCCGCCCCACGGTCTGGCGGATCGCCACCGAGCAGGGATTGCGGGGCGACGTGCTTAACGACGCCGATGGGGTGCTGGTCCGCCTGACGGCGTCCGACCGACAGATCGACGACTTTCTGAGAAGGCTGTCCGCGGAGGCTCCGCCGCTCTCCCGCATCGACGCCGTCGAGCGACGGCGGGAGCAGGCTCAGGCGCCGCGGGAAGCCTTCCGCATCGCGGCCAGCGCCGGCGGGGCGATGAACACCCTGGTCGCGCCGGACGCGGCGACCTGCGCAGCCTGCCTGAGCGAGATCGGCGACCCTGGCGAGCGGCGGCACGGATACGCCTTCGCCAACTGCACCCATTGCGGTCCGCGCATGACCATCGTCGAGCGGGCGCCCTACGACCGCGCCAACACCACCATGGCCGCCTTCGACCTCTGCCCCAACTGCGCTCGCGAGTACGAGGATCCGTCCGATCGGCGATTCCACGCCCAGCCCATCGCCTGCGCCGTCTGCGGGCCTAGTTTGGCATGGCGGGCGAACGCAGACGGCGACATCTTACCAGCAAGCTCAGCAGGCGATGCTGTGGCAGCCGCCGTCGCGCTAATCAGGCGCGGCGGTATCGTCGCGATCAAGGGGCTGGGCGGCTATCACCTAGCGTGCAGCGCCGCGAACGGCGATGCGCTCAGGCGTCTGCGGCGGGACAAGCGCAGGCCGGCCAAGGCCTTTGCGCTTATGGCGCGCGACGTGGAAACGGCCCGCCGCTACTGCCGCGTCAGCGAGGTCGAGGCGCGACTGCTCCGGATCAAGGAAGCGCCGATCGTGCTGCTGGACGTCGACGGCGTCGACGCCCTGCCCTCTGAGGTCGCGCCGGGGCTGACCATGCTCGGCTTCATGCTGCCCTATACCCCTCTGCACCACCTGCTGCTGGCGGAGCTCGACGGCCCGATCGTGCTGACCAGCGGCAATCTCGCCGACGAACCGCAATGCGTCGACGCCGCGGACGCCGAAGCGAGGCTCGCCGGCGTCGCCGACGGCTGGCTGCACCACGACCGCGCCATTGCCAACCGGATGGACGACTCCGTCGTGCGGGTGATCGGCGGCGCGCCCGTGCTGCTGCGCCGCGCCCGCGGCTACGCTCCGGCGCCCATCGCCATGCCGCCGGGATTCGAGGACGCGCCGGACCTGCTGGCTCTGGGCGGCGAGCTGAAGAACACCTTCTGCCTGCTCAAGGCCGGCCGTGCGATCCTGTCCCAGCATCAGGGCGACCTCGAGCACGATCTCGCCTTCGACGATTTCCGCAGGAACCTCGGCCTGTACCGCGACCTGTTCGGACACCGACCGACGGCGCTCGTGGTCGATCCGCATCCCGAATACCTCTCGACCAAGCACGGCCGCGCCCAGGGACGGAGCGACGGCCTGCCGGTCATCGAGGTCCAGCATCACCACGCCCACATGGCGAGCTGCATGGTCGACAACGGCCTCCCGCTGGACCACCCGCCGGTGCTCGGCGTGGTGCTCGACGGCCTCGGCTGGGGCGAGGACGGGACGCTGTGGGGCGGCGAGTTCCTGCTCGGCGACTACCGCAGCGTCCGCCGGGTGGCGGCGCTGAAGCCCGTCGCCATGCCCGGCGGCGCCCAGGCGGTGCGCGAGCCGTGGCGCAACGCTTTCGCCCACCTCCGCGCGGCGCTCGGCTGGGAGGCGTTCGGACGCGACTTCGGCGACACCGAACTGGCGCGACGGCTGGCCGGGAGGCCGATCGGCACGATGGCCGCCATGATGGACCAGGGCCTGAACGCGCCGCTGGCCAGCTCCTGCGGCCGCCTGTTCGACGCCGTGGCGGCGGCGACCGGCGTGTGCTTCGACCACGCGAGCTACGAAGGCGAGGCGGCCGTTCGACTGGAGACTCTGCTCGGTGATCGACCGGTCGCGGACACGCCCGATGAAATGGCCTATCCTTTCACGGTGAGCGCCGCCGACCCGACCCGTCCCGCCTTTCTCGAACCTCGGCCGATGTGGCTGGCGCTGCTCGACGATCTGTGCCGCGGCACGAGCCCAGCGACCATTTCGGCGCGATTCCACGCCGGGCTGTCGCGCGCGATCGCCGACCTGACCGCCGCCGTGGCGGGATCGGAGACGCGGGTCGTCGCCCTGTCCGGCGGCTGCCTGCAGAACCGGCCGCTGGCGGAGGATCTGATCCGCAGGCTGGAAGGAGGGGGCTTCCGCGTGCTGCACCACGCGCGCGTCCCGCCCAACGACGGCGGCTTGTCGCTCGGCCAGGCCGCGGTGGCGGCCGCCCGGCTCATGGCTGGAGGATAGCGCGCATGTGTCTCGGCATCCCCGGTCAGATCGTCAAGATCACCGACGAGGCCGCCAATCTGGCGATCGCCGACGTCAGCGGCGTCAGGCGCGAGCTGAACATCACCTGCATCCGGCAGGACGGTCGGCCCGCGGCCGACCATCTCGGAGAATGGGTGCTGATCCACGTAGGCTTCGCCATGAGCGTCATCGACGAAGCCGAGGCCGCGGCGACCCTGGAGACCCTGCATCAGCTCGGCGAGGTGCAGGCCGAACTCGACGCCATCCGCGCCGCGCGAGCGATGTGATGGGCGAGGTCGCCGCCGACCCGCTGCACGCGCTCTATCCGCACCTCGGTGACGGAGCCAGCGTACGCGACGAGCCGGACCTGGTGGAGTCGGTGCGACGCAAGGTCGACGATCATCGGTCGGTGGTCGACGACTTCTTCGCCGGCGAGACTCCGGCGGTGGCCGCCGCCGCGCGGACCTTGGCGGAAACCTACCGTATGGGCGGCCGCCTGCTGCTGATGGGCAACGGCGGCTCGAGCTGCGACGCCGCCCACGTGGCGGTGGAGTTCCTGCATCCGGTCACCGCGGGTCGCCCGGCCCTGACCGCGATCAATCTGACCGCCGACGTCGCCATGATCAGCGCGGTCGGCAACGACCTCGGCTTCGCCCACGTCTTCGTGCGTCAGCTGCTCGCCCATGGCCGCCGCGGGGACTGCCTGATGGGGCTGTCGACCAGCGGCAATTCGGCCAACCTCGTCGCCGCCTTCCAGAAAGCGCGGGAGATGGGCGTCAGTACCGTCGGCGTCGCAGGCGGCAACGGCGGGGAGATGGCGCGGCTGGGGCTCGACCACTGTCTGGTCGTGGACACCGACAGCGTCCACCGCGTCCAGGAATGCCACGTGGTGATCTACCACGTGCTCTGGGACCTGGTTCACACCCTGCTGGCGGGCGACCGGCGCCCGCCGGGCGGTGCCGCATGAAGCTGGTCGACGAGTTCCGCGATCCCGCCATGGCCCGGATCCTGTTGCGCGAGATCGAGGCTCTGGTCGGCGAGATCAAGGTCTGCCGCCGTCGGCCGCTGTCGATCATGGAGGTCTGCGGCGGCCACACCCACTCGATCTTTCGCTACGGCGTCGAGGGCCTGCTGCCGCCGGAGATCGAGCTGGTGCACGGTCCGGGCTGTCCGGTCTGCGTGCTGCCCATGGGGCGGGTGGACGACTGCATCGCGCTGGCCGAGACGCCGGGGGTGATCCTGGCCACCTTCGGCGACGCGATCCGCGTGCCGGGCTCCCGCAAGAGCCTGATGCAGGCCAAGGCCGAAGGCGCCGACGTCCGCATCGTCTATTCGCCGGTCGACGCCCTGGCCTTGGCCCGCGCGGATCCCGACCGCCACGTCGTCTTCTTCGCGCTCGGCTTCGAGACCACCATGCCGAGCACCGCGCTGACCGTGCTGACAGCCGCCGCCGAGGGCGTCGCGAACTTCTCGGTGTTTTGCAACCATATCACCATCGTGCCGACCATCAAGGCGGTGCTGGATTCGCCGGACGTGCGGCTGGACGGCTTCCTGGGTCCCGGCCACGTCAGCATGGTGATCGGCGCGGCGCCCTACGCCTTCATCGCCCGCGACTACCGCAAGCCGCTGGTGATCGCCGGGTTTGAGCCGTTGGACGTACTGCACGGGCTGTGGATGGTGCTGAAGCAACTCGCCGATGGCCGCTGCGAGATCGAGAACCAGTACGACCGCGTGGTCAGGCCCGCCGGCAACGAACAGGCGTTGCGGGCCGTGGGCGAGGTGTTCCAGCTCCGCGACTTCTTCGAGTGGCGCGGCCTGGGCTCGATCGATCATTCGGGCGTCCGTCTCCGCGACGCCTACGCCCGGTTCGACGCGGAGCAGCGGTTCAGCGTGCCCGCGGTCCACATCGCCGATCCCAAGGCCTGCCAGTGCGGCGAGGTGCTCAAGGGCGTGATCAAGCCGCGCGACTGCAAGGTGTTCGGCCGCGCCTGCACCCCCGCCACGCCGCTCGGCGCGCTGATGGTGTCGTCGGAAGGGGCCTGCGCGGCCTACTACCGGTACGGCGATCACGACGCGGACCGCAGCGCGGCGACCGAGGCGGCGTGACGTCGGCAGGCCGGGACCCGCGAGGCTCGTACCCGCGGCCGGTCGGCTCGGGGCCGATCGTGACCCTGGCGCACGGCGGCGGCGGCAAGGCCTCGCGCGACCTGGTCGCCGACGTGTTCCTGCGCGCCTTCGGACTCGATGACCCGAGTCGACTGGAGGACCAGGCGCGACTCCCGCTGGCGGCGATGACGGCGCTTGGCGACCGGCTGGCCTTCACCACCGACAGCTACGTCGTCGATCCGCTGTTCTTCCCCGGCGGCGACATCGGCAGGCTCGCGGTCTGCGGTACCGTCAACGACCTCGCGGTGGGCGGCGCGACGCCGCTTCATCTCTCGTGCGGCGTGGTCATCGAGGAAGGCCTGCCGATCGACATCCTGCGCGCGGTGGCCGCCTCCATGGCCTCGGCGGCGGAGGAGGCCGGAGTCCGCATCGTCACCGGCGACACCAAGGTCGTGCCCCGCGGCGCGTGCGACAAGCTGTTCGTCAACACCGCCGGCGTCGGCGTCATACCGGCCGGTCTGGAGCTCGGCGTGGGGCGAGCGCGCGCCGGAGACGCCGTCCTCGTCAGCGGCTTTCTCGGCGACCACGGTGCGGCCATCCTGAACGCCCGCGGCGACTTGGCGCTGGACACGACCGTCGAGAGCGACTGCGCGCCCCTGCACGACCTGATCGCCCGCCTGCTGACCGCCTGTCCCGGCATCCGCTTCCTGCGCGACCCCACGCGGGGCGGGGCGGCGACCGTGCTCAACGAGATCGCCGAGGCCTCCGGCGTCGGCTTGGAGGTCGACGAGTCGCGCATCCCCCTGCGCGCCGAGGTCCGGGGCCTGTGCGAAATCCTCGGCCTCGATCCGCTCTACCTGGCCAACGAAGGCAAGATCGTTTGCGTCGCGGCGGCGGAACACGCCGAGCGAGCCCTGGCCGCGCTGCGCGCGCATCCCCTGGGCGCCTGCGCCGCGATCATCGGCCGAGCGACGGAGGATCGACCGGGCCGCGTGGTCATGCGCACGACCTTCGGCGGCCTGCGCATCGTCGACATGCTCGTCGGCGAGCAGCTCCCCAGAATCTGCTGATCCCCAGCGCCGACGTTCAAGCCCGTCCCATGCCTGGTGCTGTCAGACCAACCGCAACTCGTCTCCACTAGGCGCAGCCGCCCCAACCCTCGGCGTTAATCAGTCGGCGAGCGCCCGCCACTCGGCCAGTGCGGCTGAGCGGTGGTCCTTGTAGGTTTCTCGGCTGGTGAGGTGGCGTTCCTGGTTGAAGTGGTTGTGGATGGAGGCGTGGACCGATGAGAACTTCTGCAGGGTGTGCATCCTGCGGAAGCGGTTCATCGCCCGCTCTCGTCGTCGGAACGGCAGGTGTGAGTTTTCGACCCGGTTGTTGGCCCAGCGGCCCACCTCCTGACGATCCGCTGCACCGATCTCTCTCAGGGCCGCCCTGTAGGATCTGAGCCCGTCGGTCGTGATCGCCTCAGGCTGCCGTGGCGCTTCAGGGCTCGCTTGATGAAGGCCAGCGCCGCCGCCTTGTCGCGGGTCTTGGAGGCGTACGACTCGAGCACCTCGCCCTCGTGGTCCACCGCCCGCCAGAGGTAGTGCATCTCGCCGTTGATCTTCACGTAGACCTCGTCCAGGTGCCAACGCCAGTGCGTGCAGGCCCGCATGCGCTCCACCCGCCTGCGCCGAATCTCGGCGGCGAACATCGGTCCGAACCGGTTCCACCAGAAACGCACCGTTTCATAGCTGACGTCGATGCCCCGTTCCGCCAACAGGTCCTCCACGTTCCTGAGCGACAGCGGGTATTTCACGTACATCATCACCACCAGGCGGATCACCTCGGGCGAGCTGTTGAAGTAGCGGAAGGGGCTGGGCGGAACGCGCTTTCGGGCCATTTCAGCGGCCCTAGGCCGACCCGCTTACCGGACGGTCAATTTGGTCTGACAAGGCCCCGTCACGCGCCCGCCGTTCCCCCGATCTGGACATTCAGCGGCGTCAGGCCGTCGATGACGACCTGCACGCAGTCGCCTTCGACCACCGGACCGACGCCGGCGGGCGTGCCGGTGTAGATCAGGTCGCCGGGGTGCAGGCCCCAGAGACCGGAGAGAAAGGCGATCACGTCGGGGACCGGCCAGATCATGTCGCCCAAGTCGGCGTCTTGCTTTGTCTCGCCGTTGACGGTCAGGCGGATGGCGCCTTGCCCGGGGTCGAAGGCCCCCTCGCCGGCGCGTTGAAGCAGGCCGAGCGGCTTGCTCTGCTCGACGTTCTTGCCCGTGTCCCAAGGGCGCCCGTCCTCCCGCGCCTTGAGCTGCAGATCGCGCCGGGTCATGTCGAGGCCCGCCGCGTAGCCCCAGACATGGTCCATGGCCCGCTCGCGCGCGATTTCACGGCCAGCCTTGCCGATGGCGACTACCAGCTCGGCCTCGAAATGGTAGTTGGAGGTCGCCTGCGGGTAGGCGATGGTGGCGCCGTCGGGGGTGACCGTCTCCGCCCAGGCGGTGAAGAAGAAGGGCGGCTCCCGGTCCGGGTCGCGGCCCATCTCGCGTGCATGGGCGGCGTAGTTGCGGCCGACGCAGAAAACGCGGCGTACTGGAAAGTCCTCCCCCGTGGAGGTGGCCGCCAGCATGGGCGGGGCGGCGGCGACGGCCAGTGTCATAGGGTCTCTTCCCTGTACAGGTTCAAGGCTTCCTGCGCCGCCCGATCGGAATAGACGAACAGGACCAGCTCCCGATCGGCGCGAAGGCGCAACGTCTTCCAGGACGGAACCACCACGATGTCGCGCGGCGTCAGCGGGACATGCGCGTCGTCCATGGTCATCTCGCCCTCGCCCTCGACGACGACGAAGACGGCGCCGTCGGTGGCGCGTCGGGGCCGCGTCTCCAGGCCCGCGGGCAGCAGGCGCACGTGCGCGGCGATGGTCGGCATCACCGGTCCGCCGGTGGCGGGGTTCATGAACTCCAGTGCGTGGCCGACATGCGGATCCGGCGGCTGCCCGCCCGCGGCCAGGGCGCCCAGCGCCGGACGCCAGTCGGCGTAGGGGTAGTGGAACAGCGGCTGACGCGCGGGGCGTCGATCGGCGGAACCTCCGCGCATCGGGCGCAGGTTGCGACCGTAGCGCGCCAGGGTGTCGCCCGGCGGGGCTGTCTCGGGATGGGCCGCAGCACCGAGGTGCTCGGCGAAGCCGGCGTCGAAATGGCGGACGGTGGGGATGTCCAGGCCGTCCAGCCAGATCATCGGCTTGGCGGTGGGGTTGCCGTGATCGTGCCACTGGCCGCCGGGCGTCAGCACCAGGTCGAACGGCCGCA
>Ga0136611_10000169_pt1 | contig 38749 bp, 31 predicted proteins | sample AntDrymUQ2232306_2_FD_106645 | JGI IMG/M metagenome (GOLD analysis project Ga0136611, IMG submission 106645) | Polar desert sand microbial communities from Dry Valleys, Antarctica - metaG UQ223 (23.06) | ecosystem: Environmental > Terrestrial > Soil > Desert | place: Antarctica: Dry Valley...
AACATCGTGCCGCGCGTGCAGGCAGAATCACACGTCGCTCGTCGCTTCGGTGTTGACATGCAGACGTCTGATCCCCGACTGGTAGCTGGAAACACCGCCGCGCCGGTTGCTGATGCGGGACCGGAGCTGACGCTCTCGCCAACTGGGGACGCGAAGACATTCTCGGTTGCGCTGGATGGCAGTGGATCCACCGATGCTGATGGCACCTTGGCGAGCTATGAGTGGTACGTTGGCGCGTCTCTAATCGCAATTGGACCGCGTCCAACGGTCTCACTCGGATACGGAACCAACGTCCTGACGCTGCGCGTTACCGATAGCGGTGGAACGCGGGACTACGACTGGGTGGTCGTACAGATTCTGGACGCTCAAGGGCCAAAGCTGACATCCGCACTCGTCCCCTTCGCAAACGCCGAGGGCTGGAGCAGATCCGATACGTCGGTGAAGCTGCGGGCGGACGACTATCCGTCTGGCCTTGCCTCCGCCACCTATGAAGCAACTGGTGCGCAGCCAATCCCTGCAACGACGGTCGCGCAGAACCTGACGACCTTGCTTATCACCGAGCAAGGCGAGACGATCGTGCGCTTCACCGCTACGGACCAGCTCGGTAACACGTCTCCTGAGCAGGTTGTCGTCGTCAAGATGGACCGCGTCGCACCCACAATGATGACGCCGACGGTCCGACTGGTCGCTCCCCAGAAACTGGGTCTCGACCTGATATCGGCCCGGATTGTGTGGTCGGGGACTGATGCTGACAGCGGGATCGACCGCTACCAGTTGGAACAGAGCATCGATGGCGCAGCCTTCACACGCGTCGGGCTTGCGTCGCCATTGACGAACAGCCTGACCAAGAATGTGCCGGTCGGCGCGACCGTCCAGTTTCGGGTGCGGGCGATTGATATCGCTGGCAACACGGGTGAGTGGGCGCAGACGCCTAACTACACGGTAGCCCCTTACCAGGAGACAAGCGCTGACATCATCTACACTGGGTCATGGACTTCGGTTACGTCTCCGGGAGCCTTCGGTGGAACGCTCGTCCAGTCGCCCGAGTCGGCTTCCTCCGCAACCTTTACGTTCACAGGTCGCCAGGTGGCCTGGGTATCGAGAACCTTCTCAAACTACGGCGAAGCAGAAGTCTGGCTTGATGGCGTCAACGTGGCAACATTCGATCTGTACGCGTTTACCTCAGCGTCCCGGCAGGTCTTCTGGACGTCGCCGTTGGTGAATCCCAGGATTTCTCACACAGTCGAAATTCGGTATACCGGCGTGAGCAATCTCCCTTCGAACGGTGGGATGATTTCGCTAGACGGATTCGTCACGCTCGAACAGTAGTGAACCAGCTAAGCAGAACAGTGGCGCTCCTGGGTTTGATTCCAGGAGCATCACTGTTCCCAGTGAAAAAGCCGGTTACAATCCGAACGCGAGCTGCATCGTCGGCACGGATGTCACGTCGATTCGGTCAAAGCGAGGCAGCGCGCGGACAGGTGTGGAGAGTCCAACAAGAGCCAACGCCTCGCGGGCGGTGGCTTCGGCGATGTCTGGTCGATTGTTCTTGTCAGAGAGATGCGCGAGCCAGACGGCGCGGGTGCGCTCGGTCACGGACGAGGCCAACACCATAGCACAGTCATCATTGCTGAGGTGTCCGCTGGGGCCGCTGATGCGCCGCTTGAGATGTGCGGGATAGGGACCGCGCCGCAACATACCGTCGTCATAGTTCGACTCAATGACGATGATGTCTGCACTTGATACGGCGTCGAAGACGTCCTGCGAGGCGTGGCCCAGGTCGGTAAACAGCGCGATTCGCATCCCGTCGGCAGCAATAACGAATCCGCACGGCTCAGCAGCGTCGTGTGTGACACCGATGAAGCTGATCTCGATCGAGCCGTCTTCGTACCGCTGGCCAGAGGCGTGATGGACTCCGGAATGGGTCCAGCGCATTGCTCCGTACGTCCCGCGCGTCGTGATGACAGGTACGCCATGTCGCTTGATCGTGGAGTCAACAGCGCGCACGTGATCGATGTGCTCGTGGGAGACGACAATCCCAGCCAGACGATCGGCCACTCCGAGATCCCGCACCGCACTCTGGACGACGCGAACTCCAACACCGCAGTCGAGCAACAGGGCGACTTCACCTGTGTCAACCAGAAATGCGTTTCCGGAGCTTCCGGAACCGAGCGAGTACAACTGCATCAGGTGCTTACTCTGGCTGTCTCGGCGAAGATCGCGCGCCCGACGCGCACCAGCGTCGCTCCTTCTTCGATGGCGACGACATAGTCGTTCGTCATGCCCATCGAGAGCTCCTTGAACTGAGCTTCCGGATACCGAATCTGCATCTCGTCTCGTACGTCACGAAGCCCAGCGAACACGGGGCGGGACTGTTCCGGTGTCGAAACCAGCGGAGCCATCGTCATGAAACCCCGGAGCAGGAGATTCGGACACCCAAGCGCATGCTCCAACAGCGCGGTCACATCTTCGGGAAGACAGCCGTGCTTCTGCTCCTCACGAGCAATGTTGACTTGAAGCAGAATCGGCTGAATGATGTCGGAGCCAGCAGCACGTTCCTGTAATGCGTCCAGCAGCGTGGAGCGATCCACGGAATGGATCAGATGAGCAAACCCGGTGACGAATCGGGCTTTGTTCGTTTGCAGACTACCGATGAGATGCAGACGTGTGTCGTCCTGAACGTCGGTGAACTTGTCTCGGGCGTCCTGCACGCGATTCTCACCAAAGTCACGCAGACCCGCCGCGTAGGCTGCGTCAATCACGTCTCGACCCACGGTCTTCGACACACCAACCAGTGAGACGCTGCCAGCCTGCCGCCTTGAGGAACGTTCAGACGCGACGATCCGTTCGCGAACTGATTGCAGGCGATCCTCGAGTGCGGAAACGGCTGCGGATGACGGCGTTGTGATCGTCATGTGCTTTCCTGTCCGTAGTTCAGATTGTCATTGCGAGGAAGGAGCTGCGCGACCATCAACATCCTGCCGGGTAACGCTTTGCCCTGCCTGGCGGCACGATACGAAAAATAACGATCCATGTCGCAACGCACGCAGACACCGGAAATGTCGATCTGCTGCCGTGACACTCCGGCTTCGATGAGCGAGAGCCGGTTCGCGTTCCACAGATCGAAATGATACGACGAGTCACGCCGAATGACTGCCCGCTGACCGTTTTCTACGGCCTGTTCCTTCCAGCGTTCGATAACTTCATCGCCGACCTCGTAGCAGCACGGGCCGATTGAAGGACCGATGCCGGCGACGACATCTTCTGGATCGCTGTCGAACGCCTGCGTCATTGCTGCAACTGCGCGTCGTCCAATCTGGCCGACGGTACCGCGCCAACCGGCATGGACAACACCGAGTGCATGGACGCGCCGGTCGTAGAGCACGAGCGGTACGCAGTCGGCGACGATGACTCCGAGAGCAACAGACACATCGTTCGTCACCATGCCATCGGTCCCGGGAAACCCATCGAAGGCCGGGTAGAGGCCACGCCCGCGATCTGCGGAGGTCGCGACCGCAACGGTGTTGGTGTGCGTTTGCAATGCGACGCTCAGATCGGCCACATCGAAGCCGCTGGCCTGGAGGAACATGTGTCGATTCTCTTCTACCAGCGATGGATCCGAATCACGGCCATGGCCGGTTGAGCCTTCGAGCGGCATGCCAACACGCCGGACACTCATCGCATGTCGCACCGGCAGACTGCGAAACGAGGTGAATCGAAATTCGACTGGCGTGAAACTCGCTATAGCGTTGCTCACCAGCTATTCGCCCGTGGCTTCGTCGAGAATGATCTGGTCTACGACTGTCTCAACCGGCGCATGGTCGTCGGTGAAGACCTGCGCGTCGCCGTTCCACTCACGAATGTTTCCGGATTCCAGCGAAATGTCTCCCACCTCGCGAATGAGACTATCGGACGGCAGATTCGCGATATTCTCCGCGAACGACTCGATGCTCGACTCCTCATGAGTCCCGATGACGATAGAGTTTGTGAATCGGTCGACATCGATGATGTACACATGCGGAAAGACGGACTTCATCGTCGATGCCATCACATCGACAAGCCTGAAGTCGGTATCGGTCCGCCCGGCGTTAAGCACCGCGACACCATCGTCGGTCAAATGCGCATCGACCTGCTCGAAGAACTCTTTGGTCGTGAGATGGAAGGGAATGTACGGCTGGCGGTAGGCGTCGACGCCGATGACGTCGTACTGCTGATCGGTGCGTGTCAGAAAGTAGCGCCCGTCGTCGACTATCACATTGAGATTCGGTTCGTTCATGTCGAAGTATTCGCGACCGATTTCAGCGATCTCTCCGTCGATCTCAACCCCGTCGATAGGGATCGGTCCGTAGGCGGCTGTGAACTGCTTGGCAACGGTGCCAGCGGCCAGCCCGATCAGCAGCAGCGAATCAACGTCTTCCGGCTGCTGGTCGGTGTTGAAGTACGGCCCGACCATGAAATAATCCCATGGACCGCCGGTCAACTGGTTCCCCCCACCGGGGTTGTAGATCGAGTGCGTCGCGTGTCCCTCGTTCAGGGCCAGCCGAATCTGCCCGTCGCGGTCAATCACCTGGACGTAGTTGTAGGGAGTCTCAGCCTCGTAGATGACGCGCCCGTACTCTGGAGGACGCACCAACCCACCGCCATCCAGGATCGGGACCACTGCAACCGCCAGGACGAGGAGGAACGCCACAACAGCCTCGCGGACCGCACGGATTGCCAGAAGTGCCAGCGCCGACGGAATCAATAGCGCCAGGGACAGGATCAGGAACGTGTTCTGCGTTCCGAACACAGGAATCAGGAGAAATGAGGGCAGAAAACTTCCGATGATCGAGCCGACGGTCGAGAGTGCATAGAGGTTCCCAGCCGTGTTGCCCGCTGCGGAGACATCGGCAAGTCGCAGCCGCACCGCGAACGGTGAAATGCAGCCGAGTAGCGTGATCGGGACCGAGAAGAGCAGAATCGTACCGAGTAGCGATCCATAGAACGATCCGACTGCAACGTCATCGAACGCGGCAATCGAAATTTCCAGAATGGGCTTGGAGATCATCGGGATGAATGCGACGCTCGCACCGGCGATCGCCGTCAACGAATAGAGCAACGCTGGATACGGGTAACGGTCGGCGATGCGACCGCCAATGAAGTACCCGAGCGTCAGGTACAACAGCGTCAGGCCGATCAGGTTCGCCCAGATGAAGGTGGACGAACCGAAGTACGGCCCGATCAGGCGCGACATGCTCGTCTCGATGGCGATGCTGCTGATGCCACCGATGAAGACGATCGCTGCCAGGATCAGGCCGCGTGGGTTGGTCCACGCGGCGTCGCAATTGCTGAGTGTGATTGGTGTAGCTACCAAGGGTTAGTACGACTCCAGGTCAATCGGCACGTCGATGATGACGGGCATGTCACTCGAACGCGCGCGGACAAGCGCCTCGCTCAGCGCCTCCGGCGAGTGCGCACGAATCCCTTCAATCCCGTAGGCGTCGGCCAACTTGACATAGTCAGGATTTACCAGATCGACCGAGACGTATCGTCCGGGGTAGGAGCGCTTCTGCGCCGCCTTGACCGCCGTATGCGTCCCATCGTTGAAGATCACGGTCGTCACGGGGATACGATGATGAACGGCCGCTCCCAGTTCCTCCATCGTGAACTGGAATCCGCCGTCTCCGGCCATCACGACGACCTGCTGATCGGGGCAGCCGACCTTCGCTCCGATCGCGGTGGGGAGCGCCGAGCCGAGCGTGCCGAAGCCGCGCGGGAACGTGTAGGTGCGCGGCTCGAAGACCGGGAAGTAGCGGACGCCCTCGTAGGCCATCATCGTCATGTCGTTGCAGAGAATGGCGTCGCGATCCATGCCCTCACGCATCGCGTCCAGGTAGGGTATGTAGCCAGCTGTGCGGGCGTCGGATGGCTCCATCAGACGATCGCGCATGATCGCAACCTGATCTTCGGTCCAGCGTCCCTGCGGGCGCGCGCCAGAACGCACGGCGTCGAGCAGACCACGCATGGCCTGGGTCGCGTCGCCAACGATGCTGACCTCGGCGGCGTACCGCTTGCCATGCTCGCTCGGATCGATGTCGATATGTATGACCTTTGATGGCAACGGCATCGAGCCTTCGCCGCTCGTCCGCACTCCCAGGCCCGAGCCAACGACTATGGCCAGGTCGCTACCACGCATGACCTCGGTCGTCGGGTTGTCGTCTGACCAGCGGTAGCCGAACGCGCCGATCGCGTACGGATCGTCGTTCGGAATAGCACCCTTACCCATGAGCGACATAACGACTGGCGCGCCGAGTTCGGTCGCCAGCTCGCGCAGCACCGCTGACGCCTCTGGCGAGGTCGCGCCGCCGCCCACGAACAGCATGACCCGGTTTGCCGACACGATCATGTCTTTCGCGCGCGCGATCTCGGTCGAAAAGTCCGAGATCACAGGTGGAGCCGCACTGCTGATATCAGGCAACTCGAATTCTTCAGACATGACATCGATAGGAACTTCGAGGTAGATGGGACGCGGTCGGCCAGATTGGAGTTGGACAAACGCCTCGTCCATCGCATACGGAATCTCGTTGGCATCCATGACCCGCTTTGTCCACTTGACCAACGGGCGAATGACGCCCATCTGGTCGGTGATTTCATGCAGGTTGCCTTCAAGCGTGTCGATATACTTGCGTTCCAGGTTCGTCGCGATAACGAAAACACTCGACGAGTCGGCAAAGGCTTCACCGACGGCGGTCGCGACGTTGGTCACACCGGGACCGGTCACGATGAGTGCCACTCCCGGCTTCCCGGTCGCGCGGTAGTAGCCATCGGCCATGAAGCCAGCACCCTGCTCGTGCCGGGCCAGAATGTTGTTCATATTCGGCGTGTCAAACAGCACATCGTAGATATCGAGATTATGGACGCCTGGAATACCGAACACGGTGTCGACGCCGTTCGCCTGCAATGCCTGTACGATCGCGCCGCCTCCGCGCACGCGATTGGAAACCACTGTCGCCACTCCAGAACCTCCCCGTACACGTCTCGCTGCTGCCTGCCAGGAACCCGCGCCACGAGTATACGTGACACAGGTTCTCAGCCTTCTTCCAGACAATCCGAACCGTCGGCAGCGGATACGGCCGGTACGCGACATGTCCGCGATAGTCAACGATACCGCAACCTTCGCAGGCGACTGAGATCGAGGATACCGAGGTGTTACAGGGGGAAAGAAAAGATCGCAATGTGCCGAACATCCTGTTTTGCGGATAATGTATAGTGAAAAGACGCATTATCTGAAACAGGCGAGAACGCAGGAGAACAAGTCAATCCATGTGGCATGCACAACTACTGCAAATGCGCGACAATGAGCGATATGCCGACGACTGGACAGCATTTCGTTTGTGTCGATAGGGCATGATCGTGCGATGCGTGTAGGGGGTGATGCGGCCAGTGGGATGGGAGGCACTCGAGCAGTGGGGTGACGACGTCGCTCGCATCGAACCGCTCGCTGGCGGAGTGGCCAACGACGTGTGGACCGTGCGCGTCAACGGGCATCTCGCGGTCGGTCGTCTCGGTGTCAGGAGCGACGCTGATCTCGCGTGGGAGACCGAGCTCCTCGAACGCCTCGACCGTGAAGGTCTGACCGTGCCGGTGCCGATCCCGACGACGGACGGGCGGCTGTTCGCCGACGGTGTGGTGGTGATGACCTACGTCGAGGGCGGGCCGCCCGAGACGGAGGCCGACTGGCGTCGCGTGGCCGACACGCTCCGCCAGTTGCATCGGTTGACGCCGGGGTGGCCGCAGCGCCCGGGCTGGCGATCATCGACCGACCTCCTGCACGCCGAGACCGGGACAAAGATCGACCTCGGCGCGATGCCGCCTGAGGGCGTTGCTCGATGCCGAGCAGCGTGGGCGCGGCTCGTCGGACGTCAGACCTGCGTCGTCCACGGCGATCCCAACCCGCGCAACATCCGCATGACCGCAGATCGGGTCGCGCTGATCGACTGGGACGAAGCGCACGTCGACGTTCCCGACCTCGACCTGGTGATGCCCCACAACGCTGCCGGTCTTGACGACGCGGCGCAGAATATCGCAGCGCAAGCGTGGGCCGCATGGGAAGCCGCCGTCTGCTGGGACGACGAACACTCAGTCAAGCGGCTCGCCGAAGTTCGCGCGGTCTGAGCAGCAGCGGCAGCGAATCCAGAGACCGCGCCTATTTCTGCCCTGTCGTTACTGTTTTGCGGATAACTGCACTTGTACGCAATAACAACTACATGAGCCGAGAGGACTGTGCAATCGTGAACACTGCGGTATGCGAGTAACTGTGCGCGTGCGATCCCTCAGCCATCGCGTCGACACTTGACCGACATAGCCCACGCTCTCAGGCCGTGCGGTGGCCGGCTCAAGCGACGGGAGCGCCGTGCCGCACACGGATCGCACTGATCATGGATCCCTATCGGTGTACCAATCCCATCGACCGATGAGACCTGGCGACGAATCGTTAGGCAGATTTTGCGACGTGTTGGTCAATGAGGATGGGGTTGCCGTCAGGGTCGATGATTAGCAAGTTCGCGGGTCCTTCGCCCTCAGCGACCTCCTGGGCAATGGTGATACCGGCTCCCTTGAGTTGCTGTTGAATCTCACGGATGTCGGTGAACGTGGCCAGCTCGTTGCCGTGCTGATCCCAGCCTGGATTGAACGTGAGCGTGTTCTGTTCGAACATCCCCTGAAACAGCCCGATGGTGGTGCCACCGTTCTGCAGAATCGCCCAGCCCTGCTCGACATCGCCCATCACCATCGCAAAGCCGAGGATGTCATAAAAGTCCTTGGAGGCGCGAATGTCCTTGACGGCCAGGCTCACGGAGAAATTCCTCAAGTGCATCTTGATCCACGCTCCCATCAGTCATCAATCGTCCCTCATAAGTATAGCGTCCGTGTTTTCGCACAGATCTATGTGTACGAAAATCGCCATTTCGATGAAATGGGCTATCCGAAGGATGCATGTTCCAAACGGAGGCCGCGCCACCAGTCGATGGCGGGCATCGCACGCTTACCGGCTGGCTGAACAGTATCAAGCTGCAGTGTCCCGCCGCCCGTCGTCACCATGACCAACTTGGCCAGCAACCGAACATGTCCGGAGTCTTCGGAACTTGCAGCGTCGACTGCCGTTGCCCCGAGCACGCGGAAGCGTTCGTTGTTGAATGTTGTCCAGGCAACAGGCCAGGGATTCGAGGCGCGTACGAGCCGGGCAACCTGTACGGCGCTCCGCGCCCAGTCGATGCGGGCGTCATCGGTCGTCCACTCGCGTGTGTGCGTGACGACATTATCATCCTGCTCGCGCTCCGGGATCTCACCTCGTGTCCATGCGAGAGCAACTTCGGGCAACATCCCCGCAGCGAGCTGTGCCAGCCGCTTGGAGAGTGTTCCCGACGTATCGCCATCGATTACGTCAAGCTGCTGTTGGGCGAGAATCGGTCCGGCATCGAGCTTCCATACGAGACGCATGATCGACACGCCGGTGGTCGGATCCCCATTGAGAATGGCGGCTGGGATCGGTGACGCGCCGCGATAGGCTGGCAGTAGCGATGGATGGACGTTCAGGCAGCCGTGCGGCGTGAGCTGCAGCACATGCTTCCGGAGCAGCTCGCCATAGGCGACGACGATCAACACATCGGGAGCGATCTCGAGGATCGCCTCAGCCGATTCAACCGGACGCAGCGTCTCCGGCTGATACACCGGGATACCCAGTTCAGTCGCCGCGACCTTGACCGCTGGCGGTGTGAGCGAACGTCCTCGGCCAGCCGGTCTGTCGGGTTGCGTCACGACAAGCGGCACATCGATTTCGGGATGTTCGAGGAGTGCCCGCAGCGATGGGACCGCAAATTCAGGTGAGCCGAGGAAGACAGCACGCACGAATCAGGATGTCTCCGCAAGTGACTGGCGAATCGCGTTTCGCGCCAGCAGCTCGAAGCCGCGCGAGACGTTTTCGCCGGTCTTGGCCGAAACGAAGCCGTGCTGCCCTTTAGCGAACGTCGCGAAGGCGCGTCCCCAGTCTGCGGGAAAGGACAGTCCGAGATCGATTTTGTTGCCGACGATAATTACTGGCGCGTCGGGACAGTATTTTCGACAGCGCGCGAACCATTCCGCCAGCGCCTGCAACGATCCTTCGGACGTCACGTCATAAATGAGCATGGCAGCCTGAGCGCCGAGATAGAAATTCGGGCGGTTGCCAGCCTGACCTTCAATGTCCCAGATCGCGAGCTTGATCTGCTCGCCGTCGATCTCGAACTCCTGGGTGGTGATGTCGATGCCGAGGGTGATGTTCCGCGCCTCGCTGAACTTTGCCTTGGCGTACTGAAGGATGAGCGATGTCTTGCCGACATTTCCCTCACCGCCAACGATGACTTTGAGCGTCCGCATCAGCGTCGTTCCCCTCAACATCTCAGGTATGCTCGGCTGACCGGCAGCGAGTGCAGCGTAACCACCCAACCGGGCGGTCATTGGAGTATAGGAACCCGTGACAACTCGGTCAATTGTGATGCCTGCCTTCGCGTCGGTAAGATTCTCCTGTATGTTAACGTCCGATCGTACTCGCCGTCCCAACCGTCATTTGATCCTACTTATCGCGATCCTCGCGCTGGGTGCGTTTCTGCGCGCCTTCGGTCTCTGGTGGGATGATGGCCTGTATCTCCATCCGGACGAGCGCTTTATCGCGATTGTGTCGTCCGGGCGAGTTGACCTGCCCCAGCCGGACAACTTCGACCAGGTCTTTGATCCGGCCCATTCCCCGCTGAATCCGCGCCGCGACGGTCCCGATGGAGAACCGCTCTCGTTCGCGTACGGAAGTCTGCCCATCTACGTGCAGAGCGTCGTGTCCTGGGGCGTCAACCAGTTCACCAACACCGACTACCAGTCGTACCAGCATCTCTACAGAGTCGGCCGGATCCTCAACGTGCTGCTCGATACGCTGACGATCCTGTTGGTGTACCTGATCGGTCGGCGCTTGTTCGGCAGGTCAGCGGGGTTGGTAGCGGCGGCGTTCTACGCGCTGGCTGTGCTCCCGATCCAGCTCAGTCACTTCTTCACCGTCGATGTATGGCTGACCAGCTTCGTGACTGCCGCGCTCTACTTCAGCCTGCGCTTCCTCGATGCTCCATCTCTGGGGCGAGGATGCGCGCTGGGCGTGGCGGTTGGCTGCGCGTTCGCGACGAAGGCCAGTGTGCCGTCGCTGATCGTCCCGCTGCTTGTCGTCGCTGTCTGGACCGTCTGGACGTCGCCTCGGCGTCTGACTGTGATCGGCTATCTCGCGATCGCTGCACTCCTTTCACTGGCGGTGTTCACACTCTTCGAACCGTACGCACTCGTGCGGCGCGGGCCATTCATCGAAGATATTCGCACGCAGGCGCGGATCGTTCGCGGCCAGTTCGATGTCCCATTCACCCGCCAGTTCGTCGGCCTGACACCGGGAGTGTATGAGCTTCGCAATCTATTCCTCTATACCGTGGGGCCGGGGCCGTTGCTGGCCGCGTTCGCTGGCATCGCGTTCGCCGCACGGCGCTTCTGGCGAAAACGCGATATCGCGCTGCTGGTTCCTCTGACCTGGATCGTCGCCTACGTCCCGACGCTGCTGATTACCGAAGCTCGCTTCCTGCGCTACACGCTGCCGCTCATTCCGGTCCTGGCCGTACTTGCGGCCGGCTCGCTCGTCTGGCTCGCGCGCCGCTTTCCCACTGCACTGGGACGCGCGCCGCTCGTAGCCGCGCTGGTGGTGACAGCAGTCTGGGCGTTGGGCTTCTCGTCAATCTATGAACGCGAGCATCCCCGCATCGCCGCTTCGCGCTGGATGGCGACGAACATCGCTCCAGAAGCGAGTGTCACTGCGGAAACCTGGGATGACGCCTTGCCCCTCCCCCACCGCGATTTACCTCCTCCGAACGTGAGTCAGATCAGCTTCGATCTCTATTCAGATCGTCCGCCTGAGGAGACCGTCTCGTACATCGCAGAGACTCTTCAGTCAACGGATTATGTCATCTTGTCCAGCGACCGCATCAAGGATTCGCTCGACAACCTGCCCTGGCGCTACGCCGTGCAGAATGAGTACTATCGCCGTCTGCTCGACGGTCAACTCGGCTTCCAGCTCGTCTATGATGCGGAACTGCGACCTGTATTGTTCGGCATCGAGTTCGGTGACGCGGCTGCCGATGAGAGCTTTACGGTCTACGATCATCCGCATGTCCGCATATTCCAGAAGGTCGAACCGCTCTCGACAGCTGAGATCCGTAATCGCCTTCTGTGGGGAATCGAGCAGTCCTGGATTCCACAACGCTATTCCCCAGAACAGCAGCTCACATTCGGCGATCCGGTTGAGGGCCAGGACTCGACCCGCGATGCAGGCTGGAACTCATTGGCGGTCGACAACTCGTTCGTCGCGATTTTCATGTGGCTCCTGGTTGTCGAAGCAATTGGGCTGGCAACGTTGCCCCTGACGGCGTCGATCTTTGCCCGCATGCACGATCGAGGGGCATTCTCAGCTCGTCTGTTTGGCCTCGTTCTACTTGGCTGGATTGGTTGGATCGCAGGGAGTATCGGACTTTGGGAATCCCGCTCGCTCAACATCGCGATGACGCTCATGGCACTGGCGGGGATGTGCTGGGGAGGACGCTGGCTCCTGCAACATCGCGGACAGGACATCCTGCTGCCATCAGGACGCATGTACGCCACCGGCAGCGCGATCTGGCTGAGTCTGTTCGCTGTGTTCCTGTTGCTGCGCGCGATCTACCCGGACTTCTGGCAGACCTGGTTCGGCGGGGAGAAGCCGTTTGAGCTCGCCTATCTGCGCGCCGTCAGCGCGTCGACAACGTACCCTCCATATGATCCCTGGTATGCCGATGGCACGGTCAACTACTACTATTACGGCTGGCATCTCGTCGCGACGATCGCCAAGCTCAGCGGCGTCGGCGTGTCGCTCGCATTTCAGCTCGCGTCAGCATCATTCGCGGCGCTGCTGGGGCTGCAGTTAGCGGCACTTGGTGGATGGCTGGCCCGATCGTTCCGGCCGCGCAGCGCCCGTCCTGTCAGACTGACATCGGTGTTGGTTGTGATTGCGGCGCTATTCGTCGGCAATCTGGATGCGCTCCGGCAAATTATCGAAGAGCGTGGCGTTCGAACAGAATCGTTCGACTTCTGGCGCGGCACACGCGTGATCGATTTTACGATCAATGAGTTCCCCTACTTCTCCGCGCTGTGGGCCGATCTGCATCCGCATGTGATCAACCTGCCGATTCTGGCCCTGCTTCTCACGCTGCTGACTGGCGCTATTTTGAGTATCCCAGCTGACCGGCAATGGCCATTTCCACCGATCACCTGCGGCGCGATCGCGATGGTGCTCGGCACTATTGCGGTGACGAACGCCTGGGACGCGCCGCTGATGGCCGGGCTCACGATTCTCGCGCTGGGCTACGCGGGATTCCTCCGCTCCGCGCGCATGGGGTTGGCTGGCGTCGCCGTCGGTGGCCTGACCATCGTGGGAGCGTATGCGCTCTTTCTGCCATTTTTTCGCGGTTTCTACAGCGTCGTGCAGGGAGCGAACCGCGCGTCGAGCGGTTCGGATCTGGGCCAGTTCCTCACCGTGTGGGGCATCTTCATCTCGGTCGTCGCCCTCGTGACTCTGACGCGCGCCGCTCGACGTCACGAGCGTTCGGGAGCCGCAACGGATGGTGTTGCATTCGGGTTGCTCGTTGTCGGAGCGGCTGCCTTCGGCCACGTCCTCGCGTTATTTCTCACAGGCAGTTGGCCTCGTCCATCGGCATTGATCGCAGTTGCGATCGCCCTCAGCGCCGTCTCGGCAGGCGCAATGGCGACTCGTCCTGGTCGCTATGCTCCAATTTTTGTCGTGCCAGTCGCCGCGCTGGCTGCAATGACAGGCGTGGTGTCGGCGTATCGTCCAGCGGCGACCGTTGCCCTGACACTCGCCACCGTAGCGGCGATGTTCATTGTTGAAGCGCGGCGTGTACCGGTTCGGGCTGTCCCGTGGGCACTGATCGCGCTGGGGTTCATCACCGTTGCCGGAACCGAGGTCATGTACGTTGCCGACGACCTCCAGAACAGCGACTGGGAGAGGATGAACACCGTCTTCAAGTTCTATCTGCAAGCATGGCTCCTGATCGCGATCGGCTCAGCTGCCCTTCTGGCGGGTTTGTGGCACTTGTCCGGTATTCCTCATTCACTCACTCGCAGTGCATCGCTCGGGCTGGTCGCTGAACCACTTCCCGCGACGCGGGGTGAAACGAAAGCGCGTGTAGGCGGCGCTCGTGTCGACCGACGCATGGCTAGAATCTCTGCCATCGCAGGTTCAGTCGCGCTCGGGCTCGGATTGTTGTATCCAGTTATCGGAACGCCGGTTCGGCTCGATTGGGACATGCCGTCGAGTCCGAGCGGACTGACGTTCGATGGCTACGCCTGGATGAACGGCGGGCAGATCACCAACGGAACGGACGAGACAATCGATTTCACCGGTGATCTCGCTGCCATTAACTGGCTCAACGCGAACGTGACTGGTACGCAGGTCATTCTCGAAGCGTCGATTGGGCCGTATCGTGGCAATGGTGCGCGCATATCCAGTGCGACCGGTCTGCCGACCGTGCTTGGCTGGGACCGACATCAGCGGCAACAACGCTACGAGCCGGGTATCTCGAAGCGTATGCTCGATGTCAAAGCCATCTACAACGAAACCGATGCGGTTCGAAAACTGGAGATGCTGCGCCGCTACAACGTCCGCTTCATCATCGTCGGAGATGTCGAACGCCTCTGGAACACGCCGGAGCAACCCGACCACTACGCATCGTCGGATGGACTCGCCGCGTTTGACACGCTCATCGGAAGCGGGCTCTCGCTCGTCTTTACGTCCGGCTCGACGAGTATCTACGAGGTTGAAGACTTCCCGAGCATCCCGCCTGCTGTCGGAGCGAGCGACGACTTGTGAGCGATCTCGATGCGCTTCTTCGCTGGTATCTGGTCCTCACGCTCGTAAGCATCGGACTTGCTCCAGCAATCGTCTGGCTTGGCCGTGGTCTCGGCTCGCTCGTGTACGGGCTCGTTCGCCCACTTGGGCTTGTCATGCTGACCTGGCTCGTCTGGTGGCCGGCCGCGATGCTGGCTGTTCCATTTTCACGTCCGATACTGGTGTTTGCACTGCTGATCGCGGCGGTGGCAAGCTGGTGCCTCTGGTTCCGGTCAGGCCTGAGCGGATTGAAGGTACATGACTGGCTGGCGTTCGAACTACTCTGGATTGTGGCGTTCCTGGGGTACGCGTGGTTTCGTTCGTTCAACCCGGACATCATCAACACCGAGAAGCCGATGGAGATCGCGCTGCTATCGTCGGTTAGCCGCTCGGGCGAGGTTCCGGCTCCCGATCCCTGGTTCGCCGGGTCCGCGATCAACTACTACTACTTCGGCTTTCAATCGCTGGCAACAATCGTTAAGCTCTCCGGTGTGCCCGCTACGATCGCGTTCAATCTCGGTCTCGCGACTTTGTTTGCTTCGTGTGCGACTGCCGCCGCGACCATAGGTGGCCAGATCGTACGTCGATTCGGCTTGAGTCGCCGCTCGATCGTCTCAGCTGCCACGCTTGCACCCGTGCTTCTACTGCTGGCCGGGAATCTGGAAACAGCCAGGCGACTGATTGACGACCGCCAGGCGACTGTTGCCGCTGGCTGGTGGGACGGGGTTGGCTGGAACGCAAGCCGCATCATCGTCGATAACGGAGTCAACCAGGCGGGCGACGCGAAAGACACGATCAATGAGTTTCCGGCGTTCTCATTCGTCCTCGGCGATCTGCATCCACATGTCCTCACCTATCCATTGTTGGCTGCTGTCCTCGCTCTCGCGCTGGTGATCCGGCGCGGTACCTCAGGCAGCGATCGCGCTCGACTTGCCGCATTGGGTACGTTGGTTGGCGTGCTGTACGCCTCGAATAGCTGGGATGCTCCGGCGGGCTTCCTGGTCGTGGCTGTGATGCTGATGTTGGCATGGCAGGGTGACTGGAAGCACGCAGCGATCGACATCGCGACCGTCGCTGCCGGTGCGGTCGTCGGAGCGCTGCCGTTCCTCATTCAGTTCGATGCTCCAATCGGTGTCCCAGCGAGTGGTGTTCCACAATGGATCACTGCCGTTCCGATCCTTGGTAGCCTCGTCAGTACCTTTGGCGTCGTCTCGTGGAGACCGTCGAGCGTCGCGGAGCTACTCATGGTTCATGGCCTTTGGATCGGCATCTTCACTGTGTTCGCGCTGGTGGAGCTGTGTGGAAACTCGGTGTACAGGGATGGAGCGGCCCGGCACCGCCACATCATGATGGCCGGAGGTGCGCTGCTGTTCGCCGTCGGATTCGCCTGGGCTCCAGCGGTCGTACTCATCGGACTGCCAGTAGGGGTAGCCATCTGGTTCGCGATGCGTTCCAGCGATGCCGGGACGCGCGCGCTGGCAGCGCTCTTTGCCGTCGGGTTCACGCTGGCGCTCGTCCCTGAGTTCTTCTACATCCAGGATCCGTTCGCCGATCGTATGAACACCGTGTTCAAACTCTACTTCCAGGCTTGGCTGATGCTCAGTGTCGCGAGCGCGGCGACACTGGTCGTGATCGTGCGCAAGCTGGAGATTCCCTGGCGTCCGGGCCTGGGATTTGTCGGCACGCTCGCGGTCGTGGCTGCCCTGGCATATACGCCGCTGTCAGCGCACGACTGGACCAACGGCTTCGTGGAGCCGCGTGGTCTGGATGGGATGGAGTATGTCGAACGTGCCAATGCGGACGAGTTCGCGACCATCATGTGGCTTCGGGATCACGCGGTTTCGGGCGATACGCTGGTTGAGTCGCCAGGCTGCTCGTACGATGTGATCAACGGTCTACCGATGAACCGCATGTCTGCATTCAGTGGCGTGCCGACCACCATCGGGTGGTCGTTCCACGAGTACCAGTGGCGGCGCGGTGAAATCGAGGCCATCGACTCCGCGCTGAATGCGCGTATTACAACTGCGAACGCGATGCTCAGTGGAGAACCTGTCTCCACGACGATGCCCCGCTTCCTGGTCCTCGGCCATCAGGAACTGATGGCCGACGCGCAGTGTCCAAACGTCGTTCCACGCGATACGACGATTATTGGCGCATTACGGGACGCTGGGTGGACAGAAGCATTTTCGAGCGGAGAGAGCCGCGTCTTTGTTCAGTTGGATGACTCGCTCGCACTGCACGGACGTTGAATCAACTTGACTCAGGTGCTATCCTTTTGCGGGATTCTCTTACGAGAATCCCAATATTTGCTGCCGTGGATTCGACAGTTTCGATCCGGGTTCAGGAGGAAAGCAATCAGCGCACGACCAGTCCGTATTAATGAGCGAATTCGCATTCGCGAAGTCCGGCTCATCGACGAAGATGGCGCGCAGCTTGGTGTCGTCGCGACACGAGATGCGCTTGAAACCGCACGGGAACGCGGACTTGACCTCGTCGAGGTCCAGCCCAACGCGTCCCCACCGGTCTGTCGGCTCATGGACTATGGACGGTTCCGCTACGAAGAGAGCCGCCGAGAGCGCGATTCGCGCAAGAAGGCCAAGGGCGCAACGCTCAAGGAAGTCCGTCTGGCTCCCAAGATCGGCGCACACGACCTGCAGACCAAGGCACGACAAGCGCAGAAGTTCCTGGAGGAGGGCGACAAAGTCAAAGTGTCGGTTCTCTTCCGAGGACGCGAGATGCTGCATCAGGAAATCGGGCGCGGACTGCTCGATCAGGTGATTGTCCAACTCCAGCCGTTCGGGAATCTGGAGCAGGACGCGCGGATGGAAGGCCGCTCAATGTCGATCTTCATGAGTCCGAAGCCAGCCGCTCGCCCTGCTGCTCCAGCAGCCGCTGATGTCAGTAGTACGGACGATAGTGACGATGTTGCGCCGGTGGAAACTCCATCAGTTGTTGCCAACACGGCAGCGCCTTTGGAAGTACCATCGACTGCTGACGCCGTCGCGCCGGTGGCTGTAGCGCCGGTTGCTGCCGACAAGGCAGAGCCGGTGGAGACACCAACAGTCGTCGTTGATGCGAGCGCGGCTGCGGAGACAGCGACGCTGTCACCGGCAGTCGAGGAATTCGCGGCAGTTGCGACCGATTCAGGCGCGGGCGAACCGGTCCCGGTATCTGCTCCTGAAGCTGCCACGAAGACACGCAGCGCCAGGAAACCGGCGGCGGCACCTGCAGCGACGGCAGACGTGGAGCCAGAGGCGTAACGCTCGAATCCACAGGAATGGGCATTACGGCGCCAGCCAACTGGTCTGGCGCCGTTCGAGTGTCCGACAGAATGCACGACCGCGAGATCGCGCGGAGCCGTGTATCGACAGATCGATCGACCACAAGGGAAAGGAACGGTACACGACCATGCCAAAGATGAAAACGAACAAGCAGGCTGCACGTCGCTTCAAGATCACCGGCACCGGTAAGATCATGCGCACGCACGGCGGCAAGAGCCATTTCCGGCGTCGCAAAGCGCCACGGACCAAGCGTGCCTTCGACAAGATGATCGAGGTCAGCCCAGCAGATCGCAAGCGCATCATGCGGCTGCTGCCATACGGCGTCAAATAGCGGCAGTTCGTCGATCGAACGTCATCATTCAACATTCTCTGCATCCGGCACGAAGTCGGATATCGCAGACTCGAAGGGATCAGGCAGGCTCAAATGGCTCGAATTAAGCGCGGATTCACGACACGCCGCCGCCATAAGGCCGTCCTCCGCAGGGCAGAGGGATTCCGCGGCACACGCAATCGGCTTTTCAAGCGTGCCAATGAAGCGGTCAGACGGTCATGGCAGTATTCATATCGCGACCGGCGGGTGCGCAAACGTAAGATGCGCCAGCTCTGGATTATGCGCATCAATGCTGCATCACGAGAGCATGGACTTCCGTACGGTCAGTTCATCCATGGCCTGGCGAACGCAGGCGTCGCGGTCGATCGCAAGATTCTCGCGGACCTCGCTGTGCGCGATCCCGAAGCGTTCGGGAAGTTTGTCGAACTATCCAAGCAGAACCAGACCCGACCGGCTGCCATCGTCGCGTAGCGATTGACCTGAGGCGGCTGGATGTCCATGTCAGAATGGAACGGATCAACCCGCGCTGCTGAGGACGTGATCAGCAGCGCGGTGAATCCAACGGTCAAGCTGGCCCGCTCGCTGCACCGGAAACCGGTGCGTCAACGCGAGCGGGCCTTACTTGTGGAAGGTGCGCGCGCGATTGGGACGGCGATCGAGCATCAGGTTCGGGTCCGAACCCTTATCCTTGATGCGTCGCGCGCCGACTCGATCGACGATCGAGTCTTGCGGCCACTCGCGCAGGCGGCTGGGCGAGTCATGCAGGTCACTCCCAAACTGTTTTCCGAGATTGCAGCTACGGAGAACCCTCAGTCAATCATCGCCATCTGCGACATTCCTGACCGTGCCCTACCGGAGAACTGCTCGCTCCTGTTGGTCTGTGACGGAGTCCGTGATCCTGGCAACCTGGGAACGCTGATTCGCTCGGCGGCAGCGGCTGGAGCAGACGGTGTGATTATCCTGCCTGGCTGTGTCGATCCATTCAATCCAAAAGCGGTTCGGGCGACCGCTGGAGCGGTGTTCGCTCTCCCAATCCGATCGGCACGCGATGTACCTGAACTCGCCAATCGATACTTCGCTGCTCCGCCTGCCGTGGTTGTAGCGGATGCGAACGCTGATCTTGTCTACGACGCATTCGATTGGCGCAGCCCGGTCGCAATGGTTGTTGGAGGTGAAGCGACTGGTGAGAGTTCGGACACACGAACGTACGCCACTTCGTCGGTGTGCATCCCCATGCAACCTGGCGTTGAATCCCTCAACGCCGCGATGGCTGGTTCAATTCTGTTGTTCGAAGCAGCCCGACAGCGTCGCGACGCTGTCTAAAATCCGCGTACCTACGCGGAAAATACATTGAGCAACTCTGGCAAGTGTGCTATAGTCGCGGGCGGCAGGGGTTCGATTCTCTTTCCGACAATCCCGTCTACAGATCGACCGAAATGAGGAGGCATCAGTTCATGAGGAAGCAGGACCTGGTTAAGGTTGTCGCCAACCAGACGAATATGCCTGAGAAGCAGGTCGAGTCGGTTGTTTCAGCAACGTTCGATGCGATTCGCGATGGACTCGCCAGTGGTGAGGAAGTCACGATCACGGGATTCGGATCGTTCCGCGTAACGACTCGGAAGGCCCGGTTGGGGCGTAATCCCCGGACAACGGAAGCAATTGAGATTCCAGCACGCAATTCGCCATCGTTCCGACCCGGGACACAACTCAAGCGGGCGGTCAGTGACACAACCCCTGAGTAACGTTGGCAGGTGAAATTGACAACCGATACGGACGGGCATTCTCTATGACGAGAATGCCCGATTCCATGTTGAAAGTCGTCGTACAGGTGCTGGCACCACAGCGACAGCCTCAGACAGTGAACAACAGTCATTCGATCGGATGCTGGGAAGCAGACGCATCGACTGCACTATCGCTCGCAACCGGCACTAATGCTGGTATCGCATCCCGTTGAAGCGCGGGAAGACCGACTTCAGCGGCATGCGTCGCGGTGTAAATGGCATTGACGAGCGCGGATGCACTTGACCGACCGTGTGAAAGAATCACGACACCGTTGACACCAAGTAGCGGAGCACCGCCGATTCCCTCGATGTCGATCCGTTGTCGTAAGCGCATGAACGCTGGCCTGAGCATCAGCGCCAGTACCTTCGTCCAGCGTGCGGATGTCAGCTCGTCACGCAGGACGCGCTGAATCCCGATCGCCGTGCCCTCAGCCGTCTTCAACGCGACGTTGCCGGTGAACCCGTCGGTCACCGTCACATCCGGAGGCGAGTGCAACACGTCCTGACCTTCGACATAGCCGACGAAGTTTATGTTCGGAGCAGCCTCGAATAGCTCCCGCGCACTGCGCACGAGCGCGTTGCCCTTACTCGACTCCTCGCCGTTTGACAGGAGCGCAACGGTGGGATTGTCTATCCCGAGTACCGATTTCGCGTAAGCAGTACCAAGATACCCATATTGCAACAGGACTTCGGGCTTGGGATCGATTACCGCGCCGATGTCCAGGGCGAACGCCATCTTCGGCGTGATCGGCAGGCGTGTGCCAATCGCCGGTCGCGACACACCCGGCACGCGCCCGAGGGTCAACAACGCTGACGCGACCACCGCGCCGCTATGGCCCGCTGAGACCATGCCATCGACCGATCCAACCTTGAGCAGGTCCATGGCCACGCTGATGGAGTTGTTCGTCTTACGGCGCACTGCCTGGACCGCAGATTCAGTCATTCCGATCTTCTCTTCGGCATGCACGATTTCAATGCGCTTGAGGCGTACCCGACGTCGGCGCAGTTCGGCTTCGATCTCCTGCTTGTTGCCAACAAGAACAATCTGCACCTTAGGATTCGATTGCTTCTGAAGTTCCAGCACAGCCGAGACGTTGCGGCTCACACCGATGTCTCCGCCATGCGCGTCCAGCGCGATCCGCATTGCTGCTGTTCTCCCACTACTTTTAATCGACGACGCCAGCCACGAACCGAATGCTGAAGTGTGATTGTCGAACACGGTCGCTCGGGTCACGATACATGAACGATGCCCTTGCCAGGAGCTAGGTAGCCACCTCTCGGCAAGGGCATCGTTCGTTCAGTGAACGCCGTTCATATCGTTATCTATGACGACTTACACGTCAAGATTCTGAACTTCACGCGCATGCGTCTGGATGAAGCGCTTGCGCGGCGGAACGGCGTTGCCCATCAGCATATCAAACGTCTCATCGGCTCGAACCGCGTCCTCAATTGTGACCTGGAGCAGCGTGCGGGTCTCGACGTTCATGGTCGTGTCCCAGAGCTGTTCGGGGTTCATCTCGCCCAGACCCTTGTAGCGCGCAACCTCAGTCTTCTTGTCCTTGTACTTCTTGAGGACAGTATCCCGTTCCGCTTCGCTATAGGCCCAGTTGATCTCGCTCCCAGCCTGGATGCGGAAGAGTGGCGGCTGCGCGATATAGATGCGGCCGTCAACGATCAGGTTCTCCATATGCCGGAAGAAGAACGTGAGCAGCAGCGTCCGGATATGGGCACCGTCCACATCGGCGTCGGTCATGATAATGACGCGATGATAGCGCAGCTTCGACGGGTCGAACTGATCGCCGATCGATGTCCCAAGCGCCGTAATGAGTGCGCGGATTTCGGCATTCTGGAGCATCTTGTCGAGGCGAGCCTTCTCTACATTCAGAATCTTGCCGCGCAACGGCAGAATCGCCTGATAGCGACGGTCGCGGCCCTGCTTGGCGGACCCACCGGCGGAGTCGCCCTCGACGATATACAGCTCTGCCTTGGCCGGGTCGCGCTCCGAGCAGTCCGCCAGCTTGCCTGGCAACGAGAACGTTTCGAGGCTGCCCTTGCGCTGGACGAGTTCACGCGCCTTGCGGGCCGCGTCACGCGCTCGTGCGGCGTTGACGCACTTCTCAACGATGCGCTTGGCAGCCTGAGGGTTCTCTTCAAGGTTCTGAGCCAGCAGCTCGTTCATCACCGACTGGACCGCACCAGCGACCGGCGCGTTTCCAAGCTTGTCCTTGGTCTGACCTTCGAACTGCGGGTCCGGAAGCTTGACGCTGACGATGGCCGTCAGACCCTCGCGTACATCTTCGCCGGTCAGCGAGTCGTCATTCTCCTTGATGAGTCCGTTCTTACGCGCGTATTCGTTGATCGTGCGAGTCAGGCCGGTGCGGAAGCCGGTCAGATGCGTGCCACCGTCGACCGTGTTGATGTTGTTGGCGAACGAGTGGACGGACTCACCGTAGGTATCGTTGTATTGAATCGCCACCTCAACGATGAAGTCACCGACCTTGCGATTCATGTAGAACGGCTTCTGATGCAGCACCGTGCGCGTCTTATTCAGGTGCCGCACGTACGAGTTGATGCCGCCCTCGAAGTAAAAGGTCGACTCACGGTCGCTGCGCTCATCGATGAAAATGATGCGCAGACCCTTCGTCAGATAGGCCATCTCGCGGAAGCGCTGCGCGAGCGTATCGTAGTTGTATTCAAGCGTGTCGAAAATGGTTGCATCCGGCATCCAGTGCTGCGTTGTGCCGCGCTCCTCGGGCGTACTGGCTCCCATGCGCTTCATGGCACCCTTCGGAATGCCCGTAGCGAACTCCTGGCGGTAGTGACCGCCGTCTCGTCGGACGTTCGAGACCATCCACTCCGACAGGCCGTTGACGACCGAGACGCCGACACCGTGCAGACCACTCGACATCGAGTACCCGCCTCCGCCGAACTTGCCGCCAGCGTGCAGCACGGTCATGACCACTTCTAAAGCCGATTTCTTCATCTTCGAGTGCGTGCCAACCGGAATGCCACGTCCGTTGTCGCTCACGGTAACGGAGCTGTCGGGGTGGATGGTTATGTGGATGGTGTCGCAATAGCCACCCAGCGCCTCATCAATGGCATTGTCGACTACTTCGTAGACGAGATGGTGCAAGCCACGGATGTCGGTGCTGCCGATGTACATGCCCGGTCGGCGGCGCACCGCCTCGAGTCCTTCGAGAACTTGAATATCCTTCGCATCGTAGGACTTTGTTGCTTCAACTGCTTGTGCCACGTATCAAATCACCTTCCTGAGACCGAGCTGTACGTCGACGTAGCGAGTCGGCATGCGCGGTCACGGTAAAAGAGCATCGCTGCGACGATCATGCCGGTTGCAACAAATGCGTTGAGTACGATTGCCAGGAAAACTCCCAGCGGATCAGCGGCCATCGCCGTTAGCGCATACGTCAGGCCGGTTGTCAGCAGAAACGACAGGGCAATGAACTGGATCGATTGCCAGAAATTTCCGCGAACGACCTGATAACTGGCCTTGAGCGCCTGCATCGGACCGCAGCGGTCCAGAAACAGCGCGTGGATCGAGAAGTAGAAATGGACGAATCCCCAACTAATCGGAACGAGAACAAAGATCCAGGCAATCGTCAGTGACTCCAATCCGAGCAACGCTCCGGCAATGGTCAGGACAATGACTGGCATGGATACCAACGTGATCAGGCCCAGAACTGCCAATATCCAGCCAAACAGTTCACCTGAGCACCGCTTCAGGGACGCTGGGGCGAGGGCATCTCTCAGGGCGGCGGTTGGCCGTGCCAGTTCAGCCATCAGCGAGCGATAGAGCGCCGAAACAAGCAGCCCTGCTATAAAAACGACGATGCCGACAATAACCACGGACCAACTCGGCAAGCTCGACCAAACGTCGTTCCATCCGGTCGTTGCACGTTCCTCGTCAGTGAGCTTCGGTATCAGCGCAGGCAAGCGTGCCAACGGGACGCGGATGATGGCCAGATCGAAGGCGTTAAACCGCTCCAGCCTCTCAATTTCCGTCACGACGCCATCCCAGCCTGCCCCTCGACCATCGACATGCGCTGCGATGGATTCAGCCAGTGGACGGAGCGCCACCTGCGGCATGAGAAGTAGATACAGGTCGAGCAGAATGAGTGGTAACGCGACGAATGGACGCATGGCGAGCGCGGCAAACCCATTACCAATCGTATCGATGATTCCTGGCAAAGGTGTCTGATCAGCAGCATCGCGCAAACTCCGTGCGCGATCATCACGCGGCGAGTTACGCATTAACGTGCCTTGCCTGAGCGGCGGTCAGCCCCACCCGAGTTCCTGCAGCCGCTCTTCGCCCATCCCAAAGTGATGTGCGACCTCATGAATCACGGTCTTGCGGACCTGACTCACGATCTCCTCCTGCGATGAACACATCTGTTCAATTGGTCGCTGGAAGATGGTGATCTTGTCGGGTACCACCAGTGAGTAGGAGGAGTTCCGAACCGTGAGCGGAATACCCTCGTACAAGCCAAGCAACGTTCCCCGTAGGATGCCCGCGCCATGCATCTGCGAGCGTGTCGGAAATCGATCAATCGTCACTTCGATGTTATTCATCAACTCGAGAAGATCCTCCGGAAGGGTGTCCAGCGCGGCGACAACCAGATCTTCAAACTCGTCTTCAGTCACTCGCACGATCGACATTACCTCCGGTTCCTCACTCCTATTATTGTACCATTTTCCGCACCTTGACGCGGAAAATAGATGGCACAACAAACCACCGTGCGATGCTTCGTTGAGCTGTCCGTACAGCCAGCTCAGCGACATCCAGCGATCGTTACGGTGCAGTGGTGTTCGCGATCCCTGCTGTTAACATAACGCGCCCGATTGGCAACGCGGTTTCCGCCCCACGTCCTCCTCGCTCAACGATCACCGCCACGACGAGCTTGCGGTCATTGGCCTCGGCGAACCCGACGAACCAAGCGTGCGACTCGCCGTCCCCGATCTCGGCTGTGCCGGTCTTGCCGCCAGTCGTCACGCCGTCGATGTCGATCCCCTGCGCGCCGCCATACTCCGCCGACGCCTGCAAGAGGGCGCGCATGGATTCCGCAGTCTCGGCATGCATCACGCGTCGCCAGGTATCACCGCCGAATCGCTCCAGAACATCTCCATCGCCGTCCAGGACCGTCTCAACGACATACGGACGAGGCATCTCACCGCCGTTCTCGATCGCGGCGGCAACCATGGCCATCTGCAATGGAGAGGTGAGGATCTCGCCCTGTCCGAAGCCAGTGTCCGCCAGCAATGCGCGATTGTTGAGCGTCTCCCGTGACGAGGCGACCTGTGTTCCCTCGCTCGTGTAGAAGTCAAACGGTATCTGCTCGCCGAAGCCGAACTTCGTTGCGTAATCCCACAACGTCTGGCTCCCAACCTGAAGCGAAAGCTGTGCGTACACGACGTTGAGTGAATACGCGAACGACTCTTCGATCGTGTAGTCGACCTTGTTAGGGTCGGGCCGATTTGCCTCCTCGATCACCCGACCATCGACCTCCAGAATCCCCTCATCCCGAAAGACCGTGGCGAGGTCACCCTCTCCAGTATCGAGGTATGCCGTCGATGTCACCATTTTGAAGGTCGAGCCTGGCGTGTACAGACCCTGGGTGGGACGGAAGACAAGCGGGGCGTTCTCGTCAGCGTTCAGCAGTGCCCAGTAGTTCTGTACCGCTGCGGCCTGTTCAGCGTTGAGCTGTCCTTCGTTGGCGTACAGCTGGTTCGGGTCGTACAGCGGTTCTCCCGCCATCGCTAGCAGCGCGCCACTTTCGGCGTCCATCAGTACGACGGCCCCTGGTCGCCCGGCCAGCAGGTCAACCGCCTGCTGCTGAAGTTCAAAATCAACGGTGAGGCCCAGGTCGTAGCCGCGCGTGTCTTCATGCAGGATGCCGTTGAGCCATTCTTCGGCGGGATTACCGCCATCTTCACCACTGAGGTATTCCTCAAACTCCAACTCGATGTTCGATGACCCATAAATCTGGGGGGAGTAGTAGCCAATCAGCGGGCCAGTTGCCAGTTCGGGATAGGTGCGTTGATACGTCCCGTCCTCGCGCTGAATCGTGTCGGCCAGCACGCGTCCGTCGCGATCGAGGATGCGTCCACGCTGCATCTCGAGTGCCTTCAGGCGCACGCGCGGGTTGACCACGACTTCACCGTTCGGCGCTTGTCCGACACGAGCGATCGTGCGACTGCTTTCAACGATCTGAACGCGCACGAGCTGGACGGTAACGAGCGCGAAACAGACAAGAATGATCGTCGCCCAGCGCAGTAACGTGCGGTTGAAGATTGGCAGCGTGCGGGTATTGCGCGGCCACCACGCCATCGCCAGCAGGACGCCAGCCCCTCCCAGACACGCGAGCCAGAAGAGATCAGCCTGCTCGTCGGAAGCGCTGAAGCCAAACGCCAGCAGAATCATCGCGCCGAGGAACGCAGAGAACCGTAGAAAGGTCAACATGTGCACATCAGCCTGTCGCATCCGGATCGGAGATGCGTAAGAGCAGCCCGACAATCAGAAAGTTAGTCAGCAGCGATGAACCACCGGCACTGATGAACGGCAACGTAATACCCGTCAACGGGATCAGCCGGACGGTCCCGCCGACGATGATCAGCGCCTGCAACGCCAAAATCGTCGTTAATCCGGCGGCGAGATAGCGCCCGAAGGCATCGCGAGCGTTGAGCGCGATGAAGAACCCCCGGAAGACGAGCAGCAGGAACAGCAGCAGCACGACAACTGTCCCGAGTAGACCAAGCTCTTCGCCAATGGCCGCGAACACATAGTCGGTCTGGATCGCATAGATGTACGTCGGATCACCCATTGCGAGTCCCGTACCGAAGAACTTCCCGGTCGCCATGGCGTACTCTGATTGAATCGGCTGATAGCCAACATCCAACGGATCGACCCACGGGTCGATCCAGTTCTGGAAGCGCAGCTGCACTTGCGAAAAGGTCTGATAGGCGACATACACCCCAACGCCGAACATCGCCAACCCACCAACGACGTAGTACAAACGGCCGCTCGCGAGATACAGCATCGACAGGAATACGCCAAAGAACAGCAGCGCGGTGCCGAGATCGTTCTGGGCGACGACGACCAGGAGAGAGAAGCCCAGCATCAGGACGAGCGGCATGAGATACGGCAATGGCGGCAACTTGAACGGGCCGACCCGGTACGAGGAGACCAGCAGTTCCTGGTTCTCGGCCAGATACCCTGCGAGAAACACAACCATGGCGATCTTGGCGAGCTCAGATGTCTGAATCGTGAACGGTCCGATGTCGATCCAGAGGCGAGCGCCATTCTCCTCGACTCCGATGACCATCGTCGCAACCATCATGACGAGTGCGATGAACGCCCACGTGTACTTGTAGCGCCGTAGCCAGCCGATGCGTCGAACAAACGTCAACACCCCAACCAGCAGCACCATGCCGAGGGCAAGATATATGAGCTGATTTGCCGCTAGCGTTGTGTACAGTTCGTCCTGCTCAGCCAGGTCGGGAGCGAGTCGTTGAATCAACAGCAGCCCGAGGCCCGACAGACTGACAACGAGCGGGAACAACACCTGATCGCCGCGAAACCCGGTGATGCTGAGCCATGCGGAAATCGAGAATACCGCTCCCATGAACGCGAGCGACACCCATATGTCGCGCCAGTCCCAGTCAAGATCGCGGGTAGATGCGAGGTAAATCGTTAACAGTCCCACGACCGTCATAAGCGTCGGGACGACAAGCAGCTGAAGTTCCGTAAAGCGAATGCGTCCAAGCATCAGGCTATTTCTCCTGACGTCAGATACCGACCAGCAATCGGAGCGAGGCGCTGCCTCGCCGCTGGCGGAATGACATCCTGAGCGGTCAGGATTGCCATTGCAAGTGCATCGCCACAGCCAGCGTCACAGTCATCGATCTGATGTTCGGCGAGGGCAACGACGATCCGTTGGATGGCAGCAGTCATGGCGTGAAGATTTGCGATCACCCCGGACACGTTGACCGGCCCTTCGGTCTCGTGCCAGACATCGTAGTCCGTCACCATCGCCAGACAGGCGTAACACAGCTCCGCCTCCCGCGCGAGACGCGCTTCAGGCAGTGCAGTCATACCGATGACACTCGCACCCCACGAGCGAAATAGCGCCGACTCGGCTTTGGTGGAGAACTGCGGTCCCTCGATACAGACGTAGGTGCCACCGCGCGCAACCGGCAATGACCCAGCCTCTGCGATCGCCGCGACTGAGGCTGAGAGGCGTGGACAGAACGGATCAGCCAGCGACACGTGCGCGACGATGCCGTCATCGAAGAAGCTTCGCTGTCGACCCACGGTGCGATCAATGAGCTGATTCGGGACGACGAACGAGCGCGGGGCAAGCTCCTCACGCAGGCTGCCGACCGCGCTGATCGAGACAAGCTGTTTGACTCCCAGCATTTTCATCGCACAGACGTTGGCTGCGTACGGCAGCGCTGACGGGGAAAGACGGTGTCCCGCGCCATGACGACTGATGAATGCAACTCGATGTCCGCCGATACGTCCAACCCGCACCGGGTCGGATGGCTTACCGAACGGCGTATCTATGTCGACGGTTTCAACTGATTCGAGGGCTTCAAGCTCGTACAGCCCACTGCCACCAATGATTCCGAGAACTGGAGCTTTATCGTCAAGCATGATTCGGTCGCCCCTCTCTCAGTCACACCATTCGCGAAGTGTACTCAACGAACTGCACGTATTCTCGGTCCCGACGATCCAGCGACTGTTATAATCGCCGACCTACGCGAGCGACACGCAGAGTCACAACCAGGACCAGTGAAAGGGAGCAGCGGTGGCGAAAATTGGCGCGCGCCGTCCTACTCCCCCGTCCGACCGTCGGCGACGACGACGGTCTCATCTCGTCTGGGCGATCTTCACACTGGCATGTATCGGGTACGTGTTGCTTGGCGTCGCTGAGCAGGGCATGCGAATCGCCAGTATGCCGATTGCTCCGTCGTCGCCGCTACCGTTCGCGCGCCATGAAGTGTTCGGTCTCGATCTGCGGGATTTCACGTCCCTGGAGGCGTTGGATTGGCTGAACTCGGCTGGCCGCGAGCCGCTCGCCCTGATCGTCCTGCCGCTCGACGCGGATGTCGTCCTCGCGTTGGGCGAAGCAGAGCAACAGACCGACGCGTTGTTCGCTCTCGACCGCATTGTCGAGGCTGCGGCTGGTTCCCCGCTCTCGGTTTGTCTATCTCGACCGGCCGATATCGAGAATCCGGAAGAGATCGCCGCCGCCGCCGTCCTGTCGCTGACTGAACGCTATCCCAACACGATCGCCTATGTCTCGGCATGCGGCTATCTGGACGATCCCGGTTGGCATCAGGCTGTGGCGGACACTACACAAACACAAGAGCTGTTCGGCGCCCCGATCGCTAGATCGATGATACCTATCTCAACGGGCGAACCCGTTCGCATGGTGGAGCTCGATGCGTCGGATGACGTTAGTCCGGAAGATCTCGTCAGTGTCGACACGGATGGCTACTCGGTCGTATCGGCACCGGTTCTGGAGCCAGTCGGGAAAGAATTAACTGAACGAGCAACCGCGACGATCCGCGAGAATCCACAGATTGCACTTGTCGTCGTTCGTCCGGCGCGAGAACTCGACCCATCGACGGTGGCAGCTTCGCTGCGCTCTGCTCTCGTCGAGGGTTCATTCCTCCCATCTGGTTATTCCAGTATCGCAGCTCCCGGCATCGGTCTCAATGGCGACTGGCAGACAGCGACGGTTGGGACGGTTCCATATCGCCGCACGACGACAAGTGGACCTGTGTTGTTCGTCGATTTTGTCGGCACTGACATCTCCCTCCTCACCATCATGTCTCCCGAGGCTGGACGGATCAACGCCTGGGTAGACGCGGACGAGAACGGCGGCAATATCCCGCCGGATGTCACGCTCGATCTGCGGGCAGACCAGGCTGAGGACGTGGCATTGCCTATCTTCTCCGATTTGCCTGGCGCGCGCCATCGCGTCATCATTCAGGTAGAGAACACTGCAACGTCGTCCGTCGCCGTGTCAGGCGTGTTCGTCTCCGCGACGACCGCAGCGGTTGAAACGCGGGGGCTTGCGGCACTGGCCCTCCTGGTCACGGCCGCAGCTGCGTTCGCGGAACGATCGCTCGCTTCAGTCGCCGCGATTCGCGAGGGATATCCGAGCCGCGCGCTGCGTCATCAGCACACGATAGGAAACCCGCGTGGATTCAGCTTCAGGCGATAAGGTCTGGCGAGTGCCGACTGTCGCCATCGTTGCGCTGTGCATGATCGCTTCGATCGAGCTTTTTAACCTGCCACTGCTGCTGGCTGCCCTGGCGGTCATGGCCGTCGCCGCGTTGGCATTCATTGAGCCGGCTGGTGTCATGTGCGCCGTCCTCTTTTCCCTGCCCTGGTTCTTTCATCCGATCGCGACCGACAGCCAGGTATTCGCTATCTCCGAACTACTGCTTCTAGGCGCGATAATCGGGATCGCTGGTTCGGTCCTTTCCGAGACAATAGCCGCAACCAACCCTCTCCGAAAACTCCGGGACATGTCAATCTCGATGCTCCTCCAACCGCTGATCTGGACGATCCTGGTGCTATCGATTGTAGGCTTGATTCTGGCGTTGCGTCCTTACGATCCCACCCACCGCGCCGACAGCTTCCGCGAATGGCGCTGGACACTGCTGGAGCCGCTCACACTGATGGTGATGCTGACGGTCGTAGCGGGGGGACGACCTCGCGCCCGAGCACTGTTCGCGGCGGCATTGATCGCCGGTGCGACCGCAGCCGCACTCCAGGCATTCTCCGATTTTGCGATCGGCGGCGGTATTGAATTTGAAGGAGTCACTCGAATCGTCGGTCCCTACCCACACCCGAACGCGTTGGCGTTGTATGTGACGCGCGTCGCCGCACTCGCGCTTGGCTGGCTCGTGTTCAATCCGAGTTTACGTCGGTGGCTGCTGGGTCCGACGATAGTGGTCGGCGCTGCAGTCGCCGCGACGTTCTCCAGGGGGGCGCTCGTTGCGCTCGCTCTATCTGCGGGTCTCGTGCTGCCAGTCCTTGGACGGCGACCGCGTCTCACCGTTGCCACAATTACTGTAGTTGCGGCGACCGCGCTTGTCGGAATCGAGCGGGAACGGATGCTTGATCTGTTTGGTGGCGGGAGTGGGTCGCTACGCATTGACATCTGGACGTCGGCGATCCAGATGATCCGCGATCGGCCGCTCCGAGGCTATGGGCCGGACCAGTTTCTCTATGCGTATGTCCCCCGCTATATCGAACCAACGGCCTGGAATGAGCGATTCACGGCACATTCCCATAATCTGATCTTCGATTTCTGGATTCGTCTCGGTATAATCGGCGGCGCGTTCGCCATTGGTGCTATGGTATTAGGTGCGACGCGTGCATACGTGGTTGTCATCAAAGACCGAGCGTCAAAAGCTGACGCATTAACCGCAGGTGCAGCGGTGTCGCTCGTGGCGGTACTTGCACACGGAATGGTCGACAACGCTTACTTTACGCATGATCTCGCCATGAGCGGCTGGTTTCTTGCCTGGCTCGCGTTCGCGCCAGGGACCATCTGCGTGGAAGGAAGGACATCGAGTGCGCGTCCTCGTCGCTGGCGGTGCTGGGTTCATCGGCTCGCATCTGTGCGATAGTCTGCTGGCCGACGGTCATGATGTTGTCGCGGTCGACAATTTCATCACTGGACGGCCAGTGAACGTCGCGCATCTCGACGACCATCCTCGCTTCGAGCTCGTCGACAGCGATGTCGTTGAACCGCTCGACCTTGAGGTGGAGGCGATCTACCATCTGGCCAGTCCGGCGAGTCCGGTCGGCTATATGCGCCACCCATTCGAGACACACCTCACCAACTCAACCGGCACGCACAACCTGCTGCGTCTGGCACAGAAGCATGGCGCGTCATTTCTGTTCACGTCGACCAGCGAGGCGTATGGCAATCCGGCCGTTCATCCGCAGCCAGAGACCTATTTCGGCAATGTGAATCCCATTGGTCCACGATCGTGTTACGACGAAAGCAAGCGCTACGGCGAATCGATCACGATGGAGTACGTGCGCCAATACGGACTCGATGCGCGCATCGTGCGGTTGTTCAATACCTACGGGCCGCGGAACGACCCGAACGACGGGCGGGTCATCCCGAACTTCGTCTCCTCCGCCCAGCGCGGTGAACAGCTCGTGATCTTTGGCGACGGATCGCAAACACGCTCGCTATGCTACGTGTCCGATCTTATCCGTGGTCTGCGCGCTGCAATGGAATCGCCAAACACCACAGGACAGGTCATCAACCTCGGGAACCCTGACGAGCGCACGATTCTCGATCTGGCTGAGCTGATCAACACATACTGTGCTTCGAGCGCGGGTATTCAGTTCGTCGATGCGCGCCAGGATGATCCCGAACGCCGCTGTCCGGATATCACCAAGGCACGCTGTCTTCTCGAGTGGGAGCCGACCGTTGGCCTCGAAGAAGGTCTCAAGAGTACGATCGAGTACTTCCGCTCGGTCGAACAGATCGCGGGTTGATCTCGAGCGCCATACAGACCGTCACCGATCGTCGGGCGATCGTCCTGGCCGTCAGTGTTATCGGAATAATCGCGCTGGCTGGGCTGTCGCTGACGATTCACTGGACCGCTCCGCTGGCGATTGTCACGCTCGTCGCGGGAGTCGTCGCCTTTCTTCGCTGGCCGTGGCTTGGATTGACGTTGCTGATCGCCAGTGTCCCGCTTCAGCAGCTTGGTGCGGTCGGCCCTGCAACGGCGACGCGAGCATCCATTCCGCTCGCGGTCGTCGGCTACCTGCTCTGGCTCACGACGCATCGCCGCCCTCTTGTGCTCACCCGGTTCGCCATCCCCTTTGGCGCGTGGATGTGCTGGATGTTTTCGACCTTGAGCATCGCCGACGATCTGGGAGCGGGCATGTCTGAGCTGACCCGCTGGACAATCGCGTTTGGAGCGTTCCTGATCGCGGTCCAGTTCCTGGTCGGCGCACCACGCAGCCGCATCGTAGCGGTCGTGATGTTCATGGCGATCGCTGGCGCGCTGGAGGCGACAGTCGGGACGATTCTCAGCCTGCTTGCGGTCGGCCCTGCGAGCTTCCGGGTCAGCGACGCTTTCGCGCGGGCGTATGGCACATTTGGCCGTCCCAATACCTTCGCTGGCTACCTCGAAATGACGGTCTTTCCGGTCGCATGGCTCGCCGTCGATGAAGCACGACGTAGTTGGCCGCAGCTTCGAGCGTACATTGAAGCACGGCGACACGGGATGATCGCGAGCCAGCGAGTGCGCCAGCGTTTAATCATGACGATCGTGACGACCGTTGTGTTGGCAGGCAGCAGCGTCATCATGCTGGCCGGAGTCACCGCCAGCTATTCGCGGGGCGCGTGGCTCGGCGTCGTCATTGGGGCCGGGTTCAGCGCCCTGCTGTTTCTTCGTCGCGCCTGGCTGGTGGTCGTGGCGGCGGCACCGATTGCGATCATCCTGCTCACTACCATGGTGGCATCTGTTGCTCCGGCTGAGCTGACCGAGCGACTTACGTCCATCACCGACGAGGTTCTGCCGTTTGACGCCTCGACGATTCTGGTCACCGGCGACAACTTCGCGGTGGTCGAGCGAATGGCGCACTGGCAGGCAGGCTGGCGCATGTTCAACGATGCTCCGCTGGCTGGCGTCGGCGTCGGAAACTTCAACACCGCGTATCCCGATTACTTCGTGCGCTCCAATTTCCAAACGTCACAGGGACACGCCCACAATTACTACATCCAGGTGCTGGCAGAGACGGGGATCGTCGGACTCGTGCTGTATCTCACCCTCGCGGTTGGATTTCTGTTTCTCGGAATCTACGTCGCCTGGAACGCTCCGTCCGGCACAGCCCGCTTTCTTGCGCTCGGCGCGGTTGGCAGCATGACAGCGGTCATGGTCCACAACGTTTTTGAGAACCTGCACGTTCTCAACCTCGGCATCCAGATCAGCGCTGTCTGGGCGCTGACGATCGCTGCGCACACACTCTGGCGGATGGAACCGACTGCCCGATACGACTCGAACATGGAATACTCCCGCGAATGAGCCATGAACGCGTATTGACGAATGAACTTGGCGACGCCGCCGCTGGCCAGATAGCCAATCCGGGACCGGCCGATGATCTTCCTGAAGGCGAGCGGTCTATCTCGCTCGGGGAGCGGCTCCGGTCGCCACGTACTATCGCGTCGTTCGTCATCGCCGCGATCATTATCTTCCTCGCGTTCCGCTCGCTGAACGTCGATCTCGGTGATGTCGTGACGCAGGTAGGCAACGCGAACCCGGTCTATCTCGCGCTCGCGTTCATGACGTATTACGCGTCGTTCCCGTTGCGTGCGACGCGCTGGCGGTTCCTGTTGAGGAACGCGGGCATTAGCCGTACCGCTGGGTTCAACGTGCCGAACACGCTCGGTCTGTCCGAGATCTACGTCCTCTCGTGGTTCGTCAACTGCATCATCCCCGCGAAGCTCGGTGATGCGTATCGTGGGTATCTGCTCAAGAAGAACGCCGGGCCGTCATTCAGCCGGACCCTTGGCACGATCTTCGCCGAACGACTGCTCGACATCGTCGCGCTCGTCGGCCTGATGGTGCTGTCGGGGCTGTTCGTGTTTCGCGGTACCGTTCCAAGCGATCTGCGCGGCTGGTTCATCGCTGGGACGGTGCTCGTCATACTCGGCATCGGTGGACTGATCGTCCTCATAACGATGTCGGATCGTATTGAGGCACGTGTCCCTGAACGCGCCCGACCGTATTACAGTCGGCTAAGCTCTGGCATCGTGACCTCGTTCTCGCGCAATGGTTTCTGGTCGGTATCGGGGTTAACTGTGCTGATCTGGGTCTTCGAGGGTGCCCGTGTCTATCTCGCTTCAAAAGCGCTCGGGGTCGATCTTTCGATTACCTCGGCGGTCTTCGTCGCGCTGCTTGCCAGCCTCCTCACGACCTTCCCACTGACGCCAGCTGGTGTCGGCGTGGTGGAGTTCGGCATCGTCAAAGCGCTCGAACAACTCGATATCGCGACCTCAGACGCGACTGCAGTTGCGCTCGTCGACCGGGGGATCGCCAGCTATAGCGTCATCATCATCGGCGGCTTGCTGTATCTCTTCAGCAAGCGAAAGTAAACGTAGTGCAACGAATGGGTCGGCGTGATGCGCATCGGGATTGACGCAACTCCAGCGGCAATTCAACAGGCGGGCGTCGGACGCTACGCCCGCGAACTGCTGCGCGCGCTCCTCGAACTGCCCGGCGACGACCGCTACGAACTGCTGCTCGCCGCGTCCCGTACTGACGTAGACACGCTCCTTAACGATCTGCCGCCCGGCCACGAACGGCATGCCCATCGACTGCCGTTCTCGAACCGCGCGGCGACGATCGCCTGGCACCGTCTGCGCCTGCCGATTCCGGTCGAGCGCGTCGTCGGTCCATTCGACGTCTTCCACGGAACTGACTTCGTGCTGCCGCCGTCACGTCTCCCGCGCGTTGTCACGATCCACGATCTCTCATTTCGTCGCGTCCCCGGGTTCGGAGAACCTCGGCTGGTCGACTACCTGAATAAGGTCGTGCCGCGCGCGCTGCGGGACGCCGACCGTGTTATTGCCGTCTCCGCCTCCGTCGCGGCGGAAATTGTTGAAGACTATCCGTTCGCCCGTGATCGGGTCGTAGCAATCCCGAACGGCATTCGACCACCAGAGGCGATGGAACCAGTTGACTCCAACGGTCGTCCAGTCGTGTTTTTTCTCGGGACGATCGAGCCGCGCAAAGGTATCGAGACGCTCATTGACGCTATCCGACTGCTACGCGGCTCTCAGCCTGACGTGCAGCTCGTTATCGCCGGGCGTGTCGGCTGGCGCGCGGAACGCATCGTCAACGCGATTCAGACGGCCCGTGAGGAGGGTATTGTCGAGTTTCTCGAAGCACCAACTGACGAGCGCGTGCACTCGACGTTCGCCAGCGCTTCAGTCTTCGCCTATCCTTCAAATTATGAAGGATTCGGACTGCCCATCCTCGAAGCCATGGCGCACGGCGTCCCGGTTGTCACGAGCGATATTCCGGCACTACACGAAACGGGCGGTGACGCGGCCTTGTACGCTCCCCCAGATGATGCTGAAGCGCTCGGTTCGGCCATGGCATCGCTGCTCGACGACGCGGAGTTGCGCGCGCAACTCATCGAGCGCGGTCATCGACAGGTCGCTCGCTATAGTTGGCATCGAACGGCGCAATCCACGCGACGCGTCTACGCTGCGGCAGCGAACCTGGACATCCCATGACTGATGATCTGAATCCGGAGGAAACGCCTGCTTCGCCCGAGCGCCCACGAGGACTGTTCGCCCAGCATCCCAAACTCGGCATTCTCCTGATCGCGGCACTGTTCTATTTCATCCTGTTCAGCATGTGCGCGTTTGTGCTCGTCATCGTCTTCCAGGGCCGCACCTGACGTGGACGCGTTGACCTCCACAACTGGCATCACGATTTGTGCCGTCCTTGCTGTCATCTTTATTGCCCTCGGAGCTATGCTCGCCGAACGCCTGCCGACTATCAGCGCAGCGGTCCACGCCGACCCAGTCCGTCGCATCGTCCGCAACAGTGCTATCCCGATAGTGTCTCAGTTGCTCATCCGCGCGCTCGATCTCCTGGTTGCGATCTTTCTCCTGCGCCTGCTAGGGCCGGAGGGCAACGGACAGTACGCGCTGGCCGTGATCGTCTGGCTCTACGCCAAGACCATCTCAGATTTCGGACTCGGCCTGCTCACAACCCGGGAGATTGCTCGTGATCGAACCTCAATGGCGCGCATGATCGGGATGACTACCCTCTTTCGATGGCTGGTACTCGCCGTGATTCTGCTACCTATTTTGGGATATGTCGCCTTAGGCGCTTGGCACGGTTCACTGAGTAGGACAAGCGTTTTGGCAATCGGGCTACTGTATCTCTCGATCGTTCCAGCCAGCCTCAGCGAAGCGGTGAACTCAGCGTTCAATGGGATCGAACGCATGGACGTCGCGGCCTGGCTCAATATCGCCGTCAGTCTGGCACGTGCCCCGCTCGTCCTCGCACTGGCCGCAACACGCCTCGATGTCGTTGGCGTCGCGCTCGCGGCGGTGATCTCCTCGACGATCTCTGCCGCACTCTTCACGCGTGCCCTGCGACGCAGTGAACGCATCGTGCCGGTCTGGAGCATGCGTCTCGCGGACCTTCGCTGGCTCGCCGGGACGAGCTGGCCGCTACTGGTCAATGCGTTGCTGGTCAGCCTTTTCTTCCGGTTCGACGTGTTCATCGTGCAGGCGTTCCGTGGAGATGAGGCGCTCGGCATCTACGACGCAGCCTACAAGCTCATCAACCTCGTCACGATCGTCCCAGCCTACATCACGCTCGCGCTGTTCCCGACGCTCGCGCAACGCGCTTCTGACCAGCAATCGCTGGCCGGTGCCCTGCGCATCGCCGCCTACGTGCTGGTCTGGATTGCATGGGGCATCGTCGCCCTCATCTCCGCTGGCGCTGACACAGCCATTCGCATACTGGCCGGCGGCGACTACCTGCCGGAAGCAGCCCATCTCCTGCGCATTCTGATCTGGTTCGCTCCCCTGTCGTTCCTCAACGGCCTGGTGCAATACGTGCTCGTCGCCAGCGACCGCCAGCGGCGACTCGTCCCCGTCTTCGTCGCCGCCGTCGTCTTCAACCTCGCGTTCAACCTCGCGCTCGTCCCCGCGTTCGGCGCGCGCGCTGCGGCTATCGCAACCGTCCTCTCGGAACTGGTCATCTTCGCCGCCATCGCCGCCGTCACCGCGCGCACCGACGCCCCCGTCATCACCCGAACATTACTGGCGCGCCTCGTCCGCCCAACTCTCGCCGGTATCGTGGCCGCGTTGACTGCGCTTGCGCTGAGTGTGCGCTGGAACGAGCTGGTCGCGCTACCCTGTGCCCTTCTCGTGTTCGCCGCCGCGTCGCTCGCGTTCGGCGTCGTCGGCGCGGACGAACGGACGCTCATCCGCCGAGCACTGCGCCGTCACACGACATCGCCGATCGACGCCTGACACGCCATACTTGACAGCCAAACTCGCCCGATGGTATCTTTCCCGTCGCTGTGGAGGCGTGGTGTAGTGGCCTAACATGCGGCCCTGTCAAGGCCGAGATCGCGGGTTCGAATCCCGTCGCTTCCGCAAGGTATAACGTTCTCGCCTCTGGCTTGACAGTCAAGAACAAAGAATGGGGCAAACTCGGGTCGTGGCATGACTGCCGTGACCCGTCTGTCTTTAATCTCGACTGAGTCGAACATGAGACGGGCAAGCCGGTTGCGTTGCTCTTGTGTCGCCTGATTCCATGCGAGCGGTAGATCGCTCAGGAACGCGGCGGT
>Ga0136611_10000170_pt1 | contig 38710 bp, 33 predicted proteins | sample AntDrymUQ2232306_2_FD_106645 | JGI IMG/M metagenome (GOLD analysis project Ga0136611, IMG submission 106645) | Polar desert sand microbial communities from Dry Valleys, Antarctica - metaG UQ223 (23.06) | ecosystem: Environmental > Terrestrial > Soil > Desert | place: Antarctica: Dry Valley...
GAGAAACTCGCCACCGGTCCGGAAGCCGCTGGCGTGATCGACATTGAACGCTCGATCACCGAGAACCTCGAGCGCGTCGCCCGTGCTAAGGGCATGGAGGTACGAGACCTGACCGTCGTCATACTTGACCGTCCGCGGCACGAAGGCATCATCGAGGAGATCCGTAATTGCGGATCTCGAATCAAGCTCATTACTGACGGCGATGTCGCGGGATCGTTGATGGCGTCAATGCCCGGTACCGGAATCGATTTGCTGATTGGCATCGGCGGAGCGACGGAGGGAACGACGTCCGCCTGTGCCTTGAAATGCATTGGCGGCAACATGCAGTGTCGCATCTGGCCCCGCAATGAACAGGAGTGGCAGATTGTTCGAGACGAGGGGCTGGATGTCAAACGAGTGTACGGCATCAACGACCTCGTATCTTCAGATAATGTGTTTTTCGCCGCGACCGGGATCACAGATGGCGAACTGCTCGCGGGCGTGCACTACCATGCGGGAGGTGCGACAACGCAGTCACTTGTAATGCGCTCTAAGTCCGGCACGGTTCGCAAAATCGACGCGACGCACCATCTCGACAAGCTCTCTCGCTTTTCGACGTTGGAGTTTGACTAGGTGGACAATTGCTGATATAGTGAGACGTGGTGGCGGCAGAACGCTCACCAACCCCACGAGTTTATCAGCACCACAATCACGAAACTGGCCATCGATCTGTTCACCTTGTTCTTCCGAACGCACGCTCAATTGTGCTCCTCATCACGTCTCTGTTTTCGATACCCCCAAATGTATCTGTACGCCCGAACTGTTCCGGGCCGCGTGCGCCGCGTTGGCGCGTAAGACTGATGGTGATTCATGGAGTCCCAGGAACCTAACCTCGAACCAGTTGCGAATGTCGCGGAAGCGGACGTGGTCGAGAAACCAAAACCAAAAAGAGCACCCCGGCGCAAGGCAGTCAGTACCGATGCCCTCGCTGTGGCTGAACCAGTTGCCGAATCATCTGTCCCTACGGTTTCTGAAAATGGCAGACAGCCTGAAGACGCTATTACGATGACAGATGCGAGCCCACTTCCGGAAGTAGCCAGCGCGCAACCCCAACTGGTTGAACTTCCAATCACTGAGGTTCCCGCATCGAACGGCGCGAGCGAAGCGATCGCTACCCAGGAGGTGAGCGAGATTGCACCTCAAACCGATGTCGAGCCAACGGTAGTCGAGAGTCCTGCCCCCGCATCTGGAGACTCAACGCCCAATGGAGTCGAAGCCTCCTCGCCAATGGAAACCACGTCCACTCCTACGCCCTCCGCGCCACAAACGCGTGCGCCGCTGCAGGGAGATTCGCAACCAGCAACGAACGCACGTCAGGAACGCCCGAGGCGTCCTGAGCGCGACGACCGTCGTGACGGACGAGATGCCCGCGATCGAAATGACCGCCGCGGCGGTCCACCGAACTCGGCCGGGTCCGATCAAGCGCGCCAACAGGATCAACAGCGCCACAATCGAAATCGCCCGCATGTGGAGCGAGAACGACATCCAGACCTCATTCAGCGTGACGGGCCAATGTTCAGTGTCATGGACCTCACACAGCGCGACTTTCCCGGTTTGCAGGAGCTTGCTCGCGAGCTTGAGGTACCGAATTACCAGCGTTACCGTAAGCCTGACCTGATTGGTCAGATTCTTCGCGTTCAGACCGAATCGCAGGGCTTTAAGTACGGCGAAGGCGTACTCGATATTATCGAGGATGGCTTCGGGTTCCTGCGCGGCGAACGCTATCTCCCTGGCGCTGAAGATATCTACGTGTCGCAATCTCAGATTCGTCGCTTCGGACTGCGTACCGGCGATAAGGTGTCGGGTCAGATTCGCCCTCCGAAGGACAACGAGAAGTTTCACTCACTTCTGCGTGTCGAGGCGGTCAACGGGATTGATCCTGAGACCGCGCGCCGCCGCCCGAATTTTGATGTGCTGACTCCTATCTTCCCATTGGAGATGATCGACCTCGAAACGCTTCCGCATGTCATTTCGACGCGCCTGCTCAACCTCGTCGCTCCAATCGGTCGTGGTCAGCGCGGTTTGATTGTGTCTCCCCCTAAGGCGGGAAAGACGATCATTCTCAAAGCAATCGCTAATGGGATCACGACCAACTGTGAAGATATTCATCTGATGGTCTGTCTCATCGGTGAACGCCCGGAAGAAGTAACCGACATGAAGCGGTCGGTCGATGGCGAGGTCATCTCCTCGACGTTCGACGAACCAGTCGAGGATCACACCAAGGTGGCCGAAATGGCGCTGGAGCGAGCCAAGCGGCTCGTTGAAGGTGGTCGTGATGTCGTGATTCTGCTCGACTCAATCACGCGTCTGGCACGTGCCTACAACCTGGCCGTTCCACCGAGTGGACGCACGCTGTCTGGTGGTATCGACCCGATTGCGCTTTATCCACCGAAACGTTTCTTTGGCGCGGCGCGCAACATCGAGGGTGGTGGGAGCCTGACGATCGTGGCGACCTGCCTGGTCGACACCGGCTCTCGCATGGACGACGTCATCTACGAAGAGTTCAAGGGTACCGGTAACATGGAGCTACACCTTGACCGCAAGCTGGCGGAGCGTCGCATCTACCCGGCAATCGACATCCAGCGCTCCGGCACGCGCCGCGAAGATCTCCTGCTCGACGAGAATGCGCTTCGGCAGGTCTATACGATGCGTCGCATGGTCTCAATGCTTGGCGGCACCGAAGGCACCGAGCTCGTGCTTGGTCGTCTCGCTCGGACGCAGAACAACCCTGAGTTCCTCCTGACGCTCAACAAGGACATGTAGCGGTCGTAGGAATGTCCCAAATTAATTAACGGAGGGCGTGGCAACTGTCGCGCCCTTCGTCCCGTTTCACCTGCAGTATCGTTCAGCGGGCTTGGGCGTAATGCCGTGCAATCTCGTCGACCGCGAAGGTTGGGAGATTGAAACGCGTTCCGGCGCGAAGCATCCAGCGGTCCAACGGCCGATCTGTCAGGTAGCCGATCTCCGCTGCCGAGATGCTGTCGCGATGAAGCGCACCGATCGCCCGCTCAGCGTCGTTCCGTGAAACAACGGCGAGAAGTGCTCCACTAGCGATCAGGCCGAGTGGATCGAGTCCCAGTGCGTCACAGATCGCCGTGGTTTCCGGGAGAATCGAGATCGTGTCGGCGTCAACGGTTACCCCCAGGCCGGTCGCGTCTCCAAGTTCAGCCAGTGCCGTCGCTATCCCTCCCTCGGTCGGATCGTGGAGCGCACGAGGAACCACTCCAGCCTGTCGCAACGCTCGTGCAGCCGGAAGGACCGAGATGCCTGGCGACACGAGTAAGTTCACTGCGGGGGCGATCATTTCTGGAGTCAATGCGTTGAGGCGGTCGCTCACCGTCGGGTCACGCGCGAGAATTGCCGTTCCTTCAATCGCGATACCGGAGCACAACAGGATGACATCTCCAGGTTGCGCAGACGATGGATCCACGAGATCGTCGCGAGACGATTCGCCAATCATCTGACCGACAAGAATCGGACGATCGATGCCAAGTGTGATCTCAGTATGCCCACCGACGAGCGCGACTCCGATCTCTCGTGCCGCCTGTGACACTGAGCGAAACAGCGATTCAACGAGTGCTGGCGTCGTCGATCGTTCGGGCAGCAGAGCCGTCACCAGAAGCCAGCGCGGCTCTCCACCCATACACGCGATATCGTTCGCATTCACGTTCACGAGGTAGCGACCGATGTCGTCGGTCGCGAACGTAATCGGGTCTGTTTTGACGATCAGTATTCTGTCTCCCAGGTCGATCGCGGCCGCGTCGCGACCGATGCCGGGGCCGATGATCACATCCTGGCTTGGAAAGACATAACGCTGGATCAACGTTTTCAGCAATTCTCCGGGCAGCTTGCCTGGAGGTAGGATGTCATCGCCCATCATGCTGCTCCTGTATCTTGCGCCTGTCGGGTTCGCTTGCACCCGCCATCGGAATTCGGTGTCAAGGCTGTACACGTGATCTTCATCCACTGATAGAAGCCCGCGCACGACGGTCAGAACGACAGACACCCCGACGTTGCTATAATCGACGGCTGAGGTGCTCAACGAGATAGTCGCAATGTTCCCGAGCGCCGATTGTACATGTTCACCCGTTGGCATCGTGTAATTGACCGGCGATGGATGGGAATGGATGAGGAGCAGGATGCAGGAACGGGACGACGCGGCAACCGGTACAAGCGGGTTCGTTGAAGACTTGATCGATCAGGACGACGATTTCGACCGTTGGTACGTCGATGTGATCAAGCGTGCGGAACTGGCGGACGACGCTCCGGTGCGTGGTTGCAAAGTCATTCGACCGTATGGCTACGCGCTATGGGAGAACATGCAGGCCAGCCTCGACCGCCGTTTCAAGGACACCGGCGTACAGAACGCTTATTTCCCGATGTTCATCCCACAGTCGTTTCTGGAGAAGGAAGCGGAGCATGTCGAAGGCTTTGCTCCCGAAGTCGCGTGGGTAACGCGCGGCGGACGCAACGAGCTTGAGGAGCCACTCGCGGTTCGGCCAACGTCTGAGGCGATCATTTGCCACATGTACTCTCAATGGGTGCAGTCGTATCGCGATCTTCCCATTCTCATCAATCAGTGGTGTTCAGTCGTCCGCTGGGAGAACCGGCCTCGCGCCTTTTTGCGGACATCAGAGTTCCTCTGGCAGGAAGGTCACACGGCTCACGCAAGCGCGAGCGAGGCCGAAGACCGCGCCAGAATGATGCTGGATGTCTATCAGGATTTCGTTGAGAACGAACTTGCAATTCCAGTGATCCCTGGGGTCAAGAGCGAGAGCGAGAAGTTTGCTGGTGCAGTGCAGACCTACACCATCGAGGCCATGATGGGCGGGAAGAACTGGGCACTCCAGTCTGGCACATCTCACTATCTGGGACAGAACTTTTCAAAAGCATTCGGGATCGAGTTCCTCGACGCGGACGGTGAGCGCAAGCACGCACATGGGACGAGCTGGGGACTTAGCCATCGAACGATTGGCGCGATCGTAATGGTACATGGCGACGATTCTGGGTTGAAGATGCCTCCGCGAGTCGCACCGATTCAGGCAGTGCTCATCCCAATCTGGCGCAAGCCGGAGGAGCGAGATGTCGTCGAGGACTGGGTGTCCCAGGTCAAGGCCGAACTTTCAGACGTGCGAACCCACGTCGATCGACGCGATGACAAGACGCCTGGCTGGAAGTTCAACGAGTGGGAGCTTCGCGGCGTGCCGTTACGGATCGAGATCGGGCCACGCGACGTGCAGAACGGGCAGGCCGTGGTGGTGCGCCGCGACACCCGTGAGAAAACACCGGTCGGCATCAGTGAACTCGCGTCAACTGTGACCAGGTTGCTTGAGGAGATTCAACTGAGCATGCTCTCAGCTGCCCGTGAGAGGTTGCAAGCCAACACCGTCGTGGTAGCGACGCTCGATGAACTATATGAGCGAGTCAGTAGCAATGCTGGCTTCTCGCTGGCTGGCTGGTGTGGTGATTCAAACTGCGAAAATAAGATCAAGACGGAATCGAAAGCGACCATCCGCTGCCTGCCGTTGGAACAGCCTGGACAGTTCGGTGACTGCGTCGCTTGCGGCTCACCAGCTACAGCGCGGGCCGTGTTCGCTCGCGCCTACTAGCCTCGTTGGTAATGAGTCTGGGATAACTATCGCTCTGCTGGAGTCCGAGTTTACTCGTCGGACTCCAGCAGGTCGGCGAGGTCTTCGTCATCATCGTCGCCGAGGAACAGCATGGTCGCCCGAGAAGAATCAACGTGGTAGAGAGTCGCCTGCTCGCGCAACTCCCGTGAATCTGCATCGATGTGAGTCACGCGTAGTTCCGCCGCATCGAGCATGCGATTACATTCCGAAGCAATGTCCACAGAACGTTCGTAAGCCGACACCGCTTCCTCGAGAGTCAACCGCTCCTCATCAAGAAGCCGTACCGTTTCCTGAAGCTCGTCGAGTAACTGCTCGAACGTGTGGGTTGGTTGGATTTCCGTGTCGATCATGTCGATGATCCTCCCTTCGATGTCGTGACACGAGCGGTCACACTTCCGTCCGCGAACGTCACTCGCATCAGTTCTGCACTCAGCGCATCGGTCGTTGTCGAAATTCGTCGTACAGGAACGCCGTGTGACGATGTGACGATCGCGTATCCTCGCTGCAGGACTGCACGAGGATCGAGCAACGTCGCCCGCGTGTGGTGCGAAGCGATATCGTTACGATGCGCCTCAATGCGACTGGTCGCGCGCGCCCGGGCGTCGTCAATCGCCAGATCGACATGCTGCCTTTGCTGAACGAGATGTTTGCGTGGATGCAGCCGCTGCATGAGCGCTTGATGCGCTGCGAGTTCGCCACGACTGTCCAGCAGGGATCGGGTTGCACTGGAGCGAGCCTGGGCGACGAGTTGCCCAGCGGCAAGCACGATCGCCCGCCCATCAGGAACGCACAACTCCGCAGCGGCGCTCGGCGTCGGGGCACGCACATCTGCAACGAGATCAGCAATGCAGGTGTCGGTTTCATGGCCGACTGCTGACACGATCGGGGTACGTGCGGCGAAGATGGAGCGTGCAAGCACTTCGTCGTTGAACGCCGCCAGGTCCTCCGCAGAGCCTCCTCCACGACCAATGATAATGACGTCACATCGACCGGTCTCCTGGAGCGCAGAGAGCCCGGCGATCAACTCGTTCGGAGCTGATGGTCCTTGAACTGCGCTGGGTGCGAGAATCAGCTCCGTCAACGGAAAACGTCGCGCGACAACCGTCTGAATGTCGTGCCAGACCGCGCCCTGTGCGGACGTGACTACACCAATGACGGCAGGAAACTTCGGCAATCGTCGCTTGCGTTCGGGAGCGAAAAGACCATCGGCTTCCAGGCGACGCTTGATTTCCTCGAACTCCAGTTGCAGGGAACCTGTGCCCTCTGGTGCAACCTGATCGACGATGAGCTGGTATTGTCCGCGCGCGTCGTAGATGTTAATCCGACCGTGAGCGATGACCGCATCGCCATTCCTGGGCATGGCGAGCAGTCCGATCTGGTTGCCGCGAAATAGTACGCAGTTGATCTGGATGCCATCAGCAACGAGACAGTAGTAGACATGACCGGCGGCGGAACGAGAGAGATTCGTAACTTCACCGCTAACCCAGACATCGCTGAGAATGGGGTCGAGCTCGATCAGGTCCTTCAAATACGACGTGATTTCGTCAACGGTCAGAACGCGCATGTAGGCATCACTGGTCTACGGAACATCTGGCACGATGACCACGAGCGGACTGCCGAACTCCACGGGTTGAGCATTCCGTCCAACGATCTCAACCACAGTGCCAGCGCGATCAGCAGCTATCTCGTTCATAATCTTCATGGCTTCGATGATTCCGATGGTCTGGCCCTCGTCGATATGGTCCCCCGGCTGGATGAAGACCGGCTCGTTCGGTGCCGGAGACGTGTAGAATGTGCCGATCATCGGCGCGGTCACGATATGGTGACCGCTGGGTATTGAAGGACTTGACGATTCGTTGGCGACGGCCACTGGCGCTGAAATTGCCATACGTTGGATGACCGTTGCTGCTGACGTTGCATCGCCGTGTGCGCGCAACGAGATACGCAGGTCGTGCTGTTCGACATCCAGACGCTGGATGTTTCCGAGCTGCATCATCGAGATGAACGCGTGAACGAGTCCCGCGAGTTTCTCATGGTCTATCTGACTGGTCTTGTCATCGTCGGATGCCGTGGCGGCGTCCGGCTCGCGCTGCTCGCTCAACGATGCTCCGTTACCTCTCTCGTCCGAATGCTGGGCCTGACGGTCGATTATCCGATCACGCGCTCGATGTATTGCCCCGTGCGGGTGTCTACTTTGATGCGATCGCCTTCATTAACGAATAGAGGAACGTTCACGACCACGCCGGTTTCCAGCGTGGCTGGCTTCGATCCGCCGGTTGCCGTGTCGCCCTTGAGACCGGGGTCCGACTGCGTGATTGTGAGTTCCACGTTCAGCGGAATCTCGATATCAATCGGCTGATCCTGATAGGTCAGGAGGTCAATCGTGTCCTGCTCCCTGATCCAGTTGAGTGAGTCACCCAATGTTTCACTGGTGAGCGTAAACTGCTCGAAAGAATCCAGGTCCATGAAATTGTAGAGACCGTCCTCGGGATACAGGTATTGCACGCGGCGACGATCGAGGCGAACGAGCGGAAACTTGCTTCCAGCATGGAACGTCTGAGACGTGTTCGATCCAGTCTTAACGTTTCGCATCGTCAGTCGGACGAAAGCTGAACCGCGTCCCTGCTTCACATGTTGGTACTCAATGATACGCTGCAACGTTCCTCCGTATTCGATGATAGTCCCTTTACGCAGTTCTCCAGTATCAATCATTGAATGAAAGTCCTTTCACGCACAGCGACACTGGTGGTAACCGATCCAGATTCTGCAAGAACTATATCGATTTCTTCGACGCTGTCGTGAGCACTTCAATGCCATCGTCGGTGATGAGCACGACATCTTCGATCCGCACCCCGCCCCATTCCGGAAGGTAGATGCCAGGTTCGACCGTGATGACATTTCCTACGGCAAGGATATCTTCCGAATCTTTCGTTGCCGAGGGAGACTCATGGACGCGCACACCGATGCCATGTCCCAAGCTGTGACTGAATGCTTCGCCGTAGCCACGTGCATCTATGTAGCTCCGAGCGGCGGCATCCATGTCGGCCCCGCTCATGCCAGGCTGAATGCGTTCCAACGCTTCTTCAACCGCTCCGGCGACGATACCGTAAATCTCGCGCAATAGGTCGTCTGGCTCACCTACCCAGACCGTACGCGTCAGGTCGGCGCAATAGCCGTGATAGCTCGCGCCCATATCGATTACAATCGGTTCACCCTCGCGGATGACGCGGTCGCCAGGTTCGTGATGAGGTCGGGCTGCATGTGTGCCGGCCGCGACAATCGTCGGAAACGCTGGTCCCTCACTGCCAAGATCGATATACGCCTGATGGATACGCCAGGCAATATCCGATTCCGTCTGCCCGGTTTCGATCGTAGGAGCGACGCGGTCGAACGCTGCGCTCGTGATCTCAAATGCCCTCCGTAATAAAGCGATCTCAGCGGGGGATTTCCGAACGCGCATCTCTTCAACGATACCGTCAGCGACGATCCACTCGATGTCTCTTGATTGTTCTTTCAATGCGTCGCCGATGCCGCGAAAGACGCCTTCAAGCATCGCCTGTGATTCGTATCCGATTCGAACTCCGGGAACGTCCTTGATTGCGGCAGCATCGGCAGCCGACCAGCCGCCTTCGCGCTTGATGACACGCACATGTGGTGCCTGCGCCTCGGCCTGGGTAACGTTCACGGCTCCGGTAATGAGCGTCGCCTCATCGGCGGTAACAAGCAGGTGTCCGCCGGATTCGTTCGGGGCTATGTCATGGGACGTGAAGCCAGTGAGATAAAAGCGATTCGAGGGATGGGTGATGAGCAACGCATCAAGTCTCTTCGCCACCATCGCTGCTCGCACCGTGTCGACGCGCTGTCGATATTCGGCTGCCTCGATCACTGGCTCTCCGTCTCTGATGATGGCCGCGCATCCACGACATCTATGAGATGCGATAGCGCGAGCATGAATCCGTGCGGTCCTAGTCCCGCGATCGAACCAATAGTCACTGCCGCAGTCACTGAGTGATGACGGAAGGATTCACGCGCAGCCGTGTTTGATAAATGAATCTCGATGGCTGGTGCGGGTACGGCGGCGAGGGCATCGCGTATCGCAATGCTGTAGTGCGTGAACGCTCCAGGATTAATGATGATCCCGATGGCTTCCCATCCGTAGCGGTGAATCTCATCGATCAAGGCACCTTCATGGTTCGATTGGAATGCGACGATCTCATAGCCACGCTCAGCGGCAGCGGCTCGCAGTCCGTTGACGATTTCATCGAGTGTCGTTGTGCCATACACGCCTGGCTCTCGACGGCCCAGGAGGTTGAGGTTTGGTCCATTCAACACGAGTATCAACCGTCGGGTTAGTGTTGGGTCGCTCAACGAATCCACCTTCGTTCACGCAGCATCTCGTTTCCGAGGAGTCCGAGCAGCACTTCGTACTGCGTGTCTGCATACTCAGGATGGTACTCGAAGCGGGCGCGTTCGAAATACTGGACTGTGTACGTCTGCCCATCTTCCGGACTTTGTTCGCGTAATTCTTCGGTGATCGGATAGCCGAATGTGAATAGTCCCCCATTCGATTCCCAGTAGTCGCGGAAGGTACCGGCGAGGTTATGCCGCGACTCCGAGAAGTAGCGGGCTCCGGATTTTGGGACAGCCGGTTCACCCCAGTCAACAACTCCACGCTGTTGTAGCGCCCAGCGTCCGGTGTGTCCCAGGAGTACCTCATACTCGTTGCCGAGAAACTCCGGATGAAACTCGAACCGCGCGCGTTCGAAGTACTGCACGGTGAAGCTTTCGTCAACCATCGGATCGTACTCGGTGAACTCTTCGGTTCGCGGGTAACCAAAGCGAGCCAGTCCGCCATTTTCGTTCCAGTACTCCAGGAAGCCGAACGCGAGCGAATGCCCGGTTTCCGCAAAGTATATCTTCGAGTCACTCTGGATAAACGCCGGGATGCGCGTCGACGGGCTGTTCAAGCCTGCGACAACGTTCCAGATTGCTGGATCTTCGTGACCTAACCGCCAGGTTGCGTATCCAGCAAGTCGATTGTCGGTGACAAGGCGCAGCTTGGCTTCGAAGCTGTTGGCGTCCTCGAACCAGACCTCATGCTCGTCGCCCGCGTCGTCGGTGTAGCGCACCCAAGGTGCCTCGTCGTCGTCCGAATAGCCACTGGAGGCTCCTGGTCGAGCGGCAAGTTCCTGCGCACCCGCGTGGCTCACCGACGATGCTGGTGGGCCTTTCGATGTATTCCAGTCATAACCATAGAGTGGCATCCCGAGTAGCAGCTTGGCTGCCGAAACGCGGTTGGTCGCGTACGCGACGACACTCTCTACCCACCACATCGGTGCGACGGCGATCGGGTCTGGGCGGCCCGAGTACCCGTAGTCGTAGGCCATCACGACCAGAAAGTCGTTTGCGTCCGCTAGTGCCTCGTAATCGTATGCACCACCCCAGTACGAGGGAGCATCACTTGCTTTTGCGACGATCGCCTGGGACACAATATACCCCGCAGGATGCAATCGAGCATACAGACGCACCATGAAGTCTGTGAGAAGTCCTCGGTCAGATTCGTTTATGGCTTCGAAGTCAATGTGAACGCCGTCGTAGCCATTTGACGCGACCATGTCGTGGATCAGGGTGACAATTGCGTCGCGCTTGGCCGGCGTCTCGATCGTTGTCCGGAATTCATCCCAGTTCGATTCATTCTGAATCAACGGGATGACTTTCACTCCGTTATCCTGCAGAAACTTCGTCGTCTCCGGTTCGGCGAATGACTTGAGTGTTCCAGACGTGGTCAGATGGTAAAAGTATGGAGACACGATATCGAGTTGATCGACGTTGCGCGCCATCGACTCGAACGAGGTGTCGTCCCAAGTGATGTAGTAGCCCCAGCGCAGCGTGGCGCTCGGTCCTTCGGACGATGCTGGCTCACGTTCGATTGCCTGCACACCCGCAGTCAGGAAGAGCATAAACGTGAGAATAACTGTGGCGACAACTCGTGAAGATATCATCCGGCGGGTGCGTCCTGTCCTTCGACAGCCTGCACGAAGATGCGCATTGGAACCGTCACGTCGAATTCGCTGAAGTAGATATCTCCGTAGAACACGACCAACGGAGCCAGATAGTCAGCGCCGGAGAGCGAGTACGCTGTACCGATGTCGTTGACCGTAAACGTTCCAGAAAGAGTCCCTTCTGGAACCGCACTAAGGTCTGCCTCGAAAGACGCTTCACCAGCCAGCACGTCGTTCCACAACGCGCTCGTGGATCGCAGGCTATAGTCTGAAATGACATAATTCTCTGGCCAGCGTGCTTCGGCCATCTCGACGATACCGCCTGGCCCAAACGTCACTGTAGCCGCAGGAAGAGCCGCCAGCGAGGGAGTCGGTTCACTCGGCTTGAACTCTACGATGGCGATGCCAGCGTCGTCGTCCCGGCCGGTAACGGTTCCCACCCCAGCGTCCGAGACGAAGCCTCCATCAACCAGGAACGAAAAGGCCGTGTCGATGAGCGTCCCGTCGTCCGGCAGCGGGTCGGCAAGTCGCTCGGCGTAGCTTTCATACTGGATAATTGGCTGACCCGAAGGTGTCGGACCGGCAAACAGGGCGGATTCACTGCCGCTTATCTGGTAATCGTCCCCGCCAAAGTCCTCAATCTCTCCATCGACGCCCAGATTCGCTGCGATCACGGCGAGGTCGTCGGCGGTCCACAACTTCCATTGGATTTGGTACACCGGGGCGAGGTCTGGGGCAGAGAACGCCGCCGCGTCGAGTACGTACTCGAGATCGACGTTGCGTTCGAGTCCGCCACTGACGATCTGGATCGGCGGAAGCTGTCCGAAATCGCCAACCACGGGTTCCTCGGTCGGTTCTGCGTTGACGACCTCAGTGGGCTCGATTGCCTCGGTCGCGACTGGCTCATCCGAAGTCGTCGCTTCCGCAACCGCTGGTTCAGTCGGTTCTTCGGACGTTTCCGTAGCGGGGTCGGATGGGGTGACGGTAGGGATTCCCGTGGGCTGGGTAGCCGTTGGCGCTGCCTGCACAGACTCCGTTGCGTCGGTCTGTGTCGCTGGCGGCGATGTGGGAGTTGGTTCGACTGCCTCCGTTGCAACTATCTGTGCCGCCTCCGGAGATACTGAAGATTGTGAGGGCGTATTCGTTGCCAGTGATCCAGCGCTATTGTTTTCATCTCTCCCTGACAGCAGCAAGACTCCGATAACGAGAAACGCAACGACGAACCCACCAACACCGAGGAATAGATTGCGTTGAGTTTGCTGGCTTCGTCCGCCGGAGACGGTCGGGTACTGATTTGTATCTGAGTCCGGGCGATCGCGCAAACGTGAGTTCCTTCCGTGAGCTAACGCTGGTTCGATTCTGAGGCCGCATGCGAGTTGACGAACGAGCATCGTCGGCTGGATACGTGTCGAGGAAAGCCTACACTACCTCTTGGATACGACGGAGGTGGACGACCTGATCGCGCAACAGCGCAGCCTTCTCGAACTCCAACATCTTCGCGGCGTTCTTCATCTGACGTTCGAGATCCTGAATCAGCCGTGCCAGCTCGTCTGGCGGAATCTCAGCGATCGCGCCGGAAGGCGTCTCGGATGCGTCGTAGCTCGGAGCTTCCTCAGCAGCCATCTTGACGCGGTCGGTCAGGTCCTTGATCTCTTTAATGATCGAAGCTGGCGAGATGCCATTTGCGATGTTGTGCGCGACCTGCTTCTCGCGTCGACGGTACGTTTCGTCGATCGCCTGCCGCATCGAGTTGGTCATGTTGTCGGCGTACATGACCGCGAGACCTTCGACATGTCGTGCCGCGCGACCAACGGTCTGGACCAGCGATCCGTACGACCGCAGAAACCCTTCCTTATCGGCGTCGAGTATCGCAACCAGCGACACTTCCGGAAGATCGAGCCCCTCCCGCAAAAGGTTGATGCCGACGACGACATCGTAAATGCCGAGTCGCAGATCACGGAGGATCTCGATGCGTTCCAACGTTTCAATCTCAGAGTGCAGGTAATGGGTACGAATCCCCATTTCCTTGAGATAGTCGGAGAGGTCTTCGGCCATCTTTTTCGTAAGCGTCGTCACCAGTGCACGCTCGCCGCGACCGATCCTCAGATTGAGTTCGTGGATAAGATCGTCGATCTGACCTTTAGTAGGGCGAACCGAGATTTCAGGGTCGATCAGCCCAGTGGGTCGAATGACCTGCTCGGCGACGCGTTCCGAATGTTCCATCTCATACGGAGCGGGCGTGGCTGACACGTAGACGACTTGATGGATCTGTTCCTGGACCTCAGTGAACGTCAATGGTCGATTGTCGAGCGCCGACGGAAGTCGGAAGCCATGATCGATGAGGACGTCCTTGCGCGCCTTGTCGCCGGCGTACATACCGCGAACCTGCGGCAGCGAAATGTGCGATTCGTCGACGAACATGAGGAAGTCGGCTGGAAAGTAGTCGAGCAGCGTCCACGGCTTTTGGCCGGGCAAGCGGCGACCAATGTGCCGAGAGTAGTTCTCGACCCCGGAGCAGTACCCAGCCTGCTCGAGCATCTCGAGGTCGTAGCGCGTGCGCTGCTTCAGGCGCGCAGCTTCGAGAATCTTGCCTTGACGGTCGAGTTCAGCCAGCCTGGCTTCAAGTTCATCCTCGATATCCTGGATGGCGTACTTCAGCTTGTCTTCCGTGGTGACGAAATGCTTGGCTGGGAATATCTTGACCTCAGTGCGCTCAACCAGAATCTCACCTGTCAACGCGTCGAGTTCGACGATGCGATCGATCTCGTCACCGAAGAATTCGATGCGGATCGCGATCTCTTCGTAGACGGGGTAGACCTCCAGGACATCACCGCGGACGCGGAACGTGCCCCGGACCAGCGTCATGTCGTTGCGGTCGTACTGTACGTCGATAAGATGCCGTAGCACGCGGTCGCGGCGAATAGATTGTCCTCGCTTGAGACTTACGACCTGCTCCTGGTAGTCGGACGGCGACCCGAGACCGTAGATGCACGAAACTGAGGCGACGATAATAACGTCGTCACGCGACAGGAGTGAACGCGTTGCGGCGTGGCGCAGCTTGTCGATCTCGTCGTTGATCTGCGCATCTTTCTCGATGTACGTGTCCGTGCGTGGTATGTAGGCTTCCGGCTGATAATAGTCGTAGTATGAGACAAAGTACTCCACGGCATTGTTTGGAAAGAACTCCTTAAACTCGGAGTAGAGCTGCGCCGCAAGCGTCTTATTGTGCGCGAGAATCAACGTCGGTCGCTGAATCGCCTGAATCACGTTGGCCATCGAGAACGTCTTGCCGGAGCCCGTGACGCCGAGGAGCGTCTGGTGCTTGAATCCGCGCTGAATGCCATCTGTCAGCTGCGCGATCGCGGTGGGCTGATCGCCCGTTGGCTGGAAATCGGAAGTGATCTGAAAAGCAGTCATAGGTGAAAAAGCTCCGTCCAGGAAACACTACGACAGTCCTCCTTTGGAGCGTCTGCCAGTGTGAGAGCTGCGGCTCGTGGCTACACTTAAGTATACCAATTTCCGCGTCCGAACGCGGGTTTCTGGCCCTAAATTGCGTACATTTCCGCCTCGTCACCACCCATGGCGATGACATCGTAAATGTGGCGCACGGCCCACCGATGTGCCGACCAGCGCAGGCGAGCGGTCGTTTCTTCGAGGTCACACCAGGCGTAGTCACTAAAGTCCGTCGACACGCAGATCTTCGATTTTGCGGCGACCTGAGCAGCGAGGGTAGGGGCGAGGACGATCGTATCGGAACCTGCGTCATAGAACTGTCCGATATAGTCTGCGGTGAAGAACCGCACCGGCACGATGCCAGTTGTATGCTCGACATTACGGCGAGCGGCCTGCAACGCCGTTTCGCCGGCAAGCACCTTCGTGTGGATCGACTGCCAGATGTCGTCGGCCTCAGTTTCCGATCGACGACGGACGACGAGAAACTGCGTTCGGGCGTTAATCTTTCGGAACAGATATGTGTCGACAATATCACTTACGATGCGCGACATCCGTAGGTGGTCACCTTCCCGCAGTCTAAGCGTCGGAACTGAAACCTGTCGAAATTCTAGTCATTGGAAAGGAGTGTGGGATCGTAGCATGCGGATGTCAGTGTCGCCCAAAGCGGTCAGCGAATTCGCCCACGGCGTTCATCCAACCACCGTTTCGCCCGTTCAGTTGACGATGGCCCTGGAGGAGGACCGAGCGTGATGTCTCGACCACGCCATTCCTTCGTCACGGTACCGCCGAACCCTGATCCACCACTCGAGCCACCAGTGCCATCGCTCGGTCGACGAAACACGAACGGAGACAGAAACACGAGTGCGCTGAGTGCAGCCAGTACCAGAGCCAGCGTTTCGGAAGAGTCGCGCGCGATCAATGCTGCCATGGCAAGGCCGAACGATGCAGCGACTGACCACCAGAGCGGTAACGCTTTCACGCTGAATTTCGGCATCCTCGCGTTCCAGCGCCGACGCCGTTTGGCCGGGCGGGACGACACCAGCCTTAGATGTGATTGCTCGCGTGGAGGAGCTGGGCGCTCATCATCAATCCGTTCGAGGATTTCCATGACCTGTTCTTCAACCTTGGTGTACTTCTTGTCAGGCATCAAGCGCCTCCAGATGGTGAAGTGGCGGAATTATATGCGTAGCGTTTTCTGTCGGTTTCGAGGCCCATGCGGATCTGAACGCTGACTCACCAAAGGGGAAAACACGGCAATCACCACAGTGAGATGGCCGATCCGTCGCATAGAATAAGTGTACGACACCCGCCGCACGGCACCATGCCGTTGCCGATCCGTTCACCGCACTGACCGCAGGGAAACCTGACATGGGATGGTAATATTGTGGTGAAGCCTACGAGTCGGGTGCATAGCCGTCGTGGGTCTTGTTTTGTCCGGTAATGAGTTCGATACAGGTGAAATTCGTGACGCTCATTCGCTTTACCGTCGCAGACCGAGATGGTACGACCAGTTTTGTTGGGCCAGGCCACGCAATTAAAATGTCTGTTGCTGCCTGCGCAAACGAACCATCAACAGTTCGTGAACTTCTAGACAAGACACGAAGATATGACGATCAGTTCGCGATTCACGTACTTAATGGCCTGGCTGTCTTCGACGAGCACAACGTTCGCAACAATACGGCTTCAATCGAAGCACTGTTCGCTTCTGCCCCCGCGAGCGACTGGCCGCCGTTCCGCGTCCTCAACGAGTTGACGCGTCGGGCGAGCACGCAGCCCGGGAGGGCAGGCCTGATCGTCATCAACCTGAACGAGAAGCGTATTGTACAGGTACAGAACAGCTATGCGGAGATCCGTCGCCAGGATCGTGGTCGGATTCGCGCTCGTGGGCGACCGACTCGCCTGCTCTATCATTATGAGTTGCCTACTGACTGGTCACTCGTACCTTAGTACCCCGAGTCACTACGTCAGTTCTTACGCCTGTCTCGATCATTGCCTAGCCTAGGTCGGCGTCTGAACATATTGCCGACGAACATCTGCGACATCTGTTCGCCGACCGATTGGCTGGACAATTCACTTTCCGTATCCTGGACAAGCTCTCCGGTGCGGCGCTCGGCGGTAGCCCATTCTGCACGGGCGTCCCGTGCTTCAGTGAAGCGGGCGAGAAGTGTCTCATCTGCCTCGCCTGATCCGGCCGCGATCAGCGAGCGCATGTGTTGCAGCTCGTCTATGGAGCTATCAATCCATCGTGTGATGGCTTCACGGTTCGTCGCGCAGATATCGCGATGCATATCAGGGCTGCCCGCAGCGAGACGGGACACGTCGCGGAACCCGCCAGCCGTCAGGAACTTCATGTCTCGCCAGGCGTTGTCCTTCGAGACGGCACGCATCAGCGCAATTGACAAAACGAAAGGTAGGTGGCTGATGCCTGCTACGAATCCATCGTGCTCCGACGCGTCAATGAACATCGGTTCGGCACCGAGTGCGTTGACCATGCCTAACACGGTCTGCACCGCATTCTCGTCAGCGTTCACACTCGGAACAATGCACCAGGTCGCGCCCTTGAACAGCTCGGCTTCTGCACCTTCGATCGACTGGGATTTACCGGCCATCGGATGACCGCCGACAAAGTGAACGGATGCGGGAAGTAGTTCTGCTGCCCAGTCCATCACCTGCTGCTTGGTCGACGTGACATCAGTCACGACCGCGCCTGCTTTCAGGTTCGGCCCGATCGTGCGAAAGACCTCTTCCACAGCGAGCGGCGGAACGGCCACGACGACTAAGTCAGCATCGCGGACGGCTTTGACGAGATCCCACTCGGTTGAGTCGACCGCTTTGATCTTCTTACTGTAGTTCTGATGTTCGAGGTCGAGATCGAAACCGATAACTTCGAGGACCGCCGAGCGTTTGCCCTCATTTGACGCCCAGCGCCGTAGGCCGATGCCGATTGACGAACCCATCAAACCCAGACCGATGATTGTGACGTTCTGCATGACGTTAGTAGCTTCCCTTCAGCCAACGGTGGACGGACTCAAAGCGGGCAGCATTGCTTCTTCGTGAGATAAGTATAGCAACGACGCTTGAGTGACTCCGTTCCGGTACACGTTGGTACTAACGGCGGTAGGTGATGGATCGCTGATCGGGGTCGACGAGTCATCGGAGATGAAGTCGCTCAGATAAGGGTCGAGGCGGAGAAATATCCAGACGAACGCGGCCAGGCAGATTGCGATCGCGATCGCAAGCGCAAGCGCTGTCGTCCAGCCACCTGTCTCTGTCTGACGTGAAGAAACGTGGCGATCGTCGCTGCTACGCATCGAAGCTTCTCACGCTCCCTGTTTCGTACCAGACAATCCAAAAGCGGAATGTCTGGTACATCCATGGCTGCCGCAGTGTAGCACCAGTCGAGCAGCAAACTGGAGAGGGGGTATGACGAGTGTTACACTGCCCGACGGCCAGTGTTGGCCTCCAACAATCCACGGCTACGAGCACCCGGCGACGGCGGGTCGGAGAGGGACGGTCAGCGTGGCACAGTTCAAGAACTACATCAACGGGAAATGGATCGACGCGAGTGGCGGCGCAGAGTTCGAGCGCGCGAACCCTGCAACCGGTGAGACGATCGGAACGTTCGCGAAGAGCAGCCAGGCGGACGTAGTGTCGGCCATCGACGCGGCGAACGCAGCGTTCAACAAGTGGCGATTGTATCCCGCTCCGAAGCGCGGTGAGATCCTGTATCGGGTGGGGCAGCTCCTCATGGAGCGCAAGGAGTCGCTCGCCCGAGACATGACCGAAGAGATGGGCAAGGTGCTGACTGAAGCGCGCGGCGATGTTCAGGAGGGCATCGACATGGCCTTCTACATGGCAGGCGAAGGACGCCGCATGTTCGGTCATACCGTACCTGCTGAAATGCAGAATAAATGGGCAATGTCGGTCCGCAAGCCTCTGGGCGTCGTGGCCGCAATCACGCCGTGGAACTTCCCTCTGGCGATTCCGACCTGGAAGATCATGCCAGCACTGATCACTGGCAATACTGTCGTGTTCAAGCCAGCATCGTACACACCACGCATGGCTGTGCGTCTCGTCGAGGTATTCGAGGAGGCAGGGTTGCCAGCAGGTGTCCTGAATCTTGTCATGGGTACCGGCGAAGAGGTTGGTGAGGTGATGTTGCAACACCCTGATGTGGCGCTCATCTCCTTCACCGGCTCGACTGAGACCGGCAAGCACATCAACGTTGAAGGGGCAAAAACCCTCAAGCGTGTATCGCTTGAGCTGGGTGGTAAGAACGCGATTATCGTCATGGATGACGCCGATGTCGATCTCGCATTGGAAGGTATCCTCTGGAGTGCCTTTGGCACGTCGGGTCAGCGTTGTACCGCCGCAAGCCGCGTTATCACCCATCACTCGGTGGCCGAGGAGCTAAGCGAAAAGCTAGCTTCGCGTGCCGGGGCCATGAAGCTTGGCAACGGACTTATGGATGGGGTCGATGTCGGACCTGTTGTCTCCCGCTCGCAGCTCGATCGCATCCATTCCTACATGGAGGTTGGGCGGAATGAGGGTGCTGTTCTCATCACCGGTGGCGAAATCGCGAGTGGCGGCGAACTGGAACACGGCTTCTTCCACCAGCCAACAGTGTTTACGAACGTCAGGTCCGACATGCGAATCGCTCAGGAAGAGATCTTTGGCCCGGTCACGGCGGTCATCCCGGTCGGAGATATCGACGAGGCGATTCAGGTCGCGAACGGTGTTGATTACGGTCTGTCGGCTTCGATATACACGCGTGACATCAATCGTGCGTTCCGCGCCATGCAGGACATCTATACCGGCATCCTCTACGTCAACGCAGGCACGATCGGAGCTGAGATTCAGTTACCGTTCGGTGGCACGAAGGCGACCGGCAATGGTCACCGGGAAGCCGGTCAGGCAGCGCTGGACGTATTTACAGAGTGGCAGTCGATCTACGTCGATTACTCGGGTCGACTTCAGCGCGCGCAGATCGACGAGATGGTCGCGGAGAGTGGCGAGGCTCCATAGCTTCATGTGTCGTATGTGACACGATGTTCCGCCCGGCGAGTCATTCTGACCCGCCGGGCGGTTCGTTGTCGCTACGTCGTCCAGCGTCGCTTCTCGACCATCGCGCAGGCGTGGTGAATCACGTCGAGACCGAGTGACTCGGCGTACTCGATCAGTTCGTCAGACTCAGCACCGGGTTGCAGCCAGAATATCTGGATCCCGGCCCGAGCCGTGTCTTCCGCGACTGATCGTCCGACCCAAGGCGGTACGACGACATCAACCACAATAGGCACATTCGGTAAGTCACCGAGCGTGGGGTACACAGGATCGCCGTCGGCAGTCTCCGCGTTCGGATTCACCCCGACAACACGGTAACCCGCGCGTTTCATGTCGCGATAGATGATGTTTCCGAACTTCTGCTGATTTTCGGATGCTCCGACAATCGCCCAGTCTCGCTGGTTAACTGCCGCATCAATCAGTTGGCGTTGCGATCGATGAACTTGTGTCTCCGTCATACGTAGCTCCTGTCCGGAAATGCATCGCAAGTACGAGACCCGCGTTGCACTCATCAAAAACAGCCTCGTACCGGACAACGTGTCGGGCGCGAGGCTGATCTATCTGTGCTATTGATCTCAGCGGGAAGGGAGGGATTCGAACCCTCGGTGGAGATTTAAGGCCCCACAACCGCTTAGCAGGCGGTCCCATTCGACCACTCTGGCACCTTCCCTGATGTTCATCGCGTTCGGGCATTGGCGTTGCAGCGCCAATCACCCAGATTCGCAGACGCGTGACGATTGCCAGTCGCACGAATCCGGATTGTATCAAACATGCAGATCAACTCGAGGCACGTCTCTACGGCGGTTCTGCACGTTACGTAGGCGACTAGTACTGATAATGTTCGCGAAGGATGCCCGAAGAAGTTAAAACGCGTAGGATTGTCAAAACCTTAGGCAGACGGGGAATCTGATCGGTTACAGGGAATGGGGATACGTACAATGGATGAACAGTTGGAATCCGCGCGCTTACGCGCACTCCTGATGGCCTCTCGCAATCAGATGGACTGGCTCTGGAAGCTCGCCGACAAGAGCGGCGGGTCCGAGCGCATGCGCATCGAGGGTGTCTTGAAGCTCATTGGTGCTATCGATTATTCGCTGGGCGTTGAGCCATACACAATGGACCTTACGGGTGACGCACCTGGGTCCAGTGCACCGATGAACGAACCGGTCCGCCTTCTCGACATCGGCTAAACTCCCATCGCTATTCCGAAGATGAACATGCCCTCAATGCACTTGCATTGAGGGCGTATTGCGTTGAGCGGAGAGGACAGGATTCGAACCTGCGGGGCTTATCACCCAACTGTTTTCAAGACAGCCGCCTTAAACCGCTCGGCCACCTCTCCTGGCAGTTCGGGCAAAGTATAGCACCCGCTTCTGTCAGGACGTGTGGCGATCACGCAGAGGTGATCCGTTCGAGACCACCCAAGTATGGTCGCAGAACGTGTGGGATGTCGATCGAGCCGTCGGGTTGTTGGTAGTTCTCCATAACCGCGATCATCGTGCGCGGCAAACCGAGGCCTGAGCCATTGAGCGTATGGACGAACTGCGGACGGGAACCTTCTACCGGTCGGTAGCGAATGTTGGCACGACGGGCCTGGAAGTCGTTGAAGTTCGAGCAGGACGAGACTTCGAGCCACTCGTTGATGCCCGGTGACCACGCTTCGAGATCGACCTTGCGTGCCGCGACAAACGATAAATCACCGGTGCAGATTTCAAGTCTCCGGTATGGTATCTCCAGAAGTTCAAGAGTCGTGGCTGCGTCGTCCACCAGCTTTGCGTGCTCAGCAGCCGATGTCTCTGGAGCGACGAACTTCACCATCTCGATCTTGTCGAACTGAAACAGCCGCTTGATGCCACGCACATCGCGACCAGCGGACGCCTTCTCGTTGCGAAAGCAGGCTGAGTAGCCGGTGTGGTTGATTGGAAGCTGCGTCACATCAAGAATCTCGTCCCGATACATGTTTGTGATCGGCACCTCGGCTGTTGGGATCAGCCAGAGCCCTTCGGCTTCATCCTTGAAGAGCGTGTCACGGAACTTCGGCAGATTACCCGTTCCAACCAGCGCTTCCTCACGAACGAGATACGGCGGATAAATTTCGGTGTATCCCTGCTGCATTCGCAGATCGAGCATCCAGGTGATCAAGGCACGCTGAAGTCGGGCGCCCGCGCCTTTCAGAAAGTAGAATCGTGATCCGGAAACCTTGACACCTCGTTCGAAATCGAGAATTCCAAGCGACTCGCCGAGTTCCCAGTGAGGCTTCGGCTCGAAGGTAAACGTGCGTGGTTCACCCCATGTCGCAGTGACAACATTGTCGTGTTCGTCCTTCCCGACTGGCACCTCCGGTGACGGAAGATTGGGAACTACGAGCAGCAGATCGGTGAGCGTTCGATCGATCGCTGAGAGTTCCGTGTCCATTTTCGCGATACGATCGCCCAGCCCACGCATCGCCTGTATATGCGCATCGCGATCCGCCCCGGCTGGAACACGGCCTGTCTCCTTCGAGCCAGCATTGAGCTGCGCCTTCAACGTTTCGACATCTCCCAGTGCCAAGCGGCGCTGCTCGTCGAGTTTGAGAATATCGTCGATGGGCGCGTCCGTATGCAGCTTCGCAATCTGTTCCTTGACGAAGTCGGGCTTTTCACGAATCAGTCGTAGGTCTAACATGACGAGTTCCTATCTCTATGACTGTGCGGATATCCGCGCACATGAACATGAACGAAAGATCAGACGATGAAGTTCAGCATAGACAACTGAGCGAATCTCGTATTCTGATCATGTCATCCCTCTCGGGTTGGCTCAAGTTACGATGTGCAGTTGTCAGGCATGAAAAACGCCCTAACGAATAGGGCGTCGCGACCGATATTCGGGCGGACTCGCCCGGCGTAGGTCGCTAATCACTGGCATTACTGTACGCGGTGGTCTGCAAAGCCTCGTATCCCGGGATGAATTTCGACCAATCATCCTGCACGGATGCATTCAGCCTGCGCTGGATCGTGTAATACATACCGGCCCGCGGCTCTGCTGGTTCATGACGCAATTTCATACGCGCTTCCGACAAGGACTTGCCTCCCTTGCGATGGTTGCAGGTTCGGCACGCTGATACCAAGTTCTCCCATGAATGACCACCACCACGGGAACGCGGGACAATATGGTCGATCGTCAGATCGCCGCTGCGAACGCCACAGTATTGGCAGGTGTAGTCATCGCGAATGAAAATTTCCCTACGCGTCAGCTTCACACGTGGCCGGGGCCGCCGGATCATGTAGATGAGCCGAATCACCGACGGGGCAAGGAATTCGCGCTTCGCGGACATGATTGGAACTCGATAGAACTCAAGCACCTCTGCCTTCTCATGGAAGACGAGGCCGAGCGCGCGACGAACCGTGCAGACGTTAAGCGGCTCGTAGTTCTGGTTTAACACCAGAACAGGTCGCTGAGCCGCGCTTCGTTGGTGAGGCTCCTTGACTTCTCGCATGGATGTCTCAGTGCTTCCAGGCCGCTCTCGCACTGAGCAGGCATAAGGCGATCTGGTACCGATAATTACGCGTTGTGACGCGTCAAGCACATGATAACAGCGTCAAGCCGTCTGTTGCAATACGCAGGGAGCTTCTTGGACACAGTGTACGTTCATTCGGTCAATCTGCTGCAATTGCCAGTTCATGGGTCATCGCCTTCAGCGCCTGCCCGGTATATGAGCGACCCACTTCGGCGATGTCTTCTGGCGTTCCAACCGCGATAATCTCGCCCCCACGGTCTCCGCCATCTGGTCCAAGATCGATGATCCAGTCGGCTGCACGGATCACATCGAGGTTGTGTTCGATCACGAGAATCGTGTTGCCAGCGTCGGTCAGACGTTGCAGCACGCCAAGCAGCTTCTCGATGTCCGCGAAATGAAGTCCCGTTGTCGGCTCATCGAGAATGTACATCGTGCGCCCGGTCGGGCGACGCGAGAGTTCGGTTGCAAGCTTCACTCGCTGCGCTTCACCACCCGAGAGCTGCGTCGCTGGCTGACCGAGATGAATGTACCCCAACCCCACGTCGTTCAACGTTTGGAGTTTGTTACGGATCTTTGGGACATTGTCGAAGAACTCGAGTGCTTCGGCAACGGTCAGGTCGAGCACTTCCGCGATTGACTTACCCTTGAACAGAATCTCCAGCGCCTCGCGGTTGTAGCGCATTCCGAGACACACTTCGCACGGAACGTAAACATCCGGTAGAAACTGCATCTCGATTTTGACGATACCCTCGCCAGCGCATGCCTCGCAGCGACCACCTTTGACGTTGAACGAGAATCGTCCTGCCTTGTATCCACGAGTCTTCGCCTCCGGCATCGCGGCGAACAGTTCGCGGATGTGTGTGAACGCGCCAGTGTACGTCGCTGGATTAGAACGAGGCGTGCGCCCAATCGGCGACTGATCAATCTCGATGACCTTGTCGATGTGTTCGAGGCCATCGAGTCGATCGAATCGGCCTGGCTTGTCGTGCGCCTTGTACAGTGATTGAGCGAGACGTCGATACAGCGTGTCGGTGATCAGCGTTGATTTGCCGGAGCCGGATACGCCAGTGACGCACATGAACGTGCCGAGCGGAAACTCGACCGACAGGTTCTTGAGGTTGTTCTCACGCGCCCCCGTTAGAACAAGCGACTTCCCGTTTCCTTTCCGACGTACGTCAGGCACGGGAATCTTCAATCGCCCACTGAGATACTGGCCGGTAATCGAGTTTGGATCGTTGCAGATATCATCGAATCGGCCCTCAGCGACAATGTACCCACCATGTTCGCCAGCACCAGGTCCGATGTCGATGATCCAGTCGGCGGCGCGCATGGTTTCCTCGTCGTGCTCGACGACGATCAGCGTATTCCCAATGTCGCGGAGCTGGAGCAACGTGTGAATTAAGCGGGCGTTGTCACGCTGATGCAGGCCGATCGACGGCTCATCCAGCACGTACATCACCCCCATCAGCCGACTGCCGATCTGCGTCGCCAACCGGATACGCTGGGCCTCGCCCCCTGAGAGTGTGGCAGCGGAGCGGTCGAGTGTCAGGTAATCCAGGCCGACATCAACCAGGAAGCCGAGCCGCTCGCGAATCTCCTTCAGCACCTGCCGACCGATAAGCTGTTCGCGCTCCGAACTCCTGCCAGGTAATTCGCTGACGAAGTCGAGCGCTCGAATGACTGACATGCGCGTCACATCGACGATGGAATGCTCGTTGACGGTTACGGCCAGAATCTCTGGCTTCACGCGCGCACCCTTACAGGCTGGGCAAGGGCGCGACGACATGAACTGACCCAGGTCATCACGAATGTAATCGGACGATGTCTGCTGAAGGCGGCGTTGCATGTAGGGGATCACGCCTTCGTATTTGATGGTGTACTGGCGGCGTCGACCGCTGCGGGCGGTGTAGTGAACGGTGATTTTTGGCCCGCCATCACCGTAAAGGATAATCTTCCGGTGTCGCTCGTCAAGTTCCCTGAACGGTGTAGACATCGAGATATCAAACTTCTCCGCAACCGACTCGAGCATAGCGTCATACCATGCGTTTGAGTCTCGTCCTGGTCGGGACCACGGAGAGATCGCGCCTGCATCGAGCGACAGCGTATCATCGGAGACGACTAATTCCGGGTCGAACTCCATCGCGATCCCGAGTCCGGTGCAAGTCGGGCAGGCACCGTGTGGACTATTGAATGAGAACGAGCGCGGTTCGATCTCGCCGACAGAGATATTGCAGACTGGACAGGCGTAGTGCTCGGAAAAAAACATCTCTTCGCCATCGATGATCTGGACAGAGACGTATCCGCCGCCCAGTCGCAAAGCGGTCTCCAGCGAATCGATGAGCCGTATACGTGCGGCGTCGCGATCTTCGGCCGACTCGTTGCGTATCACCAGCCGATCGACGACGACCTCAATCGTGTGCCTCTTATACTTGGATAGTTCGAACGTCTCGTCGAGTTCCCGAACATCTCCATCGACGCGAACGCGCACAAAACCAGACTTGCGAATCTGCTCGAACACACCCTGATGCTCGCCTTTGCGGTCACGTATGACCGGCCCGAGAATGAGCAGTCGCGTGTCGTCAGTTAGCTGGAGCAGACGATCAGCCATCGACTGGACCGACTGTTGCGAAATCTCGCGTCCGCACTTCGGACAGTGCGGATGACCGATGCGGGCGTACAGCAATCGAAGATGGTCGTAAATTTCGGTGACAGTGCCAACCGTCGAGCGAGGGTTGCGGCTGGAACCCTTCTGGTCGATCGAGATGGCTGGTGACAGTCCCTCGATGTGATCGACATCGGGTTTCTCCATCTGGCCGAGGAACTGTCGAGCGTACGCGGAGAGTGATTCGACATAGCGACGCTGGCCCTCAGCATAAATGGTGTCGAACGCCAGCGATGATTTGCCAGAACCAGATAGCCCGGTCAGGACAACAAGCTTGTCCCGTGGAATCTCGACATCGATGTTCTTCAGATTGTGTTCCCGAGCGCCGCGAACAACGATGGTATCGATCGGCATGTCGTCTCCGGTCCTGAATCCCATGCGGGTTGACATCGGTTGGGGTGCTGGCTCAGCGGCCCGTTCGTACGTAGAACATCCATTCGTAATTTGAATTGTAGCAGGGCGGGTGCGTCCACGTTAATAATATCGTGCCGCGAAGTCACATGGCGCTTCAGCTGATTCCGTCGAATTGACGGCTTCTGGAGCCAGTGATAGCCTTCAAAGTAATGAGAATGCCATTCATTGAAAGTAGTACGCGGTACGAGGCTCATGGGGAAGTGGGGCCGTAGAGTGCGAGTCCTCCACCAAAATCGTTCCTGAAGTCATCAGAGGGGTCGAGAGCTGAAGGCGTCCTGCGATTCAACATAGCTATGTGCGAGGTTCCCGCAGTTTCGCCCGCTCTCGCGCTAGAGAGCGATCCTGCTTTTGTCAGGATTGAATCGAGGTGGTACCGCGGGCTAGCCCGTCCTTGAATGGACGGGCTTTGTCGTTTGACGATTCGCCGCTCAACTACAACGTCAGATTCATGGCATGTCAAAGCAGTTCACTGAAGTTGGCGAGAGGAACTCCAGAATGACGGAATCACAGCATCGCCGACCCGGACGTGAACTAGGAAAAGCCTACGAACCAGCCGCCGCCGAAGCGTATTGGTATGACTTCTGGCTTTCAAGCGGCTACTTCAAGCCGCGCGATCGCGGGAAGGGCCCGTTCGTCATCATCATGCCGCCCCCGAATGTGACTGGCGAGCTGCATATGGGCCACGCACTTTTCACCACCGTCGAAGATATCCTGACACGCTACAAGCGCATGCAGGGATACGCGGCGCTGTGGATGCCGGGGGCGGATCACGCGGGTATCGCCGGTCAATGGGTGGTCGAACGGCAGCTCGCTACTGAAGGGAAAACTCGCCAGGATCTTGGACGTGAGGCGTTCATCGCGCGCATCTGGGACTGGATGGAGATGTACCAGGAGCGCATCAAGGGTCAGTTGAAATCTTTGGGAGCGTCGTGCGACTGGTCGCGCTACGTCTTCACGATGGATCCTGGACCCGCACGAGCCGTACGCGTCGCGTTCAAGCACCTGTATGATCGCGGTCACATCTATCGGGGTGAGCGAATCATCTCCTGGTGTCCTCGGTGCATGACGGCACTCTCAGACCTGGAGGTCGTTCACTCCGACGAAGCCTCGTTCCTTTGGCATTTGCGCTACCCATTGGCGGACGGATCGGGCGCGATCGACGTTGCCACGACGCGACCCGAGACGATGCTCGGCGATACAGGTGTGGCCGTGCATCCCGACGATGAGCGCTATCGGGCAATGGTCGGCCAGGACGTGGTTCTGCCGATTACTGGACGACACGTTCCCGTCGTTGCCGACGATGCCGTCGATCCTGCGTTCGGAAGCGGCGCGGTCAAGGTGACACCAGCCCACGATCCAAACGACTTCGAGATCGGGCGCCGAAGGAACTTACCCGCGATCACCATGATGAACTTTGATGGGACGATGAACGGGGAGGTTGGCCCATTCGAAGGAATGACGATCGCCGACGCGAGAAAGCATGTAGTCGAACGTTTGGAAGCTGATGGTGCGCTCGTGCGAGTTGAGCCGCACGTCCACTCTGTCGGGCACTGCGACCGATGCGGTTCCGTCGTCGAGCCGATGATCTCGAAGCAATGGTTCGTTAGTATGCAAACCCTGGCCGAGCCAGCGATCGAGGCGGTTCACGATGGAGAAGTGCGCTTTGTTCCCGAACGTTTCAGCAGTGTTTATCTGAACTGGATGGAGAACGTCCACGACTGGTGCATCTCTCGTCAACTCTGGTGGGGACACCGAATCCCAATCTGGTATTGCGAGGCATGTGGGGAGGTGACGGCCACCGACGACGAAGTTATAGGTGCGTGTGGAGCGTGTGGCTCGGTCGAAATTCATCAGGATCCGGACGTGCTCGACACCTGGTTCTCGTCGGGACTCTGGCCGTTCTCGACGCTTGGATGGCCCGATCAGACTGAAGACTTGAAGGTCTATTATCCGGGCCATGTGATGGAGACCGGGTATGACATCATCTTTCACTGGGTCGCACGCATGATCTTCTTCGGAATCGAGTTCATGGGCGAACCACCATTCAAAGATGTGTACCTGCATGGGACCGTGCGTGACGCTCAGGGACAACGCATGAGCAAGACGAAGGGCAATGTTCTCGACCCGACCCTGATCTCAGCCGAGTTTGGCACCGACGCGCTGCGTTTCGCGTTGATTACCGCATCCGGCCCTGGCAGCGACCTGAAGATGTCCAACGAACGCGTCGAGGCGAATCGTAACTTCGCGAACAAGCTCTTCAATGCGACGCGCTTCGCACTACGGGCCATTGATGGCGTGGACATCATCCGCGATGCCGACGGCGCACCTTCGCACCCAGACCCAGCGCAACTGGCAGTGACGGACAAATGGATCTTGTCACGTCTGAGTTCTGTCACGCGTTCGGTGACACGGCTCACCGATGAGTATCAGTTACATGAGGCTGGCCGCGAACTCTACGAGTTCATCTGGTCAGAGTTCTGCGACTGGTGCATCGAGGCAGCCAAGGTCAGGCTGTATGCGGACACACCGGACCCGGTCGTGCCTCAGACACTGGCGTACGTGCTTGAGCGCACTATGCGCCTGCTGCATCCGTTCATGCCGTTCGTGACTGAAGAACTCTGGCAACAGCTTCCGCATCCGGGGGAGGCGCTGATCATCGCGACGTGGCCGGAGCCTGAAGCTGAGTACCCTGAGGCCGCGCAGTTTGACGAGCTCATGGAATTGGTGCGGGAGATTCGGAACGCGCGTGCCGAACACGGCGTCGATCCGGGTCGGCGCATCCCAGCCGTTGCGTATCCGGGTCCATTGTCTGACATGTTCAAGAACCTTCGAGCCGAGCTCGAATCACTCGCGCGTCTGGATGCGGAGCAGCTTCGCATCGTTGAGCACGATGGCATCACTGATGAAGAGGGAGTATCAATAGTGTCGGGAGGCGCATCGATTCTCCTGCCGATGGCGGGAATGATCGACGTCGAGGCCGAGCGAACACGTTTGACGCGGGAAATCGAGACGGTTGTCGCCGACATCCAGCGTGCCGAAACCATGCTTTCCAACGAGCAATTCGTGGCGCGGGCTCCGGAACCGGTCGTGAATGGCCATCGAACGAAACTCGCAGCAGCAGTTCAGCGTCGTGACTCGCTCCGGGCGCGATTGTCCGAACTTGGCTGACGCTCTGTGTCTCCCGCCTGCATACTTCTCGGGCAATGTTGTCGATCACGCACGCGATCTAATTGGTCGAGAACTGATCGTCCATAGTGTTGAAAGCAACATGGTATTGCGCGGGATCATCATCGAAACCGAGGCGTATGCTGGACTTGACGACCCTGCCTCACATGCGGCGTTTCGACCGGGTGGTCGTGCCGCCGCGATGTTCGGCCCGCCTGGCACGCTTTATATGTACGCAGCCTATGGAATGTACCCATGCCTCAATATTGTGACAGGAGCTGAGGGTGAGCCAGCGGCTGTCCTGCTACGAGGCCTGCTCTCCTTGGATAGCACGCTAAGGATCAGCGGACCCGGCAGGCTGACGCGACACCTGGGGGTGACGCTCGACGACCATGGAAGACGCATAGGAGACAGACGCATTGATGTGTCAGTGGCTCGCCATGCTGCAACAATACTGGCTGGACCGCGTGTCGGTATTACCCGTGCAATCGACGTACCGTGGCGATTTGCAGGCACGATAGGAGAAGATCGAGACTCGTGAGCATTCATCGCCTTGGCGCTGATACGATCGGGAAAATCGCCGCAGGCGAGGTGATCGAGCGACCAGCCGCTGCGGTGAAGGAACTTCTTGAGAACTCGATTGATGCCGGCGCGACGCGGATTGATGTCTCGATCGCTGGTGGAGGAGTCGATCTTCTCGAAGTACGTGACGATGGTGCAGGTATCGAGTTCGATGATCTTGCGCTCGCGATCGAGCGTCATGCGACATCGAAGCTTGCCAATATTGATGATCTGGGCGAGCTCAGGACTCTTGGTTTTCGAGGGGAAGCGTTGGCATCACTGGCGGCAGTCAGTGATCTGCGTATGTCATCGGTCACTCGCGCTAGCACATCAGCTGGCGTTCTCCGCGTTCGCTTTGGAGTAGCGGAGCCGTCCCGGACGGCGGCCTTCGGCGTAGGCACCGCAGTCAGCGCGCGAGACCTGTTCGAGAACGTCCCAGCACGGCGAAAATTTCTTCGGCAGCCTGGGACAGAAGCGGGCTACGTATCGCGTATGGTCGGTGCCTACGCACTCGCGTACCCATTCATTGGGTTCACGCTCGTTGTGGATGGGCGCACACTATTCAACACCGATGGCAACGGCAGCGCGATCTCGGCGGCAACTGCCGTCTGGGGCACGAATATCGCGGAATCGCTTGTGTTGCTCGACACGCCGAACGACCTACCTGATGGTTACACGGTGATCGGAACGGTGTCCCTTCCGTCGGTGGATCGGGCAACGCGGCAGCAGCAGTTCATCTTTGCACAGGGACGGTTGATCCAGAGCCGCCAGCTCGGAACCGCTTTTGAGCAGGCGTACCATACGTTGCTGATGATCGGGAGACATCCGATTGGATGTTTGCATGTCCGAGTTCCGTCCGATCGAATCGACGTTAACGTACATCCGACAAAGGCGGAAGTACGCTTCGCGGACGAACGTCTCGTGTTCGCGATGCTGCAACGCGCGGTTCGTGAGGCCATAGTCAGCCATTCTTCGCATCAGTCGATCCCAGTCGTTGTCTCATCACCGTTGACCGATACGACGGTACAGCGTCGTATCGCGCTCGCGCATCCAGAGTGGGCAACTCCGGCGATTGGTGCATCAATGAATGCAGATCCGATACATCCAGACGCGTCGCAAGTGCCGACGACAACGGGAAAGTCGTTGCCGGTGCTGCGTGTTCTTGGGCAGGTCGCGAGCATGTTCGTGATCGCTGAGGGGCCGGATGGAATGTACCTTATCGACCAGCACGCCGCTCACGAGCGCATTCTGTTCGAGCAGCTGTATGCCGGATACTCAGCGCGATCGATCGATCAGCAACTCTTGTTGCACCCAATCACGATGACACTCAATGCGCGGGAGCTGTCAACGCATGAAACGTTTCTCGATGATCTGCGGAAGTTTGGATTTGATATCGACACATTCGGAGGCGATAGCGTCGTTGTCCGTGCCGTACCAGCAATCCTCAAGATTCGAGATATCGAGCACACCCTGCGGCTGGTGTTAGAGGAGCTGGCCGGCGGAGGTCGGGGAACGTCACGTCTTGAATCGTTGGCGATAAGCGCTGCATGCCACACATCGATTCGGGCGGGACAGGCGTTATCGCTCTTGGAGATGCGCGAACTCGTAACGCAACTCGAAGGATGTGCCTCACCGCTGTCGTGCGGGCACGGTCGTCCCACAATGCTTCGAATGACCGCGGACGAACTGGAACGGCAGTTCTCGCGACGTTAGGCAGCGTGCAGACTGCTGGGTGCTGTCTGCAGCGTGCGGGAGGTCACATGGCACGTTATGGCGTGCGAGATCCCATCGAGCTGACTCCCAAACCACCTGTGCTCTCGTCACCTTCGAGGTTGATCCAGCCGTGGCGAAGCGCATAAATTACCGCTTGCGTCCGATCGTTGACTTGCAGCTTCCGCAGGATGGATGTAATGTGGTTCTTGACGGTCTGGTCGCTGATTCCGAGAAAAGACGCGATCTCTTTATTCGAATTGCCACGGGCAACGCAATCGAGAATCTCGACTTCCCGCGGAGTCAGGGGTGAGAAAACCGATTCTGATTCCTGGTCTATTCGAGCGAGTTCGCGGAACTGATCGAGAACCCGTGAGGCCACGAACGGGTGCGACAGTACGTTCTCATTGATCAGGTATTCGCCACGGGCAACGCGTCGGATGATTCCGACGATATAGGACGGATCAACATCCTTGGTGGCGTATGCGGCGGCACCCACCCGAATCGCATTGAACAGTTGCTCGTCATCTTCATGCATCGTCACGATAATGATACCGAGGCGGGGATGACGGCGCTTGAGTAGTCGAGCGACCTCGATGCCGTTCAAGCCTGGCAGATTAATGTCCAACAGAACGACGTCGGGGCTGATCCGGTCAGCCATCGACAGCGCCTCGTGACCATCAGCTGCCTCGCCTGAAACCACGAGATCTGACTCTGCCTCGAGGCTCCAGCGAATGCCGCGTCGGAAAAGCGGGTGATCGTCCACGATAAGGATCTGAATTCGCTGAAGCGGGTGCATCGCTGACTTCCTGTCTTTATGCTTCTGCGACGATTGTCGAAGTCTACTGGCTTGCGGCTATGCTTGCGAACCGAAGTCGGTGGTATTTTCGCACGAACCCGCCGTAGTGGTGCGAGGTCGGCTTCCGTTACAACGGAGACGAGTTCAGATCATCGTCGTCCTGCAATGAGGATGACATTGGAATCGTCAATTCGACTCGCGTCCCTTCACCAGGAGCGCTGTGAAGAGTTACCGACCCTCCAACAAGCGCCGCTCGCTCCTGCATGCCTCGCAATCCTGAACCGCCCATCAAATGCGTCGTGACGCGCTCTGGCGAAAAGCCGCGACCATTGTCCTCGACCATGACCACCAGGGCCTGATCGCGCAGCAACAGATCGACCTGTACTCGAGAGGCGCGAGCGTGCTTGCGCGCGTTCTGGATGGCCTCCTGGATCACACGGAACGCGGTCAATTCCTGATCGGCGTTGATGTGCGGCAGGCCGTCGCAGGTTCGTAGATCGATTGTCATTGGGAAGAGTGACTGATAGGTTGCGATGTAGTGCTCGACGGTGGCCGCGATGCCACGATCCTGCAACATGGTTGGTCTGAGATCGAAGATAAAGCGTCGGATCTCAGTTAGACCCTCGCGAAGCGTCGATTTGATCCGTTCGACTTCTTCGAGCGCGCGATTCGGCTGACTGTCCCCACCACTCCGTATGGCTCGCTCGACAAATTCAAGGGCTATAACTGCATTCGCGAGCGCCTGCGCGGGTCCGTCATGAATTTCACGCGCGAGTCGGTGGCGTTCACTCTCCTGCGCGGAGACTGCGGCTGAACGTATCGACGCCTGAGCCATATCGTCAGTGCTGAGGAAGACCCCCTCGGTGGCAAACTGCCGAGCCGACGTGGACATGAGAGTCGAAAACTCAATGAGCTGCTGATGCAGTGACGCGGCTCGAATGGCGTCTTGGGTAAGCGAGCGTTCCGTTCGTCGCAATTCGACTGTGTCAGGAGACTCCACCACGTATTGCGAGCCAGTTTCGAGTGAATACTCGATGTCGAGTTCTTCGCGTTCGCGTTGAACGCGTGATCGCGCATACTCGACTTCAGTTTTGATGCTTTCGACGCGCTGGGCGAAAGCTATAAGCTGCATTTCCAACGCCTGCGTTGCTTCCGCCGAGGAGAGTGCCACGTCATCTAAGCGTTCACTGGATGCACTTGGCACGAATATCTCCAGATAAGCAGTAGAATTGTTCGGGGCGTGTCGGCTCGTCGTGACACGCAATCGTCGATTGCGGTTCATAACGTCAACCGGATACCTTGGAGCAAGTGGAAATACATCCGCAGACCGCTTTCCAAGAGTATAACAGAGGCAATGAACCCAGCATCGCGACCAGACCGTATGCCGTACGTCGAAGTGCAATGGAGTGCCGATGATTGGACTCGTCACGATCGGACAATCTCCCCGACCCGACGTTGTCTCTTCCATGTTCAACGTTCAACAATGGCCGCAGTTGCTGGAAGCGGGTGCTCTGGACGGACTTTCGACGGCGACGATTGTCTCGCTTCAACCAGGCGTAGGTGATGTTCCACTTGTGACGACTCTGCGCGATGGTAGCGAGGCTCTCATTGCGAAACGCTTGCTCCTACCGTATCTGCAACGAGCGGTCGACCACGTCATACGCGCTGGTGCCGATGTCGTCTGCGTGCTCTGCACCGGTTCGTTTCCAGCACTACAGGCAACGATCCGGCTCGTCTTTCCTGATCGGTTGCTGGTTCACACAGTTGACGCTTTGCTGCCAGTTGGAACGCTAGGCGTACTCATGCCGCACGAAGGACAACGCGAGGTGATGATGGAAAAGTGGACAACTCTCGATCGGGCCGCCGTGGCGCGCGCAGCATCGCCCTACGGGGCGTCAGGGCTGTTGAGCGTACAGGCTGAGTCGCTGGTCAAGGACGGAGCGGAGATCATCGTGATGGATTGCATGGGGTTCGACCGCTCGATGCAACAGACGATTCGAGACACGGTCGCTGTACCAGTGCTACTGGCGAACAGTGTTATCGGTGTTTTGCTCAACGAACTCATCGGCATGTCACAGCCGTCGCAGGTGCCCAGCGCCGTGTAATCGGCGCACAGCACTCGTGGCCTCGAGATCAGGCACGCCCAACCGACGAGACGCGGCTGCGATTGGCTGTGGCTCAGTCATGATTGTCCAGACCACCCAGTCTAGACTCGTGAATGTGATGCCGTTGCCGTTACTCGACGGCGAATCGCGCTGCCAGAGGCTTTCGACGGTATAACCCTCAATCTTGGCTGCCTCCATCTCCGACTCCCAACGCGAGCCATCCAGAATCAGCGAGTTGATTGGATACGAGATACGTAATGGTGCGGGTGGGCAGCGCCCAACGACGACGTCAAACTCACCAGACTCAACCGTCAGCAGTGGGTAGACATCCTGCTCGAGCTGGCGCTGAGCGAACGCCTCCCATCGATCTGGCTCGATCAGATTGCGAACGACGAACGACAGCCCTGGCGTCTCCAGCCGGGGATCCAGCGAACGAATCGCGTCCAGTGACGTCCCAGCGAGGAGTTCGGTGGCGAGCAATGCGCTGCGCACGTCGTAGTCGTCGTGGCCCCAACCGATGATCCGGTCTCCTTCGACGATCAGGCGCGATTCGCGACCAAGTGCGTTGACCGTGATCGATCCTGACCTTTCGGCCAGCGCGAAGAACTGAAGGAGTTGAGCCAGAGTAAACTCTGCGAGCTTTCCGTTCATCGTTAAGCCTTTCGCAGAAAGCGCAATAGAGGGTTTGTCAGTCTCATGTGTACTGACCTCGGATTGCTGCCCACCGGACGCGTGCGACATCGGCAAACATGCGGAATGAGTCTCTCAATGGATCAACCTTACTTCCGCTCACATGTCTCCACGACACTGGAACCTCGACAATTCGGTAACCCTGCCGACGCGCGATGAACAACACTTCGACATCAAAGCCGGTGACCCGCGGACCGCGAACGCGTGCGTCGGAACCATGCACCACGAGTCGCGTGAACACATCGTGGGCGGCTTCGCGTCGAAACGCCTTGAAGCCACACTGGGTATCGCTGATGTCTGACACCGCCAGCAGGCGGACCAATCCGTTGAACAAACGCCCCATGAAATGGCGGTATCCTGGCTCACCAATTCTTTGCGCGCCGGTTCCTTCCCGTGAACCAATCGCGATATCTGCACCTGATTCCAGAGCCGAGATCAGCGTGTCCGCGTAGTGCATTGGCGTAGAGAGATCGGCGTCCGAAAACAGGATGTACTGTCCTCGAGCGGCGAGGACGCCGTCCCGAACGGTCGCTGCCTTGCCACGGTGAGGGAGCATAAGCACGCGAAAATCTGAGGCGGATGTCTGGAATGCGTTCGCAATCGCGGCGGTCGAATCGTCGCTGCCGTCGTCCGCGACGATGAGTTCAACTGATATTCCTGACGATTCAATGTATGCATCAATGTCGGCCAGTGTGCGAGGAAGTCGGTCGGATTCGTTATACGCGGGCACGACGATCGACAGGTTGAGCGGAGTCAGATCATTCACCAGCGATGTTGCTCCAGGCGGTCATTAACCTTGAAATCGTGTCGCGTCTCCGTCGATCGACTGAGCACTCAGCGCGTGAAGTGTAGCAATCACTCACCAGCCATGGATGATGGGCGACTCTCCCAGAGCAACGCTCTCAGTCGTTGCTTCTCCTGCTCCGATACAGCCGAACGATCCCGGCACAATAAGGCAAATGCGGACATCCCAATTCCAGCGCATGTGCCGCGCAATGTTGCCCGCGCGGAGGGTTCCCGAATGTGACGAAGCGCACGGAACACGCGGCCAGCGTGATAGGCTGCGACGCGGCGGAAGTAGGGGGCAAGCACCCCGCACGGGATGCTGCGCGCAATGACGAGCCAGGCGTTACGCGTGACGTAGTAGCTCGCAAGCGAGCCGCCGCCAGTGGCGGACAATGCGTGGTACACGACAGCTCGTGGCGCGTAGACGCACGGCCAGCCTTGTCGTTGCAGACGCCAGCCGAGATCAACATCTTCGCAGTACATGAAGAGTCGTTCGTCGAATATCTGACCGTTGGCTCTTCGAACCGCGTTCAGCGCCGAGCGGCGATAGAGTGCCGCCCCTCCGCAGGCTGAAAAGACAGGTTCTTCGCGGTCGAATTGGCCCACGTCCTCCATCCAGACACCTCGATTGCCTGGCATTCCGCGCACTGAATAGTAATCACCTGCTGCATGCAACCGCGTACGATCTGACAGCAGCCGGAGCTTGCTGGCCACGCTTCCCGCTTCAGCATATCGTTCCGCGCAGGCAACCAGTTCCGCGAGCCAGGTGGGAGTAACTTCCGTATCGTTGTTCAGCAGGACGACAAACTCAGCGATACCACTCTCAATGGCGAGGTTGAACCCCTGCGACAGCCCTATATTCACTTCGGAGCGGATAACAGCCGCATCAGGAAAGACCGACTTGGTGACTGCTTCCACTGGCTCAGTCGATGCGTCATCGAACACAGTCAGATGAAAGTCGGATAACGTCGACGCGGTCAGGGAGTGCAGACAGGTTCTAAGCAACTGACTGCCGTTGTAAGTTGGAATGATCAGGTCAACACGGGTCATGAAGTTTCAAGACCGCGTTTGAGCGCATCGCGCCAGTCGGGCATGGCAATTCCCAGACGAGGGAGCATCAAAGACTCAAGCATTCCATTTGCAGGTGGAGTTGCGGCGCGCGAGTATTCGGTACCAGCGATTGGATCGACCTCAACAGGCGATCCAATCAGACGGGCAATCTCCGCCGCCCATTCAAACCACGACGTGCTGCCAGCATTGGTGACGTGATATGTGCCGAACGGCGCGCGCTCGATGATCTGAAGGACGCCACTTGCAAGATCGCTGGCGAGTGTCGGGTTGCCGAACTGATCGCTGACGACGCTGATTCGCTCCCGTTCCGCCATGAGTCGGCGCATTGTCAGCATGAAGTTATGGCCCTCAGGGGCGTAGATCCAGGCGGTGCGAATGACAAAACATGATTCCGTCGCCAACCGCGCTTCAAGTTCTCCGGCTAGCTTCGACGCTCCATACACGCTGATCGGATTCGGGGTGTCGAACTCATGGTAGGCTACTGCCTTCGAGCCATCGAACACGTAGTTCGTTGAAATGTAAATCAACAATGCGCCAACCCGCGCAGACGCCTGTGCGACATTGCGGGTCGCTGCCGCGTTGAGCACCCAGGCCACATCCGGTTCTTGCTCGCAACCGTCGACATCGGTCATCGCGGCGGCGTGAATAACTATGTCAGGTTGATGGATCGCTACGCAGTCCCGTACCGCTGTCCAATCCCGCATATCCACGTCGGGCCTCCCCAACATGATGACGGTGTCCGTCGAAGCGAGTTGTTGCTGGAACGCGCGACTGAGCTGGCCAGTCAAGCCTGTAATCAGAATCCGTCGTCGTCGCATTGCTTCCCTCTTTTCTCTGAATCGTCCAATCGGATGATACACTTCGGGAACATATGTACGTACATGTTGAAGGAGCCAACGATGACAACCATCGCCTATGGGCATCCAACTTGAACGACGTGTAAGAAGGCGGAGGAGTTCCTCCCCGAGCGTGGAATCAAATTCCAGCGGAGAGATTTCTTCAAGGAGCGGTTTACGCCCCATAAACTTTCGGAGGTCATCGATCAGATTGGAGTGCAGCCGCACAC
>Ga0136611_10000171_pt1 | contig 38662 bp, 35 predicted proteins | sample AntDrymUQ2232306_2_FD_106645 | JGI IMG/M metagenome (GOLD analysis project Ga0136611, IMG submission 106645) | Polar desert sand microbial communities from Dry Valleys, Antarctica - metaG UQ223 (23.06) | ecosystem: Environmental > Terrestrial > Soil > Desert | place: Antarctica: Dry Valley...
AGTTAGGCCGCGCCCGACCTCAATACAATCCTTCGAGGTCTTCGGGCGGCTCCTCCGGAGGCGGAGGCGGGGGCGCGACCGGCGCCGGAGCAGCCGGCTCTCCGGGCGTCACCGCCCCAGTCGGGCGACCGTCCGGCCACGCCTGGGCGTAGGGCACCGGCCCGCTGCGCGGTCGCCTCGCCGCGGCCGAAGGCGCGTAGGCACGGCCCGGTGCGCGCGGCGCCGACGCTCTGAGCAGCCGCCCGCCGGTGTTTAGCGACTGCGACCGGAACGCTTCCTGGTGCCCGCCCACGGTCTGGAAGATGGCGTCCGGCGGGGCGACCCACTCACGCACCGGCGTATTCGGCAAATAGTCGTTCATGAAGTCGATGAAGATCGGCAGGGCCGCGACCCCGCCCGTCTCTCCGTTGCCGAGCGACCGGTTGTCGTCGAAGCCGACGAACACGCCCACCACGATGTCCGGCGTGTAGCCGACGAACCAGGCGCTGCGGTAATCGTCGGTGGTGCCCGTCTTGCCGGCGATGTTGTGCCCCAGCACCGCCGCTCGCCCGGCCGTCCCGCGGGTGACCACGTCCTGCAGCATGGAGGTGATCTGGTAGGCGGTGATCGGGTCCAGCACCGGCACGCCCAACGGCCGCACCCGCGGCGACCCCTGACCGTCGTAGGGCGCCTCGCAGCGCGCGCAGGGCCGCTTGTCGGCGCGATAGACCGGATCGCCCTCGCGGTCCTGCACCACCTCGATCAGGTGAGGATTGACGCGCAATCCGCCGTTCGCAAAGGCGGAATAGGCGCCGGTGATGCGGAACGGCGTCGTCTCGGCGGCCCCAAGCGACACCGCCAGGTTGGGCTGCATGTCGTCGACCACGCCCATGCGGATGGCCGCGGCGCGCACCTCGCGCATGCCGACCCGCATGGCGATGCGCACGGTCATCACGTTGCGCGAATAGGTCAGCCCGGTGCGCATCGTCGACGGTCCGTAGAACCGGCCCCGGCTGTAGTTCTGCGGGCTCCAGCCGCCGAGCGTCAGCGGCGAGTCCATGATGATCGACGCCGGCGTGAAGCCGTTCTCCAGTCCCGCGGCGTAGATGAACGGCTTGAACGCGGAGCCCGGCTGCCGCTCGGCCTGGGTCGCGCGATTGAAGTTGGACAGCGAGAAGCTGTAGCCGCCGACCATCGCCAAGGTCCGCCCGCTGCGCGGCTCGAGGGCCACCAGCGCTCCGTTCACCGCCGGCACCTGCCTGAGGCGCCAGCTCGCGCCCTCGCGCGGCTCCACGAAGATCAGGTCGCCGGCGCGCAGCCCCCGCCCGTTCCGCGCCCAGGACAGGTCCGACCCGTCGATGCTCCCCTCGGTCCCGTCGATCAGCCGCACGCGGCCGCCGGACGTCAGCACGATCCCGGTGCGCCAGGCCGCGCGCTCGGCCGGCCGTCGCAACAGCCGCGCCGCCGCCTGCCAGTCGCCGTCGACCGACGCGGTGGCGGTCGCCCCGCGCCAGCCGTGGCGGCGGTCGTAGCGTTCCAGCCCGTCCTGCAGGGCGATCCGCGCCTGGGTCTGCATCCGCGGGTCCAGCGTGGTGCGGATATACATGCCACCCTCGTTCACCTGCCGCCCCATGCGGGCGATGGCGTCCAGCCGCACCTGCTCCACGAAATAGTCGGCGTCGCGATACTGCGTCCGCGCCGGTGCGCTCTGCACCGTCAGCGGCTCGGCCATGGCCGCCTGCGCCTCCTGCGGCGTGATCCAGCCCAGGCCCCGCATCTGCGACAGCACCAGGTTGCGCCGGCCCATTGCCGCCTCGCGCCGACGGATCGGGTGGTAGTTGTCCGGACCCTTGGGCAGGGCCGCCAGATAGGCCATCTCGCCCAGCGTCAGTTCGTCCAGCGACTTGCCGAAATAGTTGTAGGCCGCCGCCGCCACCCCGTAGCTGCGATAGCCCAGCCAGATCTCGTTCAGATAGAGCTCGAGAATCTGCTCCTTGCTGAGCACCCCCTCCAGCCGCGCGGCGATGATCGCCTCGCGCAGCTTGCGGCTGGCGGTGCGTTCGGTGCCCAGCAGCACGTTGCGCGCCACCTGCTGGGTGACTGTGGAGGCGCCCTCGAGCCGGCGCCCGGCCATCACATCCCCGGGCGCCCGCAACAACGCGCGGCCGACGCCCCAGACGTCGACGCCGGCGTGCTGGAAGAAGTTCTGGTCCTCCGACGCCAGAAACGCCTGCCGCAGTCGCGGCGGAATCGAATCGTAGGGAGCGAAGATGCGGCGTTCGCTGCTGAACTCGCCGATCAGGGTGCCGTCCCAAGCGAACACGCGGGTGGACAGCGGAGGCCGGTACTCGGCCAGCTCGTTGGCGTCGGGCAGCTCATGGAACAGCCACGCGGCGTAGACGGCCAGGCCCAGGCTGACCACCGAAACCGAACTCAGGAACACCACCCCGGCGATCGCCAGCCATCGTCCGAAACGCGACACTTCAGGAGTCCTCCGGGCGACCGCCTCAGGCGGGGCCGCGCCGCCGGTCTATCACCCGACTCTGCGGCGCGTCCAAGGCGAAGAGGTCGCAGTCGCGAGGTCGCGAGTCACATCGCCGCGACCTGGGTCCCGCGCGCGAAATAGCGGTCGATGCTGTCGCCCACCGCCTCCATCAGCCGGCGCATCTCGCGCGGGCTGCCGAGCTGGCGTTCGTCCTCGGCGTTGGTGATGAACCCCATCTCGAGCAGCACCGCCGGCACGTCGGGCGCCAGCAGCACCACGAAGCCAGCGTTGCGGTGGCCGCTCGGCCGCACCCGCACCTGATTGCCGATGCCGGTCAACAGCAGGCCGGCGAACCGCGCCGATTCGTTGACCGTCGCCCGCTGGGTCAGGTCCAGCAGGATCTGGTTCACCGAGCGGTCGGTGCCCGGCAGTTCCACGTTCATGAACCAGCTGTCGCCGCTCAGCACCCGTTGCGCGACGCGGTTCGAACCCTGGTCCGAGAGGGTGTAGACGCTAGCCCCTCGCGCCTCGGCGTTGGGTCCGGCGTCGGCGTGCAGCGAGATGAACAGGTCGGCCCGAGCCTCGCGCGCCACCCGCACGCGCTGCTGCAGTGCCACGGCGGTGTCGCGGGTGCGGGTCATCACCACCCGGTAGCCGCTGCGCTCCAGCCGCGTCTTCAGCGCCTGCGCCGCGCGCAGTGTGACCGCGCTCTCGCGATGGGTCGCGCCGATAGCCCCCGGATCGCGACCGCCGTGCCCTGCGTCGATCACCACCACGCGACGGGTGGCGCGCGGACGCTCCACGGAGGTCAGCGCGGACGCACCGGCCGCGGCGACCGTCGCCACCGCGGCGGCGACCCGCACCGGCGGGGCGACAGTGGTCGTGGTTTGCGCGGCGCGTGTCGAGGTTGCGGCCGGTGCGGGCGGTGGAACCGCCTGGGCCACGCGAGCGGTCTCCGGCGTCTGCCGACGAGCCGCCGTGGTTGGACCCGACGTCGCCGCGCCGCCCGGCGCCAGATCGAGTACATAGCGATAGTGCGCCACGCCGTCGGCGGGCGGCAGCAGGAAACGGCGGACCACTCGCGCGTCCTGTCGCAGCTCCAGCTGAAGCCGCGCGGCGCCCGCCGACTCCTCCAGCCGCCAGCCGCTGACCAGGCCGAAGCCGGTCCCGGACCGCTCCGCGCCGACGTTCACGTTCGGCAGGGCCAGCACCACGCGCCGTGCCCCGCCCTCCGGAGTCTCCACCAGCCGGCCGCGGGCGCTCTTGTCGAGTTCCAGCACCACGCGGGTCTCGGACAGGCTGCCGCCGAAGCGCACGCGCGTGACGCCGTCTTCGGCGCCGCGCGCGGCCGCCGCCGCCGCCAGTCCGGCCACGGCCGTCAGCAGCAGGCCGGCCTTCGCCCAAAGCGATTTCACCGATCCCATCCCGGCAGAGCCCCCGGATACGCCCCGCATTCTCGCGGTCGACAGGTTTCAACTAGAGCCCAGGACTCCTGCGCCGCCAACCCTGCCAAGCGGTTAAGCGATGCTTACATAACGGCGTCGCTTCCCTTGCCCGACTCTTTGGTGCAAGGTCGCGCGGCACGCCGTGCGCGCTCCTTTTGCGAGGGACGAGCGACGGCATCACGGGGCGCCCCCGCTGTCAGACGGACAGCGTGCGCCGCGGTCACACAGCTCGCGCCGCGCGGTTCCGCTCCGGCGCACGAGGCACATGAACCATGGGCAGCGCCGCCCGATCCTGCATGCGACCGACGGTCGCAGGAGCCGCCCGACCCGGCGGCTGCAGCACGCCCGCGCGCGCCCTTCACCGGCCCGCCGAGCGACGCTCGCGCCGCGGCCGCGGAGACAGACCACATGCAACGCAAAATGCTGATCGACTCGGCCCACCCGGAAGAAACCCGGGTGGTCGTGCTCAACGGCTCACGGATTGAAGATTTCGACTTCGAGACGCAGTCGCGGAAACAGCTTCGAGGAAATATCTACCTGGCCAAGGTGGTCCGGGTAGAGCCCAGCCTGCAGTCAGCCTTCGTCGAATACGGCGGCAACCGGCACGGCTTTCTCTCGTTCAACGAGATCCACCCCGACTATTACCAGATTCCGATCGCCGATCGCGAAGCCTTGCTGCGGGAAGAAGCCGAGGACAACGAACGCGTCGCCCGCAACGGCGGCGCCGCCGCCCATCCTCACGTCGACGACGAGGGCGAAGAGGGTGCGGAGGCGTCGGAGGACGACGACGACGACGTCGAGGAGGAACAGGCCCGCCGCCGCCGGCGGCTGATGCGCCGCTACAAGATCCAGGAAGTGATCAAGCGCCGGCAGATCATGCTGGTGCAGGTCGTCAAGGAAGAGCGCGGCAACAAGGGCGCGGCGCTGACCAGCTACCTGTCGTTGGCCGGGCGCTACGGCGTGCTTATGCCCAACACCGCGCGCGGCGGCGGCATCAGCCGCAAGATCACCGCCGTCACCGATCGCAAGCGTCTGAAGACCGTGGTCGGTGGACTGGACGTGCCCGACGGCATGGGCCTGATCATCCGCACCGCCGGAGCCAAGCGGACCAAGGCCGAGATCAAGCGCGATTACGAATACCTGCTGCGCCTTTGGGAGAACATCCGCGACGTCACGCTGAAGTCCGTGGCGCCGGCGCTGATCTACGAGGAGGAGGACCTCGTCAAACGCGCCATCCGCGACATGTTCGACAAGGACCTGGACGGCATCCTGGTGGAGGGCGAAGACGGCTACCGCGAAGCCAAGGACTTCATGCGAATGATCATGCCGAGCCAAGCCAAGAAGATCCAGGCCTGGCGCGACCCATCGCCGCTGTTCGTCAAGCACCGGGTCGAGGAACAGCTGGCCTCGATCCATTCTCCGGTCGTGGGCCTCAAGAGCGGCGGCTATCTGGTGATCAACCAGACCGAGGCCCTGGTCGCGGTGGACGTCAACTCCGGCCGTGCCACCCGTGAACGCAACATCGAAACCACGGCGCTGAAGACTAACCTCGAAGCCGCCGAAGAAGCCGCAAGACAACTGCGGCTGCGTGACCTCGCGGGACTGATCGTCATCGACTTCATCGACATGGAGGAGTCGAAGAACAATCGGGCGGTCGAGAAGGTGCTGAAAGACGCGCTGAAGGACGACCGCGCCCGCATCCAGATGGGCAAGATCAGCGCCTTCGGCCTGATGGAGATCAGCCGCCAGCGCCGCCGCACGGGCCTGCTGGAGGGCACCACCCACGTCTGCCCCAACTGCTCGGGCCTCGGCCGCATCCGCTCGCCGGAGTCCAGCGCCCTGGCCGCCCTGCGCGCGGTGGAGGCCGAATCCGCGCGCGGCGGCGGCGGGGCGGTCACCGTGCGGGTGCCGAGCGCCTGCGGCCTCTACCTGCTGAACGACAAGCGCTCCTACCTGGCGCGCATCGAGGCCAGCCACGGCCTGGCCATCACGGTGCTGATCGACGAGAGCCTGGCCCAGGGCGAACACCTAGTCGAGCGCACCGCCACCAGCGACCTGCCCCGCCCGATCGACGCGGTCACCGCGCTCAGCCGCTACGAACCGGCCGAGGATATCGAGGACACCGACGAGGAGGACACCGAGGACTCCGCCGAGGACCCCGAGGATGCGGAGGACGGCCCCGTGCAGGTGGTCACCCGCGCCCGCGGCGACGAGCCCGGCGAGGACGATGATCGCGGCGATCGTTCTCGTCGAGGGGGTCGCCGCCGTCGCGGTCGCGGCCGCTCCGACCGTGACGAGCCTGTCGCCCGCTCCGCCGAGACCGACGACGCCGAGGCGCCCCGCGCCGCGCGCAGCGAGGAAGACGCCGCCCGGCCGGGCGAGTCCGAAGCCGACGCCGACGCCCGGCGCCGTCGTCGAGGCCGCCGCGGCGGCCGTCGCGGGCGCGACGAGGTCCGCACCGACGACGTCTACGGCTGGGTGCGCCCCCGCGCCGCCGACGCCACCGACCCCTACGTCTGGAACGACCCCTTCGCCGCGCAGGCCGGCGCGACCGGGGATCGGCCGCCGGTGGCCGCCGCCAACGACTCCGCGCCCGAACCCTCCGCGTCCGAAGGCGGGCCAGAAGCGCCCGCGACCGCCGAGGAAGGCGAAGGCCGTGCCCGCCGTCGCCCCCGCCGTCGGCGCGGCGGTCGTGGCGAATCGCCAGCGATGGAGTCTGAGAGCGCGGTCGCCGACGAGCCCCTGTCCGGCGACGCCACCGGGTCCATCGAGTTCGACGCCGCCGCCGACGCGCTGCAGCCCGAGTTGGTCGCGGACCTCCCCGCCGACGACTTCGCCGTCGTCGAGGAGCCCGTCGTCGACGACACGCCCGAACCGGGCAACGAGCCCGGCGAGCCGGTGCTCGAGACCGAGGCGGAGGCGCCGGCCCCCCTCCTAGAAGCGGTCGAACCCTTCGACCCGCCCGAGCCCGACCCCGCCGAAATCTCCACCGCGCCCGAGACCCCGCGTCGCGGCTGGTGGCGCAAGCGGGGTTGAGCCGCTACCTTGGCCGGGGGGGCGGTCGGACGGTCGCGTGCGGCCGTCCCTGGAGCGTTCGCATGATCCGCCCGCCTGAGGATCGCTTCCGCGTCTGGCGCCGGCTCGCCGTCGGCGTCACCACCGTGGCCGCCTTGGCGCTGGCGCCGGTCGCCGCCTCGGCCCAGTCGCTGATCCGTGACGCGGAGATCGAGGCGACCTTGCGCGCCGACTCCGAGCCGATCTTCCGCGCCGCGGGCCTGAACCCCGCCGACGTCAAGATCAACATCGTCAACGACGCGGAGCTGAACGCGTTTGTCGCCGGCGGCCAGCAGGTGTTCCTCAATACCGGCATGATCCTGGCCACCGAGAACCCCGACCAGCTGCGCGGTGTGATCGCCCACGAGGCCGGCCACATCGCCGGCGGCCACATCGCCCGCTCCGGCGACGCCATGCGCGCGGGTATTCAACCGCTGATCCTGACCCTGGCGCTGGGGGCGCTGGCCGCCTTTGCCGGCCGCCCGGACGCCGGCGCCGCCATCCTGTCGAGCAGCAATTATTTCGCGACGCTGAGCGTGCTGAGCTACTCCCGCGTCCAGGAATCCGCCGCCGACCAGGCCGCGCTCGGCTATCTGCAGACCGCCGGCTACTCTGGCCGCGGCCTCGCCGACTTCTTCCGCCAGTACCAGTTCCAGGAAGTGTTCAGCCAGGCGCGGCGCTACTCCTACTTCCAGAGCCATCCGATCTCCTCGGAACGGGTGGCGGCGCTCCGCACCCGAGTGGACGCGGCCTCCAACCGGGACCGCACGCCGTCCGCCGAATCCGTGGAGCGCCACACTGTGATGAAGGCCAAGCTCGACGCTTTCCTCCGACCCCCCGGCCACACCTTCGTCCGCTACCCGGAGAGCGACACCCGCTTCGCCGCCCGCTACGCCCGCGCCATCGCCTATTACCGCGACGCCCAGCCCGACCGCTCGATCACCATGATCGACGCCCTGATCGCCGAGCACCCGGACAACCCCTACCTCTGGGAGCTGAAGGGCCAGATCAACTTCGAGAGCGGCCGCATCGCCGCCTCCGAAGCGCCCTACCGCCGCGCCGTGGCGCTGGCCCCGGAGAACCCGCTGCTGCGTGTCGGCCTCGCCCAGACCCTGGTGGCGCTGGGCCCGACGAAGTTCGACGACGCCATCGCCAACCTGCAGCACTCGCTGGCCCGCGAGCGCGACAACCCCCTCGGCTGGCGCCTGCTTGGCCAAGCTTACGACGGCAAGAACATGCCCGGGCTCGCGCGGCTGGCGGCGGCCGAGGAACATTTCCACGGCAACGACCTGCGCGGCGCCTTCACCTTCGCCACCCGTGCCCGCGCCCTGCTGGCGGCCGGCACTCCCGACCACCGCCGTGCCACCGACATTGTCATGGCCTCGGAACCGACGCAGCGCGAACTGCGGGAGATGGCCCGCGAAGAGCGCGTCGGCGGCTGAACGCATGCGCCGAGGTCTTTCCGTCGCGCTGGCCGCGGCCCTGACGTTGGCCGGCTGCGACCGGCTCACGGCGCCGCTGAACGACGCCGTCTTCGAAGCCCGCGTCCGCGCCTACCTGCTCGAACATCCCGAGGTCCTCGAGGAGGCCGTGACCCGGCTGAACCAGCGTCGCCAGGCGGAGGCCGGTCGGCAGCGGACCGTCGCGCTCGCCGCCCAGCGTCAGGCGCTGGAGCGCGACCCGCGCGACTTCGTGGCCAATCCGAACGGCCGCGTCACCCTGACCCAGTTCTACGACTACCGCTGCCCGCACTGCATCACCGCCGCGCCGGACGTGCTGGCGCTGATCCGCGGCGACCCGGACCTCCGCGTCGTGTTCAAGGAACTGCCGGTGTTCGGCGGGGCCTCCGACCGCGCCGCGCGTCTGGCGCTGGCGGTGCGCCGCGGCGGCGGCGACTCGCTGGCCCTCTACCAAGACCTGACCGGCGCCCGGCCGCTGGACGACGCGGCCATCGACCGCCTCGCAGCCCGCTACGGCGTCGACGCCGCCGCGCTGAACGCCGCCGACCCGGTCACCGCCGAGCACCTGGACGCGGTGAAGCAAGTCGCCGACGCGCTGGGCATCGACGGCACCCCGACCTTCGTGATCGGCGACCGCGTGATCCCCGGCGCCGATTTCGAGGCGGTCCGTAGCGCCATCACCGAAGCCCGCGCCTGAACCTTCAGCCCCGCCCGCGATAGGCCGGCACGCCGGGATCGGGCAGCCACAGCCCCTCGGGCGGCGTTCCGGTCTGCCAGAACACGTCGATCGGAATGCCCCCACGCGGATACCAGTAGCCGGCGATGCGCAGCCAGCGCGGCCGCGCCGTCTCCACCATCCGCCGGCCGATGGCGATCGTGCAGTCCTCGTGGAAGGCGCCGTGGTTGCGGAAACTGGTCAGGAACAGCTTGAACGACTTGCTCTCGATCAGCCATTCGTCCGGCGCATAGTCCACCACCAGGTGGGCGAAGTCCGGCTGGCCGGTGACCGGGCACAGCGAGGTGAACTCCGGCGCCGTGAACCGCGCCAGATACAGCACGTCCCGCTGAGGATTGGGCGCCCGCTCCAGCACCGCCTCGTCGGGCGAGGTCGGCTGGGCGACGGGGCCGCCGAGCTGCGTCAGGCCGTATGCGGAATGGGTCATCAGGGCGAGGTAGATGGCGGTGGTCCGGCGGACAAGCGGCCGCTCTCGCCTAGCCGGTCGCCCGCCTAGGGCCGAGCCACCCTGGCGCTGGTCGACGGCGGCAGCGGCTCGGCGGCGTCGCGGTCGCCGCGGCGCACGCCCAGCACCATCAGCAGCGGCGCGGCGACGTAGACCGAGGAATAGGTGCCGACGACGATGCCGAAGATCATGGCCACGGAGAACGGGAACAGCTCCTCGCCGCCGAAGATCGCCAGCACCATCAGCGCTAGGATGCCGGTGAAGCCGGTGATGATGGTGCGCGACAGGGTCTCGTTGACCGACAGGTCGATGATCTCGCCGAGCGGCATCTTCTTGTACTTGCGCAGGTTCTCCCGCACGCGGTCCAGCGCCACGACCTTATCGTTGATGGAGTAGCCGATGATGGTCAGGATCGCGGCGATGGAGTTGAGGTCGAACTCCAGGCCGGTGGCGGCGAACAGGCCGAACGTCAGGATCACGTCGTGGGCCAGGGCGGTGACCGCGCCCACGCCGAAGGTGAAGCCGAAGCGGAACCAGATGTAGCCCAGCACCAGGGCGATGGCGACCAGGAGCGCGATCACGCCGTTGCGCAGCAGTTCCGAGGAGACCGCGGGGCCCACCACGTCGGTGCGGGAGAACGTCAGCGCGCCGAGCGCCTGGGTCAGGGTGCTGCGGACGCGGGTGACGGTGGCGGCCGGACTGCCGTCGGTGGGCGTCTGGAAGCGGAGCGAGACGCTGCGCAGGCCGCTCGGATCTGTGGGCGAGGCGTAGTTCTGCACCGACACGTCGCCCAGGCCGAAGCTCCCGGCCAGCGACCGCACGCGGCCCAGATCCACCGGCTGCGGCGCGGTGAACTCCAGCACCGTGCCGCCCCGGAAATCCACGCCGCAGTTCAGCCCGCCGCAGGGCGGCGTCAGCGGATACAGCGTCAGGAACAGCGAGGCGACGCAGGCCAGGGCGGAGATCGCGCCCAGGATCGGGGCGACGCTGACAAAGCGCAGATTGGTCTTCTGCGGCAGCAGCTTGATGAGGGGCCACCAGGACATGGTTTCTCTCCCTCAGGCGATCGGCAGGACTTTGGGCTTGGCGGCCCGGAACCACCAGCCCAGCAGCACCTGGGTGACCATCACCGCGGTGAACACCGAGGTGAAGACGCCGATGAACAGAGTCCAGGCGAACCCCTTCACCGGTCCGGCTCCCAGGAAGAACATGATGGCGGCCACGCCCAGGTGGGTGATGTTGGCGTCGAAGATGGTGATGATCGCCCGGTTGAAGCCGGCGTCCATGGCGGTCAGCGGGGAGCGCCCGGCGCGGACCTCGTCCCGCATCCGCTCGTAGATCAGCACGTTGGCGTCCACCGCCACCGCCAGCGTCAGGATCAGTCCGGCGATGCCCGGCAGCGTCAGCGCCGCCTGGGTGACGGTCATCGCCGACAGCAGCATCAGGCCGTTGATGGTCAGCGCGACGATGGCGATGCCGCCGAACAGCCAGCCGTAGGCCAGGATCATGAACACCACCACGCAGACCATGCCGAGCGCGGTGGAGAGCAGGCCGGCGTCGACCGCGTCCTGGCCGAGTTCGGCGCCCACGGTGCGCTGCTCCTCCACGGTCAGCGGGGCCGGCAAGGCGCCGGCGCGGAGCAGGATCGCCAGATCGTTGGCGGTCTCCACGGTGAAGTTGCCGGTGATCTGGCCGTTGCCGCCGGTGATCGGCTCCTGGATGTTGGGCGCCGAGATCACCCGGTTGTCGAGCACGATGGCGAAGCGCTTGTTGACGTTGGCGGTGGTCGCTCGGCCGAAGGCGCGCGCGCCCTGGGCGTTGAAGCGGAAGCTGACGGCCGCGGCGCCGTTCTGGTCGAAGGTGGCCTGGGCGTCGGTCAGCATCTCGCCGGTGACCAGCGAGCGGCGCTGGAGCAGCAGCACCGGTTCGTCGGGCCGCCCCTCCTGCGGCAGCAGCACCGAGCCCGGCGGAACGCGGCCGGCTGCCGCCTCCTGCAGCGGCACGGTGTCGTCGACCATCTGGAACGTCAGCCGCGCGGTCTGGCCGATGAGGTTCTTCAGCCGCTCCGGATCGCTCTCGCCCGGCGCCTGGACCACCACGCGCGTGGCGCCCTGGCGGGTGATGGACGGTTCTTGAGTGCCGAGTTCGTCGATGCGGCGGCGGATGATCTCGATGGACTGGTCCACCGCCCGGCGGCCGTCGTTTTCCACCGACTCTGGAGTGTAGGCCAGCCGCACCCGCTGGTCGGGCGCGGTCTGCACGCGCAGGGTCTGGACGGCGGGATTGTCGGGCAGCGGCTGCGACAGGGCGCCGAGCACCCGCTGGGCGGCGGCCACCTGGGCCGGGTCGACGATGCGCACGCTGACCGCGCCGTTCGCCTGGCCGAGACCCGTGTAGGCGATGCGGGCGTCGCGCAACTCCCGGCGGACGTCCTCGATCAGGTCGGTGGTCCGCTCCCGCGCCAGGGCGGCGGTGTCGACCTCCAGCAGCAGGTAGGAGCCGCCCTGCAGGTCCAGCCCCAGGTTCAGCCGCTGGCTCGGCATCCAGCCGGGCAGCGCGCCGGTCGGAACCATGTTGGGCAGGGTGAACAGCAGGCCCAGCAGCGCCGCCACAGTGACGAGCGCGACCTTCCAGCGAGAGGCTCGGAACATCAGGCCGGCCGATCAGCTCTTGGCGTCGTTTGCGGGCGCCGGAGCGGTACGGGCGCGCACGTCGGCGACCATGGCCTTGACCACCTTGACGTTGACGGTGGGGGCGACCTCCACCTGCAGCTCGGCGTCGTCCACCCGGGTGACCTTGCCGATCATGCCGCTGGACAGCACCACGGTGTCGCCGCGCTTGATGGCGCCGATCAGTTCGGCGTGCTGCTTGGCGCGGCGCTGCTGCGGCCGGATCAACATGAAGTAGAACAGCACCAGCAGCAGGATCGGCAGCAGGAAGGTCGGAGCCTGCTCGATCAGCGAGGGCGCGGCGCCGGAAGTGGCGGGGGCGGACATTCACACTCCGTGGGGAACGGCGGCGCGCGCGGAAAGGCGCGGCGGCGGCCGGGAAATTCACAAGGCGCGGAACCTAGGCGGGGCCGGGTCCGGATGCAACGGGCGCGGACCCGCCCCTACCCCGCCGCGGGCAGCAGCAGCATCGGGTCCACGGCGCGGGCGCGGTCCCGCGCGGTGGGGGCGTAGCGGATCTCGAAGTGGAGCTGGGGCTGTCCGACCGCGCCGGTCTGGCCGGCGGCGCCGATCTGCTCGCCCTGGGTGACCGCCTGGCGCATGCGCACGGTCGCGGCCTGCAGGTGGCCGTAGGCGGTGACCCAGCCGCCGGGGTGGCGGATCAGCACCAGGTTGCCGAAGCCAGGCACCGAATTGCCGGTGTAGGCGACCTCTCCGGCAGCGGCCGCGCGGACCGGCCCGCCGGCGACCGCGGCGATGTTGATCCCGTCGTTGCGCTGGCCGGTGCCGAGCGGCCCGAAGCGCTGCAGCACGGCGCCGGTCAGCGGCCACTGGAACAGCCCGCGCCCCAGGGTCGCCACGTCCGAGGCTCCGGGGGGAGGCGTGGTCGGGATGATCTGCCCCGGCGCGGGCCGGGTCGGCGAGGTCGCCGCGGGCGGCGCGGCGGCCGGGCGCGGGGGAGCGACGGCGGGCGTCGCCGGTGTCGGCGTGGACGCCTGGGCCAGCACGCGCGTGCTGGCGTCCAGGTCCGGCGCGGCGCCGGGGATGCGCAGGGTCTGGCCGTTCCTGAGGATGCTCTGGAAGGTCATGTTGTTGGCTTCGGCCAGGGCCTGCGGGTTCAGGGCGAACTGGCGAGAGATGGAGAACAGGGTGTCGCCGCCACGCACCCGGTAGGTGGTCGGGCGCAGCGGCGGGCGCGCGACGACCGGGACGGGCGCAGGGCGCGGCGGGGCGATCACCGGCGGCAGGGTGGACTGAGACACCGGCGTCGTCGGCCGGGGCGCGGGAGCCGGAGCCTGGGCGACCGATCTGGGGTTGGGGATCGGCGCCATGGCCACGCCCGGCCCGGTGGCCGGCTGGATGTCCTGCGACGGGGCGGCGACCGGCGGGCCCTGATAGACGCCGTACTGCGGGGTGGCGCAGGCGCTCAGGGCCAGGGCGCCGGCGACGGCCGACGCGCCCGCGGCGATGGGTGATCGAGTCATGCCGACCCTCCGGTGAAAAGGAATCGTCCGCCCCTCGCCCGGCATCATGGCGGGCGCGGGGCGGCGCGCCAAGCGGCTCACAGTTCGCGGGCCACGCCGTCCAGCAGCGGCACGAAGCGCACGTCGCCGAGAATCTCGGTCCTGAAGCCTCCCTGCCCGTCGCCCACGTAGCGGCGCAGCGACTGGATCGGCCCCTTGCCCACCGGCGCGACCAGGACGCCGTTGGGTTTCAACTGGGCCAGCAGCGCCTTGGGCTCCTCCGGCGCGGCGGCGGTGATCATGCAGCGGTCGAAGGGCGCCTGCTCGGCCCACCCTTCCCCGCCGTCGCCGAAGCGGGTGATCACGTTGGCGACGCCCAGCGACTTCAGCCGCGCCTCGGCTGCGCCCAGCAGGGTCCGGTAGCGCTCCACCGTATAGACCAGCCGCGCCAGCCGCGAGAGCACCGCGGTCTGGTAGCCGCTGCCGGTGCCGATCTCCAGCACCCGGTGGCGGGGCTCCAGCTGCAGCGCCTGGGTCATCATGCCCACGATCAAGGGCTGGCTGATGGTCTGGCCGCAGGCGATCGGCAGGGCCGCGTCCTCCCAGGCCCGCTCCAGGAACAGGTCCGGCACGAACAGGTCGCGCGGGGTCTTCTCCAGGGCGTTGAGCACCTGCGGGTCGTGGATGCCGCCGGATCGCAGGCCCAGCACCAGCCGTGCGCGGCGGGTTTCGGCGTCGTCGCCCAGACCGTCATCCATCGGCGCGGCCCTCCGGGTGTTCCAGCGTGTGCGGCTCCACCGGCCCGACCGGATGCGCCAGGCCCTCGAACAAGCCGTCCATGCTGGCCAGCGTGCCGTGGTCGGTCAGGTCCACGTGCAGCGGCGTGACCGAGATGCGCCCGTGGAACACCGCGTTCAGGTCGGCGCCCTCGACCATGGTGGGTTTGCGGCCCTTGAAGCCCATCCAGAAATAGTCGCGCCCACGCAGGTCGGTGCGGCGTTCCGGGGCGATGTCGAACATGTCGCGCCGGCCTTGGCGGGTGGTCTCCACGCCCTGCACCAGCTCGGGTTCGACGTCGGGGAAGTTGACATTGAGGATCACGTTCTCCGGCCAGCCGTGGGCCAGGCAGCGGCGGACGATGTCCGGCGCGAAGGCCTCGGCGGTCTCGTAGAACGCCTTGCGGCTGTCGTGGAACAGGCGGAGCGCCTGGCTGAGCGCGATCGACGGCACCCCGGCCATCATGCCCGCCAGCGCGCCGGCGACGGTGCCGGAGAAGGTGACGTCCTCGGCCATGTTCTGCCCGCGGTTGACGCCGGAGAGCAGCAGGTCGGGCTTGCGGTCCATCAGCTCGGTGACCGCCAGCATGACGCAGTCGGTAGGGGTGCCGTCCACGGCGAAACGGCGTGGGTCGAGCGTCCTGACGCGCAGCGGGCGCGACAAGGTCAGCGCGCGGCTCTGGGCCGATTGCTCGGATTCCGGCGCGCAGACCCAGACGTCGTCGGAGAGCGCGCGGGCGATGCGTTCGAGCGCCGCGAACCCCTCGGCCTCGATGCCGTCGTCGTTGGTGAGGAGGATGCGCACGCTACATCAACCCCGCTCATCCCCGCGAAGGCGGGGATCTATGCCTTTTTCGTTTGCGGGCGTCACGCTGGACAGGTCTGGGTCCCCGCCTTCGCCGGGATGAGCGGAAATATCTGTCACTGGACCCGCTCCACGTGCGTCAACCCGCCCATGTAGGGCTTCAGCACGTCCGGAACGGCGATGCGGCCGCCTTCGTCCTGGTAGTTCTCCATCACCGCCACCAACGCCCGGCCGACCGCGGTGCCGGAGCCGTTCAGGGTGTGGGGGAAGCGCGTACCCTTCTCGCCGGCCTTGCGGATGCGGGCGTCCATGCGTCGCGCCTGGAACTCGCCGCAGGTCGAGCATGAGCTGATCTCGCGATAGGTCGCCTGCGAGGGCAGCCACACCTCGATGTCGTAGGTCTTGCGCGCCGAGAAGCCCATGTCGCCGGTGCAGAGCAGCATGGTGCGGTACGGCAGGCCCAGCCGTTGCAGCACGGTCTCGGCGCAGGCGGTCATCCGCTCGTGCTCCTCGGCCGCCTGCTCGGGCGTGGTAACCGAGACCAGCTCGACCTTGTTGAACTGGTGCTGACGGATCATGCCGCGCGTGTCGCGGCCGGAGGCGCCGGCCTCGGCGCGGAAGCAGGGGGTGAGTGCGGTCATGCGGAGGGGGAGCGCGTCCTCGGAGGTGATCTCCTCGCGGACGAGGTTGGTGAGGGAGACTTCGGCGGTGGGAATGAGAAAGAAGTGGCCGGCTTTCTGCCTTACAAGTTGTTCCAACCTGTCAGCGTGCGCGGGAAACACACTCCCGAATGCTTCCTGTTCACCTATGAGTTGCTCCAGCATCTTCGCAAATTCGAGCGCTAGGGATGCTGTCCACCTTACGTCAACACCTCGGGATCGAGCCTCGTCCGCTCGCTTATGCACCAATGTATGGGTTCCAGTAAGGCGTTCAAGAAGGCGCACACGCTCGTCCTGTAAGCTCGCCGTTCTACTCACTTCGATAGCGAGTTCCTTCCATTCGCCCAATATCTCGAATAGGTCATCTCCAAACTTCGGTAGCTGCCCCGTGCCGAACATCGCCTCGTCGCGGACCAGCAGCGGCGGGTTCACCTCGGTGTAGCCGTGGTCGCCGGTGTGCAGGTCGAGCATGAACTGGCCGAGCGCCCGCTCCATGCGCGCCAGTCCACCCTTCAGCGCCACGAAGCGCGAGCCGCTCATGCGCGCGGCGGCCTCGAAATCCATCAGGCCCAGCGCCTCTCCGAGGTCGGCATGGTCCTTCGGCGCGGCGATCTTCCGCGGATCGCCCCAGCGGCGCACCTCGACGTTGGCGCTCTCGTCCCCCCCCTCCGGCACGTCGTCGGCGGGCAGGTTCGGCAGGCCGGCCAGGGTGTCGCGCAAGCTCTGGCCCGACACTCGCTCGCCCTCGAAGCCCTCGGTCATGGCGGCCTTGAGCCCCTCGACCTCGGCCATCAGCCGCGTGGCCTCGGCCTCGTCCTTTCGCCCCTTGGCCATGCCGATCAGCTTCGACAGGTCGTTGCGCCGCGACTGCGCCGCCTGGAGCGCGGTCTGGGCCGCGCGGAGATCGGCGTCGGTCTTCAGCACCCGCTCGACCACGCCGGCGGCGTCGGCCACGCCACGCGCCGACCAGCCGAGCTCGTAGGCGGCCGGGTCGTCGCGAAGGGCCTTGACGTCGTGCATGGTGAATCGGCGGGGACGGGAGCGGCCTTCCTTACGGTGCGGCGGGCGGGTGCGCCAAGGCTCATCCCTCCTGTTTGTCGGAACACGCGCAAGTCCCTCCCGCGAAGTCGGGAGGGTGGTCCCGCAGGGACCGGGTGGGTCCGAGCGAAGCGAGGATGACCGTCGACGGGTCAGCACGTCCCCACGCACCCACCCTGACCGGCTTGCCGCCGGTCTGTCCCTCCCGACTTCGCGGGAGGGACTGGCGTATGGCGAGGAGCCTAGGCCGCCGCCGCTTCCTCCGCCGCCTCGTCGCGGGCGCGGCGGCCTTCCATCAGGCGCACGCACCAGATGGCCACCTCGTAGAGCGCTACGATGGGGATCGACAGCATCAGCTGGCTGATCGGGTCCGGCGGGGTGACGATCGCCGCCACCGCCACGATGGCGACGATGGCGTACTTGCGCCCGGCGCGCAGCTGCCGGGAGTTCACCAGCCCGGCCAGCCCGGCCAGCGACAGCACCACCGGCAGCTGGAAACAGAGGCCGAACGCCAGCACTAGGGTGGTCACCAAGGTGAGGTAGTCGCTGACCTTGGGCAGCAGGCGCACGTTCACCCCGCCGGCGCCGGACACCACCTCCTGGCTCAGCGAGAACCAGAGGATGAAGGGCAGCATCACATAGTAGACCAGCCCCGCGCCCAGCAGGAACAGGAACGGCGCGGCGAGCAGGAAGGGCAGGAACGCTCGGCGTTCGCGCTTGTAGAGCCCCGGCGCTACGAACCGGTAGAGCTGCCAGGCCAGAATCGGGAAGGTGAGGATCACCGCCCCGAACCCCGCCAGCCGCATGCGCGTGAAGAAATACTCCAGCGGCGCGGTGAAGATCAGGTCGAGATCGGGGATCGGCCCGCTCGCCACCGAGCGGATGCCGGTCAGGGCGAACAGCACGTCGAAGGGCCCCGAATGGCCGCCACCCAGCCGCTGCGCGGCGGTGATCTGCGCGGCGATGGTGAAGGGCTCCACCAGGAACAGATAGATCGTCTGGCTGAAGGCGAAGCACAGGATGAAGGCCAGGATGATCGCCGCCACGCAGACGATCAGCCGGCTGCGCAGTTCGGTCAGGTGTTCGAGCAGCGGCGCGCGCGACTTCTCGATGTCCTGATCGTCGGGTTCCGGGCCGGTCACGCGCCGCGAGGCTCCGGCACGGTGTCGGCGGGGGCGAACGGCCGGGCGGCGCGCGGGGCGTCGACGGCGGGTTCGGGCGGCTCGAGTTCGTAGGGGTCGATCGGCCGCATCCCCTCGGGCGAATCGGCCGGCAGGGTGTCGGCTTCGGCGCTGAAGCCGGGGGCCGGCGCGAACGGACGGCTGGCCACCGGCGCGGTCAGGCTCGCGTCGATATCGTCGAAGGCGCTCTTGGCCGGGGCCGCCCACTTGTCGACCAGCCCGCCGCTCCGCAGCGCTTCGACCTCCTTGCGGAGTTCGTCGAGCTCCGACTGGCGGGCCATCTCGTCGAAGCTGGCGCGGAAGTCGGTGGCCATCGCCCGCATCTTGCCCATGAAGCGGCCGAGCTTGCGAAGCAGCACCGGCAGGTCCTTGGGCCCGACCACGATCAGGGCGATCACGGCGATAACGACCAGCTCGGCGCCGCCGAGCCCCGGTCCCAACATGGGCGCTGTCTCTCTAGAGGCCGGCGGTCAGCGTTCGGCCCGCTCGGCGGCCTGGCGCAGGGCCTCCTGCTCGGCCTCGGTGCGCGGCAGGGCGCCCGGCGCGGGGGTCGTCCCGCCGGCGCCGCGTTCGTCCTCCTCGCCGTCCTTCAGGCCGCGCTGGAAGGCCTTGATGCCCTTGGCGGCGTCGCCCATCAGGCCCGACAGCTTGCCACGCCCGCCGAACAGCAGCAGCGCCACCACCGCCAGAATCACCCAGTGCCAGATGCTCATCGCGCCCATGACGGGAAACTCCTATGATCCGCGGGGTCTGCCGCGCCCAGGGGCGGCGCGCGGATCGTGTGTCGGGAACAGTATAGGCGCGGCATGGGCGGCGCGCCAATGCGGCCGCGGGGATCAGCGGACGACATCCTCTTCAGCCAGGAAGTCCTGGGCGAACTCCGGGGTGTCGCCGAGGGGGTCGTCCTCCCCGCCGTCGCGGGCGGGGTCCGGCACGCTGAAGCCGGGCGGCAGGTCGGTGTCCACCAGCCCCAGGCGGCGCATCTCCGCGGCGCCCGGGAGGTCGGCGAGCGACGCCAGGGCGAACTGCTCCAGGAACCGTTCGGTGGTGCCGAAGGTCACCGGCCGGCCCGGCGTTCGGCGCCGTCCGCGCAGGCGCACGAAGCCAGCCTCAAGCAGCACGTCCAGCGTGCCGCGGCTGGCCTGCACGCCGCGGATCGCCTCGATCTCCGCGCGGGTGACCGGCTGGTGGTAGGCGACGATGGCCAGGGTCTCCAGCGCCGCCCGCGAGAGGCGCCGCGGGTCCTGCCGCTCCTCTGTCATCAGGAAGGCGAGGTCCGGCGCGGTGCGGAACCGCCAGCGGCCGGCGACCGGCTCCAGCTCCACGCCGCTCCCTGCGTAGCGCGCCTGCAGGGCGGTCAGCGCGCCCGGCACGTCGGCGCCCTCGGGAAGGCGGGCGGCCAGCTCCTCGACGCTCAGCGGCCCGGCGGCGGCGAACAGCAGCGCCTCGACCATGCGCTCGGCGTTCCGTGTCACGCGGCCTCGCGGCGGGTCCGCGCCTTGAGCCAGATCTCGTCGAAGGCCGTGGTTTGCCGGGCCTCCAGCGCGCCCTCCTTGACCAGCTCCAGCCCGCCGGTCAGCGTGCCGGCGAGGTAGGAGGCGCGGGTCGGCGTCCCCTCCCCTTCGTCGTCGGGCGCCAGCCGGTTCAGCGAGGTCCAGCTTCCCAGCCGCGGCAGCATCTCGCGCAGCCGTTCGCGGCCCGCGTCGGAAGCGTAGGCCACGGGCGCAGCCGGGGCGTAGGTGCGCACCGCCAGCTTGCGCCGCTGGTCCACATAGGCCCGCACCAGGTCGTAGAGGCCGGCGTCCCAGTCGCCGGTGGGGACCACCACGGTCGCCTCCGGGTCGCCGCGGCCGAACACGTCGCGGCCCAGCTGCGGCCGCCGCATCAGCGCCTCGCCCGCCTGACGGATGGCGTCCAGCCGCGCCAGCCGGATCGCCAGCGCCTGGGCCAGGGCCTCGGGAGCCGGTTCGTCGTCGCGCTCGCGCTCGGGCCGGAGCAGCAGCAGGCGCGACTTCAGGTAAGCCAGCCAGGCGGCCATCACCAGATAGTCGGCGGCCAGGGCGAAGCGGCGGCGCGAGGCGTCCTGCACGAAGGCCAGATACTGCTCGGCCAGCTTCAGCACCGACAGCTTCAAGAGGTCGACCTTCTGCGCCCGGGCCAAGGCCAGCAGCACGTCGAGCGGCCCCTCGAAGCCCTCGATGTCGACGATCAGCGCCTCGCCGGCTTCGGCGGCCTGGACCGCGTCGAACTCCAGCGCGGACTGGAAGGCGCGGTTCACCCAGACGCGCCCTGCAGGCCCCACTCCGCCAGCCGGGCCTCGGCGGCGGCGGCGTCGAAGGGCTGCGGCCTGCGGGCGGCGGCGCGGGCGGCGTCGGCGCGCTCCAGGCAGCGGCCGTCCAGTTCGTTCAGGCCCGCGGCGACCGCCTTCATCTCTCCGAGGTCGCCGTTGCAGTGCAGCACCACGTCGCAGCCGGCGTCCAGCGCCGCCCGGGTGCGCTCGGCGAAGGGGCCCTTCAGCGCCTTCATCGACAGGTCGTCGCTCATCAACAGGCCGTCGAAGCCGATGGAGTCGCGGATCACCTCGTGGATGGTCGCCGGCGACAGGGTCGCGCAGGCACGGGTGTCGATCTGTTCGTAGATGACATGTGCGGTCATCGCCATCGGCGCGTCGTTCAGCGCCCGGAACGGGGCGAAGTCGCAGGCGTCGAGCGCCTCGAGGTCGGCATGCACCACCGGCAGCGTCAGGTGGCTGTCGGCCGCGGCGTGGCCGTGGCCGGGGGCGTGCTTGACCACCGGCGCCACCCCGCCGGCCAGCAGGCCGTCGATCGCCGCGCGGCCCAGCGCCGCCACCACCTCGGGGGCGTTGGCGAAGGCACGGTCGCCGATCACCGCGTGTGTCTCCGCCTGCAGCACGTCCAGGCACGGCGCGCAGTCTGCGTCGATCCCCAGCGGCAGCAGCTCGTGGGCGATTAGCCGGTGGTTCAGGAACACCGCCTCGCGGCCCGCCTCCGCGTCCTTCTGGTAGAGCATGCCGAAGGCGCGGGCCGGCTTGCGCTGGCGGGCTAGTGGCGGGCGCAGCCGCTGAACCCGCCCGCCCTCCTGGTCGATGAACACCAGGGCGTCGGGGTCGTCGATGGACTCGCGGAGTTCCTGCGTCAGGTTCGTCACTTGCGCGGCGCTCTGGATGTTGCGCGCGAACAGGATGAAGCCCCACGGACGGGCGGCCCGGTAGAGCGCTCGCTCCTCCCTGGTCAGCCGCAGGCCCGTGCAGCCGAGGATGGCGCGGCTGTAGGCCATCAGCGCACCAGGCAGCTGCGAGCGGACGCCTGCAGTTGCGCGCAGTAGGCCCGCGCCTCCTCCCGCGAGGCGAAGCCGGTGACCAGGCCGCGGTAGAGGGTGGCGCCGTTGCGCTGCACCGGCTCCACCCGCACGCCGACGCCGCCGGGGACCGCGCCGCGCGTCCGAGCGAGTTCCGAATTGGCGATGGCGTCCGAGGAGAAGGCGCCGATCTGCACCGACGCCGAGCCGCCGCCGGACGGGGCTGCGGCGGGCGTGACCGGCGCGGAGGGCGTCAGGGCGACCGGCGCGGGCGTCGACGCCGCAGCGACCGGGGCCGTCGGCGCGGGACGAGCCGTCGCCGGAGCCGCCGGACGCGGCGCCGTCGCGGCGGGACGAAGCGCCGGCGCGGGGGCCGCCGTCGTCGGTCTCGCGGGAACAGGCGCGGCGGCGGCCGGCGCAGGCGTGACGGCAACGGGCGGCGGCGCGGCCGGGCGGGCGAGCGGCGCTTCCGGCTCCGGCGCGAAGGTGGGCTCCTCCCCGACGGTCTCGGTGGTCGCCGGCGTGTCGCGCTCGTCGTAGACGTCGAGCCTCAGGGCCGGATCCTCGGGCGCGGCGGCGGTGGCCTCCGGCGCGGTGCGCATGGCTCCGACCGGCTCGCCCACGACCGGCGGCGCGTCGCCCGTCTCGCGCACCCCGCCGCGGTAGAGCATCAGCAAGGCGCCGGCGAGCACCGCCAGCACGATCAGCCCCACGATCAAGCTGAACGGCGCGGGGCCGCGCCGTCGCGGTTCGCGCGCGTCGAAGGCCAGCGGCGCGTCGGAGTGGGGCGCGTAGGCGCCGCGGTCGTAATCGGACATGGCTGCACTCGTTGCGGGCGATCCCGCGAATCTCTTCGGTTCAGGTCTGATTGTAGGCGCGGTCGAGCCCCGGCGTCAGTGCCAAACGTCGAGCTGGAACAGCCGGCGGTGCTCCTCGATGGCGTAGCGGTCGGTCATGCCGGCGATGTAGTCGCAGACCAGCCGCGCCCGCCCCGCCTCGTCGCGATTCAGCGTCCGCTCGAACCATTCGGTGGGCAGCACGTCGGGCTCGGCCAGCAGCAGGACGAACATCTCGCTGAGGATGCGGCGCGCCTGGCTACGGGTGCGGTTGACCTTGAAATGCCGATACATTCTGGCGTGCAGGAAGGCGCGCAGCTTGGCCAGGTCGTCGGCCATGGGGTCGGAAAAGGCCACCAGCGCGCGCGGCATGGCGCGCACGTCCTCGGCCGAGCGGACGCCGTCCGCGGCGGCCCGGCGACGGGTCTCCTCCATCACATCCTCGACCATGGCCCCGATCATCCGCCGCACGGCCTCCAGCCCCACCAGCTTGTCCTCCAGCCGGGGCCAGTCCCGCCGCACGTCCTCCACCAACGGCCCGATCAGCGGCACCGCCGCCAGCTCGTCCAGCGTGAACAGCCCGGCGCGCAGCCCATCGTCCACGTCATGATTATTGTAGGCTATGTCGTCGCTTAGCGCTGCAACCTGAGCTTCCGCGCTGGCATACCCGTCGAGCCTCAAGTCGAACTGCGCCGAGTAGTCGGTCAGCGCCTGAAAGGCCGGCCGCGCGAGCCGGTCGGTGACCGGCCCGTTGTGCTTGACCACCCCCTCCAGCGTTTCCCAGGTCAGGTTCAGCCCGTCGAATCCCGGATAGCGCCGCTCCAGCCGGGTGACGATGCGGAACGACTGCACATTGTGGTCGAACCCCCCGAACGGCTCCATCCGCCGCTGCAGCTCGTGCTCGCCGGCGTGGCCGAAAGGCGGGTGGCCGAGATCGTGGGCCAAGGCCACGGTCTCCGCCAGGTCGCTATCCAGCCCCAACGCCGTGGCCACAGATCGGGCGATCTGCGCCACCTCCAGACTGTGGGTCAGCCGGGTGCGGTAGTGGTCGCCTTCGTGGGCGACGAACACCTGGGTTTTCTCCTTGAGCCGGTGGAAGGCGCTGCAATGGATGATGCGGTCGCGGTCGCGGGCGAAGGGCGTGCGGGTCAGGCTCTCGCCCTCGCGGTGCCGGCGCCCCACCGAGGCGGCCGGATCCTCGGCGTAGGCCGCGCGCGGCGGAGGGGCGAAGGCGGGAGCGGCCACGCGGGCCCTTTCGTCAACCAGTCGGGGCGCACACATAGAGAGTCATGGCCGATCCCGCACATCCGACCGTCTCGCCCCCCAGCGTGTCTCTGGGCTCCGGCGCCGCCCGTCGCCTGCGCGAGCTGTCCACCGCCGAGGGCCGCGAGCTGATGCTGCGGGTGTCGGTCGAGGGCGGCGGCTGCTCGGGCTTCAGCTACATCTTCGACCTGGTTGAAACCGCTGAACCGGAAGACGTCCGCATCGAGCGCGACGGCGCCGCGATGCTGGTCGACGACGTCTCCCTGCCCTTCCTGACGAACGCCGAGATCGATTTCGTCGACGAACTGGTCGGCGCCCAGTTCAAGGTGACGAACCCCAACGCGGCCTCGAGCTGCGGCTGCGGCGTGAGCTTTTCGATCTGACTGGTGCATAGTCGACCGATCGACATCTTCGATCAGGCCTGCCGACGATGCTGGGCTTCCTCGCCGATCCGGGCGCGTCCGACCCGCGCCTCCCCGCGCCGGAGCCCGTTGACCCGGCCCAACGGGCCTCGTGGCGGGCGGGGTTCTTTCCCCTCGGCCTCGGGCTGGTGCGCGACGGTCTGCTCCACCTGCCGCGCTCGCTGCCCCGCGACCGCCCCGTGCCGTTGCTCATGATGCTGCACGGAGGCGGGGGCGAGGCGCGATCGGCGATCACCCTGCTGCGGCCCCATGCAGAGGCGCGCGGGTTCGCCGTGCTCGCGCCGGAAAGCCGCGAACGACGCTGGATGCTAAATCCGCCCGGGGCCGCCCAGCCGGACCTCGCCTTCGTAATCTCGGCGCTCAGGCGGGTCTACGGCTCGGTCCCCGTCGATCCCGCAAAGGTGGCGATCGCCGGATTTTCCAACGGCGCCGGCTTCGGCTTGGGCCTGACGCTCGCCAACGGCGACTGGGTGTCCGCGGGCCTGGCGTTCGCGCCCGGACGTCTGCCGCGCGTGCTGCGTCGCGGACGACCGCCGCTGGCCGTGGTTCTTGGCCGCATTGATCCGGGGGGCTCGGTGGCGAGAACGCGCAACGAGATCGTGCGCGCCCTGGAAAGCGCCGGCTACCCGGTGCGATTCCAACTGTTCAACGGAGGGCACGAGATGCCCGAGGCCCAGATCCGCATCGCGCTCGACCTCTGGCTCCGCTGAGCTTATCGGCTCGGCCATGCGCATCGCCACCTGGAACGTCAACTCCGTAAACGCCCGGCTCGAAACCGTGCTGGCCTGGTTCCGCGAGGCCTCGCCCGACGTCGCCTGCCTGCAGGAGATCAAGTGCGTTGACGAGAAGTTCCCGCGCGAGCCGTTCGAGGTGCTCGGCTACAACCTGGTGGTGCACGGCCAGAAGAGCTACAACGGCGTGGCCATGCTGTCGAAGACGCCGCTGGAGGACGTGCGGATCGGTCTGCCCGGCGGCGAGGGCGACGAGCAGGCGCGCTACGTCGAGGCGCTGGTCTCCTGGCCGCGGCCGGTGCGGGTGGGCGGGCTCTACCTGCCCAACGGCAACCCGATCGGCACCGAGAAGTTCGCCTTCAAGCTGGCCTGGATGGAGCGCCTGCGCCGCCACGCCGCCGAGCTGCTGGCGCTGGAGGAGCCGCTGGTGCTGTGCGGCGACTACAACGTCATTCCCGAACCCGGCGACGTGCACAATCCCGCCGCGTGGCTGGGCGACGCCCTGTTCCAGCCGGAGAGCCGCGCCGCCTGGTGGGCGCTGAAGGCGCTGGGGTTCACCGACGCCTATGAGCAACTGGACGGCCGGCCGGGCGGCTACACCTTCTGGGACTATCAGGCCGGAGCCTGGCAGCGGAACCACGGCATCCGCATCGACCACGCCCTGCTGTCGCCGCAAGCCGCCGACGCGCTGCGCGGCATCGAGGTCCACCGCGACATGCGAGCCCACGAGAAGCCCAGCGACCACGTCCCGGTGGTGGTGGAGCTGGACGTCTGACGGCCCGCGCTGTCAGCCTTGCTTGATCGCCTGCCCGAACACGATCAGGTTTCCGTCGGGCGCCCGCACCATTAGTTCGCGCTGGCCGTAGTCCTGGTTCACGGGTCCATGGACGTCTCCGGCCGGCAGGGCGTCGAGCTTCGGCTTGAGCTCCGCGTGCAGTCCGTCCACGTCGCGCACGTCGACGTAGTAGGCGAACCGCCTGTTTCCCGGCGGGGCGCCGTCGTCTCCGCGGTTCCGCATGATTCTGAGACCCGCCGTCTCGCGATGCACGTAGGCGTAGTCCGACATCCGAACGAGCACGCTGAACCCGAGGGTGTCGGTGAAGAACGCCACCGCCGCGCCGAGATCGCCCACATGCATGAACGGCGTGATCTGGATGAAATTGGACGTGGTTCCCGCCTCGCTCACGGCCGCAACACCACCTTGGTGACTTCGCTCTGCCGGGTCTTGAACATCTCGTAGCCCTTGGGCCCCTCCTCCAGGCTCAGGGTGTGGGAGATGACGAAGGACGGGTCGATGGCGCCCTCCTGCACCTTCTGAAGCAGCGGCTTCAGGTAACGGTGGACGTGGGTCTGGCCCATGCGAAAGGTCAGCCCCTTGCCGAACGCCGCGCCGATCGGGACCTTGTCGAGCAGGCCGCCGTAGACGCCGGGGATCGACACCGTCCCGCCCTTGCGGCAGGCCATGATCGCCTCCCGCAGCACGTGCGGCCGGTCGGTGCCGAGCCGGGTGCGCATCTTGGCGAAGTCGACGATGTTGTCGGCCGACAGGCCGTGCGCCTCCAGCCCCACCGCGTCGATGCAGCCGTCGGGTCCGCGGCCGGCGGTCAGGTCGGCCAGCGCCTCGCGCACCTTCACCTGGTCGAAGTCCAGCGTCACCGCCCCGCCCTCCTCCGCCAGCCGCAGGCGCCCGGCCCTGTGGTCGATGGCGATCACCCGCTCGGCGCCCAGCATGAAGGCCGAGCGGATGGCGAACTGCCCCACCGGCCCGCAGCCCCACACCGCGATGGTGTCGCCGGGCCGAATGTCGCAGTTCTCTGCGGCCATGTAGCCGGTGGGGAAGACGTCGGTGAGGAACAGCACCTTGTCGTCGGGCAAGTCGCTGGGCACCTGCATCGGCCCGACGTCGGCGAACGGCACGCGCACGTACTGGGCCTGCCCGCCCGCATAGCCGCCCATCATGTGCGAGTAGCCGAACAGGCCGGACCCCGGGAAACCGTAGAGGTGCTCGGCGATGTCGGCCTTGTCGGCGGGGTTGGAGTTGTCGCAGGCGGCGAACAGGTCCCGCTCGCAGAAGAAGCAGGAGCCGCAGGCGATGGTGAACGGCACCACCACGCGGTCACCGACCTTCAGCTTGTCGCGCGTCACCTTGCGGCCGACCTCGACCACCTCGCCCATGAACTCGTGGCCCAGGATGTCGCCCCGGGCCATGGTCGGGATCACCCCGTCGTAGAGGTGCAGATCCGAGCCGCAGATGGCGGTGGAGCTGACCTTGATGATGGCGTCGCGGCCGTTGACGATCTTCGGGTCGGGCACGGTCTCGACCCGGACGTCGTGGGGACCGTGCCAGGTGAGCGCACGCATCGGCTAGCCCCTCGGCGCGGTGGCGGGGTGGCGGGAGGTTGGCACCTCGCCGGTCTCCATCAGGGACTTGAAGCGGCGGAGGTCGCGGCGGATCTGCAGCGTCGGCTCCCGCTGCAGGGCGTAGGCCACCGCCCGGCCGAGCCGCCCGGCGGGCGGCTCGTAGACGATCTCGGCGCGAACCTCGGTGCCGCGGCCGCCCGGCGCGTCGCGGAAGTCCACCCAGCCGGCGTTGCGCACGTCGCCGCCCTCGTCGGACTCCCAGCCGATCCGACGACCCAGCTGGTCCAGGGTGACGATCGCCTCCCATTCCACGGTGCCGCCGCCCGGCGCCGCCACCGACCAGCGGGAGCGCTGGCCGTCGATCATGTCGATCCGGCGCAGATTCTCCATGAATTTCGGCAGGTTGGTGAAGTCTCGCCAGTAGCGGTAGAGCTCCTCGCGGGGTCGGTTGATGGTGACGGCGCGGGTGACGATGGCGGCGCTGGACCAGCCGCGCTGACGGGCCTCGGCGCGTTCGCTGGCGCTGGCGCGGAGCGCATGCGTCAGCGGGTCGCGCTTCGCCGCCCCGCGCGCCATCAGCCCCGCGCCGATCACCCCGACGCCAAGCCCGGTGAAGCCGCGTCGGTACAGGCCATAGCCGACCAGCGCGCTCCCGAGCGCCAGCGACACCCAGCGTTCGGTCTCGCCGATATCCGGCTCATGGTCGACCAGGGCGGTGGGCGGCAGGTCGGCTCGGGCGGCGACGGCGGTCATGGCGTCCACTCCTACAAAGCCGCGCGCCAGTTGCAACGGGCCGCGCCCCCGCCACGTTCCTCACCGCGAGAGGGACCGGCGCAAGAGGAGGCTCCGTTCGTGCCGCGTCCGTTGCACCCCAGCCGCCGCGCTCTGCTTGGCGGCCTCACCGCCGTCGCCGGATCGGTCGCGGGCGGCGGCGTGCTTCGGGCGCAGAACCGAGGGCTGGCGCTGGACGCCGCCCTCGGCGGCGAGCCGGTCTCCCTCAGGTCGGAGCGCCGATTCGCGGGGGCGATCAGCTCGCTGCGCTACCGAGGCGTGGAATACGTCGACGCCAACGACCACGGGCGGTTGTTCCAGGGGGCGGTCCAGTTCGGCGGCCTGGGAGAGTGTTTCAACCCGACGCTGGCAGGCGCCAGTCGCGACCGTTCGCGCTCCACCAGCCGGCTGCTCGACGCGGAGGTCGGCGGCGATCTCTGGGCCACCACCACGCAGATGGCTTACTGGAACCGGCCCGGCGACGTCTGCACCACGCCGCGCGGCCTGCGCCGCCGCCCGGCCAACCGGGTGCGCCTGTCGGACGTGCTCTACACCCAGCGGCACCGTTTCGGGGCCTTGGCGGCGGCGAACGCGGTGGAGGCTGAGATCGCCGTCTCGCTGGCCTCACCCGCGGAGCGCGTGGTGATCGAAGCGCTGACGATCTACACGCCGGCGTTGTTCGACACCGTCCACCGACTGAATGACGGCGGTCTCGCCCTGGACGACGTGGTCGCCACAAGCCCCGGAGAGCGACCGGAGCCGCGCATCCTGTCCACAGCCGACGGCACCCACGCGGTGAGCTTGATCTCGCTGCAGGGTCCGGCGGGTCACGGCCGCTGGCGCTTCGCCACCAGCAGCAAGCTGAACCTCGTGTTCCGTCCGTCCGGCTCGCTCCCGCCCGGCCACCACCGTTTCCGCTGCGCCTGGGCGATCGGCACGCGCGAGGAGGTGGCGGCGGCGCTGCGGACGCTGACGCCCGGCCGACGCTAGCCGATCGGCGCCGGCTGCATGGCCGTCCAGCCGCCACCCGGACTGCTCCCGGCCGGACCGACGGCCACGCCCCCTTGGCCGTTGGAGAAGGCCTGCTGGCCGTTGGGCACCCGGTGCCTTTGGCCGGTCTGCGGGTCGACCCAGCCGGACGATTCGTAGATCAGGTCGATAAAGGCCGCGGTGCGGTGTTCCGACGCCTGGTCGCCCGCGCGCCAAGCGGCCATCTGGGCGTCGGCGGTCTCCGCGCGGGCCGCCGCGGCCGCCTGCCCGCGATGCGCCATGGCGTTGAGCGTGGCCATGTTCCCTTGGTGGCGTATCTGGCTGAGGCTCGCGTTCAGCCGCTGCATGGCGGCGGTCCAGACCGGGCTGTTCTGCATGGTGGCGAACACCGTGGAGGCCACGCCCTCGACCTGGTCGATGCGGTCACGTGGGGCGCGCACGGTGAACAGCGCCGTGGTGCTGACGCCGTCGATCACCGTCCGGCTGGACGGTACGCCGGAACCGGCGAGGTCGAGCCCGTCGATGACGCTGCGCATGCCCAGCACGCCGAAGGTGGTCCGCTCCACCACGCCGGCACGCTCCATCTCCACGGTGGCGGCGTCGCCGTAGCTCTGGCTCGACAGACCCGGCGTGGCCGGCATCTGCTGCAGCTGCGCGGCCGTCTGGGCCATGGACGCGGCCAGATCCGGCGCCGGCCGCGTTCCGTTGACCCGCACGTCCGCTCCGCGCAAGGGAACGAGCAGCCGCTGGGCGATCTCCGCCGCGCTGTTGGCGGTTCCCACCCCGCACCGGCCGCCCTGGCTGCTCAGCTGCTGCGCCAGTTGGGCCTGCCGCGCCTGCTCCTCCTGCTGTGCGTTCTGCATCACCAGCCGCTGATGCTCGGGCACCGCCTGCCAATTCACCTGGGTCTGCCAGCTGTCGAGCTTGAGCGCATGGCCCATCTCGATCACCGAACGCCCGTCCGGGCTGACCATGGTGACGACCGGTTGCGCCAGGCCGACGCCGCACTGGTCGGGGCCGTACCAGGCGACGTCGCTGGATACCCGCCAGCCCGCCGGAACCATCAGGCGGACCGCCTCCAGCGGCTCTCCCCAGCCCTGCCGGTCGACGATCACGTGCGGGGCGAAGGCGGTGAAGCCCGCCGCCTGCTGCCGGGCGCCCAGCGGCGTACCCACGGGCGCGCCCGACGACTGCACGTCCGATCGCTCGGCCGGTCCGCAACTCGCCGCCAGCGTCGCCAGCGCCGCTACCATCAGCCTCGCCGTCCGCCGCATCCGTCCCCCCTCCCGCCGACTGACCGAAACCCCAGCATCTCACGCCTTTCCTTTCAGACAAAGCCCGCAGCGCGGGCAGAGTCGACAGCGTTGAGATTTCATGCGCAGCTCCCACTAGGGAGCGAGGGACGACGAGATGATCAGGACCATTCGGCTGGCGGGCGCGCTGGCGGTGATCGCGGCTCTGGCGGCGGCCTGCGGCAACAGCACGCCGCAGACCGCGCCCACCGCGCCGGTGGGGACCAACACCCAGGCGCCCGGGCAGAACACCCAGTTTCAAGGCGGTGGACCCTTGGGCCAGACCACGCAGACGCCGGGCGCTCCGGGCACCGGCTTCGGACCGACGGCGCCCGGCCCGGGCTCTTCGACGTTCGGCCAGAACCCGGGACAGCCGGGCGGGTTCGGCGCGAACAGCGGCGGCGGCTTCGGATCTCCCGCCGCCGGGCGGCCTGGTCAGCCCAACCCCGGATTCGGAACGGGCGGTCAGCAGCCGGGCGGGGGCGGTCAGGTCATTCCCCACCCCGAACCCGGCCAGGTGATGAACGCCGCGCAGCAGATCATGGGTCAGGCGCAGCAGATGTGCCAGCAGGGCCAGCAGCAGGCGTGCCAGTTCGGCGGACAGATGGGCCAGGCGCTGCAGCAGGCGCAGCGCGACCACCCTGGCTGCCACACGGGCGATCAGCAGAGCTGCAATCGCTACCTTCAGGTGGCGCAGATGGTCTTCGGCGCCGCGCAGGGGAACATGGGCGGCGGCGGTCAGGGGTATCCGCAACAGGGCCAGGGCTACCCGCAGCAGCAGGGCCAGGGCTATCCGCAACAGGGCGGCAACTACGGCAATTAACGACGAGCGACGCGGCGAGCCGTCCCAAATGGCCTCGATCAGGCGCAGTCTGGCGGTCGTCGCGGCGCTGGCGCTGGCGGCCTGCGAGGCTGGCGGCGCGGCCCCCCGGCCGGCGGGTCCCTCGCCGCTGGCGCAGTGGGGCGTCGTGGTGGTCGGCGGCGACGCCACCACCAGCGACGGCGCGCCCACGCCCATCTTCGACAACGCCCGGCGGGACGTCGCCGCGGCGCTGCTCGGCGTCGGCTTCAGCGGTCCGAACCTGGCGCAGCTGTCGGTCAATCTGAACAACGAGCCGGGCGTGGCCGAAACCACGCCGCAGGCTTTTACCGCCATGGCGCAGCAGGCGACAGGGCGCGCCACGGGCTGCCTGTTCTACTTCACCTCGCACGGCACGCCGCGGGGCATGACCTTCGGCCGCTACGCCCAGCTCGATCCGCAGACGCTCGGCGGCCTGGTCAACCGCTGGTGCGGCGACCGCCCCACCGTGGTGATCGTCTCCGCCTGCTTCTCCGGGGTGTTCGTTCCGGCGCTGGCGGGGCCGAACCGCATGGTGATGACCGCCGCCCGCGGCGACCGCAGCTCGTTCGGCTGCGGCGGCACCGACCGCTATCCCTATTTCGACGAGTGCGTGCTGACCTCCCTGCCCGGCAGCCGCGACCTGCTCTACTTGGCCGACAATGTCCGCGCCTGCGTCACTCGACGGGAGCAGCAGACCGGCTCCACGCCGCCCTCCGAACCCCAGGTGCTGATCGGCGATCAGATCCGGCCGATCCTGGCCGGCCTGCCCTTCGTCGACGGCTCCGCGGCGGCCCAGCCGACGCCCATGTGAGGCTCGGCTTGGCGGCTACTCCGCGGCGGTAAGTTCCGGCGCGGCGTCGGCGTTGGCCGCCGCGTCCACGCCCCAACCCTCGAGCCGGGCAACCAGCGCGGCGTGCTCGTCCCACAGCGCCTGCGGCAGGCGGTCGCCGAACTTCCCGTAGCCGGCGGGGATCGACGCCGCCTCCCGCCGCCAGTCCGAGCCGTCCACCGACAACAGCAGGCCGAGCTGCTGCGGCGTCAGGCCCAGCCCGGAGACGTCAAGGGCGCCCTCGGTCGGCAGACGGCCGATCGGCGTGTCCTGGGCGTCGGCCTCGCCGTCCAGCCGCTCGGAGATCCACTTCAGCACGCGCACGTTGTCGCCGTAGCCCGGCCAGACGAACCTGCCGTCGTCGTCCTTGCGGAACCAGTTGACGAAGTAGATGCGCGGCAGCTTCGAGGCGTCGTGGGTCTCGCCGAGCTTCAGCCAGTGCCCGAAATAGTCGGCCATGTTGTATCCGCAGAACGGCAGCATGGCGAAGGGATCGCGGCGGATCTCGCCGAGCTTGGTCTCCGCCGCCGCCGTACCCTCCGACGCCACGTTGGAGGCCAGGAACACGCCGTGACGCCAGTCGAAGGCCTCGGTGACCAGCGGCACCGCCGTGGCGCGACGGCCGCCGAACAGGATGGCGTCGATCGGCACGCCCCTCGGGTCGTCCCACTCCGGCGCGATCACCGGGCACTGGGCGGCGGGAACGGCGAAACGGGCGTTGGGGTGCGCCGCCGGCGTGCCGCTCTCGGGCGTCCAGTCGTTCCCCTTCCAGTCGGTCAGGTGCGCGGGCGCGGTGTCGGTCAACCCCTCCCACCAGACGTCGCCGTCGTCGGTCGCCGCCACGTTGGTGAAGATGGTGTTGGCGTGCAGCGTGTCGACCGCGTTCCTGTTGGTCTTGACGCCCGTTCCCGGAGCCACGCCGAAGAAGCCCGCTTCCGGGTTGACCGCGTAGAGCCGCCCGTCGTCGCCGAAGCGCATCCAGGCGATGTCGTCGCCCACCGTCTCCGCCGTCCATCCCGGCAGGGTGGGCTGCAGCATGGCCATGTTGGTCTTGCCGCAGGCGCTGGGGAAGGCCGCCGCGATGTAGCGGGCCCGGCCTTGGGGCGAGGTCAGCTTCAGGATCAGCATGTGCTCGGCCAGCCAGCCCTCGTCGCGGGCCATCACCGAGGCGATCCGCAGCGCGTAGCACTTCTTGCCCAGCAGCGCGTTGCCGCCGTAGCCGGAGCCGTAGGACCAGATCTCCCGCGTCTCCGGGAAGTGGCAGATGTATTTGATGTCGTTGCACGGCCACGGCACGTCCGCCTGCCCCTCGGCCAGCGGCGCCCCGACCGAATGCACTGCCGGCACGAAGAAGCCGTCGTCGCCGAGCTGCTCCAGTGCGGCGGCGCCCATCCGCGTCATCACCCGCATGGAGAGGGCCACATAGGCGCTGTCGGTGATCTCCACGCCGAGCGCGCTGATCTTGGAGCCCAGCGGCCCCATGGAGAACGGCGCCACGTACATCGTCCGGCCCTGCATGCAGCCGTCGAACAGCTGGCGCAGGTCGGCCTTCATCTCGGCGGGGTCGAGCCAGTTGTTGGTGGGGCCGGCGTCTTCGGGCTTCTCCGAGCAGATGAAGGTGCGGCTCTCCACCCGCGCCACGTCCTTAGGATCCGACAGCGCCAGGAAGGAGTTGGGCCGCTTGGCCGGATCCAGCCGCTTGAGCGTGCCGGCGGCCTCCAGTTCGCGCGTCAGCGTCTCCCACTCGGCGTCGGAGCCGTCGCACCAATGCACACGGTCAGGACGGGTCAGGGCGGCGATCTCCTCGACCCAAGCGATCAGGCGGGAATGGCGGGTCGGAGCTTGGTCCAGGCCGGGTATGCTGCTCACCAACGAAGTCCCCTGCTGCCGGTCGAAGAACCGGTCGACGTGGGTCGTCGCACGCGCGACGACGTGCGCGGCCCTACCCGTGGTCGGCCGCGGAAAGGGCACGGCTATAGCACAGGCGGCGGCACGGGACAGCCCGCCGCATTCGTCGACAGGTGGTGCGGACGCCGGGACTCGAACCCGGACGGCCTTGGCCGACAGATTTTAAGTCTGTTGCGTCTACCGATTCCGCCACGTCCGCACGGCGGCAGGCTTAGCGCGAGCAGGCCCGATCAGGCCAGCGCCGGCGGGGCGCCTCACATGTTCGGATAGTTCGGCCCGCCGCCGCCTTCGGGCGTCGTCCAGACGATGTTCTGCGACGGATCCTTGATGTCGCAGGTCTTACAGTGGACGCAGTTCTGCGCGTTGATCACGAACCGCGCGTCGCCGCCGTCCTCGTCGGACACCACCTCGTAGACCGCCGCCGGACAGTAGCGCTGCGCCGGCTCGGCGTAGAGCGGCAGGTTCACCGAGATCGGGATCGACGGGTCCTTCAGCCTCAGGTGACTGGGCTGGTCCTCGGCGTGGTTGGTGTTGGAAAGGAACACGCTCGATAGCCGGTCGAAGCTCAGCACGTTGTCCGGCTTGGGATAGACGATCGGCCTGTGCTTGCTCGCGGGTTCGGTGGAGGCCGCGTCGGTCTTGCCGTGCTTCAGCGTGCCGAACAGCGAGACCCCGGCCACGTGGTTGGTCCACATGTCGACGCCGCCGAGCACCGTGCCGGCGACCAGCCCCAGCTTCGTCAGCAGCGGCTTGACGTTCCGTACGCCCTTCAGCTCGCGGTAGACCCAGCTCGCCTCGTAGGCCGTCTGGTATTCGACCAGCTCGTCGCCGCCGCGCCCCGCCTGCAGAGCGTCGAACGCCGCCTCCGCCGCCAGCATGCCGGTCTTCAGCGCGTTGTGGCTGCCCTTGATGCGCGGCAGGTTCACGAAGCCGGCGCTGTCGCCGATCAGCGCGCCGCCGGGGAACGAGAGCCGCGGCACCGACTGCCAGCCGCCCTCCGTGATCGCCCGGGCGCCGTAGCTGACCCGCGTGCCGCCCTTCAGGTGGTCGGCAATGGCCGGATGGTGCTTGAAGCGCTGGAACTCGTGGAACGGCGACAGGTAGGGGTTCCTGTAGTTCAGGTGCACCACAAAGCCGACCGACACGTAGCGGTCGCCGAAGTGGTACATCCACGAGCCGCCGCCGGTGCCGCCGTCCAGCGGCCAGCCCAGGGTGTGCTGCACCAAGCCCGGCCGGTGCTTGTCGGCCGGCACCTGCCACAGCTCCTTGACGCCCAGGCCGTACTTCTGCGGCTCGCGCCCGTCGCAGAGGTTGAAGCGCGCCTGGATGACCTTCGCAAGCGACCCGCGCACGCCCTCGCCGATGAAGACGTAGCGGCCGTTGATCTCCACGCCGGGCGAATAGTCGGCCGTGCGCTCGCCCTCGCGGTTCACCCCGACCACGCCGGCGACCACGCCCTTCACCGAGCCGTCCTCGCGCCAGACCAGGTCGGAACAGGCGAAGCCGGGGTAGATCTCCACCCCCAACCCCTCGGCCTGCTCGGCCAGCCAGCGGCAGAGGTTGGCGAGCGACCCGGCGTAGGCGCCGTGGTTCTTCATCCACTTGGGCGTCGGCAGCCAGGAGATGTCGACCTGTCCGTGCGGCCCCAGCCAAAGGAAGCGATCCTCGGTGACCGCGGTCTCCAGCGGAGCGCCACGGGCCTGCCAGTCGGGGAACAGCTCGGCCAGGGCGACCGGGTCCATCACCGCGCCCGAGAGGATGTGCGCCCCGACCTCGGAACCCTTCTCCAGCACCGCCACCGACACCTCGGCGCCGGCGGCCGCGGCCAGCTGTTTCAGTCGGATGGCGGCGCCCAGGCCGGCCGGTCCGGCGCCGACGATCACCACGTCGTACTCCATGGACTCCCGCTCGACGGCCCCGCCCTCGTCCAGGTCCACGTCCGCGTCGCTCAAGGGTTCGCTCCCGATCTTGTGCTGACCTCTTGTCCTCGGCGCCGTAAGGGAGATCAACCCGCGAGGCCCTCCGTTGCTCCCTGACGCCGCCGCTATCGACCCGCGCGCGCGGGAAAGCCTGCTGGCCTTCTGGCGCGACGCGGGCGTGGACGCCTGTTTCGAGGACGAACCCGTCGACCGGCTGGCGAGGCCCACGCCGGCGCTGGCCCTGGCGCGGGCGGCGGGCGAGGCGGCCGTCGCCCCGCTGCGTCCCGACGCGCCGAGCGCCGACGAAGCCGTGGCCGAGGCGCGGCGAATCGCCGCAGGCGCCGCCACCCTCGCCGAACTGAGGGCGGCGATCGAGGCCTTCGAAGGCTGTACGCTGAAGCACGCCGGCGCCCGGCAAGCCGTGTTCGCGCGCGGGCCTGAGGACGCGCCGCTGATGGTGATCGGCGAGGCGCCCTCCCCAGAGGACGACGTCGCCGGCCTGCCGTTCACCGGCGCCGCCGGTCGGCTGCTCGACAGGATGCTCGCCGCCGCAGGTTTCGCTGACAAGGCGTTCATAACCAACACGGTTTTCTGGCGGCCGGGTTCCACGCCGAACCCATCGGTGCAGGACTGCGCCGCCTGTGCGCCGTTCCTGGAACGGGCGATCACCCTGGTGGCGCCCCAGGCGATCCTGCTGCTAGGCGCCGCCGCGGCGCGCACCATGCTCGGCCGCGAGGAGGGTCTGATGAGCCTCCGCGGGCGCTGGCTGGAGCACGTTTCGCAGGCCGACGCGCGGGTCACCCCGGCGCTGGTGACGCCGCATCCCGCCTTCTTGCTGACCCAACCGGCGGCCAAGAGCCTCGCCTGGCGCGACCTTTTGTCCCTGGCCGAACGGGTTGATCCCGTTAACCACCCCCGGCCATAACCGTCCCCGCTACCCGCGGACCACGACCCCCACCCACGCGAGTCGAGAGATCACCGGCCAAGACGCCGGGTCGACCCGCTTCAAGCTGAGAGGTACGGCATGAGGGCACGCCAGAGCGCGTTCGCCGCGCTGTTCGCCGCCGTTCTGGGCGCCGGCGCATTGACGATCACGCTCCTCGGAGCGCCCGGCCACGCCGCCGCTTCGACGCCGCAGGCGTCGACCCACGCCCTCACACCCTGGGATGCCCAGCTCTACAGCGCCGCCTTCGACGCCGCTCGCCGCGGCGATTTCGTCGAAGCCCGCGGCAAGGCCGGCCAGGCCAGCGACCCTGTGCTGGTCGGCTGGCTGGAGGCGCAGCGGCTGCTGGCCGGAACCGGCTCCTACGACGATCTGCGCGGCTGGCTGGAGCGCCACCGCGACCACCCCAACGCCGACCGCGTCCACACCCTGGCCCTGCGCGCCCGCCCCGTCGGCGCGCCGGCCCCGCTCGCGCCCGTCTCGCTCGCCGTCCGCGGCTGGAGCGGGGTCGCCGCCGCCCCGCGCCGCGCCGCGCCGGCCACCGCCGCCCAACAGCGCGCCCGCGACCTGTTCTACGAGGGCCGCGTCTCCGACGCCTACGCCGCCGCCACCGAAAGCGGCGAACGCTGGATCGCCGGCCTGGCCGCCTTCCGCCTGCGCAACTACGCCGAGGCCCAGCAGCGCTTCGAGACGGTGGCCCGCGACAACTCGCTGGACGCCTGGAACCGCTCCGCCGGCGCCTATTGGGCCAGCCGCGCCGCCATCGCCGCCGGCCAGCCGGAGCTGGCGCCGGGCTTCCTGCGCATGGCCGCCCAGCACCAGGAGACCTTCTACGGCCTGATCGCGCAGCGTCAGCTCGGCGTCGAACCCGCCGCCACGACCCGCGGCCTGTTCGCCCGCGCCCGCGACGCGGTGGCCGGGGCGGTCCACCGGGTGGCGAGCGTCACCACCGACCACGCCGACTGCGCCGCCTTCATCCGCGGCGACGCCCGCGCCAGGCGCGCCGCCGCCCTGGCCCAGATCGGCCTCCTGGTCGAAGCCGGGTTCGAGGTCCGCGACGGCCTGGCCGCGGCCAGGACCGAGGAGGAGCGCCGCCGCTGGGTGACGCTGGCCGCCTCGATCCGCGCACCGATGATCCCCGGCGGCGCGCCCGGCGGGCTGGACGAGACCGCCTATCCGATGCCGGTGCTGACGCCGAACGGCGGCTTCACCCTGGACCGCGCCCTGGTCTATGCGATCGTCCGCCAGGAGAGCCGCTTCAACCCCTCGGCCCGCAGCCACGCCGGCGCCACCGGCCTGATGCAACTGATGCCCGGCACCGCCCGGCAGATGAGCCGCAGCGCGGGCCTGGACGGTTCGGCGCGCCTGACGGACCCGGGCACCAACCTCCGGCTCGGGCAGGACTACGTGAGCTATCTGCTGCGCACCCGCATTGTCGGCGACGACATCCTGCGGGCCGTGGCGGCCTACAACGGCGGGCCCGGCACGGTGCTGCGCACGCAGGAGCAGCTGGCCGGCGACACCGACGCGCTGATGCTGATCGAAAGCCTGCCCTATGCGGAGACCCGCGCCTATGTGGAGCGGGTGATGGCCAATTACTGGATCTACCGCCGGATGCTCGGGCAGGACTCGCCGACGCTGGACGCGGTGGCGTCGGGCGCCCACACCACGCGGCCGTCGCTGGACCGGGCGGTCATCCAGGCCTCGGCGGATGTCGCGCCGGCGGCCGGCGGGTTCGCCGTCGCCGGAGCCTCCACGCCGCTAATCCAGTAGCGTCGTCCACGTCCGCCAGCATCCGTAGCCGAAACGTGGGCGGATCAAGCGCCCGCACGGTGTCCGGCAGCGTCTCAGCGCTCGACCAGCGGACGCCAGAAAAGCTCACGCGCCGAGCCTCGCGAGCGCCCAACGCCAGGATCCAGAACCCGCCGTCTGCGGCCGGGCCGATCGCGGCCCGCCCTCCCCTCGCCGCGCGGAACGCCGCCGCCACGTCGCTCGTCCTGAGCTCCGGCGCGTCCGTGCCCACCACCGCCACCGGGCCGAGGC
>Ga0136611_10000172_pt1 | contig 38639 bp, 34 predicted proteins | sample AntDrymUQ2232306_2_FD_106645 | JGI IMG/M metagenome (GOLD analysis project Ga0136611, IMG submission 106645) | Polar desert sand microbial communities from Dry Valleys, Antarctica - metaG UQ223 (23.06) | ecosystem: Environmental > Terrestrial > Soil > Desert | place: Antarctica: Dry Valley...
GAATTGTTGTCAGTGAATGAAACGCTTCCCACGCGATGCCTTGTGGATCAACCGTCCAGTATTTATTCGATGTAGCGTAGCAGCATTCCGCATTTTGTTGTTCCGCAGCAGGCAAATCGGCTTGAGCCAAACGGTTATGCATTTCCTTTAATGCTTCTTCCGAATCAACCTGGATTCCTACATGATCCAAACCAAGCTTTGCCCCTCTTGCGGATATTGCGAAATTAATATATGGATCGTCCAGCATCCACTTAGCATAATCAGCTTTACCAATCGCGGGTTCAGTACCGAATAACGCGGAATAAAAACGGATGTTATCTTGCAAATTATCTACGGCGATATGTACATGAAAACGTTTCATAATGTTGCCTCCTTGGTTAAACGAATAGGGAAAATTTTTTAGCTATTATTCTTTTCATCACAGCAAACCTCAACGGGACTGCAAGGGATACCGGCACAACAATTCTCAGTGAGATAACCTATTAGCCCATTCATGGTTTCAAAATTTGCCGAGTAATAGATGAAGCGGCTTTCCTGCCGAGCAATCACCAGCTCTACATGGGTCAGTTCTTTCAGGTGAAAAGATAGCGTTGCATTAGGGATGTTTAATTCCTTTGCAAGTTGGCCTGCCGGAAGTCCTGATTCTCCAACTTGAACCAACGTCCGAAAAATCGTCAGACGAGTTTCGTGGGCTAGTGCACCCAAAGCTTTAATAGCAATATTCATTTCCATATTTCCAGTTTATTGGAAATATAGTTTGCCGTCAATGTTTCTGATGTGATCAAATGATTGAAAAATGACTCATTTTTCATTGGCACTGGTAATGGTAATCAATTTGTCATAAGTATTTAATTTTATTGTTATAAGGGTGTCATTTATTGAGACTAAAGTTGCCACTAAAGTCAAAAGTGCCTTTAAATCAATACAGGAGGAAAATTTATGAGCAGCAAACTTCACCCGGACGGCAAACTCAATCCTAGCGACGTTACTAGCAATGACAGTGGAAACAGCAGCATTCTAGATATAATCGAACAACGCAAACTTACACGGCGTAATTTCCTTAAATCATCGGTGAGCGCTACAGCAGGTGTTACTGCTTTGACCGTGATGAGTAGTTCGGTTGTCGATGGATTATTGAATTATGCCGAAGCAGCGCAAAACCCGGTAGGGACAATTGGCTTCTTATCTGTGAGCGCTAATATTTCACCCATGACGGATGGAGTCACTGTGCCGGTGGGATATTCGGCTAAGGTATTGGTTTCATGGGGAGATTCCTTGACCACTGAATCACATTGGGACACTGTTGGTGCCATGGATGAAGCAACTCAGCTGCACTGCTATGGTGCCCATACTGACGGCATGCACTATTTTCCGTTTCCGGGGCCATTTGGCAACAAGCGTGGTCTTTTAGTCACTAACAGCGAATATTGCGATCCTCCGCTGGTGAACAACATCACTCCCGCAGCTAACTACGCCACGACCGCAATTACGCTTGACATGGTACGGGCTCAGCAGGCTGCGCATGGTATCAATATCGTTACGGTTGATAAGAAAAACAAGCAATGGCAAGTCAATCGGCACTCACTTTTAAATCGCCGTATCACGGGTAATACACTATGCAGAATCAGCGATCCTGCAGCGGGACATGATTTGATGAAAACTACTGCCGATCCTGCCGGAGTTCGAGTATTGGGCACGCTCAATAATTGTGCGCACGGTTATACGCCTTGGGGTACTTATCTTACTTGCGAAGAAAACTGGAATGGTTACTTTTCCAATGAGACAGGCGATGTGGCAGGAGAGCCGGATCCGGATCGTAAACTTGAAATTCTTCAGAATCAGGCTAGATACGGTGTGGTTAAAGGTGGTTTCGGTTATCGTTGGCATGAAGTTGACGAGCGTTTCCGTGCTGATTTGCATCCCAATGAACCCAATCGCTTCGGTTGGGTGGTGGAGATCGATCCATGGGATCCGCAGAGTACCCCGATTAAACGTACGGCCATGGGTCGAATGAAACACGAAGGCGCACAAGTGGTCATCGACAAGCATGATCGGGTTGCTTTCTACATGGGTGATGATGAACGCAATGAATATATCTATAAATTCGTATGTCACTGGAAGCTGAATCGCAAAAATCCCGCTGCAAATCGACACATGCTGAATCATGGGATACTGTATGTGGCTAAATTTAATGCGGATGGGAGTGGTCAATGGTTACCTCTGGTATGGGGTCAGAATGGATTGACAAAGGAAAATGGTTTTGCCGATCAAGGCGAAGTGCTTATTAAAACCCGCCAGGCAGCTGATCGTTTGGGCGCCACAATGATGGATCGTCCCGTGTGGGGTGCAGCCCACCCCCTGACCGGAGATATCTATATGACCCTCACCAATAACAGTCGTCGTGGTAACACGCCAGCCTCAAGCAATAATGTGGATGGTACTAGCAATGCCGGTAGTTCCAATCCGCCAGTGGATGCCGCCAATCCGCGTCCCGATAACGACTTCGGCCAGATCATTCGCTGGCGTGAGGCTATGGGGCACGTGACCGCTACCGCTTTCAAATGGGATATATTTGTCCAATGCGGTGACAAAGCTACTGCCAAGAGCTTGGGCAGCAGCTACAATCCTGCCGGTTACGATGGTTATATGGGCAACATCAACGGCGACGATTATGGTGCACCCGATGGCCTGTGGTTCGACAGGGATGGCCGCCTGTGGATTCAAACTGACCAGGTCGGCGACGCCAGCGGCGATTGGGTGAACATCGGTGGTAATGTGATGATGTGTGCTGATCCGTCCACTGGCGAGACCAAACGCTTCCTCACCAGCCCGCCCCATTGTGAGGTAACTGGCGTTATCGCCACGCCTGATAGCAAGACAATGTTTGTAGGTATACAGCATCCAGGCGAGGATTGGAAAATCGACTTCACCGACAATTCTACTTGGCCAGATAGCGGTTATAACGGTCCGACTACGTTTACCGGATCATCCGTATCCAAGCCACGTTCTTCGGTAATAGTTATTACTAAAGATGATGGGGGAGTGATTGGAAGTTAGTGTTGTAAACATCATGCGGATAGATAGCGCTAATATTATCAAACATAGTATTTTAATCTTTCTGGGTTCAATTCCCCGTCCCTTAGGGCCAAAGCTGGTTGAAAAACAGCGGATTGAAGAGTGTAAATACCCCGCTGCTTGCGGCGGGGTATTTTATTTTCACAAAAATCAGCCTGCCTCAATGGACTACTTCATGACGCAATAGTCTCAAATGGGTACAATATAAACAATTGGCGTAGTTTCATCGCCTCATTGCTATTGACCCAAATGCCAATCCTATCATTAGAATCTTCTCAATTACGCACGACCATCAACCCAGACGCTTTGGGGTTTTCTGATACCTCGGAATTACTGCAGCAGCCATTATCTTGGATCGGACAGGAGCGGGCGGAGGTGGCTACGCGCTTTGGCCTCGGCATGATGCAACCGGATTATCATTTGTTTGTGTTGGGAGAAGCCGGATCGGGCCGGTCTTCTTTGCTGCAGCAGGCGATGATGACCGCGGCGGTTGGCAGATCAACGCCGCCGGATTTGTGCTATCTGTACAATTTTGTCGTGCCTGAAAAGCCGCTGGCCTTGCATTTACCCGCCGGGCAAGGACGTTTGCTGAGGCAGTTTTTGATGCAATGGGCAAAATCGCTGCCGGTGGAAATCACCCAATGCCTGAACGGACAGGATTTCAAGATCAAAAGTGATCGCATTGAGAAGAAATTCAGAACTGAAGCAGCCAAAGCGTATGCCAAGCTGGACAAAATTGCGGAATCACTGCATTTCACCATTCGCCGTGAAGACGAACAGATTGTCTTTACTTTGTTGGACGAAAAAGGTGAGATTCTGACGGAAGAAAATTTATTGAAGCTGTCCAAGACGCGCAGAACTGAAATAGAGCAGGCGGAGCAGCAATTGCACGAAGCGATCATTCTTTATTCTGAAGCAGTTAAGAAAATAGACCAGGAAAAGAATACCGCATTGACGACATTGCAACGCCGTATCGTGCAGCCATTGTTGCAGCTCGCATTGAAGAAGATTCAGGATGGATTACAGAAACAGTTAAAAAACAATGTCCGCCTGAAAACGTATTTTGAACAAGTGGAATCGGATATTCTCGATAACCTGATGTTGTTTGGAGCGAATACCATCGATGAAAACAAGCGGCAAACGGCATTGAATCAGATTTTATCCCGTTATCAGATCAATCTGGTGGTGGACAATGCCGGTTTGCAGGGAGCGCCCGTGATTGTCGAGGACAATCCGTCGTCTTACGCGTTGTTTGGCGGTATCGATTATCAGCTTGAAAATGGGAAACTGAAAACTGATTTCATGCGTATTCGCGCCGGTAGTTTATTAAAAGCGCATGGCGGTTTTCTCATGTTGCACTTGAGCGATTTACTGACGGATAGCCAGTTATGGGTAAAATTGCGGCGGTTCTTGCGCAGTAAGCGATTGCAAATTGAAGAACCCGGCTCGGCATTGACGTCCAATACCCCGGTTGTACTCGAACCCGAGGCGGTGGAGATTAATGTCAAAATCATTCTGATCGGGTCACGCGAAGAATATTATGTGTTACAGGAAACCGATCCTGAATTCATGCGGCGCTTCCGCGTGAAAGTGGATTTTTCTGAAAGCTTTATCGCCAATGCGAAAACTCACCGTGCATCGGCTGTTTTTGTTGCACATGCCTGTGATGCTTCAAAATTGCCGCATTTTTCTGCGGCTGCGGTGGTGCGCTTATTGGAAGAATCGCATCGCGAAGTGGAAGACCAAAAGCGCCAAAGCGCAATTTTTGCGCGTACCGAGATGCTGGTGCTGGAGAGTGCTTCAGTATGCAATGCCCGTCGCGGGCGCATCGTGGAAAAGGCGGATATCGACACCGCGCTGCAAGCGCGCACTCTGCGTCATAATTACCCGGATGTCAGTTTGCAGGAAGCCATTATCGAAGGCGAAATCTGCATTGCCTTACAAGGTGCCAGAGTAGGGCAACTCAACGCATTGATGCAAATTGATTTGGGCGATCATCGCTTTGGCACGGCGGTGCGCGTCACTGCACGGACTTTTGCCGGAGAGGACGGCATACTGAATATCGCACGTGAAGTCGATATGTCCGGCCCGATTCATGATAAAGGCATGTTGATATTGCAAAACTACTTAACCGCATTGTTTGCTTATATTGCACCGCTGGCTCTCAGTGCATCGATTGTTTTTGAGCAGGAATACACCAGCATTGAAGGCGATTCGGCTTCTTGTGCCGAGTTTTATGCTTTGTTGTCATCTTTAGCGGAATTGCCGCTGAATCAAAGCATCGCGGTGACAGGCGCTTTGAATCAATATGGCGAAGTACTGCCGATTGGCGGGATCAATGACAAGATTGAAGGTTATTTCAAACTCTGCGAGAAAATTGGTTTGAACGGTGAACAAGGTGTTCTGATTCCGCATCTTAATCGGCAGCATTTGATGCTGGATGACAAAATCATCGACGCGGTTGAAAAAGGCTTGTTTGCGATTTATACCATGGAGCATGTTACAGAAGGACTGGAATTATTGGCTGGATTGCCAGCGGGAGCCCTCGAACCAAGCCGAACGCTCGGTTATCCATCCGATACCGTTCTGGGGAGCGCTCAGAGAACGTTGTTGACGTTCCGCCGTGCTTGCCAGATGACGCATCATCCTAAAACAGAGCATCGGCGATTGCCGACGCGCACGGAAAAATAACCGTTACCGTGTGATTTTCTGGCTTGTACATGAAGATTGACGATGCCTGCAGGTTAAATCGTATGAATACTCCTCTCACATGACCACCCCGCAGCAACGCTACCAAGATGTACGCAAAGTTACCCTGATTGGTTCAGCGTTGGATTTTATGCTGGGTGTCGCAAAAATTGTGATGGGATGGCTCTCCAACTCGCAAGCACTGATTGCCGATGGCATCCACTCCTTTTCAGATTTACTGACCGATTTTATGGTGCTGTATGCCGCCAAGCACTCGCACAAAGCAGCCGATGAAGCTCATCCCTATGGGCACGGCCGCATTGAAACACTGGCGACGGTGAGTCTGGGAATGGTGTTGGTCATCGTTGCGCTTGGCATTGCGACGAGTGCGATACAACGGCTCGATGATCCAAACCTAGCATTGGATTTCAGTGCACTGGCAATATTGGTAGCCTGCGTGTCTGTCATTTCCAAGGAATGGATTTACCGTTACACAATAAAGGCCGCACGGCGCTTGCGTTCGGATATGCTGGCGGCGAATGCATGGCACAGCCGCTCGGATGCTTTTTCATCAATTGTGGTGGTGATCGGCATTGCCGGTGCCATGTTCGGCTATCCTTACCTGGATGCAATCGCCGCAGTGGTTGTGGCTGCGATGATTGCCAAAATCGGCTTTAATTTGATTCGTTCCAGCACACGGGAATTGATTGATACCGCGCTGGATCCCGATAAAGTCAAAGCGATTCGCCAACATATCTATGACGTCAACGGCGTGCGTTCAGTGCACATGTTCAGATCCCGCAAAAGCGCCGGAGATGCTTTTGTGGATGTGCATATCCAGGTCGATCCGCGTCTGAGCGTATCGGAAGGTCATCAGATTGGCGATGTCGTGCGCCGGCGCTTAATGCAGCAAATGAGCGAAGTAATTGATGTGACCGTACATATCGACCCGGAAAATGATGAAACCGGTTCGCCCTGTAACGACTTGCCCGCACGTGAGAAAGTCATCGAAGCACTCAAACATTGCTGGCCGCAATTACCGGTAATGGCCATTAAAAACATTACATTGCATTATCTGTCGGGCGCAATTTGCGTTGAACTGGATTTGCCCATCGAAATCCTGAAAAGCACCACGGAAGCAAAACATCTGGTACAGGAACTCAAACAAGCGGTTGCAACGTTGCCTTATGTCGGTGATGTACAGGTGCGGTTTAAGGCTTGATTCGCGCGGAATGGGGTCTTGACCCCCGTTTGTCATTCCGATGTAGTGAGGAATCTTTGAGAATCAACAATATCGATTTCTCGCTGTCTCATTAATACCCGTTTTAATGATAAATTAAACAGTAAATTTTTACTTGAGGAGTGGTCATGATTAAGGCATACGCAGCATTTGAAGCGGGTGGACAACTGCAACCTTTTGAGTACGATCCGGGGCCATTGGGTGCTCATGACGTTGAAATCGCGATTGAACATTGCGGTATTTGTCATAGCGATCTGAGCATGCTGCAAAATGAATGGGGGATTACCCGATACCCATTCGTACCCGGCCATGAAGTCATTGGCACGATTGCAGCCAAAGGTGAATATGTACACCACTTTCAGCTGGGGCAAAACGTCGGCCTAGGTTGGCATTCCGGTTATTGCATGACTTGCGATACATGTATGTCGGGTGATCACAATCTTTGTGCGCAGACGGAATCAACGATTATCGGTCGCCATGGCGGTTTCGCAGACAAAGTCCGGGCTCATGCGGCCAGTGTGGTTGCGCTACCGGATAGTATTGAAGCGCTAAGCGCAGGGCCGCTTTTTTGTGGTGGAATTACCGTTTTCAATCCGCTGCTGCAATTTAATATTCCACCCACTGCCAATGTGGCTGTCATCGGTATCGGTGGTTTAGGGCATATCGCTTTACAGTTTCTAAGGGCATGGGGTTGTCAGGTCACTGCTTTTACATCCAGTGACGCCAAAAAAACCGAAGCATTAGAACTGGGCGCGCATAACGTCCTGAATACACGTAATGAATCTGAGCTCAGAGCCGCGACGAATCAGTTTGATTTGATTTTATCGACAGTCAATGTGAAGCTCGACTGGAATGCCTATATTGCCACTTTGCGCCCTAGAGGTCGTTTGCATTTTGTGGGAGCAACACTGGAACCACTGGATATTGGTGTATTCCCATTAATTTCAGCGCAGCGCACCATTTCAGGTTCGCCTGTCGGCAGTCCCGCCAGTCTCAGAACAATGCTGAATTTCGTAGAACAGCATGACATCAAACCAATTATTGAAACCTTTCGCTTTGATCAGGTGAATGAAGCACTCGCCAAACTGGCCAGCGGTAAAGCGAGATATCGTATTGTGCTGAGCAATTAAATGATTCTTGGGTGACACTGTGTCACTGGTAATTCCTTTTCCTTATGGATAGTGTCTCAGTTTGAAATTTTCTTTTCATACTTTACATTTCGATCATTTAAACTTTACATTTATCTGTTATATTGTTTACAATTAGTCAGAATAATGTTTACGTTTAATATGCCAAATGTTGATTGATGAGTCCACCCATAGCTTGCTAAAGCTTGTTTCCGATGACGGAAAAAATGTTGCTGCCAGACTGGCGAGTAGTTTAGGTGTATCCCGTCAAGCCGCCAGCACGAGATTGCGGATTGCAGCATCGAAGGGATTGATTACGAAGCATGGCGTTGGGCGCGGTGTTGAGTATGTGCTTGCTGAATTGTTTCGTGTTCATCAGGAATACGGTAGAGCAGGTTTATCCGAAGATAGAGTTTGGTCTTCTTTATTTGCGCCGGTGGTGGCAGGTTTGCCAGAGAATGTCCGTGATATTTGGCGCTATGGTTTTACCGAAATGGTCAACAATGCAATTGACCACTCCGGCGCCAATAAAATTACAGTTTGGGTGGTGCGCAATGCCTTGTATATCCAGGCTTGGGTTGCTGATGATGGTGAAGGCATCTTCAATAAAATTCAGAAAGCGCTTGATCTTTACGATCCGCGCGAAGCAATCTTGGAACTGGCAAAGGGAAAATTCACAACAGACCCGGTAAACCATTCCGGTGAAGGGATCTTCTTTTCCAGCAAAGTATTTGATCTTTTTGATATTCGATCCGGAAGCCTCCATTTTATGCATGAAGACGGATTGGACGACATGTTGATCGAGCGCCCAAAAAATGCACCGGGGACGCTGGTAGTCATGCGCCTGATGAATGACAGTACCCGCATAACAAAAGCAATTTTTGACAAATTCGCGGTACCTGAAGAGTACACATTCGCCAAAACAATTGTTCCTGTCCGATTGGGTCAATACGAAGGCGAAAAATTGGTATCCAGATCGCAGGCGAAAAGACTGATATTTCGTTTTGAGAAATTCAAAACCGTGATTCTTGACTTCACCGGGATTGAGGAAATTGGACAGGCTTTTTCTGATGAGGTATTCCGGGTATTCCAGAATGCCCATAGAGATACCAAGCTTGTGCCGGTAAACATGACACCTGCGGTGAAGGATATGGTGTCACGAGCGAAGGCGGGGTAACGTGCACATGCGTCGAAAATGCGACGATTTATGTTATTGCTGATAGCACTCTGCCGCAAGCGGCGAGGTATTAATTCGCTCTTCAAGCTGCCGGTTTTTACCAGCTTACGCCCCAAGGGGTGAGGAATTAAACCTGGTAAATAGGCTGTGTCGCGACAACGTTGCTGGATTGGGTCAAGCGTGCTGAGATTGGCGGGGGTAAACCAGTAATGAATATAACGGGTATCACTAAATCAGGTTTCCTTAATACATCCATTAACGGGATGTCAGTGATTGCGTATATAATTGCACCATCTCATTGATTACCAGAAAAACTAGTGTGTTACTGGTTTTAAATTTCTACCCATTTCTGTAAACCGCTTACAATCATGCGTCCAATATTAAAATCCAGCAAGCTTACCAATGTGTGTTATGACATTCGCGGCCCGGTGCTTGAACGTGCGCGGCAAATGGAGGAAGAAGGGCATCATATTATCAAGCTGAATATTGGCAATCCGGCGACGTTTGGTTTTGATGTGCCGGAGGAAATTCTGCAGGATGTGATTCGCAATTTGTCGGATGCTTCGGGGTATTGCGATTCCAAAGGCTTGTTTGCGGCGCGGAAGGCGATCATGCATTACACGCAGGAAAAGCAAATCAAGAATGTGCAGTTGGATGACATTTTTATTGGTAATGGTGTATCCGAGCTGGTGGTTTTGACGATGCAGGCGCTGCTGGATAACGGCGATGAGGTGTTGATTCCGATGCCGGATTATCCTTTGTGGACGGCTGCGGTTGTGCTTTCGGGGGGCGTGGCCCAGCATTATCTGTGCGATGAGGCTTCGGACTGGTTACCGGATCTGGATGATATCCGCGCTAAAATTAACTCGAGAACACGTGCCATTGTCATCATTAATCCGAATAATCCTACCGGGGCGCTGTATCCGAAAGAATTATTGCTGGAGATCATTGAAATTGCCCGTCAGCATCAGTTGATCATTTATGCCGACGAGATTTATGACAAGATTTTGTACGAAGAAGCGACGCATACGTCGATTGCTTCATTGGCGGATGATGTGTTGTTTGTGACATTCAACGGCTTATCCAAAAATTACCGCGCGGCGGGTTTTCGCTCGGGTTGGGCGGTGGTTTCCGGTGAAAAGAATCATGCGCGCGATTATATTGCCGGGCTGAATATGCTGGCCTCCATGCGGTTATGCGCCAATGTGCCGTCGCAATTTGGCATTCAGACGGCATTGGGCGGCTATCAGAGTATTTATGATTTGACGCTGCCAACCGGCCGGCTCATGCGCCAGCGAGATGTGGCATGGAAATTATTGACGGATATCCCCGGTGTGAGTTGTTTTAAGCCGCAGGCGGCACTGTATTTGTTTCCACGTTTGGACCCGGAGATTTATCCGATTGAAATTGATCAGCAATTTGTACTGGATCTGTTATTGGAAGAGAAAGTCTTGCTGGTACAGGGCAGCGGTTTTAACTGGCGACACCCGGATCACTTTCGCGTGGTATTTCTGCCCAATGCGGATGATCTGACCGAAGCGATGGGGCGCATTGCGCATTATCTTCAGCGTTATCGCAAACGCCATGGCACATAGTCAAATCAGGTTTTAGCTATTTATTTCTCACCTTCCGGTCCCTATAATCCGGTAAGTTCTACAATCCGTTTTTTAACTTTTAAAATTTATGAATCCCATCAATATCGGTTTACTAGGAATTGGCACTGTGGGTGGTGGCACATACACCGTTCTCAAACGCAATCAGGAAGAAATCGCCCGTCGTGCGGGTCGTGCAATTGTCGTCAAAATGATCGCAGATCGGGATTTGGTTAGAGCGCGTAGCTTTGCAGATCAAGGTGTGATGGTGACCGATAATGCACATGAAATCACTACGCATCCTGACATCGATATCGTGGTTGAGCTGATCGGTGGCCAAACGATTGCCAAGGATTTGATCCTCGAAGCGATTGCGCATGGTAAGCATGTCGTAACGGCGAATAAAGCCTTGCTGGCTAATCATGGCACCGAGATATTTGCAGCAGCGCGTGCCAAGGGTGTGATCGTCGCTTTTGAGGCCGCAGTGGCGGGCGGTATCCCGATTATCAAAGCGCTGCGCGAGGGATTGACCGCGAACCGTATTACCTGGATTGCCGGCATCATCAATGGCACCGCGAATTTTATTCTGTCTGAAATGCGTGAGAAGGGACTATCCTTCGGCGAAGTTTTGGATCAGGCGCAAAAGCTGGGATATGCCGAGGCTGATCCGACTTATGATATTGAAGGTATTGATGCAGCGCATAAAATCACATTGATGTCGGCCATTGCTTTCGGTATACCGGTGCAATTCAGCAAAGTGTATACCGAAGGCATTACCAAACTGACCGGCGAAGACATTCGCTACGCCGAAGAACTCGGTTACCGGATCAAACTGCTGGGAATTACCAAACGCGTGGAAAAAGGTATCGAACTGCGCGTGCATCCTACGCTCATTCCGGTGCGGCGTTTAATTGCCAATGTCGAAGGCGTGATGAATGCCGTTGTCGTCAAGGGCGATGCAGTGGGTGCAACTCTCTATTACGGTGCAGGCGCAGGCGCTGAACCGACCGCCAGCTCAGTGATTGCTGATCTGGTGGACGTGACGCGTATGCAAACTGCTGATCCGATGCATCGTGTTCCGACACTGTCGTTTCAACCGGATTTGTTGTCCGATACCCCGGTGATACCGATGGAAGATGTCGAAACATCGTATTATCTGCGCTTGCAGGTCATGGATAAGCCGGGTGTTCTGGCGGAGATTACTCGCGTCCTGGCTGATAACGCTATTTCCATCAATGCGATGATTCAGAAGGAAGCCGGCAGCGATGCGGATAAAGTCAGCATTATTATGCTGACACATTTGACGGTAGAGAAAAATATCAATACGGCCATTGCGCGCATTGAGTCTTTGCCCGTTGTGACGAGTAAAGTCATTCGTATTCGGATAGAAGAGCTAAACAACTAAAGACTGAGCTGAATGAGATGATGCAGCATATCTCATTCATTGCTTCCAGTATTTGCTGTGCGTAATGAAATTGTCTTTTTAACCTACAAAAATCAAGCATGCGATATATTTCAACCCGCGGTGGAATGCCGCCCAAACCGTTTTCTGAAATACTGTTAAGTGGCCTGTCTCCGGATGGTGGACTGGCCATGCCCGAGGCTTATCCACGCATTACAGCGGCGGAGCTGGACGCATGGCGCGGCATGAGCTACCAGGCGCTTGCTTTTGAGATTCTTTCCCGCTTTGTCGACGATATTCCCGCTGCAGATTTGCGTAACATCATCAATCAAACCTATACACCGGAAATATTCGGTAGCACCGATATTACGCCACTTAAAACCTTGGAGCCGGGTTTGCATATTTTGGGGTTATCCAATGGACCGACATTGGCATTCAAGGATATTGCGATGCAACTGTTGGGCAATCTGTTTCAATACCAACTCGACAAAACCGGCGATGAACTCAATATTCTCGGCGCGACATCAGGCGATACCGGCTCCAGCGCGGAATATGCCATGCGCGGCAAACACGGTATCCGTGTTTTTATGCTGTCCCCGCTGGGAAAGATGAGTCGCTTCCAGACCGCACAGATGTTTTCACTGCAGGATGACAATATTTTTAACATCGCCATTCGTGGCGTGTTCGATGATTGTCAGGATATTGTCAAAGCAGTCAGCAATGATCATGCGTTCAAACAGGCGCATCGGATCGGCACCGTTAATTCGATTAACTGGGCGCGCATTGTCGCGCAAGTGGTTTATTACTTCAAAGGCTATCTTGCGGCGACTAAAAGCAATGATGAACAAGTGTCATTTGCCGTGCCGTCCGGCAATTTTGGCAACATTTGTGCCGGCCAAGTGGCGCGGATGATGGGATTGCCGATAAAGCACCTAATCCTGGCGACCAATGAGAACGATGTGTTGGATGAATTCTTCAGAACCGGTGTTTATCGGCCGCGCGCAACCACAGAAACCCAGCACACCAGCAGCCCGTCGATGGATATTTCCAAGGCCTCCAACTTCGAGCGCTTTATTTTTGATTTGACCCATAGAAATGCCAGTCAGGTTGCTGAACTATGGTCGCAAGTCGACAAGGGCAATGCCTTTGATTTATCGACCACACCGCTATTTGCCAAAATTAAGGACTACGGCTTTGTCTCCGGCAGTAGTAATCATGCGGCGCGCGTTGCCACCATCCGGGAAATCTACCAGAGTTATCATGTGTTAGTGGATACGCACACGGCGGATGGTTTAAAAGTAGGATTAGCGCATCGCGAAGCCGGCGTACCGCTGATTTGCCTGGAAACGGCGCAAGCGGCAAAATTCGCTGAAAGTATCGTCGAAGCGATTGGTCAGGAACCCGAACGTCCGACTGGTTTCGAGAATCTTGAAGATTTGCCGCAACGCTTTGTGGTTAAGGATGCCGATGTGCAGGCTATCAAAGATTATATTGATGAGCAGTGTAGGATAGCTTTGTAATTAAATTGGTTTAATTCACATAATTCGTCGGATGAATGATGAAATAATTTCTGTAATTGATGTTGCTAAAAATCTAGGTAGGCATAAAGCCTATCTTTTTAAGATATTAGGACGTCTTGGCATTGATACAGTAAAAGAGAAAAATAGTGCTGCAAGAGGACAAAAAATTGCCTACATCACAATAGATGATTATAAGAGAGTAAGAGATTATCTATCTGATACAGAAAGTAACTCCGTTTCTTTAACTCAACAGTCGGATGTGAGAGGCGTATTTTATTTAATTCAGCTTGAACCTGAACATGATCCGGGTAGATTCAAGCTTGGATTTGCTACTAACATCGAGGAAAGGTTGAGATCACATAAAACAGCAGCGCCATTTTCTAAGGTATTGAAAATATGGCCATGCAAAATACTCTGGGAAAAAACTGCTATTGAGTGTGCTTCACAAGGTTGTACTCGGCTTCATACTGAAGTTTTTCGCGCCGATTCAGTAAGTAAAGTTCAATCAAGATGTGAGCAGTTTTTTGAGTTAATGCCACAATTAGATCCACACAGATAGCTCTTACTTGGTGCGGGTAATTTGTCCATGATCGTATACCACTTTATTTCTTCCGAATTTGCACTGAAAGCATTGCGTGATCGCCGTTTGAAAATTTCGCGCATCAATGAACTGAATGATCCGTTTGAATTTTGTGCTGTATATTTTTCTGATGTTGATACCAAAATCAAGTTGGAAACATTCAAAAATCGAGTGAACGGGCAGTATGGTGTCATTTGTTTTTCAGAACAATATCATGACCCCGTGCTTTGGAGTCACTATGCCGATGGTCATCGCGGTGTTGCATTAGTGTTTGAAATTTCAGATGATTACGCTATCCCAATTGACTATCAGCCTGAGCGCTTTAAATTGGATGTCGATGCCGCAATTCAGCGTGGTGGTTTTGATGAATCCTATTTGAATCAATTAATCTCGACCAGATTTTCAAGTTGGGGTTACGAAAAAGAGATACGAATGACCTGCCGCCTGAGCGATCATTTTTGTCAAATCGACTCAAAAGGGAGAAAGGTTTACTTTGAGTCATTAAGCTTGGAATCTTTTGGCCTGGATCCGTTGAAGTTAATCGGATTGATCCGCGGCATCCGGTGTGATTTGACTCCTATGGATATTGCAGGCGAATTACTGGCAGCGGATACGCTTTCAGTTCAGGATACCCAATTGGATTTATCGTCTTTCCGAGTAATTTCCGATAAAGCTTATCCAGTCAATGGGGTACGATCATTTTCCGCTTGCTGCTTTAGAGTTTGATTAGGATGGGATTGAAATAATGGCTCTAAGCTATTTGGTTAGAAGCAGCATTCCCGCAGTAATAGGTTTGCTTACTTAACCCATTTAGGTTATTTTTGCGGTAATTTCAGATATACTAACTCGGTATCAGTTTTGTATACTTTGTATTCTATTGGGTCATCTTTATAGATAGTAAGCGTCGTTTCAATCATCCGGAGTCCGTAATGAAATTTTCTATTTACCGTTATGATCCCGATAAAGATGAAAAGCCTTACATGCGCGATTATGATGTGCCATTGGCAACCACGGATAAGATGTTGCTGGATGTGTTGCTACGTATTAAGTCGATCGATGATAGCCTGAGTCTGCGCCGTTCCTGCCGTGAAGGGGTATGCGGATCGGATGCGATGAATATTAATGGACGGAATGGATTGGCGTGCATTACACCGGTCAATAGTTTAAAAGAACCGGTAGAAATACGCCCATTACCCGGATTGCCGGTTATTCGTGACCTGATTGTCGATATGACGCAGTTCTTCCAACAATATCATTCCGTCAAACCTTACCTTATCAATAACGATCCGCCACCCGAAACAGAACGCTTGCAATCGCCGGAGGATAGAGCCGCATTGGATGGTGCCTATGAATGTATTTTGTGTGCCTGCTGCACTACCGCTTGTCCTTCTTTTTGGTGGAATCCGGATAAATTTGTAGGGCCGGCAGGATTGCTGCAAGCCTATCGCTTTCTTGCGGACAGCCGGGATCAGGCGACTGCTGAAAGACTGGATAATCTGGAAGATCCGTACCGGCTGTTTCGTTGTCATTCCATCATGAATTGCGTTGATGCATGTCCTAAAGGTTTGAATCCTACCCAAGCAATCGGCAAGATCAAGGATATGATGGTAAAAAGAATGGTATGAAGGAGCTTGAGCGTGCACGCTGGCGATGTCGGCGCGGTCTGCTTGAGTTGGATATTATTTTGCAACGTTTTATGGATCAGCACTACATCCAGTTGGATGAACAAGGGTTGGAGCAGTTCGAAAAATTATTAGCTTTGCCGGATAATGATTTGTGGGATTTGATCACGGCACGGCAAGTCACTGCAGATGATAACTGGCAGCAGGTATTGAAATTACTACAAAAGAGTTAGATTTCAGGTTGTATTCTTGCAGTTCTGGAACGTCTAATCGTACATACTGGTCAATCATACGCAACAAGTGGAGAAGTAAAATGGCACAAAAATGCATGGCAACTCTAGATCTTAATGATGGCAGCGCGCCTATCGAATTGCCCGTTTTGTCCGGAACGATGGGGCCTGATGTGGTTGACATTCGCGCACTGCATGCAAAAAGTGGCATGTTTACTTATGATCCGGGGTATTTGTCTACCGCTAGCAATAGCTCTAACATTACCTTTATTGATGGTGAAAAGGGTATTTTGCTATACCGTGGGTATCCCCATTGAACAACTCGCGAGAAATTGCGATTTTATCGATGTCTGTTATCTGCTGATGAACGGTGAATTACCTGCCAATGAGCAGAAATCCGAGTTTGATCGTGCGATCAAAAATCATTCGATGTTGCATGAACAATTGGTGAGATTTTATAGTGGATTCAGGCGTGATGCGCATCCAATGGCAGTCATGGTGGGCGTGGTTGGTGCGTTATCCGCGTTTTATCATGAAGCCCTGAATATTTCAGATCCTACTCATCGCGAAGAATCCGCTCGCCGGCTCATTGCGAAATTACCCACGATTACTGCAATGGCCTATAAATACAATATTGGCCAGCCATTTATCTATCCGCAAAATCACTTAAGTTACGCCGAAAATTTCCTGCACATGATGTTTTCAGTACCTACTGAAGAATACGAGGCCAATCCGGTGATTGTCCGTGCGCTGGATCGGATTCTGATTTTACATGCGGATCATGAACAAAATGCTTCCACATCGACGGTTCGTTTGGCGGGTTCCAGTGGTGCGAATCCCTTCGCTTGTATTTCTGCCGGTATTTCCTGTTTGTGGGGACCGGCGCATGGTGGTGCCAATGAGGCATGTCTGCATATGCTGGAAGAAATTGGCGATGTTTCAAGGATTGATGAATTTATTAAACGTGCCAAGAATAAAGATGATAATTATCGGCTTATGGGTTTTGGTCATCGCGTATATAAGAATTTCGATCCTAGAGCAAAACTGATGCGTGAAACTTGCCATGAGGTTTTAAATGAACTGGGATTGCAAAATGATCGTTTGTTTAAATTGGCTTTGCAACTTGAGAAGATCGCACTGGAAGATGACTATTTCATTTCCCGCAAGCTCTACCCGAATGTTGATTTTTATTCCGGTATTGTGCAACGTGCATTGGGTATACCGACCAGCATGTTTACCGCTATTTTCGCGATGGCAAGAACAGTGGGATGGGTGGCACAGTGGAATGAGATGGTTTCCGATCCAGCCTATAAAATAGGACGCCCACGTCAATTGTATACGGGTACAACAATGCGGGATATTCCCGATTCGTATTTAAGAAAATAGCTTTTCTTTTATTTAAGGCTGCCAATCTTATGACTAAGCAGTTGTTTGATGATTCTCTGTTATCCGGCTCAAATGCTGCGTTTATTGAGGCGATTTATGAAGAGTATTTACATAATCCAAATTCTGTTGCATTAGCTTGGCGTGAATACTTTGATAGGCTGACCAAGGCACAAGCGGTTACCTCAGATAAACAGCCCCATAGTTCAGTAGCGGGTATTTCTGTTACAGCAGCAAAACCTACTGATTCAGAAAGTCAGGCTGCGCCTGCTGATTCTGATGCTCGTAAGCAAGTGGCGGTCCTGCAGTTAATCAACATCCATCGATACCTTGGCTTAAATCTGGCCAAGCTGGATCCCCTGGGACTCAAACAACAATCGGATGTTCCCGAGCTGAATCCTGCTTACTACGGATTTACCGAAGAAGATATGGGTAAGGTATATAATACCGGTTCATTGGTGGGTCCTGAACATGCCACGCTACGGGAGATTCTACAAATCTTGCGGGAAACCTATTGCGGTGATGTCGGTGCTGAGTATATGTATATTTCTTCGGTCGAGCAGAAACGCTGGATACAGGCACGATTGGAAGGTCAACGATCCAGACCGAACTATTCAGACGAATATAAACGCCATATTCTTGAGCGGCTCACTGCGGCGGAAGGGCTTGAGAAATATCTTCATACCCGTTATGTGGGACAAAAACGTTTCTCGGGAGAAGGTAACGAAAGTCTGATTCCCTTGCTGGATTGCCTGATTCAGAGAGCTGGAAAAGCGGGTGTGCAGCAAATTGTGATGGGTATGGCGCATCGTGCCAGATTGAATGTGCTGGTGAATACACTGGGGAAAATGCCCGCCGATCTTTTCCGCGAGTTTGAAGGAGAGCAACTGCAGAATCTACCTTCCGGTGATGTGAAATATCATCAAGGCTTTTCTTCTGCAATAGAAACATCGGGTGGTATCGTCCGACTGGCTTTGGCCTTCAATCCCTCTCATCTGGAAATTGTCAATCCAGTCGTCGAAGGTTCCGTACGAGCGCGTCAACACCTGTTAAACGATAGACTGGGTGATAGAGTGTTGCCGGTGCTGATACACGGTGATGCTGCTTTTGCCGGACAAGGCGTTGTCATGGAAACGCTCAATTTGTCTCAGACACGTAGCTATGGTACCGGCGGCACGGTACATATCATCATCAATAATCAGATCGGATTCACCACCTCGGATCCGCGCGATAGCCGCTCCACGCTTTATTGTACGGATGGTGCCAAGATGATTGAGGCACCTATTTTTCATGTGAACGGCGATGATCCGGAAGCTGTGGTGATGGTGACTGAATTGGCGTTTGATTTTCGTATGCAGTTTCATAAAGATGTGGTTATTGACATGGTTTGTTTTCGCCGTCTGGGCCACAATGAGCAAGATGAGCCTATGGTGACGCAACCCAAGATGTATCAGATCATCAATAAACATCCGGGAACACTCCGGCTGTATGTTGACAGGCTGATAGCCGCGGGGGTGATTAAAACAAAAGATGCGGATGATCTGGTTCAAGCTTATCGTGCGGCCATGGATGAGGGGATCAATCCCAATAAAAGTATTTGCTATGACTACAAATCTCCCTATACCATCAATTGGGAACCTTTTCTTAAGCCATTTAAATGGAATGAGGAAATTAAAGCAGGCGTTTCAGTTCAAACCCTGAAGCAGCTTGCGCTACGATTGACCGATATTCCCGAGGATTTCAAGCTACATCCGAGGGTTGAGAAGGTTATTGCAGATCGCCGTTTAATGGGGAATGGGGAATTGCCGCTGGATTGGGGAATGGCGGAGAATCTGGCCTACGCTTCTTTATTGAAAGAAGGCTACCCCGTGAGGCTTTCAGGTCAGGATTCAGGGCGCGGCACTTTCTTTCATCGTCATGCGGTATTGCACGACCAAGTTGCAGCGGGCCAGAATGAACGTGTCTACATTCCATTGCGCCATATTTATTCCGAACAACCGGATTTTACCGTCATTGATTCCATATTATCAGAAGAGGCAGTGTTGGGTTTTGAGTATGGTTACGCAACCACACAACCGATTGAATTGGTGATCTGGGAGGCGCAATTTGGTGATTTTGCCAATGGTGCGCAAGTGGTGATTGACCAATTTATCGCATCGGGTGAAGCTAAATGGGGACGCTTGTGCGGTCTGGTGATGATGTTGCCGCATGGCTATGAGGGGCAAGGACCTGAACATTCTTCGGCGCGGCTGGAACGTTATCTGCAATTGTGTGCGGATTACAATATTCAAGTCTGCGTGCCTTCGACACCGGCGCAAATGTTTCATATGCTGCGTCGGCAAATGATTCGTCCATTGCGCAAGCCGCTGATTATCATGAGTCCCAAAAGCATGTTGCGGCATAAAGAATCGGTATCGAGTCTGGAAGATTTGGCGCAGGGTCATTTTTATCCGGTTATTTCCGAAGTGGAACATCTGGATTCGGAGAAAGTGAGACGAATCATTGCCTGTAGTGGCAAGATTTATTATGAACTTATGGTTTATCGCAGAGAACACCAAATAACCAATATGGCAATTATTCGCCTCGAGCAGCTTTATCCGTTTCCCCATGAAGAATTTCAAGCGGAAATTGACCTGTACAGTAACGCCAAGGAGGTGATCTGGTGTCAGGAAGAGCCGGGTAATCAGGGTGCCTGGCATCGCCTTCAGCACTATTTGCTGCGTCATATGAGACCTGATCAGGTGCTGGGCTATGCCCTGCGGCCATCTTCCGCTTCCCCATCAGATGGTTATATCGCCAAGCATAAAATTAAACAGAATGAATTAATCGAGGCAGCATTCAGAGATAAAATCTAAAAAGAGGGCGTGCTCATGCTAGTTGAAGTCAAAGTACCCATGTTGTCTGAATCAGTAGCTGAGGCTACTTTAGTAACCTGGCATAAAAAAACAGGAGAGTACGTTGAACGATCAGAAAACCTGATCGATATCGAAACGGACAAGGTGGTGCTTGAATTGCCTGCGCCCAGTGCCGGCGTATTGACCCAAATTTTAAAAAAAGATGGTGCGACCGTGGCCAGTGGTGAGGTCATCGCAACGATTGAAACCGAAGCAACCGCTAAACCGGATAATCAATCTGAACCGGCATCTTCTGCTGATAAACAAGCTGGGGCACCTGTCGTCAAAAATGTTGAAAGAAATACCGCTGATAAGATCGATCAAGACATACCGATGTTGATGCCGGCAGCCCGCAAACTGGTTGAAGAGAACAATCTGAAGACGACAGAAACTTCCGCAATCAAAGGAAGTGGTCTGGGCGGGCGTGTCATCAAAGAGGATGTTCAGGCTTATATGGAAAGCAAAGCCGGCACCGCCTCAGAAATTGAAACTAAGCCTGATTCAACCGAGACATCGCCAACGGGCGAGCGCCTGGATCGCAGAGTGGCTATGTCCAGATTGCGGCAGCGCGTTGCGGAACGTCTGGTGCAATCGCAATCAACTGCGGCGATCCTGACGACGTTTAATGAAGTCAATATGCAGTCGATTATTGATCTGCGCACGCGCTACAAGATTGAATTTGAGAAAGAACATGGCGTCAAGTTGGGCTTCATGTCGTTCTTTGTCAAAGCCGTCATCGCTGCTTTAAAGAAATATCCCGTTGTCAATGCATCTGTTGAAGGCAATGACATTGTGTATCACGACTATTATGACATCGGTATCGCCGTTGGCAGCCCGCGCGGGTTAGTGGTGCCGGTTATCCGTGATGCCGATCGCCTATCGCTGGCTCAGATTGAGATGCAGATCGCGGACTTTGCCAAACGCGCGCAAGATGGCAAACTGACGATTGATGAACTCAGCGGTGGTACTTTCTCGATCACTAATGGCGGGGTATTCGGTTCTATGCTGTCGACCCCGATTATTAATCCACCGCAAAGCGCTATTCTGGGCATCCACGCCACCAAAGAACGGCCAGTGGTTGAGAACGGGCAAATCGTGATCCGCCCGATGAATTATCTGGCTTTGTCCTACGATCACCGAATTATTGATGGCCGGGAAGCGGTGCTGTCGCTGGTAGCGATGAAAGAAGCGCTGGAATATCCGATGAGTCCGTTATTGGAAGCATGAAAAGGTTATTGAATTAAAGATGCCTCTGAAAATCCAAATTTGATTTTATGCCGGGGCTTATTCTTCACTCAGCCTACGGTCTTTCCGCCATAGATGCCTCACATTCGTTCGGAGTGACCACCGTGCTATTCCGAGCGGAGAGAGAAATCTAGGAGCGACTATTAAAACCCTGCTGATGTTGCCAGTGGCAGAAAACCGGCTACCGTGCCGACCAGAACAATATCCCCCGTTCCGTCTGTCCCACCATCATAAAAATAAATATTATTGTTTTGTTCTCCGATCGCATTGCCATTTGAATAGATACGGGCATAGTAACCAAATACGTCCAATGATTTGGGATGATCAGAAAATAGATCTGGATATTGATTCTCTCCCCAGTTAAAGATTCTATCTATACTGAGTGTTATGTCTGGGGGGGGCGATATCTGCGTTATGGTGGTAAAGCTATAAGATCTAATCGCAGCGTTGCTATTATCTGTCAAATCTTTAATCGATCCTGAGTCTACAGTGACAAAGTACTGCGTGTTGCTGGATAAATTGTTTGTTGGGTTGATGGTCAGTGTATTACCGGAAATAGACAGATTATTGCTTGATGCTGTGTCAAAAGATTCTACCAATGAATTTTCGGCAGTTTTTAAAGAAATCGATCCTGAACCCCTCTGGATCGGTTCACTGAATGTTAAGACTAGGTTGCTGTCGACTGGCACATCTGTCGCAGAATTTGTGGGACTGAACACAGAAACGGATGGTATTGACCTTGTAAAAGCTGGCGGTATGGTATCCAGATCCTCATATACCGATAGGGATGCGTACTTATCAATATCCGCAAAACCCTGATGCCATGATGCGTCAATGTAATATGTTCCATCGTATGTTGCCACAACTTTAATGTGCTCAATTCCATTAGCACCGCTAAAGTCATCTGTCGCGATAAAATTACCTTGTTCATCGAAAAGCTGTAAAACGAATGGATCGAAGAAACTTTCACTGAATATATCGTAGGTTGCGCCTGCTATGCCTTCAAAGGCAAACATATTTCTAGAACCCGTATTGTCTACTGACGTAGAAAAGAATGCTTTAAAATCCCAGTTCAGCATGTCACCAAAACCGTTAATGGGTGGCACATACTGTGTAAAAGTAAGCGGTATTGCTGAACTGATATGGTTAATCGTCAGCTCGGCCAGATGGTCAATTGTTGGATAGGTAGTCACGTTATATCACTCCATTCTCAATGCCCTGTTTTTTCTTTAATTGATCTCTTTTTTCAATACAGTATTTTGGGCGATCGATAATGTTTCCGGATAATCTTTGCTATAGTGTAGCCCCCGACTTTCATGACGTAGCATTGCACTTCGAACGATTAAATCCGCACTATCGACAAGATTACGTAATTCTAATAAATCGCTGGTGACCCGAAAGTTTGTATAGTATTCATTAATTTCTTCCCGCAATAGTTCGATTCGACGCTGTGCGCGTTGTAGACGTTTTGTCGTACGTACAATACCGACATAATTCCACATAAAACGACGTAATTCATCCCAATTATGCGCAATAACAATTTCTTCATCCGCATCTGCAACACGGCTTTCATCCCAATCAGGCAGTGCTGGTAATCCATTGGCGGGTTGATTGACAATATCGTTTCCTGCAGCCTGGGCCAACACGAGACATTCCAGCAGGGAATTACTTGCCAATCGATTGGCGCCATGTAGCCCAGTATGGGCTGTCTCTCCGATGGCATAGAGATTACGCAAGTCAGTTTTGCCATTCTTGTCAGTAACAACGCCGCCACAAGTGTAATGTGCGGCAGGAACGACTGGAATCGGTTCTTTAGTGATGTCGATTCCCAATTCTAAGCAACGGGCGTGAATCGTTGGAAAGTGTTTTCTTAAGAAGCTGGCTGGTTTATGGGATATATCCAAATAAACGCAGTCCAGTCCTCTTTTTTTCATTTCAAAGTCAATGGCACGAGCAACAATGTCACGAGGTGCAAGTTCAGCGCGTTGATCGTGCCAAGGCATGAAGCGATCGCCATTGGAAAGTTTTAATAATCCGCCTTCACCGCGAACAGCTTCACTGATCAAAAATGATTTTGCATGGGGATGATAAAGGCAAGTTGGGTGAAATTGAATAAATTCCATGTTGGCTATTTGACAGCCTGCGCGCCAACCCATTGCAATGCCATCGCCAGTGGCGGTATCCGGATTGGTGGTGTAGAGATAAACTTTGCTGGCGCCACCGGTTGCCAGTACGGTGTATTGTGCGGTAAATGTATGTACTTTGTCTTTCTGTTTGTCGAGTACATAAGCGCCCAAGCACCGTTTGTACTGTGAATCCGCATAGCCAGGCAGTTTATCACTGGTAATCAAATCAATAGCGATGTGATGTTCCAATACACAGATATTCGGGTGAGTATGTATTTTCTGGATTAATGCTTGCTGAATAGCTTTACCGGTGGCATCGCCACTATGAATAATGCGCCGCACACTATGACCACCTTCCTTGGTAAGGTGATATCCAGTTTCGCTTGTCTGATCGCTGGTGAATATAACACCTTGATCTATTAACCAGTGTATTGCGCTAACTGCATTCTCGGCGACATACTGAGTAATTTCCGCATCACATAAACCGGCCCCAGCTATTAATGTATCTTGAATATGTTTTGATGGTGAATCATCGTTTGATAATGCTGCTGCAATGCCTCCTTGTGCCCATGAACTGGCACCTGAATCAGCAGCTTGTTTAGTTACTATACAAACTTCTTTATGTTGCGCTAAATGCAGTGCGAGCACGAATCCAGCCAGTCCGCTACCGATGATAAGCGTATCAAAGTGATTGTTGGACATTAGACTTGGATTAGATTTCCGGTAATGAGAGTATCAGATAATAGCAGACTCAATATACTTCATGTCCTTATTCACAGATTTGCAACGTATTTGTATCAGAGACCGAATTGTGAACTAATTAACCGTGTTAATTGTCTTTAAAAGGGGCGACAGATGCTTATCTAATCCCCGAGAGTTTTTTGAATGGATATACTTATTCTGTTGTGTCATTATGCTGCCTTTGGCAGAATAAGAATAAAATTACAAATTCATTCAAAATGTTCAGGGATCAGGTAGTATGGGTGATCGGGAGGTCGATCAGCAATTAGTAGAGCGAGTTCAAGGCGGAGATAAGCATGCGTTTGATCTACTAGTTATCAAATATCAGCGTAAGTTAGCGCGGTTGTTATCACATTTTATACGTGATGCGGCTGAAGTTGAGGATGTGACGCAAGAAGCATTTGTTAAAGCATATAGGGCATTACCTTTATTTCGTGGGGATAGTGCTTTTTATACGTGGTTATATCGAATTGGCATCAATACCGCTAAGAATTTCTTGGTATCTCAGGGACGTAAAGTGCCCACATTGCAAGAATTTGACAATGAGGATGCTGAGAACTTTGAAGATAGCGGCATATTGAAGGAAATGAACACGCCAGAAAGTGAACTGATGAGTAAACAAATTGCTCAAACGGTTAATAAGACACTGGATTCATTGCCTGAAGAGTTGCGTACCGCAATTGTTTTGAGAGAGATTGATGGATTAAGCTATGAAGAAATTGCAAATATTATGAGTTGTCCAATAGGCACTGTAAGGTCACGTATATTTCGTGCACGTGAAGCGATATCTGAACAGTTACGCCCTTTATTAGGGACTAGTAAAGACAAGAGGTGGTGACGTGAAAAGCAAAGTATCTGCATTAATGGATGGTGAACTTCATAAACAAGATGCTTCACATGTTATTGAAGCAGTCAGAAGGAACGATGAGTTGCAGGAGGAATGGGAAAGTTATCATCTTATTGGCGATGCGCTGCGACAATCATCCCGACTATCAATGAACATATCTTCCAGTGTTAGCCAGAAATTAAAGACCGAACCCACTGTACTTTTTCCCAATAATACATCTAGTATTCCCATGCAACAAAAACACAAAGTATTCGCTTTCTCAATGGCAGCTTCTGTGGTGGCGATGATCTCAGCATGGATGATAATGCACAATTCTTCATACGAATCCCATCAGCCGATGATCGCCGAGAATTTTAATCAGGATAGTAACTTAACTGTTGTACCCGTAATGGTTTCATCACCAGCATCATTAGGTAATTATCCGCCTGCTGAAATTAATGATTACCTATTTGTACATAGAGAATTTTCTCCAGGGACTAATATGCGAGGGCAAGTTACTAATATACATAACACTGAATATCACGAAAGATATGGTAGATGACTAGTCGTAAAATAATCACATTATTTTTTTTGTTAGCGTTTGGTTTTCAAGCAGCACATGCACAGGAACTACCGCGTTCATCTGAAAGTGCACTTGGTTGGCTGAAAAAAATGGCCGATGCACCGCGCCAGTATAATTATGCTGGAACATTTGTCTACTATGCGGATGGTCATATGGAAACATCGCGCATCATTCATAAAACTGATCAAGCTGGAGAGCGTGAAAAAATTGAGGTTTTAGATGGTATTCCACGCATAGTTTTTCGTAATAATGATGAAATGAAATGCTATTTGCCTGATAGTAAAAAGATTTATACTGAGAAGCGCTGGTTTCGTAAATTCTTTCCCAATCTTCTTCCGCAGTCATTTGATGGTATTGATAATAATTATTATGCTAAAGAAACCAAGCGTGAGCGGGTAACGGATCATGAATGTCAGGTTATATTACTGACACCGAGAGATTCTTTACGATATGGTCATCAATTCTGGATTGATAGTGAGACTGGTCTACTGCTAAAAGTTGCAGTAGTAGATGGTAATGAAGTTGTTGAGCAATTTGCATTTGTACAACTGGAAATTGATGGAGAGATTCACTCTGATCTATTAAAGCCTGATCAATCGATTATTACAGAGGAGTGGAAAGTGACCGATTTGGCTACATCGGTTCTAAAAGAGGGTGAATTAAAGTGGCAAGTCAAGAACTTGCCGATTGGCTTTAAGAAATTAGTTGAAATGAAGCGTAATTTAACTGAGAAATCCATTTTAGTCGATCATATTGCTTTATCCGATGGACTAGCAACAGTTTCTATTTTTATAGAACCTATCATTAAAGACGCGCCGACACCAATATCGGGTTTCTTTACAAGCCGTGGTGCCATTAATATTTATGCTCGTACACTTGGCGATAATAAAATAACAACTGTTGGCGAAGTTCCATTGGAAACTATAAAACTGATTGGTGATTCTGTCTTTAGACAAGATTGAATACTGGCACGTGGAAACTCACTGTACCGGCACTTTCGCAATGAAAAAGCTGGATAAAGTCAGGTAAATCTGGTGCAGGCGTTATTTAAAAACATCTCATTATAATGATAGTTCAAGATCAATCGAATCTGCTGTTTTTCTGCAAATATACCCATAATAATTAAAAGAATTGAACATGCTCTCAGATTGACTGATAAAAAAAACGGGAATAAACGTTAATTATTTACATTGGTTTTACATTAAGGATAAGAATGATGGTTCAGCTTATATTAATTTCACTACTTTTATCGTCATCAATAGCTTTTGCACATACTAATGAGTTGCCGGACTTTACAGGGCTTGTTGAAAAACATGGTGCTGCAGTAGTCAATATCAGTGCTGTGCAAACCTCAATCACACTGAATAATCAAGTCCTTCCTGAAATACCAGGTATTCCGGAGGATTCACCTTTTTATGATTTCTTTAAAAGGCATATGCAGCCATATTCTGCACCGAGAAAATCTGAGCCCAGATCTTTAGGATCAGGTTTTATTATCAGTTCGGATGGCTATATTTTGACGAATGCACATGTCGTTGAAACTGCGGATGAGATTACTGTAAAGCTCAATGACAAACGTGAGTTTGTAGCAGAGGTGATCGGTACCGATCGAAAAACAGACATTGCGTTAATCAAGATAAATGCAACTGAATTGCCACAGGTTACACAAGGAAATCCAAACAATCTCAGAGTTGGAGAATGGGTGATAGCAATCGGTTCACCTTTCGGTTTTGAGCATAGTGTAACTGCAGGTATCGTGAGTGCTAAAGGGCGTTCATTGGCGCAGGAAAATTATGTTCCATTTATACAAACGGATGTGGCAATCAATCCGGGTAATTCAGGCGGACCTTTATTTAATATGAAAGGAGAGGTCGTTGGTATTAATTCCCAAATCTATAGTCGGACTGGCGGATTCATGGGATTGTCATTTGCTATACCGATTAATGTAGCGACTGAAATTGCTGATCAATTAAAAGTTAGCGGTAAAGTAAGCCGTGGAAGAATTGGCATAATGATTCAGGAAGTGACCAAAGAGTTGGCAGAATCTTTTGGCTTGTCTGACAGTAATGGTGCGTTAGTGGTCTCAGTAGAAAAAGGTGGTTCTGCTGATCAAGCAGGAATCAAAGCGCGTGACATTATATTGAAATTTGATGAGAAAGAAGTTGTTATGTCGGCTGATTTACCACGTATCGTCGGTAATACTAAACCAGGCTCAAAAGTATCTATGCACATCTGGCGAGATGCTTCTTTTAAAACCATTAAAATTGAAGTGGGAGAAGCTCCTTCAGATGAAGCAGCAGAAAACCGAAAACTCAAGCAAGGTAAAAAATCTACTATCTCGAATCGTCTGGGATTGGCATTAAGTGAAATAACGGCTGAGCAAAAGAAACAATTGGAGATCAGTAACGGATTGTTAGTTGAAGATATGCAACCTGGTATTGCTAGCCGTTCAGGGATAAGCATTGGAGATATTATCCTTGGGTTTAATAGTAAGGATGTCAAAAGTGTTGCGCAGTTTAATGAACTACTCAGTCAAGTTAAAAGTGGGAAAAATATTGCGTTGCTCGTTAAAAGGGGAGATCACACCACCTTTATCACTATGAAACTCACTGATGATGACAAAAATTAATCAAAATTCTTCAACTGCGCACGAAAAAACGCTAGTAGTTTATAGCCGGGAAGAATGTCACCTTTGTCAGAACATGATACTTGCTCTGCAAAATTTGCAAGAGCAGGTATCTTTTGATTTCCAAGTGATTGATATCGATGCTAACCCTGAGCTGGTTGCACTTTATGGAGAAAGAATTCCAGTATTGATGTCTTCTACTAATAATCAAGAGATTTGCCATTATTTCTTGGATTTGGCAGCTTTAGATGATTATCTTGCTAAATTTCGTTAGAATGCTGCCTCCTTTAATTGCCGCTTCAATATGGTAGCTTTTGATCTGGTTACATTAAGTTTTCCATATTATTTGGAACAATATTTTTCTAATTTCATATCCTGATGCAGTATATTCGTAATTTTTCCATTATTGCCCATATTGATCATGGCAAATCAACGCTAGCAGATCGCATTATTCACTTATGTGGTGGCTTATCTGATCGTGAAATGGAAGAACAAGTACTAGATTCCATGGACCTGGAACGTGAAAGAGGCATTACCATCAAGGCGCAAACTGCGGCATTACAATATAAAGCAAGAAGTGGTGAAATTTATTTATTAAATTTGATTGATACGCCCGGTCATGTCGATTTTTCTTATGAAGTTTCTCGCTCTTTGGCCGCGTGTGAGGGTGCACTTCTGGTTGTTGACGCATCCCAAGGTGTTGAAGCACAAACAGTTGCCAATTGTTATACCGCGATTGAGCAAGGTGTTGAAGTTATTCCAGTTTTAAACAAGATCGATTTGCCGGCTGCTGATCCAGAACGTGTTATCAGCAATATCGAGGAAGTGATCGGAATTGATGCTCATGACGCGGTCAGAGTCAGCGCAAAAACCGGGCAGGGGATTGAGGATGTTTTGGAAGTATTGATTGCAAAAATTCCTGCACCCAAAGGAGATCCGGATGCGCCATTAAAAGCACTTATCATCGACTCCTGGTTTGATAATTATGTCGGTGTCGTGATATTAGTGAGAGTGATGGATGGAACTGTAAAACCTGGAAATAAGATTTTGTTGATGGCCAGCAAAGCAGTGCAGCTATGTGAACAAGTCGGTGTGTTTGTGCCTAAATCAGTGAATCGTGACTCTCTGAGTGCAGGAGAGGTGGGATTCATCATATCGGGTATCAAAGAGCTGGATGCTGCGAAAGTTGGCGATACGGTAACGTTAGCGAACCGTCCGGCTGAAATACCATTGCAGGGCTTTAAAGAAATAAAACCGCAAGTATTTGCTGGTTTGTATCCAATTGAATCCAATCAATATGACGCGTTACGTTCTGCTTTGGAGAAATTGAAACTGAATGACTCTTCACTGCATTTTGAACCGGAAGTCTCTCAGGCGCTGGGCTTTGGATTCCGCTGCGGTTTTCTTGGGTTGCTGCATATGGATATTGTGCAGGAGCGGCTAGAAAGAGAATATGACATGGATTTGATTACGACTGCACCGACAGTGGTTTATCAGATACTGATGCGCGATGGCGCAATGATCGAGATTGAAAATCCATCAAAAATTCCTGATCTTTCCAAGATTGAAGAGATTCGCGAACCTATTATCACTTCGACTATTTTGGTGCCTGAAGAATATGTTGGCGCGGTGATTACTTTGTGTGTTAGTAAGCGCGGCACTCAAACAAATATGCAATATATGGGTAAGCAGGTCATGCTGACTTATGAAATGCCATTAAATGAAGTTGTCATGGATTTTTTTGACCGGTTGAAATCGACCAGTCGAGGCTATGCTTCATTGGATTATGAATTTAAAGAATTCCGTGCTTCTGATTTAGTGAAACTGGATGTATTGATTAACGGTGATAAGGTGGATGCCTTATCTTTGATTATTCATCGAAGCAACAGTCAATATCGAGGCCGTGAGTTAGTTCAAAAAATGCGTCAATTGATTCCTCGCCAAATGTTCGATATTGCTGTACAAGCAGCTATTGGTGCACATATTATCGCAAGAGAGAGTGTTAAAGCATTACGTAAGAATGTGCTGGCAAAGTGTTACGGTGGTGATATATCACGTAAACGAAAACTGCTGGAGAAACAGAAAGCAGGCAAAAAGAGAATGAAAAGGGTTGGGAATGTTGAAATTCCGCAAGAAGCATTTTTGGCGATTTTGCAGGTTGATAATAAATAATGATGTGTATAAATAGAATTTATTCACCTAGCCATAGACTGAGTCTGGGTGAATATAATGAAATACAGATTAGTTTTAGTTCCTTATCAAAGGAAATAATATGAATTTTCCTTTGATCTTATTTGTTCTGCTGGTTATTACGGGCAGTATTTGGTTATTAGATACTTTCCTATGGAAAAATAAGCGTGTTCCAGGAGAAAATGAGCCGTGGTGGATTGAGTATCCTAAAAGTTTTTTCCCCATTATTTTAATCGTTTTCAGCTTGCGCTCGTTTGTAATTGAGCCATTTAAAATACCATCCGGTTCGATGATACCTACGTTGCTGGTTGGTGATTTTATTCTGGTAAACAAATATACCTATGGTATTCGGCTTCCGGTTATTAACAAGAAAATATTCGATATCAATGAGCCAAAGCGCGGGGATGTGCTGGTATTTCGTTACCCGGAAGATCCATCGATTGATTACATCAAACGTGTTGTTGGTTTGCCCGGTGATACTATTACTTATCATAATAAACAATTAATTATTAATGGTGAAGCGATAAGGACGGAGTACGAAGGTGATTACAAGTATGTCGAATCAGGGTTTGGATATATCTATTCCGATCGTTTTTCTGAATATTTGAACGAAGAAAGTCATTCAATTCTTATTAATCAAGATGCTAAAGGAATACATTTTTCAAATGTAAGGCAATTCGAATTTAGGGAAAGCTGTAAATATCGTCGTACAGGATTTACTTGTGAGGTTCCAGCAAGGAGTTATTTTACATTGGGCGATAATCGTGACAGTAGTAGTGATAGCCGTTATTGGGGATTTGTTCCGGAAGAAAATATTGTCGGTAAGGCTTTTATGATTTGGTGGAATTTTGGAGATTTTGGTCGTATTGGATTATCAATCAAATAATTATTAAAGTTTCTCCGTGGAGGAGCTATGTATTACAAGGCAATAAGAGAACAAAAAGGTCTTAGTTTGTCTAGTTTATTGGTATGGTCAACAATACTAACGTTGGTTGCAATTTTTGGTATAAAGCTTGTGCCAGCTTATATTGAATATGCTGCAATCAAGAAAAATTTAACAGCAATAGTTAAGGAAACTAACCTGCCGGATGCTGACCCTAGTCAGATAAGGTTATCGTTTAGTAAGCGGGCTCAGATTGATAATATTAAAGCTATTAGTGGACAAGATATTAAAATCAATAGGGAGAATGGGCGTATTGTTTTGAGCGCAAAATATACGACAAAAATGCCGCTTATTTCCAACATATCTTTACATATTGATTTTGAAGCCATTAGTGATTAATGCCAAGTAATATCATGCCAAATGGCAATATGCAAAATAATAACCAATTATTACTTGATACATTTTGTAGGCAACTTGGATACTCCTTTACGCAGCCAAAGTTATTGCGAGAAGCGCTCACGCATCGAAGCCATAGTGCATCACATAATGAACGTCTTGAGTTTTTAGGTGATGCCATATTGAATTGTGCCATTGCTGCGGTAATTTATAAATGTTTTCCAGATTTACCGGAGGGGCATTTATCTCGATTGCGTGCCAATTTTGTTAATCAGCAAGCATTATCTGATTTAGCGCTTAGCTTACAAATGGATAAAATTATCAGATTGGGTGAAGGGGAATTAAAAAGTGGTGGTTGTCATCGTCCTTCCATACTCGCTGATGCTTTCGAAGCTGTATTGGGTGCCATTTATCTGGATAGTGATTATGCTCAAGCCGAGGCCGTGGTTAAAGCACTTTACTTGTCTATGATGAAAGGCATAGACCTTAAAACACAAGGTAAGGATCCTAAAACCTTATTGCAGGAATTTCTACAAGGTCAGAAATTGGGATTGCCAGAATATGTTCTGGTTACAACCATCGGCAAGGCGCATAAACAGAAATTTACAGTGGAATGTGTGATACCAACATTGGATATTCGGACGTTAGGTGAAGGAACAAGCCGTCGTAGTGCAGAACAAGCGGCGGCAAAATTGGCTTATGAAGAAGTTTGTATCACTGATATTTAAAAAGAGCAGTAATATGATTTATAAAGATATTTTAATTTCTGTGATTTCCCAGAATGACCGTTGATATCAATTTTCGTACGGGCTACATTGCAATCATTGGTCGCCCGAATGTTGGCAAGTCGACATTGCTGAATAAACTGCTGCAGCAAAAAATCAGTATTACATCCAGGAAAGCACAAACGACCCGTTTCCGCATTAATGGCATCTTAACGGATCAGCAAACACAATTTATCTTTGTGGATACACCGGGTTTTCAAACGCAATATACCAACCGTTTAAATACTGCAATGAATCGGGTGGTAACGCAAAGTATGCAAGATGTGAGTGTTATTTTATTTGTTATTGAAGCAATGCGCTTTAATCAACCTGATCTTGCCGCACTAAAAATTCTGCCTAAAAATATTCCGGTCATTTTGGTGATTAATAAGATTGATAAGCTGGCCGACAAGAATCTGTTGCTTCCATTCTTAAGTGATATGGCAAAAGCATCTAAATTTGCAGCCATTATACCGGTGAGTGCTATGCATAAAATTCAATTACCGGAGCTTCTCAATACGATCCGTACCTATTTACCCGTTGACCAGCCTTTGTATGATAAAAATGAGGTAACAGACCGCAGTGAGCGTTTTATCGCGAGTGAATTTATACGTGAAAAATTGTTTCGCTTAATCGGTGATGAGATTCCTTATTCCACCAGTGTCGTGGTGGATCAATTTAAGCTAGAAGGTCATTTACACAAAATTTATGCCACCATTCTGGTTGAAAAGCCGAATCAAAAAGCGATTATTATTGGGAAAAAAGGTGAGAAACTCAAGCAAATAGCCAGCCAGGCGCGTAAGGATATGGAATTGTTATTTGGAGAAAAAGTATATCTGGAAGTTTGGGTTAAAGTGAAAAGCGGTTGGGCGGATGATGAAAGTGTATTAAAAAATCTTGGGTATGAATAATCAGTTACAGGTTACTTTCTCTTGCCGGTATTTTGGAGACATGAATGATGATTGAATTAGGTGTCAATATTGATCATGTAGCAACATTACGGCAAGCGCGCGGTACAAAATATCCAGATCCCATCGAAGCCGCACTGATCGCTGAAGCTGCTGGTGCTGATGCCATTACATTGCATTTACGTGAAGATCGTCGCCATATTCAGGATCGTGATGTTGAGATTTTAGGGGATCGGTTAACGACCAGAATGAATCTGGAAAGTGCAGTAACGGATGAAATGATTGCTATCGCACTCAGAATAAAACCCCATGATATCTGCCTGGTTCCTGAAAGGCGTGAAGAATTGACGACAGAAGGCGGACTCGATGTCGTGAAGCATTTTGATCAAGTCAAGCGCGTATGCCAAAAATTGGGGGAAGCGGGGATACGCGTCTCACTATTCATCAATGCTGATCCGCTGCAAATTGATGCGGCAGCGCGTGCAGGCGCACCGGTTGTCGAAATCCACACAGGTAGTTATGCGGATGCACTTACGCCCGAAGCGCAAGAAAAACAATTTGTTGAAGTACAAAAAGCGGTTGCGCTGGGTATTGATCTCGGCCTAAAAGTGAATGCCGGACATGGCTTGCATTATGAGAATGTGCAATCCATAGCTGCCATCTCTGAAATTTCCGAACTCAATATTGGTCATGCCATTGTTGCCCGGGCCATTTTTGTTGGTTTTAAACAGGCCGTGCAGGAAATGAAGCAGCTCATGCTTGAGGCGCGCAGATGATCTATGGTATTGGTGCCGATATTGTAGAATCGTCACGTATTGCGCACTCTCTAAGTCGTTTTGGCGAGCGATTTGCGCGGCGTATTTTAACCGACAGTGAATGGCCGGAATATCATTCAAGCGGTAAGCCAATTCTGTTTTTGGCCAGCCGCTTTGCAGCCAAAGAGGCGTTGTCTAAAGCGATGGGTACTGGTTTACGTCATCCGGTTAATTTGAATTATATTACGATCACCCATGATCACCTGGGGAAGCCATTCTTTGAATTTCATCCGGAACTCAATCAATTAATCAATGATCAAGGTATCACGCAACATCATCTTTCTATCAGTGATGAGGTAACGATGGTTTGTGCATTTGTCATACTGGAGAAATAATCATGTCGCTTGGTCCAGTGATGCTCGATATCGCCGGTACACAACTGACTGCAGACGACATAAAAAGGTTGTTACACCCGCTCACAGGCGGTGTCATACTCTTTACACGAAATTATTCCAATAACCGTCAACTGACTGAACTGACGCAGCAGATTCATGCATTACGTAATCCACATCTACTGATCGCGGTTGATCATGAAGGTGGCCGTGTGCAGCGGTTCCAGAAAGACTTCACAAAATTGCCCGCGATGCGTGAGCTGGGAAAAATCTGGGATAAACGGCCCATCCGCGCTCGTCATCTTGCAAAACAGGTCGGTTTTGTGCTGGCTGCAGAATTAAATGCCTGCGGTGTCGATTTCAGTTTCACGCCTGTTTTGGATATCGATCATGGACAAAGTGGTGTCATCGGCGATCGCGCCTTCCATCATGATCCCAATGTTGTTTCAGATCTTGCGCATCATCTGATGCTTGGCCTCAAAAAGGGCAGTATGCCGGCGCTTGGAAAGCATTTCCCGGGTCACGGCTATATTCAAGCGGATTCCCATCTGGAAAAATCTGTGGATCAGCGCCGCTACATGGATATCGAAATGAACGACCTGATGCCATTCCAGCACATGATTAATGATGGATTAGCCGGAATAATGCCGGCACATGTGATCTATCCGGAAGTTGATTCAAAACCTGCGGGTTTTTCCACTGTCTGGTTGCAAAAAATTTTACGTACGGAATTGCAATTCGAAGGATGTATTTTTAGTGATGATTTAAGCATGCGCGGCGCTGGGGATTACCTGGAACCGTTGTTATTGCGTGCACAAGCTGCGCTAAGTGCAGGTTGTGACATGATATTAGTCTGCAATAATCCCGCAGGTGCTGATGAAATTTTAGCTGGGCTACAATGGGAAATGTCGGCGACAAGCCTTTCTCGTCTCGCGCGACTGCACGCCAGGAATAACTTTGGTTCGATGATAAAATTACGCGAGAATGGTGATTATGTGCAAGCAGTGCGTGAAATCAGCGTGATTGGATGCGAAAACGAAGAACTCCCATTACAGTAAGTTTGCGGTTATCCATCAAACAAATCATAAACAGTACATTCTGTTTTAATTTAAAATTACACTGTTAATAAAATTTTTCTCATAAGGCTTTAATCATGTCAGAAACGTTTGATGTCGCAGTTATTGGGGCAGGTCCTGGAGGTTATGTTGCGGCGATACGGTGTGCGCAGCTTGGCTTGAATACGGTTTGTATTGATGAATGGAAAAATTCAAAAGGTAAGGCAAGTCTCGGTGGTACCTGTCTAAATGTCGGCTGTATTCCATCCAAAGCTTTATTGGAATCTTCCGAGAATTATTTTCAGATACAGCATAAGTTTTCTGCTCACGGCATCACCACTGAAAATGTGTCCGTAGATGTTCCTGTCATGGTTGCGCGCAAAGACAAAATTGTTACCATGTTTACCGCTGGCATCGGGTCGTTATTCAAAAAGAATAAAGTTAAATCAATACATGGCAGAGGAACACTATTAAAGCGGGAAACATCTGCAAACGTTTGGCAGATAAAAGTTGATGATAATGGGAATACTGAAACAATCCATGCTAAGCATGTCATCGTAGCAACCGGTTCAGTCCCAAGATCATTACCTTTTGCGCCGATCGACAATGACCTGATTCTGGATAATGCCGGTGCTTTAGCTTTAACGGAAGTGCCGAAACGGCTGGGTGTCATTGGGGCAGGTGTGATCGGTCTTGAAATGGGCAGTGTCTGGCGCAGATTGGGTGCGGAAGTCACTATTCTTGAGGCGGTGCCTGGATTTCTCATGGCGGCTGATGAACAAGTCGCTAAAGAAGCTAAAAGCATATTTGCCAAAGAACCGGGTTTACAAATCAATACCGGTATTAACATCAAATCGGTCAAAACATCCAAGAATACTGTGGTTGTTAATTACACTGATTCTAATAACCAGGAACAAATTTTAGAAGTCGATAAACTCATTGTGGCTATCGGCCGCATTCCGAATACCACGGGATTGGGTGTTCAAGAAAATGATTTGCTACTGGATGAACGTGGATTTATTGTGGTCGACCAATACTGCCGGACTAATCTGGCCAATGTTTATGCTGTTGGTGACGTGGTACGTGGGCCAATGCTGGCGCATAAAGCGTCTGAGGAGGGTGTGGCTGTCGCTGAAATGATTACGCATGTTGAAAAAGGCCAACCCAGTGAAAATGAAGAAATTAATTTCAATACGATACCTTGGGTGATTTATACTGCTCCGGAAATTGCCTGGGTGGGGAAAAATGAACAGGAATTGAGAGCCGCTAATATTGCTTATAAAGTAGGACAATTTCCATTTATTGCCAACGGGCGTGCACGTGCAATCGGTGAGACCAGCGGGTTTATTAAAGTATTGGCGGATGAAAAAACCGATCGTGTGTTGGGTGTGCATATGATCGGCCCGAATGTTTCAGAACTGATTTCAGAAGCAGTAATGGCGATGAAATTCTCAGCCAGTAGCCAGGATATCGCTTGTATCGTTCACGCGCATCCATCTTTGTCGGAAGTGTTTCACGAAGCGGCTCTTGGCGTGGATAAGCGTGCTCTGCACATCTAGAATTTTGAGTGTGCAATCATCATTATTTTTGCACTACTTATCCGTATCCATTGAGTTTTATTGCGGAGTTTTAATTTTAGAAGCAATGAGTCTTGTCGGGATCAACGCTGCAGGACCAGCGTAATTGACGAATACCACCAGCTTTATTCACTACATATTCAGCCTTTAACTGTTTATTTTGTTCAATTGTCAAAGAGGCTTTTTCAGGTATAAAGCGTTCCTGACTCCAGAATCTGATTCTACAAAAATCTTCTTCAGAGCGGCAGAGTCTATTGATAGCAGCACTATAAATTGTTTTATCTGTGTATACACCATGCTCAATGAGCACCATTTGAACAAATTTTCCAGAAGTGCCTATCTCAATTGAACGAACAACTCGCCAACCATTACCGCTCTCCAATTGTGATGAAGAATTTGCAACGGGTTCATCATGTTCGTGTTCTTCTCCTGAATGAGAAAAAACACTGTACGGCATAGTGAGTATCAGAAATAATAAAGCGCTGGTTAATAGCTTATGCATACACTCTCCCTGGCAAACGCCAATTCATTATTTATAAATATATAATTTCATATTTTTTGTTAACACATTGCTTCCAGGTAATTTTTTACTTTTACTGGATAATTCTTGCAGCGGGGCAGTATACTCGAAAATCAGATTCTGAACATTATTGACAATTTAGTTTTACTGATAGTAGGTAGAGTGATAAATCAGATCAGATGAAAGATTGAGTTTTACCTAATAATTCATCTTATGAGAAAGTGGGCTTGTCGGAAAACTCAAAAGAGCTGAGAAAGACAAAGATCCAATGAAAAGACACCAAGAAATCGCAACTTAACAGGAATTTTATTTTCTGAAATCTTTTTCAGCCCTCAATTTGACTGATTTGGCCTATTGAGAGCGGATTTATCCTATGTATGGCACAACGTAATTCGCTCAATCCCCAGTATCATAAGTCGCTTGAGATTGAATACCAGCGCACGAATACCCACCTGAAACTGCACCTTCACTAACCCGCGATAACGAACCTTTTTATTGCGATGTGCAAATACACGTTCATAC
>Ga0136611_10000173_pt1 | contig 38589 bp, 34 predicted proteins | sample AntDrymUQ2232306_2_FD_106645 | JGI IMG/M metagenome (GOLD analysis project Ga0136611, IMG submission 106645) | Polar desert sand microbial communities from Dry Valleys, Antarctica - metaG UQ223 (23.06) | ecosystem: Environmental > Terrestrial > Soil > Desert | place: Antarctica: Dry Valley...
AGCGCGACCCCACACCGATGAAGCTGGCGCTGCGCCGGGCGGCGCCTGGCGCGACAGCCTGACGACGCCGCGCGAGCTGCCCGAGGAAACGCTGCGAACGCTGGAAGCGCGGCAGGCAGCCGCATGGATTGAACAGCAACTGGCCAGCGGCCTGAAACCGCAGGACGTTATGGTGCTCTCGCGCAGGCGGGCCGGCCTGCTGCCGCTGCAGGAAGAACTCCGGGCGCTGCGGATTCCGGCGCAGATCGGCGAAAAAACCAATCTGATCGACTGCTGCGAGGTGCTCGACATGGTGGCGCTGCTCGACGTTCTGGTGTCGCCGCGGCACGACCTGTCGCTGGCCAGGGCGCTGCGTTCGCCGCTGTTCGGCGTGTCCGACGCGGGCCTGGTCCAAATCGCGCTGCTGCAGCGCGATTTGAAGCTGCCGTGGTACGACTTGCTACAAAAAACAGAGCTTCTCACGCCCTACCTGCAAGCGCTGGCGGCCATTTTTACCCGATGGAAGGGCTGGCTGGACCGGCTGCCGCCACACGATGCGCTGCAGGCCATCTACGACGACGGCGATGTGCTGGCCCGCTTTGCCGCCGCAGTGCCCGCGCCGCAGCGCCCGGCGGTGCTGGCCAATCTGCGGGCACTGCTTTGCGTGGCGCTGGAGCGCGACGGCGGGCGCTATGCGACGCCTTACGGCCTGGTGCGCGCGCTCAAGGCGGGCGGTACGCAGGCGCCGGCGGCCGCCAATCCCGATGCCGTTCGCCTGTTGACGATTCACGGCGCCAAGGGCCTGGAGGCCGAGGCCGTGCTGCTGCTGGACACCGACACCGCGCAGCGCAGCGCCGACAGTATGAGCGTGCTGATCGACTGGCCCGGCGAAGCCGCCGCGCCGCGCAAATTCGTCTTTCTGGTCAGCGAAAGCCGCCCGCCCGCCTGCGCGCAGGAATCGCTTGCCGCCGAGCAGGCGGCGCGCAAGCGCGAGGAGATCAACGCCCTCTATGTCGCAATGACGCGGGCCCGGCACACGCTGGCGATTTCGTCGATTACGCCGCACCGGCCGACGACCGACAGCTGGTGGCGGCGTTTGCAATCCGCGCTTCCGGCCAACTCCCTCTCCCCCCGGGAGAGGGCAGGGGTGAGGGCCGACGGTGATGGATCTGGCAACGCCGTTTCCCTTCCACCCGACATCTTCCACCTGCCCGAACTTCCAAGCCTGACCCAACCGGCGCCGGCCAACCCATCGACCCTCCCGCCCGCCGGCGAAGACCCGGCGATCGCCCGCATCGGCCTGGCGATGCACCGCCTGCTGGAGTGGGGCGGCGCGTCATCGGCCGAACACATCGGCGCCGTCGCCCGGGAGTTCGGTCTCAATCAGGCGCAGGCGGCCGACGCGGCGGCGCTGGCGCAATCCATCCTGCGCGGCGCAGGCGCCTGGGCCTGGCACGCCGACGCGCTGGACTGGCAGGGCAGCGAGGTCGATCTGGTGTACCGCGGCCGGCCGCTGCGGCTCGACCGCCTGGTGCGGCGCAGGGACGCGGGCTACGAAGGCGAGTGGTGGGTGCTCGATTACAAATCGGCGCCGGCGCCCGAGCTGCAGCCGGCGTTGATGGCGCAGTTGCGCCAATACCGGGCGGCGGTGCGGCTGATTTATCCGGGAACGGTGGTGAGGGCGGCTTTTCTGACCGGCAGGGGGACGGTGGTCGAGCTGCCTTGAGCGCAACCTTGCACCAGCCGGGCTGCAACAGCGCCGCGCCGGGAATTCCGGCACACTCGCTGGGTCATTTTTTTGCAATCCGTTCCGGCGACACCGGCGCACTTCAGAAAGTCATGGACCATGTTCAAACCCCTCGCTTTTTCACTCGCACTGCTGGCAAGCGCTCCCTGGGCGTTGGCGCAAACCGCCGCGCCGGCCAGCCCCACGGTTCGCGTTCGGGCGACGATCGAGGCGATCGACGCGGCCAGCATCACGGTGAAAGACCGCCGCGGCGAAGTAATCACGCTGGTGCGACCGGCTGACATGGCGGTGTCCGAGGTATTCCCGATCGCGCTGTCCGACATCAAGACCGGCAGCTACATCGGCACCGCCGCGATGCCGCAGCCCGACGGCAGCCAGCTTGCGCTCGAAGTGCTGGTCTTTCCCGAAGCGGCGCGCGGCACGGGCGAGGGCCACTTCCCCTGGGATCTGCAGCCGCAAAGCACGATGACGAACGCCACGGTGGCCGACCTGGCCGCGGCGCCCGCCAGCATTCCGGGCGGGCAACTGCTCAGGCTGAAGTACAAGGACGGCGAAAAAACCGTCATCGTTCCGCCGAACGCGCCCGTCGTCAGCTTTAAGCCCGGCAAGGACGATGAAAAAGCGCTGCTGGTGCCGGGTGCGAAGGTAATGATCACCGCGCAGGAAAAGGACGGCAAACCGACCGCGCTGCGGGTGATCGTGGGCAGAAACGGCTTTGCGCCGCCAATGTGACTTGGGTTTTCTCGCCGGGTGCCTCTGCCCGTCCTACGAATTACGACTTGCACGAATTTCCGTTGAACGAATCGCCTTCTCTCTCACACACAACGCTGACGCCGCGGGTTGCCGTCATCGGCGGCGGCCCTGCCGGCCTGATGGCTGCCGAGGTGCTCGCCGGCGCCGGAGCGGCGATCTCGGTCCAGGTTTACGACGCCATGCCGTCCGTCGGGCGCAAATTCCTGCTCGCCGGCAAGGGCGGGCTGAACCTGACGCATTCCGAGGGCGCCGAGGCGTTTATGAGTCGCTACGGCGAGCGCGACGGGCAGCTCGCGCCCCTCATCGCCGCCTTCGGTCCGGCCGAGGTGCGTGCCTGGGCCGGGGCCTTGGGTGTGCCGACGTTTGTCGGCAGTTCCGGCCGCGTGTTTCCCACCGACATGAAAGCCGCGCCGTTGTTGCGCGCCTGGCTGCACCGGCTGCGAAGCGGTGGCGTCAGGTTTTCGATGCGGCACCGCTGGACCGGCTGGGCGGACGATGGTGCCTTGATATTTTCGACCCCCGCCGGCGAGGTGCTGGCCCAGCCTGATGCCGTCGTGCTGGCACTGGGCGGTGGCAGCTGGGCGCGCCTGGGGTCGGACGGCGCGTGGGTTCCGTGGGTGGAGGCGCGCGGCATCGGCGTGGCGCCACTGCTGCCATGCAACTGCGGCTTCGATGTGGCGACGCGGCCCGCCAGCGTTGCCGCCGAGCCCGGCGAAACCCGGCGCGACTTCTTCCGCGAACTGGTCGGTAAAAGCCCGGCGCCCTTGACCGGCTGGAGCGAACATTTCGCCAGCCGTTTCGCCGGCCAGCCCTTCAAGTCGGTCGCGCTCGATTTCACCGATTCGCAGGGCCGCGGCTTCAGCCGCAAGGGCGAATTCGTGGCGACCGCCAGCGGCGTCGAAGGCAGCCTGGTTTATGCGGTGTCGCCGTTGCTGCGCGATGAGATCGGCGCCCACGGCAGCGCGACTTTCCGGCTCGACCTGCTGCCGGACAAGTCGTACGAACAGGTGCTGGTCGAGCTGCGGCATCCGCGCGGATCGCGCTCGCTGTCAAGCCACCTCAAAAGCCGCCTGGGCCTGGACGGCATCAAGGCGGCGATGCTGTATGAAGTGCTCGGCAAGGAAACCATCGCCGACCCGGCCAGGCTTGCCGTCGCAATCAAGGCGCTACCGGTCCGGCTGGGCGCGGCGCGGCCGATCGACGAAGCCATCAGCAGCGCCGGCGGCGTGAAGTTCGACGCGCTGACGCCTGGCTTGCAGGCGAAGTTGCCGGCGGGCCCGGAAGCGCCGCTGTTTTGCGCCGGCGAAATGCTCGACTGGGAAGCGCCCACTGGCGGCTATTTGCTGACGGCGTGCTTTGCCAGCGGGCGCGCCGCCGGTCGCGGTGTGCTGCGGCATTTCGGCCTGTAATTGGTCAGCGACGGATTGAGGGAGTAAGCCAGGCCGAAGCCGGACTAGATTCCCGACGGGAAGGTCTCCGGCGCTTCGCTGGCATTCCACGGCACGGCTGCGTCCAGCGGCTCCAGCGCGCTGGTCTCGTCGATGTGGATCATCGCGTCGAACTGTTTCGATAGCCGGCTGTACAAGTAGTGGCTCTGGCGCTCGGTTTCTGGCCGGTAGATGACGCCGACGGCGCGTTGCAGCCGCTGCGCCTCGGCCAGCGCCGCCAGTTCGCCGCCGGACCGCAGGTCGAGGAAAAAGCGTTCGATGCCGGTCTGGTGGAAAACATCTTCCCAGCTGCCCGGAAGGCCGTCGCGCAATTGCATTCGCTGCGGCGGCCGGTCCCAGTTCGAAGCCGCGGTGACCCAGCCGTGGTGCGTACTGAAGCCGATCAGCACCGCCTGTTCGGCATAGCGCTCGCGCATGAGCTGGCCGACATTCCATTCGCCGCGGTCGCTCATTTCGGTGGCGCCGGCGTCGCCCAGGTGCGAGTTGTGCGCCCATACCGCGATGCGGGGCGGCTGATCGCCGGACGTCAGATGACGCTCGAGCGCCTGCAGCGTTTCGACCATGTGGCTGTCGCGCAAGTTCCATGACGAGGTGCGCGCCCGGAACATGGTGCGGTAATACTCTTCGGCATTTCGGACCAGGCGGGCGTTTTGCTGCGCATAAAAGGCTTCGTCGCGCGCCAGTCCGGATGCGCCGGCCAATTCGACGGCGCGGCGTGTCATTTCGCGAAGTTGCTGCACCACGCCGTCCTCGCAGCTGGGCGCCATGCCGAAGCTCGCGGCGTACCCATAGGCCTGGATGTCTTCGGCGGCATGGTCGAAGCAGCTGTAGCGGTAACGGGCGCGCCTGGCCGCTTCGGAATCTTCCCGGTCGAGGTGGGCAAGGACCTCCTGGATCGACGAGAACAGGCTGTAGAGGTCGATGCCATAGAAACCAACTTGCTCGGACGGATCGCGGCCCTGGTTGTGTTTGCGCAGCCACTCGATGAAGTCGCGCACCTCGGTGTTACGCCACATCCACCCCGGAAAGCGCTTGAAGCCCGACAACGCCGATGCCGCATCGCCGTCGTCGGGCAGTCCGCGCACATAGCGGTTGACCCGCCAGGCATCGGGCCAGTCGGCTTCGACGGCGATGGCGGTGAACCCTTTTTCAACGATCAACCGCTGGGTGATTAAGCAGCGCTCCCGGTAGAACTCGCGCGTGCCGTGCGACGCTTCGCCCAGCAGGGCAAAGCGCGCCGGGCCGATCAAGCGCAGCAAGGGGTCGTAGTCGCTCGCGGCGCCGGTCAGGGGATGCAGATTGCGCCGCAGCGCGTCGATCAGCGCGTTCCGGGCGTCGGACTTTTTCGCTGGCGGGGCACTGGTGACTGTCGATGCGGCAAGCAGCGCGTGTTCGCGGCGCGCTTCGTCAAGCAGCGAAATAACCTCGTCGTCGGCGGTTTGCGGAAAGTTTGTGTACCACAGCCCGACGGCGCGAAACGGCTGCGGCTTTGCGGCGCAGACGACTTCATCGGCGTCGCCCCGCAGCGCCTCGCAGGTATCCGGCGCGCCGACCGGCGCCGCCGCGACCAGCCGGGCCGGGCGCTGCCGGCGGATGGCTTGCAGCGCCGCGCGCATGGTCGCGCCGGTGGCCAGGCCGTCATCGACGACGATCACGGTGCGGCCTTCCAGGCTGACGGCGGGACGCTCGCCGCGGTAGAGCTGCTCGCGCCGCGCCAACTCGTCCTGCTCGCGGGCGACGACTTCGGCGACCGCTTCGGGTGAAACACTGAAGCCGGGCACAGGGCTCATCACGGGATCGCCGCCGCTGGCGATCGCGCCCATGGCGTATTCCTCATGGCCGGGAAAGCCGAGCTTGCGAACGACGAAGACGTCCAGCGGCGCCCGCAGCGCGCGCGCCACTTCGAAGCCGACGGGAACGCCGCCGCGCGGCAGCGCCAGCACGAGGACATTGGCATTGCCGGCGTAATGCGTCAGTTTGTCGGCCAGCGCGCGTCCGGCGTGGGCGCGGTCGCGAAAGGGCAGGGCGGTGTCGCTCACGATTCTTTTCCTCACATCATTTTTTATGTTGCTGGCTGTGCACCGGCCGGCCGCTGCCGCTGCCGTGCGCGAACAGAACCACGCCCGTCGCGCCCGCTGGCAGCGTCAGATGGCGGTAAAGGCAGGCGTCGGTGCAGGGAATGCGGACTTCTTGTGAAACAGCGGTGTTGCCGGGAGTGATCATGGCTGTCTCCAGCGAAGTGAATGCGTCAGCTTAGGAAAAATCGCCGCGTGGCGCAAGCAGACTTTTTAGACAGTTTTGTTGGGCCTGCCGGGTCGGCGCCAGTTTAGGATGAAAAAAGGCTTTTGCGCTTGCCTGGCTTGCGCAGTAAGCTATTGAAATAATAGCAAACTTATGCATGGCATAAAAGATCGTGTCAATGGCGACAATTACGCCGCCTCAGCCCAGTTTCTTCACCAGCACCTGGCTCTTGCGGTCCCAGTTGTACTTGCGCTTGCGGCCGTCGGGCAGCCATTCCGGGTCCATCAGCACGAAGCCGCGCTTGATGAACCAATGCATCGTGCGCGTCGTGAGGACGAAAATGCTCTGCAGTCCGGCCGCTCTGGCGCGTTGTTCGATGCGTTTGAGGATTTTCTCGCCGTCGCCCTGGCCCTGGCTTTGCGGCGACACCGTGAGGGCGGCCATCTCGCCCGTTTTGGCTTCCGAATACGGGTAGAGCGCGGCGCAGGCGAAGATCACCCCGTCGTGCTCGATGATGGTGTAGAGGCCGGCATCGCGCTCGATTTCGGTTCGGTCACGTTTGACGAGCGTGCCGTCTCGCTCGAACGGCTCGATCAGCTGCAGGATGCCGCCCACGTCGTCGGCGGTGGCCTCGCGCAGCTCTTCAAGTTTTTCATCGACGACCATGGTGCCGATGCCGTCATGGACGTAAATCTCCAGCAGCAGCGAGCCGTCGACGGCGAAGGGAATGATGTGGCTGCGCTCGACGCCGGCCTTGCAGGCTTTCACGCAGTGCTGCAAATAGAACGCCGTGTCGCTCGGGTTCTGGCCGGCGGGCGCCTGCGCCAGCAGGCTTTCGGCGGCGGCCAGTGGCAATTCGGTATCGATGGGGTTGTCTTCGCTGGCGGGCTCACCGGGCTTCGCGCGTATGCCGGGTATTTCGGTCACGAAGATCAGCTTGTCGGCCTGCAGCGCGATGGCCACGCTGGTTGCGACTTCCTCCATCGTCAAATTGAAAGCCTCGCCGGTAGGCGAATAGCCGAAGGGCGAAATCAGCACCATCGCGCCGAAGTCCAGCGTGCGTGAAATGCCTGCCACATCGACCTTGCGCACCAGTCCTGAATGCTGGAAATCGATGCCGCCCAAGATGCCGACCGGCCGCGCGGTAATGAAGTTGCCTGAGATCACCCGCACCGTCGAGCCGGCCATCGGTGTGTTCGGCAGGCCCTGGCTGAAAGCGGCCTCGATTTCATAGCGCAGCTGGCCGGCGGCTTCCTGCGCCGAGTCGAGCGCCACTTCGTCGGTGATGCGCATGCCGTGCGAGTATTTCGGCTCGTGGCCCTTGGCTTTGAGCTGCTCCGTGACCTGCGGCCTGAAGCCGTGGACCAGAACGATCTTGACGCCCATGCTCTGGATCATCGCCAGGTCCTGCGCCAGATGCGGCAGCTTGCCGGCGGCGATCGCCTCGCCGCAGACAGCGACGACGAAGGTCTGGTTGCGAAACTTGTGGATGTAGGGCGCCACCGACCGGAACCAGGGAACAAAGGTGAAATTGAAGACCGTGGACATTGGCGGGCTTTCGGATGGGACTGGGCAAAAACGAGCGGTGAGTGTAAGGCGGCGTCCGGCGCCGAAATGCCCAGCCACGCCGGCGCCCCCGGGCGAAACACCGATAATCGAACGCTTTGACCGCCGGAATCTCCTTGCTCGCTTCCTTGTCGCCGCTGGCGATCACTTTCCCCGAATCGCTGCCGGTTTCCGCAAAGCGTGACGACATCGCGGCGACGCTCGCGGCGCACCAGGTCATCATCGTTTGCGGTGAAACCGGCTCGGGCAAAACCACGCAGCTGCCTAAAATCGCCCTGGCGATGGGGCGCGGCAAGTTGAATTACCCGCCCGGACAGGGCAAGCTGATCGGCCACACCCAGCCGCGCCGCATCGCCGCGTCGAGCGTCGCCAAGCGGATCGCCGAGGAACTGAAAACCCCGCTCGGCGAAGTCGTCGGCTACAAGGTGCGCTTTCAGGACCGGCTCAGCCCGGGCGCATCGGTCAAGCTGATGACCGACGGCATTTTGCTGGCGGAAACCCAGACCGACCCGCTGCTTCGCGCCTATGACACGATCATCATCGACGAGGCGCACGAGCGCAGCCTGAACATCGACTTTTTACTCGGCTACCTGCGTCAGCTGCTGCCGCGCCGGCCCGACCTGAAGGTCATCATCACCTCGGCGACGATCGATGCGCAGCGCTTTGCTGATTATTTTTCATCCAGTAACGGACCAGCGCCGGTCATCATGGTGTCGGGCCGGATGTTTCCGGTCGAGCAGCGCTGGCGGCCGTTCGAGGAGTCGCGCGACTTCGATTTGAACGATGCGATTGCCGATGCGGTCGACGAGCTCTGGCTAAATCCGCACAGCGCCGGCGACATCCTGATTTTTCTGCCCGGCGAGCGCGAAATCCGCGAGGGCGCCGACCATCTGCGCAAGCACCTGGCGCACCAGCCCCTGACGCGCAATGCTGAAGTCTTGCCGCTGTTCGCCCGGCTGAGCCAGGCCGAGCAGGACAAAATTTTCGACGGGCACAGCGGCCGGCGCATCGTGCTGGCGACCAACGTCGCCGAAACTTCGCTCACCGTACCGGGCATCAGATACGTCATTGACGCAGGCACAGCGCGCGTCAAGCGCTACAGTTTCAGGAGCAAAGTCGAGCAGTTGATGGTCGAGCCGGTGTCGCAGTCGTCGGCCAACCAGCGCGCCGGCCGCTGCGGACGCGTCGCCGACGGCATCTGCATCCGGCTCTACGACGAAGCCGACTATTTGGCCCGGCCGCGCTTTACCGACCCGGAAATCCTGCGCAGTTCGCTGGCGGCGGTGATTCTGCGGATGAAGGCGCTGCACCTGGGAACGGTTGAGGACTTCGCCTTCATCGACCCGCCGCAGCGCCGCGCGATCACCGACGGTTACCAGTTGCTGGCCGAACTCGGCGCGGTCGATGACGACAACGAACTGACGCCGGTCGGCCGCACGCTGGCCAAGCTGCCGCTCGACCCGCGCGTCGGCCGCATGATTCTGGCGGCCAGGGACCGGCAGGCGCTCGACGAGGTGCTGGTGATTGCCAGCGCGCTCAGCGTGCAGGACGTGCGCGACCGGCCGATGGACCGGCAGGCGCAGGCCGACCAGGCGCATGCGAAGTTCGACGATGAGAAGAGCGAATTTGTCGGTTATCTGAAATTGTGGAAGTGGCTGGGGGACTCGCGCGGGGGGTCGCCCTCGCACGGGGACATTCAATCAGTGGGGGTCAGAGCCCGATCTACCGAACCGCCTGCTGGCGCAGGCGATTCCGGTAATCGGGGTCTGACCCGCCAGTCACATAAGTTGTCCAACCGCCAATACGAGCAATTGCTGCGCGAGAACTTCGTCAACATCCGCCGGGTGCGCGAATGGCGCGATATCCATTCGCAGCTGCAGGCGGTGGTCGGCGAGCAGAAATGGCATCTGAACGACAGGCCCGCAAGCTATGAACAATTGCACCTGTCGATGCTGTGCGGACTGCTGGGCAACATCGGCTGCAAGAGCGAAGAGGACGAGTCCTACCTGGGCGCGCGCGGCATCCGTTTTTACCGCCATCCGGGAGCGCGCCTGAGCAAGAAGCCGGGACGCTGGATCGTCGCCGCCGAACTGGTCGAAACCACGCGGCTTTTCGGCCGTGGCATTGCCAATATCGAGCCGCAATGGATTGAGCAGGTCGGCGGTCATCTGCTCAAAAAGCAGCTGCTCGATCCGCACTGGGAAAAAAAGGCGGCGCAGGTCACGGCGCTGGAGCGCGCGACGTTGTACGGCCTGGTCGTGTACAACGGGCGGCGCGTCAACTTCAGCCGCATCGATCCGGTAGCGGCGCGCGAAATTTTCATTCGCGAGGCGCTCGTTGCCGGCAACTGGGACACGAAACTGCCGTTTCTCGCAGCCAATGAAAAAACCATTGCCCGCGTCCAGGAGCTGGAGCACAAGGCGCGGCGCCAGGATGTGCTGGTCGACGAGGAACTGATCTACGGCTTCTACGACCAGCAATTGCCCGCTGATGTGTCCAGTGGCGCCGCTTGCGAAAGCTGGTACCGGGCCGAGGTTAAAAAGCAGCCCGCGCTGCTGGTGTTGAGCCAGGATGAACTGATGCGCCATGAGGCCGCCGGCATCACCACGCAGGCTTTTCCCAAGATGCTGCGTCTGGGTGGCGTCGATTGCCCGGCGACCTATCTGCACGAACCCGGCGACGCGCGCGACGGCGTCACGGTCGAGGTGCCCATATTCGCGCTCAACCAGCTCAATGAAGAGCGCTGCGAATGGCTGGTGCCCGGCATGCTGAAGGACAAGATCCAGGCGTTGATCAAGACGCTGCACCAGCGCCCGCGCTCGCGCCTGGTGCCGCTGCCTGACACCGCCGCGCGTATCGCCGCCGACCTGCTGGCGCCCGAAAAGTTCGGCGCGGGGCCGCTGACCGACGCGGTCTTGAAGTGGGTTCGCGATGCGACCTCGCTCGACGTCAAGCGCGCAGACTTCAAACTCGACATGCTGCCGGCGCACCTGTTCATGAATTTTCGCGTCGTCGATGAGCACGGCCGGCAGCTTGGCGCGGGCCGCAACCCGGGCGCGCTCAAGGGCGAGCTGGGTTCGCAGGCGCGAGGCGCTTTTCAGGCGCTGGCCGGTTTGAAGACGCGCCCGGCCGGCGATCTGCTGGATTCAGCATCGAATCGGCCTATCACGCAATCAGGACGTGCGCTAGCAGCTACTGAAACCATAGCAAAGGCCGTACAGCCGGCTGCGTTGAAGAAGTCTGAGCGCTACACCACCTGGAGCTTCGGCGAGTTGCCCGAGCTGATGGAAATTGGCAGGGGTTCGCAAACGCTGATCGCCTTCCCGGCGCTGATCGACCTGGGCGATGCCGTAACGATTGAGGTGTTCGACGAGCCCGATATCGTCGCTGCCAGGCATCGCGCCGGTTTGCGGCGGCTGTTTTCGCTGCAACTTAAGGAAGCGCTGAAGTACCTGGAAAAGAATTTGCCGGATCTGCAGAAAATGGCGACCGCCTACATGCTGGTGGGCCGGGTCGCCGACAACTCGGGCGGAGGAACGCTGGAGGAGTTGCGCAAGCAGATTATTGAAGTGGCACTGGACCGGGCTTTTCTGCTGGAGCCGCTACCCACGAACGAGGCTGACTTCAAAAAACGGGTTGACGACGGGCGCGGCCGCCTGACACTGATTGCCAGCGAAGTGGCGCGGCTGGCTGGCGGCATCCTGATCGAGTTCGCAGCAGCGCAGCGCAAAATTAAGGACACGAAAAATGCTCTTGAGGCCGCGCAGGACGCCGCGCAGCAGCTGCCACGCCTTGTGCCCAAGAAGTTTTTGACCACCACGCCCTACGCGCAGCTGCAACACTTCACGCGCTACCTCAAGGCGATAACCTTACGCCTGGAAAAGTGGCGCGCCGACCCGGCCCGCGACGCAGCGCGCATGGCCGAGTTGCGACCGCAGGAGCACCGCTACTGGCGGCTGGTGGCAGACCGCAAGGGCGCGGCGGATGCGCGAATGCAGGAATATCGCTGGCTGCTGGAAGAGTTGCGGGTAAGTTTTTTTGCCCAGGAATTGCGAACGCCCCAGCCGGTGAGCCTCAAGCGGCTGGAAAAACTCTGGCTCCAGATTAACAGTTGAGGGCAGGCTGTCAAGGCCGATATCATGGAAATTCGTTATTCAACATTGAAAATTTAGTTCATCAATCTCGAAGCACATCATCATGAACACCAAAACTTTTGCCTCCGCCGCCGACCTTGAGGTCAAGAAGGTCAGCTTCGACAAGCTGTCCGAGCATGCCTATGCCTACACCGCCGAGGGCGATCCCAACACCGGCATCATCATTGGCGATGACGCCGTGATGGTGATCGACACCCAGGCCACGCCCGTGATGGCGCAAGACGTGATTCGCCGCATTCGCGAAGTCACCGACAAGCCCATCAAGTACGTGCTGCTGAGCCACTACCATGCCGTGCGCGTGCTCGGTGCCACGGCCTACCAGCCTGAACACATCATTGCCAGCCAGGACACCTACGACCTGATCGTCGAGCGCGGCGAGCAGGACAAGGCCAGCGAGATCGCCCGCTTCCCGCGCCTGTTCCAGAACGTTGAGAGCGTGCCTGAAGGCATGACCTGGCCAACGCTGACCTTCACCGGCAAGATGACGCTGTGGCTGGGCAAGCTGGAGGTGCAGATCCTGCAACTGGGCCGCGGCCATACCAAGGGTGACACCGTGGCCTGGTTGCCGCAGGAAAAAATCCTGTTCAGCGGCGACCTGGTGGAGTTCGACGCCACGCCCTATGCCGGCGATGCCTATTTCCAGGACTGGCCGCAGACGCTGGACGCGATTGCCGCGCTGAAACCCGAAAAGCTGGTGCCGGGACGCGGCGCCTCGCTGCAGACACCCGAGCGGGTGCGGGCAGGCTTGGACGGCACGCGTGCCTTTGTCAGTGAGCTGTATGCCAGCGTGAAATCAGGCGCGGCCGAAGGCAAGGAGTTGCGCAAGGTGTACGAAGAAACTTTCGCCCGCCTGCAGCCCAAGTATGGCCAGTGGGTCATCTTCAACCACTGCATGCCCTTTGATGTGACACGCGCCTACGACGAAGCCACGCAATACGCCGACCCGCGCATCTGGACCGCCGAGCGCGACAGCCAGATGTGGCTGGCGCTCGAAGGCTGAACCCGTACCTCCCCAAAGGAAAAGGAACCGGTGAAACCGAACGGCATGACCACTTATGCCTTAGACGGCACGGGCGCCGAGGTGCAGGCTATCGAATTTGCCTATGTCCGCTCGCCAGACCAGGGCGCCGCCCAGCCCGTGCACCACCCGATCGTGGTGGTGGGCGCTGGCCCTGTGGGCCTGAGCCTGGCCATCGACCTGGCCCAGCGTGGCCAGCCGGTAGTGTTGCTTGACAACGACCACCGCCTGTCCGCCGGCTCGCGCGCCATCTGCTTTGCCAAGCGCACGCTGGAAATCTGGGACCGCCTGGGCGTGGGCCAGCGAATGGTGGACAAGGGCGTGTCGTGGAACCTGGGCAAGGTCTTTTTTCATGACGAGCAGGTTTATCAGTTCGACCTGCTGCCTGAAGTAGGCCATGAGCGGCCCGCCTTCATCAACCTGCAGCAGTATTACGCCGAGGCCTATCTGGTCGAGCGCGCCCTTCAGCTGCCCAACATCGACCTGCGCTGGGACAATACCGTCAACGCGGTCGAGACACGCGAGGACGGCGCGCTGTTGACCATCGACACCCCCGACGGCAGCTACCGTATTGACGCGGCCTGGGCAGCGGCCTGCGACGGGTCGCGCTCCGGCATGCGCCGGATGATGGGGCTGGAGAGCAAGGGCCGCATTTTCCACGACCGCTTCCTGATTGCCGATGTGAAGATGAAGGCCGACTTTCCGGCCGAGCGCTGGTTCTGGTTCGATCCGCCGTTTCACCCGAACCATAGCGTGCTGCTGCACATGCAGCCCGACAACGTCTGGCGCATCGACTTCCAGCTCGGCTGGGACGCAGACCCCGAGGAAGAGAAAAAACCCGAGAAAATCATCCCCCGCGTGCGCGCGCTGCTGGGGCATGACGCCGATTTCGAAATGGAATGGGCCAGCGTCTATACCTTTGCCTGCCAGCGCATGGACCGCTTCGTGCATGGCCGGGTGGTGTTTGCCGGCGACAGTGCCCACGGCGTGTCGCCCTTCGGCGCCCGTGGCGCCAACAGCGGCGTGCAGGATGCCGAGAACCTGGCCTGGAAGCTGGACTGGCTGCTCAAGGGTTATGCCGGGCCCGAACTGCTGGCCAGCTACGGCCCGGAGCGCGAGTACGCGGCCGACGAGAACCTCCGCAACTCCACCCGCGCCACCGACTTCATCACGCCCAAAAGCGAGATCAGCCGGCTGTTTCGCGATGCAGCGCTGGAGCTGGCCCGCGAACACCCGTTTGCGCGTCGCATTGTCAACAGCGGTCGCCTGTCCGTGCCTGCCACGCTGCACGATTCACGCCTGAACACGCCCGATCAGGACGCATTCGCCGGCACCCAGGTGCCCGGCGCCGTGCTGCTCGATGCGCCAGTAATCCGTGCCGAAAAACTCTCCTGGCTGCTGCGCGAACTGGGGCCGGACTTCACGCTGCTGGTGTTTGGCGCTGCCCCGGCCTGGGCCACGGATCTGCCGCATGTGAAGACAATACTCATGGGTACTGATCTGGTGGATGCGCAGGGCCTGGCGGCTCAGCGGCTTGATGCCCGACCCGGCTCGGCCTACCTGATCCGTCCCGACCAGCATGTGTGCGCCCGCTGGCGCGCCCCCACCGAAGCGGCTGTGCGGGCCGCACTGGCCACCGCCAGCGCCGTCCCGGCATGAACAAGGAGTTTTTGCCGACATGCTCAACACCCAACCCAACCTTGAAGCCTGCGACGACTTCTATGAAGCGCTGATCACGGCCCACCTGGGCCTGAGCACCGACGAGAGCCATGCCATGAACGCCCGGCTGGTCCTGCTGCTGGCCAACCACATCGGCGACAGCGCTGTGCTGCGGCATGCAATGCTGCTGGCGCGCAGGGGGATGGTGGAATCCTCCCTGCGTGACAGCAGTCAGAAATAAGGTCACATCCCCAGATAAGCCGCACGCACCTGTTCGTTGCTGATCAACTCCTGGCCGGTTCCGCTCAGGGTGATCGTGCCGGTTTCCATGACGTAGCCGCGATCGGCAATGGCCAGCGCTGCAGAAGCATTTTGTTCGGCCAGGATGATAGTCATGCCCTCGGCCTTCAGCGTCTTGACCACATCGAAGACTTCTTCGACCAGCAGCGGCGCCAGCCCCATTGACGGCTCATCGAGCAGCAACAACATGGGCCGGCCCATCAGCGCCCGGCCAATCGCCAGCATCTGTTGCTGACCACCGGAAAGCGTTCCGGCTGGCAGCTTGCGCTTTTCCTTGAGGACGGGAAACAGCGCGAATATCTTGTCCATGTCGCCCGCAACCTGGTTTTTGGGCTGGGTGTAGGCGCCCAGGCGCAGGTTGTCTTCGATCGACAGCGGGCCAAACACCAGTCGGCCTTCCGGGCTCTGGCAGATGCCGTGTCGCATGCGCAGGTCGGAGCGCAGCTTGCTGATGTCCTCGCCATTGAAGTGGATGCTGCCAGCGCTCATGGGCTGAACTCCCGACAGGGTGCGCAGAAAAGTGGTTTTGCCGGCACCATTGGCACCAACCAGGGCAACGGTCTCACCACGGCGCACTTCCAGCTCGATGCCCTTCAGGGCCTTTATGCGTCCGTAGCAACTTTCCATGCCGGTGACCTTCAGCAGCAGGTCGATTTTTTCCCCTGTGCCCTTTTTCAGCTCGCCAGCGCTACAAAGCTTGCGGTGTTCTTCCTGAATTATCTGGATGGCTTGCATTCGGGAACTTTCTTATGCCTGGGTGCCAAGATAGGCGGCGATCACGTCCGGATTCTGGCGAACTTCAGTTCCTGTGCCTTCGGCCAGCTTCTTGCCGTAGTCGAGCACCAGAATACGGTCGGACAGGTTCATTACCAACTTCATGTCGTGCTCGACCAGCACCACGGTGATACCCGAATCGGCCATCTTGCGAACCAGTTCATCGACTTCAATCGTTTCCCTGGGATTGAGGCCGGCTGCCGGCTCGTCGAGAAAAATCAGGCGCGGTTTCATGGCCAGCGCGCGGGCGATCTCAAGGCGCTTGAGGGCGCCGTAGGGCATGCTGTCGGCACGGGATTCAATGTACTTTTCGAGGCCGACGAAGCGCATCAGTTCCGCAGCCTCCACGCGCAACTCGGCGTCGCGCCGCTTGATGCCGGGCAAACGCAATGCCGCTTTCAACAGATTGCGGTCCAGCCGCAAATGGGCTCCCACCATCACGTTCTCGATGGCGCTCATGTTCATGCAGATTTGCAGGTTCTGGAAGGTGCGGGCGACGCCGCGCGTTGCCAGTTCATTGGGCGACTTGCCGCCGATGGACTCGCCATCGAGCTTGATGGAGCCGCTGGTGGGGGTGTAAACGCCGGTAATCAGGTTGAACAAGGTAGTCTTGCCAGCGCCGTTGGGGCCAATGACGCCATAGACAACACCGGCTTCAATGCTGAAGCTTACGTTCTGCACCGCTTTGACGCCGCCAAAGTGGATGGACAAGTCCTGCACATCGAGCAGTGCCATGTTATTGACTCTTTCCGAATTTGGCTGCCAGCGTCGGCACCAGGCCTCTGGGCATGAAAATCATGCAGGCCATCAAGATGCTGCCAAAAGCCACCGTCTCCCAGCCTTCAAAAGTGGCCAGTGCCTGCGGTAGTGCGGTGAGCAGCACAGCGCCCACCAGCGAACCATAGACCGAAGCCATGCCGCCGATCACCACCATGGTGACGAGCTCGATGGAATGAAAGAAGTCAGCCAGGTTGGGAGTGACAAAGCCCACGTAATGCGCCGTGACGCTTCCCATCACACTGGCGAAGACGGCGGACAGGACAAAGATGGCCACCTTGTAGCGCACCACGTCCACGCCAACCACCTGGGCGGCGACTTCAGAGCCGTGCAAGGCCCGCAGGGCGCGTCCAAAGGGCGAGTCGATGAGGTTGAGCGAGGCCCAGACGCTGACCGATAGCAGCAGTGCCACTACCCAGTACCAGTGCTTGTCATTGCTCAGCTCGAAACCGAACAGGCCCATGGCGGGAACCGGCATGCCGTCCGGGCCACCGGTCCAGGCGGCCTCATTGCGCAGGGCAATATTGAGAATGATGCCCAGGCCCAGCGTGGCCATCGCCAGATAGTGACCCTTGAGCTTGAAGATCGGACGGGCAACCAGTGCCGCGAGCAGTCCGGCGGCCAAAGCCCCTGCGCCCAACGCCAGCACCGGATGCCAGCCAAAGTGCGTTGGCAGTGCTGCCGAGGCATAAGCGCCGATGCCCAGAAATCCCGCATGCCCGAGACTGATCTGGCCGGCAAAACCGATCAGCAAATTAAGACCCAGCACGATGACCGCATTGATCGCCATGCGAATCACCAGATCAAGATAAAAACTGTTCGGCACCAGAAATGGCAACACCAACAAGATGGCCATGACGATGTAAAGCCCGAAATAAGCGCTTTTTGTCATGCTCAGACCCGATCTGTTGATTTGCCACCGAACAGTCCGCGTGGCTTGAAAAAGAGAATGAGCAGAATCAGTACAAACGGGATCGCATCCTTGTAGCTGGACGAAACGTAGCCAGCGCCCATGACTTCCAGGATGCCTACCAGCAGGCCACCCAAAACGGCGCCGAGGCCGCTGCCGAGGCCACCCACCACTGCGGCGACAAAGCCCTTGAGACCGAGCATGATGCCGACGTCGTAAGACGTCAGCGTGATCGGTGTCACCAGGATGCCGCCAAGCGCTCCTAACGCAGCCGACATGGCAAAGCTCATGAATAGCACCCAGTTGGTGTTGATGCCCACCAACTCGGCGGCCAGCCGGTTGAAGGAGGTTGCCAGCATCGCCTTGCCCTGCAGCGTGCGGGCAAAGAAATACCAGAGCGCAAGCACCACTAGAGCTGTCACGCCAAGAACCCACAGGCTTTGCGGCAAAAGCGTGGCACCCAATATTGCAATGGGGGTGTCGCCTGAAAACGCCGGCAGGCTATGGGCTCCTTTGCCGAGCCAGACCTGCACCAGGCCCCGAATCACCAGCGATGCGCCGATGGTGATGATGATCAGCGTGACGGTTTCCGCGCCCTTGACCGGCTCGATGGCAAGCTTTTCGACCAGCACGCCAACGATGGCGGGAACCAGTATGGCAAGTATCAGCGCGACAGGATAGGGCAAACCGGCCTGGGTGAAAAACACCGCCAGCATTCCACCCAGCATAATGAATTCACCCTGCGCGAAGTTGATCACGTTGCTGGCGTTGTAGATCAGTGTGAAGCCCAGCGCCGCCAAGGCATAGGTCGCACCCACCGTCACGCCCGAAAAAAGGAATTGCAGGAATTGGGACAGCATCAAGCAATCCTTTGAGCTTCGGCGGTGCTCCCTTGCGGGGTGCCTGTACGGATCATGGGAGAACTCCTGGTGGTTATTGGGCGCAGCGCTGCAATACGCTGTTGCAACAACTAATTCTGAAATATGGAATTGGTTCTGTAAATTTTAAGAGATACACAAATAGAAAATACACAAAAGTTATGTATCACATTCGACGCAGTCAGGTGCTGTTTCTGGTTTTGGACTGCGGGTCGCCCCCAAGTGCTGTGGCCGGGGTGATTCGGCAGCTCAGCGACGAAGAGATCGCCTGGAAGGGCGGTGGAACGCTGTGTCCCGGCCTGAAGTTCGGGTGTGAACTTAAGCAAGGGGATCTTCGTTCTGAAACCGTGCGGTGAGCATCGGCATTGCCTTTGGAATCGTTCCGTTGGCCAGTTTCAAGAAATTGTCGAGGTGACGCTCGGAGGGCGTGAGGAGGCGCCGGTAAAGTTCCCTGCACAGCAGCCTGGCTTTCTGGCCTGACCACTGTGCAGGCAGCAGAACATCGGGAAGTTCCGGATCACGCAGCAGCAGCCGGCGGTAATCGTGGATCAGCAAAATACGCATCAGGAAGGCGCTTTGATCATCAATTCCGCTGTGAGGGTCAAGGCGTGACTCTTCAAGAATTGGTTGATAGCAGTCAACAAAAATGCCATAGGCACTTGCCAGTTTTTCCAGATTCCACGCCCTGTTCACCAGGTCCTTGTGATCAGCCGTCAGGTCTGAACCCGCCTCGGCTGCCAGCATCGGCATCAGCTTGACCAGCAGGTCCGACGTTCCATCGGTCATCAGGGCATCGAAGGTGTCGGTCAGGTTGGCATTCGGGTGAACGAAGCAATCTGAACCGAGAACGCCAAAGCCCTGCCAGAAAAGGGCGCGACGCACGCCTTCGCGCTCGTGGGGAACAAGTTCGCCGACGGTAAAAATGAGTCGCCAACGCCTGTCCCACGGCATGTGACTTGAGGCGTAAATATGGCGTGAGGCTTCCTCAAAACGCCGCAGCCCGGCAGGGGTCAGCAAATAGTCGGTGCGGCGGCCGTGTGGCTCTGTGCGAAGCCATTTTTCCTTGGCCAGGCGAAAAACGGAGGTGCGGATCAAGCGGTCGTTGATGAGCAGCGGTTCCAGCAGCTTGATCAGGCTACCCAGCCAGATGCGACCGCCGCGGGGCAGCACAACATCACCGAAGACGGACATGATGAGTGAGCCTGCTTTGATGTCGCTTTTTTGCCGGAAATCATCCAGGCGTTTTTCGCAAAAAGAATTCAAGGAGATATCCGGATATATCGGGCGAAAACGGTTGATCTTATCGATTCGGTTGGCACGCGTTCTTGATTGCACTGCCCTGGATTTGCATTGCGCATGTAATTGCTGCGGCCTGCAACTCCGCCGTTTCAGGCGGTTTCAGGATTTTCTTTGTAGAGATTTATTCATGAATACGTTGTAAGTTATTGATAATAAACAATAAAAAAATAACTTCGCAATTGGTTTCGCATGCTGTAATATCAGGAAATCTAATTAATATGACACATTTAAAATCAAATTTGCATTTATTTTGTATCGTCATGCTTTGCAGCGCCGCTACGACGTGTGATTGCCCAACATGAAATTCGAAAATATCCGCCTTGAAGTGGCCGGCCGCATCGCCCGCCTCACGCTGAATCGTCCCGACAAGCTCAACAGCTTTACCGGTGCCATGCATGCCGAACTGCGCGTGGCGCTTGACACTGTGCAGGACGACAAAAGCATCCGTGTCCTGGTGTTGAGCGGCGCTGGCCTGCGATCTGGTGATTGTGGCCAAGTCAGCCTCCTTCCTGCAGGCTTTCAGCAAGATCGGGCTGCTCCCCGATACCGGCGGCACGTGGTTTCTGCCACAACGTGTTGGCATGGCGCGCGCCATGGGCCTGGCCATGCTGGCTGACAAACTGCCTGCTGAAAAAGCGGCTGAGTGGGGTCTGATCTGGCAGGTGGTTGAAAATGTCGAATTGGCCGCAAGCGTTGACAAACTGGCCGCCATGCCGACCAAGGCCCTGGTGCGTACACGTCAGGCCATGCACGCAGCGCCCATGCACACGCTGGAGCAGCAACTCTCCATGGAAGGCGGCTTCATGCGCGAACTGGGCTTGAGCCTTGATTACGCAGAAGGTGTAGCCGCTTTCATGGAAAAGCGCGCACCAAAATTTACCGGGGAATGAGGGTGAGACCGCCCCTGTCAAGACAAACCATCGTTGCCGTGGCCGGTTGCGGCGCCATGGCCAATGCGGCGAATGGACTGCTTCGGGCCGGCGGTCTGAAGGTCCAACGACAAATATTTGCCGGAAAGCAGCTTCATGACTGAACAAATTACCCAGATTTCGTCAGACGAGGCGCAGGCCCTGGCTGAAGCGACTGCAACGGCCATGTGGACGCGCGACCGTGCCGCCAACGCACTCGGAATGCGCATCCTGAGCGTCAGACCCGGCTACGCCAAGCTGGCCATGGCGGTTCGCGCGGACATGGTCAATGGTCACCACATCTGTCACGGCGGCATGATTTTTACTTTGGCCGATACCGCCTTCGCCTATTCCTGCAACAGTTACAACAAAAACACCGTCGCCTCCGCCTGCCATATTGATTTTCTGGCTCCGGCCAGGCAAAGCGACACACTGGAAGCTGAAGCCATCGAACAGTCCCAATCCGGACGAACTGGGGTCTATGACGTCACGGTCCGCACGTGTAGCGGCAAAACCATTGCGCTGTTTCGGGGTAAGTCCTATCGTATCAATGGTGAAGTGATCACCGGCCTGCAACAGGCCGACCACACTCAGCCTGACAACAAATAGTCATTCAGCAGACTAGACAACCATGCCAGTAAAAAGACCCGTGCCAGGTGACCTCGAGCCGATCGAAACCGCCAGCCGCGATGAAATCTCGGCACTTCAACTCGAACGCATGAAGTGGTCGCTCAGGCACGCCTATGAAAACGTTCCCCACTACAAAAAGGCTTTTGACGAGAAAGGCGTTCATCCGGACAACCTGAAAACCCTCGCCGACCTCACCAAGTTCCCCTTTATGACCAAAGCGGATTTGCGGGACAATTATCCGTTTGGCCTGTTTGCGGTGCCCCGCAACAGGCTGGCCCGCCTGCATGCATCATCGGGCACCACAGGCAAGTCCATCGTCGTTGGCTACACGCTCAAGGACATCGACAACTGGGCCAACCTGATGGCCCGTTCGATCCGCGCCGCCGGCGGCCGTGCTGGCGACATGCTGCACAACGCGTACGGCTACGGGATGTTCACCGGCGGTCTTGGCGCTCATTACGGGGCCGAACGCGCAGGGTGCGTGGTGGTTCCCATGTCCGGCGGTCAGACCGAAAAACAGGTCGAGCAAATCATCGATTTCCGGCCGGAGATCATCATGGTCACGCCGTCCTATTCCTTGGTGATTGCTGAGGAATTTGAGCGGCTGGGGATCACGCCAGACCAAATTTCTCTCAAGGTTGGGATTTTCGGTGCGGAACCGTGGGGCGAGGGTATGCGGGCGGAGATCGAAAGAAAGCTTGGCATTGATGCCATCGACATCTATGGATTGACCGAAGTCATGGGGCCGGGCGTGGCCTGTGAATGCATCGAATCCAAGGACGGCCCGGTCATCTGGGAAGACCATTTTTACCCCGAAATCATCAACCCCGAAACGGGCGAGGTGGTGGCGGACGGACAAGACGGCGAACTGGTTTTTACCTCACTCACCAAGGAAGCTTTTCCGGTGATTCGCTACCGCACCCGAGATCTAACCCGGCTGCTGCCGCCTAGCGCCCGCGCCTTTCGCCGGATGGGCAAGATCACGGGTCGTTCCGACGACATGCTGATCATCCGAGGCGTCAATGTTTTCCCGACCCAGATCGAGGAGCAGATTCTGCGTGACAAGCAACTGACAGGCAACTATCAGATCGTCCTCACCCGCGATGGCCACCTTGACAACATCGAAGTGCGCTGTGAGGTGCAGCGCGAGCTGTCCAGCAAACTGGGTCCGTCGGAAATTGAGGCTATAGGCAAGGCGCTTCAGCACCACATCAAGACCAACGTCGGCGTCTCGACACGCATCAACGTGATGCAATTCGACTCCATACCGCGTACCCAGACCGGCAAGGCCCGTCGCGTGATCGACCAGCGTCCGAAACGGAATTGAGTAAATAATGACTGAAGCATTTATCTGCGACGCCATTCGCACGCCCATCGGACGCTATGGCGGCGCGCTTGCCAGCGTGTGCCCCGACGACTTGGATGCAGCGCTATGCGCTTTGCACGATGTGCATTGGTGTCGGACAGGGCATAGCCCTGATTTTTAGAGCGTATTTGATCATTACAACCCAGGAGACAGAACCATGAAATTTACCGTGAAAAAACTCGTGTCGTGCGCCGCATTGGCGTTCGGAGCCTTTAGTGCTTTTGCTGCGGATCCGATCAAGATTGGGTCTGTGCTGTCCGTCACGGGCCCGGCCGCGTTTCTCGGTGACCCAGAGCTGAAAACGCTGCAGATGTATGTGGAAGACATCAACAAGAAGGGAGGTGTGCTCGGCCGACAGTTGCAGCTGGTGCATTACGACGATGGCAGTGATGCCAACAAGGCCAACGGTTTTGCCAAGCGCCTGATCGACGACGACAAGATTGACATTCTGGTTGGCGGAACCACCACCGGCTCCACCATGTCCATGGCTCCGCTGGTCGAAAAGGCGGGTGTTCCCTTCATTTCTCTGGCGGGTGCGGTGGTCATTGTGGAGCCGGTCAAAAAGTTCGTTTTCAAGACCCCGCACACCGACCGCATGGCTGCCGAGAAAGTGTTTGAAGACATGAAGAAACGCAACATCACCAAGGTTGGGCTGTTCTCTGAAACCAGCGGCTTCGGTCAATCAGGCAAAAAGGAAGCCGAGGGCGTTGCTGACAAATACGGCGTCACATTGGTGGCCAGTGAAACCTATGGCCCCAAGGACACCGACATGAGCCCGCAGCTCACCAAGATCAAGAATACCGCAGGCGTTCAGGCCGTTTTCATTATTGGTCTTGGTCAAGGCCCGGCCATCGCCACCAAGAACTACAAGCAGCTCAGCGTCAACCTGCCGCTGTACCACGCCCATGGCGTTGCCTCCGAAGAGTTCATCAAGCTGGCGGGCCCGGCCGCTGAAGGGGTCCGTTTGCCGGCTGCTGCCCTGCTTGTGGCCAGCAAGCTCGCCGCCAATGACGCACAGAAGCCGGTCGCCATTGCCTACGCCAAAGCTTTTACCGACAGGTGGAAAACCGATGTTTCCACCTTCGGAGGTCACGCTTATGACGGCCTGATGATCGCGGTGGACGCCATCAAGCGCGCCGGCGGTACCGACAAGGCCAAGGTGCGCGACGCCATCGAAGCCACCAAGGGCTACATCGGTACGGGTGGTGTGGTGAACATGTCCGCCAACGACCACATGGGCCTGGATCTTTCGGCGTTCCGCATGCTCGAAATCAAGAATGGTGACTGGACCATCGCGCAGTAACCCCGCCACACCCGCACAGGACTTTGATCATGACAAAAAAAGCTACGCATCACCGGAAATCGAGCAGCTCTTGCAGCTTGCAGGTGGCCTTGACCGCCAGCCAGCGCAGCACGCAAGACAAGGACTGATTTATCGTCAGTTTGTTACACCCTCCCTGGAGATCCATCCATATGTACACGCAATCATTTAATGTGCAGGACAGCGCCGGTCTGAAATCGGTGCCACCGGCCGCTCCCTTGGAAAACCCCGAAGCCCAGGCCCGTTTTGACCAAAAGATCGACGCCGATGGCAAGATCGAGCCGCAAGACTGGATGCCCGACGCCTACCGTAAGACCCTGGTGCGCCAGATCAGCCAGCATGCACACAGCGAAATCGTGGGCATGCTGCCCGAGGGCAACTGGATCAGCCGCGCGCCCAGCCTCAAGCGCAAAGCCATCCTGATTGCCAAGGTGCAAGACGAGGCCGGTCACGGCCTGTACCTCTACAGCGCCGCCGAAACGCTGGGCACCAGTCGCGACCAGATGCTGGAGGGACTGCACTCTGGCCGCGCCAAATACAGCTCTATCTTCAATTACCCGACCCTGAATTGGGCCGATGTGGGTGTGGTTGGCTGGCTGGTGGATGGTGCGGCCATCAGCAACCAGATTCCGCTGTGCCGCTGCAGTTACGGCCCCTATGCACGCGCCATGATCCGCGTCTGCAAGGAAGAGTCTTTCCATCAGCGCCAGGGTTATGAAGCTTTGCTGACCATGATGAAGGGCACTGACGCGCAAAAAGCCATGGTGCAAGACGCGGTCAATCGCTGGTGGTGGAAGTGTCTGGCCATGTTCGGCCCGCCTGATGCCGACAGCCCGCACAGCGCCCAGGCCATGCGCTGGGGCATCAAGCGTATTTCCAATGACGACCTGCGCCAAAAATTCATCGACGCCACCGTGCCGCAGGCCCGGGTGCTGGGTGTGACGCTGCCGGACCCGGACCTCAAGTGGAACGAAAAACGCCAGCACCACGATTACGGCACCATTGATTGGGACGAGTTCTGGTCCACCGTCAACGGCAATGGGCCGTGCAACAACGAGCGCCTGGCCACCCGTGTCAAGGCCCACAACGATGGCCAGTGGGTGCGTGACGCGGCACAGGCCTACGCCCGTAAACAACACAGCAAAACCCTGCAGGATGCGGCATGACCAGCGCCCCCCACACAACCCCTGCCGCCCTGAAAGAATGGCCCCTGTGGGAAGTTTTTGTTCGCAGCAAGCAGGGCCTGGAGCACAAGCATTGCGGCAGCCTGCACGCCGCTGACGCGCAGCAGGCCCTGCAAATGGCCCGCGACGTGTACACCCGCCGCCAGGAAGGCGTCAGCATCTGGGTGCTGCCATCGGCCAGCATCACCGCCAGCGCACCCGAGGACAAGGACGCCCTGTTTGAGCCGGCAGCGGACAAAATCTACCGCCATCCCACGTTCTATCAAATTCCTGAAGAAGTGGGGCACATGTAATGGCGCAGCAGCACCTTGAATACTTGCTGCACCTGGCGGACAACGCACTGATCCTGGGTCAGCGCAACGCGGAATGGTGCGGTCATGGACCGATTCTGGAAGAAGACTTGGCGCTGGCGAACATGAGCCTGGACCTGGTTGGCCAGGCCAGATTGCTGTACCAGCATGTGGCAACACTCAAAAACGATGGCGGCACGGAAGACAAGCTGGCCTACTTTCGCGATGTGCCCGAGTTTCGTAACTACACGCTGCTGGAATTGCCGCACAGCACGGCGCTGGCAGCCACCGCCGCCAATGACCGCGATTACGCCGCCACCATTGTGCGCAACTTTCTCTACAGCGCCCTCATGGTGCCGCTGTGGAACAAGCTGCAGGCGTCCGAAGATGCCCAGCTCTCGGCCATTGCGGCCAAGTCGCTCAAGGAGGCGACCTACCATCTGCGCCACTCGCGCGACTGGCTGATGCGCCTGGGCGACGGTACCGACGAATCACGTGCCCGGACCCAAAAAGCGCTGAACCATTTCATGCCTTATGTGCAGGAATTCTGGACTGCCAGCGACATGGAAACCGCAGCTGCCGAAGCCGGTGTGGGCGTTGATGTGAGCAGCCTGCGGGATGGCTTTAATGCCTTGCTTGACGACGCGCTGGCCGAGGCCACACTGACGCGGCCAGCCGCCGGTGCTTATGTGACCACCGGCAAGCACGGCCTGCATTCCGAGCATCTGGGCTTTGTGCTGGCCGAAATGCAGAGCCTGGCGCGCGCCCATCCCGAAGGCGTATGGTAGTTCCCGTGTTGGCACCTGCCTTGCCCAGCGGCCCCATTGCTGAAAAGCAGCTGGCCGACCCGTACCACGCGGTATGGACTCTGCTGGAGGCCGTGACCGACCCGGAAATTCCGGTGGTGTCGTTGCGGGAAATGGGCATTCTGCGTTCAGTGCGAGAAGGGGCCGATGGGCTGGAGGTGGTTATCACTCCCACCTACAGCGGCTGCCCGGCCATGAGCCAGATGGAAGATGACGTGAAGGCCGCGCTGGCGCAAGCCGGTGTGGTGGCCCGCGTGGTCACCCGGCTGGCGCCCGCCTGGTCCACTGACTGGATGACCCAGGACGCACGCGAAAAGTTGCGCGCCTACGGCATTGCCCCGCCGCCAGCCGATGGCGCGGCCAGTGCCTGCGGGCACGGCGGCTCGGTCACCAGCGTGATCCAATTTGCTACTCAAAAGATAGCGGGTTACGCAAGCCCCACGGTGGCTTGTCCCCAATGCGGCTCTGAAAATACGACTGAAATCTCGCATTTCGGCTCCACCGCCTGCAAGGCGCTCTACAAGTGTCTGGACTGCCTCGAACCGTTTGATTATTTCAAGCACTACTAGCCACTGCTAGCCACTGGCTTTGTACCGGAACATCGCGATATGTCTGCTCCCCGCTTTCAAGAGCTCACCGTCAAGCGCGTCAACTCCGAGTCGGCTGGCTCGGTAGCGATTACTTTCGATATTCCGCTCGGCGCGCGGGAGGTTTACAGCTTTGAGCCCGGCCAGTTTTTGACCCTGCGCGCAACGGTCAATGGCGAAGATTTGCGCCGCAGCTACTCCATCAGCAGCCCGCGCAGTCGGCTGGCCCAAGCGGGCGAGCTCGAAATCGGCATTCGCCCGGTGCCGGGCGGTCTGTTTTCCAACTGGGCCGCCAACTCGCTCAAGGCAGGCGACAAGATCAGCGTGATGTCACCCGACGGGCGTTTCACCGTGCGCAAGCAGCGTGCCATTCACCGGGTGGGTTTTGCCGCCGGTTCGGGCATTACACCGATCCTGTCGATTGTCGCCAGTACCCTCGAAGAGCAGCCCGCATCGAAATTCACGTTGGTCCTTGGCAATCGCCGCATGTCCAGCGTGATGTTCAACGAGGAACTGCAAGACCTCAAGGACCGATATCTGGACCGCTTGACGCTGATCCACATCCTGTCCAGTCAGGCCCAGGAAGTGGAGTTGCTCCAAGGGCGCATTGATGCCGACAAGGTGCGTGCCATCATCGCCGCCTTTCTACCCGTGGCCAGCATGGACGAGGTCTTCATCTGCGGCCCCGAAGCCATGATCGAGACGACCGAAAAAACCCTGATTGACGCGGGTGTACCCGCCAGCCGCGTCTATACCGAGCGATTTACCGCCGCAACGCCGTTGGCCAATCCTCCTTCGGCAGGCGAGCATCCAGCCATCCATACGGCCAAGCAAACGGCCATCACGATTGTGGTCGATGGCAAGCGGCACGAGCTCCAAATGGCTGCCGACGAGCGCATTCTCGACGTCGCTCTCAATGCCGGGCTCGACTTGCCCTTTTCCTGCCGGGGTGGTGTGTGCTGCACCTGCCGGGCCAAAGTGATCGTGGGCACCGTCGCCATGGAAAAGAATTTCACGCTTGAGCCGTGGGAAATGGACCAGGGTTTTGTGCTCAGTTGCCAGGCGCGGCCAACCAGTGCCCGCGTGGTGGTCAGCTTCGACGAGCGCTGATTTGCTTTCTGAACGGACTGCGGCTGATCTGTGGTTTCCGCGGTCCAAATCAAAATAAGGTGGAACAATTGCGCGTCAGCTTTTTTGCCCAGGAGCTGCGAACGCCGCAGGCGGGGAGCGTCAAGCGGCTGGACAAGCTGTGGACGCGGTTGAACCACTGAGCCGCAATGAAAAAAAAGACCTCGCGAGGTCTTTTTTTTCGGGGAAGCGAAATGCAGCGGCCGCTAGATTTTTCCCATCACAAGCAGCACGACAAGAATCAGCACCACCAGGCCGATACCGCCGCTTGGGCCGTAACCCCAGCTGCGGCTGTGGCCCCAAGTGGGCAGGGAGCCGACAAGTATCAGGACCAGGACGATAAGCAGGATGAGGGACAGGGACATAAAAAACTCCTTGTTATGAAAGCAAACAGATTGTTGCTCGTAGGCAGTCCGCATGCGGCAAGAAGAAAACCTTTTTAGCCGTCAGGACTTGCCTACAGCCGGGCAAGGCGCTCGAGCGCCAGATCGAGTGTTTCGTCTTTCTTGGCGAAGCAAAAGCGCACGACACCTTGGTCGAAGCCGTCACCATAAAACGCCGAGAGCGGTATGGCGGCGACGCCGATTTCGCGCGTCAGCCACTGGCAAAAATCGGCCTCGCTCAAGTCGCTAATGTCCGAGATATCGACACACTGGAAATAGCTTCCCTCGCTGGGCAGCAGCTTGAAGCGGGTGTTCGCCCGCAGGCCGGCGCGAAACCGGTCGCGTTTGGCACTGTAAAAAGCCGGCAGGTCAAGATAGGGCCTGGCGTCGGCCATATAGGCCGCCAGGCCGTGCTGCACCGGCGTGTTGACGGTGAACACATTGAACTGGTGCACCTTGCGAAACTCAGCGCTCAATGAAGCGGGCGCTGCGACATAGCCGACCTTCCAGCCGGTGACGTGGTAGGTTTTGCCGAAGCTGCTGACGATAAAGGCGCGCGCCGCCAGCGCCGGGAAACGCGCCGCGCTCTGGTGGCGCCGTCCCGCGGCCGCGTCGAAAACCATGTGCTCGTAGACCTCGTCGCTGATGAGCAGCACGTCGGTCGGCGCCAGAATCGCCTGCAGGCTGAGCATGTCGGCTTCGCTCCAGACAGTTGCGCTCGGGTTGTGCGGCGAATTGACGATGATCGCGCGGGTCTTGGGCGTGATGGCGGCCGCCATTTTTTCGAAGTCCGGCCGGAAGCTGCCCGGCGTCAACGGCACGCGAACGACCGTGCCGCCGGCCAGCTCGATATTGGGCACATAGCTGTCGTAGCAGGGCTCCAGCACGATCACCTCTTCTCCCGGATGAACGACAGCCAGGATGATGGTGATGATTGCCTGCGTCGCGCCCGCGGTGATGGTGATTTCGCTGCCCGGGTCATAGCTGGCGCCGTAGAGCGCGGCCAGCTTGGTGGCGACCGCTTCGCGCAGCGCCGGAACGCCGGCCATGGGCGGGTACTGGTTCAGGCCGTGCTTCATGGCGTCGGTCACGGCATCGACCAGCGCCGGGTCGCAGTCGAAGTCGGGAAAGCCCTGGCCCAGGTTGACCCCGCCTTTTTCGGCGGCCAGCGCCGACATGACGGTGAAGATGTTGGTGCCGACGGCCGGCAGCTTGGTGGCAAGCCCCGGCGTGCGGGCGTCGTTCGATGGATTTTGCATGGTCAGTCTTCGTTCAGGCTTCGTAGTCGTTGGTCCGGCCCGCCATCGCCTTGACAACCGCCTGGCGGTCGAGTTTGTCGCTTAGCAGCTCGGCAAACTTGTAGACGAAGTTGCGCAGATAAACGCTGCGCTTGAACGCCACGCGCGCGACGTTCACACCAAACAGCCCGCCCGCCGGCCTGGTCACCAGGTCGGCATTGGTGCCGTCGTCCTTCAGCGCCATTTCGGCGACGATGCCGACGCCCAGTCCCAGCCGCACATAGGTCTTGATGACGTCCGAGTCGATCGCCTCCAGGGCAATGCGCGGATGCAGATGCTTCGCCGCGAACGCCTGGTCTATCTTGGTGCGGCCGGTAAACGACGGGTGGTAGGTGATCAGCGGCTCGCACGCGAGTTCGTCGAGCGTGATGCTTGCATTGCCGGCCAGCGGATGACCCGTCGGCATCACCAGCATGTGCTGCCATTCGTAGCACGGCAGTGTCACCAGCTCCTCGTATTGGCTAAGCGACTCGGTGGCGATGCCGATTTCAGCGACTTCGTCGAGCAGCATCCGCGCCACCTGGTCGGGCGCGCCCTGGTGCAGGCTGACATTGACCTTCGGAAAGGCTTCGCGCAGCTTCGCGACGGGCTGCGGCAGCACATACCTGGCCTGCGTATGGGTGGTGGCGATGGACAGCGTGCCACTATCCTGCGCCGAATACTGCTCGCCGATGCGCCGCAGGTTGCCGACCTCCCGCATGATGAGATCGACGCTCTTGAGGACATGCTCGCCGGGCTCGGTCACCCGCCTGAGTCGCTTGCCATGGCGCGCGAAAATTTCGACGCCAAGCTCTTCTTCAAGCTCGATGATGGCCTTGGAAACGCCGGGCTGCGAGGTATGCAAGGCCTTGGCCGTCTCGGTAAGGTTAAGTTTGCGCCTGACGGCCTCTTGAACAAAGCGGAACTGGTGTAGGTTCATATCGTTTTCTTGCTGATGACGGATTTCATTATGACGTTTGCAGGCTAAGCGATTGATTACATTCGGCGGCTCGCCGGCCGTTCCGGAAGTCAGGCAAGCGCGATCTCTGCCATCAGCGCAGTGAGCCGGTCATGCTCGCCCGCCGACGGGAGCAGGTCAATCGACACGTCCGGATGCGCCGCCCCGAGTTCCGCCACCAACAGCGGCAAATCCTCGCGCGCATGCTTGCCAATACCTAAAAAAAGCGGAAATACTCTTAACTGACGGGCGCCGGCAGCTATCAAATCACTAGCAGCGTCGAAAAGTGTCGGCGTACACATCTCCAGGTAGGCGCACACCACCGGAATGTCCGGCTGGCGCGCGCGGATTTGCGCGGCAACGGCTTCGATGGGGGCGCACCAAAGAGGGTCCCGCGAACCATGGGCAAACAGGACGATGGCGCGAGGCGTTTGATCGGGAAATGTCATGGGGGTGAAGCAGGTTGGGTCGAAGTCGTCGCGGGCGACGGCTAGTGCCTCAGCACCAGCCAACCAAAGGCGCCGAGCGAAATCGCCATGTACACCAGGCCCGGCGTAGCCGCCGCCAGCCAAGGCTGCCAGTTTCGCAGGTTGCCGATGTAGCCGAAGACGTTGTTGAGCAGGAAAAAGCTGATGCCGATCATGACGCCGGCGAACACATAACCGGCAATGCCGCCCGAGCGGAAATGCAGGTAGGCGAACGGCAGCGCCAACATCACCATGACAAGGCAGCTAAGCGGATAAAACACCTTTTTCCAGAACTCGATTTCATAGCGCTGGGCCGATTGGCCATTGGCGTCGAGATGGCGGATGTAGTGGAACAAGTCGACCGTCGCCATGCGCTCCGGCTTGAGAAGCGCGACTGACACCATCTCGGGCGTGATGCCCGTCGGCCAGCTGTAACCCTCCAGCGTCGCCCGCCTGACCCGTGCCTCTTTCTGTGAACCGCTTGTCGCGCCAGACGGCACGTCGAATTCAACGCGGCTGGCCTGCCGCAGCAGCCAGGTCGAATCCGATCCGAAACTTGCGACGGGTGCCTCGATGGTCGAGAGAATCGAGCCCTGCCGGCTGAACTCGAAAATCCGCAGGCCACGCATTTGGTTGTCGGGCGAGAGCTCTTTGACATTCACCACGAAATTGCTCGACGCCTGCTTTTCCTTCAGCCAGGCGCCGGTCTGGCCGATGGTGATCTTGTTCAGGTAACGCGCCTTGAGCAGTTGCGCGGCGCGTTCGCTGCCCGGCGCCAGGTAGTCGCCAACGGCGAAGCTGAGCAGGGCAAAAAACGCGCCCAGCGCCAGCAGCAGCCTGAGCGCGCGCCACGGCCCCAGCCCGCTGGTCCGCAAAATCGTGTATTCGGAATTTTGCGCCAGCCGCGCCATCACGATGATGGTGCCGATCAGCACCGAAATCGGCAGCAGTTCGTACACATGGTTGGGCGTGAGCAGGGTCACGTAAAGAAGGGCGTGGCGGATCTGGTAGATGTTGCCCAGCGCGCCCAGTTCGTTGTTCCTGCCGAGGTTCTGCAGCTCATCGACCAGATCGAAAAAATAAAAGAGCGCCAGGAAGCCGGCTGTAACCAGCGCAATCGAAACCAGCACCTCGCGGTAAATCAGCCGGCGTATGGTTTTCATGATGGCAGGGCTGCCGCGTCGCTGCCAGGGCGTACCGCGAGCGGCGCAAATAGCCGCCGGCGCCGGAAGAGCCAGGTCCAGTGGTAATGCCGTGCCGTCAGCCATGCCAGCGCGAGCAGCAGCACGCCGCCGTGCAGCGCCAGCAGCAGATCGCCGAAGCTGATGAGACCGACGAAAATCCAGCTTTGACCCAGGTTGACGAGGTTGTTGTAGACCATGAAGGCGAGCACGACGAAAATCAGGTTGCCGCTGCGCCCGCCGCGCGGGTTCACGCTGGGCAGCGCGAGCGCCAGAACCACCAGGTTGATGGCCGCCAGCACCAGACCCAGCCGCCAGGCCAGCTCGCCCAGGTTGCCGGGTGTCGGATCCTTGACGAGGGCCCGGGTGGTCAGCAGCTTGCCTTCCTGAAAGCCGTCGCCAAGCACGTCCGCGCCGCCGGTCTGGACGCCGTATTCAGCGAATTCGCTGATTCGCAGCGCCGACTGTCCGATCACGTTTTCAAGCCGCTGACCGTTCGACAGCATCAGGAAGCGCGCATCGCCTTTTTGCTCGATTCGGCCGGACTGCGCCGTGGTAACGGATGTTTTGCCCTTTTCATTCGTCGCGATGAACACATTGTTGCTGCTCGGCGCGGCGCCCGCCTCGCGATCGATGAAAAATACCCGGTTGCCGCTCGACGACTCCTGGAACTGGCCCGGCGTGATCCGGTCAAGGTCGCCGCGCTGCTGGTACCGGTTCTGCATCTCGCGGGTTTGCTGGTTGGTCCACGGCCAGGCGAACAGCGCCGTCAGGGTGATGAGCAGAAGCACAGGCCAGGCGAACTGAAAAAGCGGACGCAAAAATCCGGCCAGGCCCTGGCCGCTGGTGAACCAGACCACCATTTCACTGTCGCGGTACATCCGGGACAGCGTGCTGACCATCGCGATGAAAAGCGACAGCGTCAGGATCGTCGGCAGCCTGCCAAGCGCTGAATAGGCCATGAAAAGCATCACGTCCTGCGGATTGACCGAACCGCGCGACGCCTGGCCGAGTGTGCGGATCAGCACGATCGTCATCACCACGGTGACCAGGACGACCAGGGTCGCACCAAAACTGCGCGCCAGTTCCTTGCGAATCGAGGATTGGAATAACATTGACTGGTCGGACGCTTCGCTATGCCTGGATTGTGTTGCTGGACGATGACTACCCAACCCCGAATTATGGACTTTGAACTTAAAACATTGACGCTCGCAACGGCTTGCCGTGAAAAAACCGACGCACTGATCGTGCTTGTTCCTGAAGTGCCGGTCTGGGGCGCCGACGCGCTTTCGACGCTAGCCGCCGCCGCCCTGAAGTCGGGTGACCTGGAGTTCAGCGCTGGAAAAATCCTTGTGGCTTACCGCGCGCCAGGTATTGCCGCGACGCGCCTGGTGCTGGTCGGAGCGGGTGACGCGACGGCGAAAAGCGTTCGCAAGGCGGTAAGCGCGGCGCTGGCGGCCCTGAAGGACTGCAACGCCGAGGCCGCCGTTCTTTGCCTGAGCGCGCTGAACGGGCCGGACGCGGGCGTCGTGCGCGCCGCCGTCGTTTCCTGCGCCGATGCCGCTTATGTCTACGCCACGACCAAATCCAAGGCAAACCCGGCGAAATTGCGGCGTGTCGTTGTCGCCGTAGACAGCCCGGCCGCCGCGCAGGCCGGCTTCGACCAGGCGCTGGCGCTCGTCAGCGGCGTTGAACTTGCGAAGGAGTGGGCAAACCGGCCCGCCAACCATTCGACACCCGCCATGCTCGGCGATGCGGCGGCCGAGCTTGCCAAACTGCCACGCATCAAGGTCGAGGTACTTGGCCCGAAGGACGTTGCCAAGCTCGGCATGGGCGCGTTCATGGCGGTGGCGCAGGGAACGGCCGAACCGCTGCGTTTCATCATCCTTCGTTATCACGGCGCGGCCAAACCCGGCAAGGCTGGCAAGGCTGGCAAAGACGGCAAAGACGGCAAAGACGGCAAAGACGGCAAAGACGGCAAGGCAGCGGCCCCGGTCGTGCTGATCGGCAAGGGAATCACCTTCGACACCGGCGGCATTTCGATCAAGCCGGCGGCCGAAATGGACGAAATGAAATTCGACATGTGCGGCGCGGCGAGCGTGCTGGGAACCTTCCGCGCGCTGGCCGAACTGCGCCCGGCGATCAATGTCGTCGGCCTGATCCCGGCCTGTGAAAACATGCCAGGTAGCCGCGCCATCAAGCCTGGCGACGTGGTAACCAGTATGAGCGGGCAGACGATCGAAATCCTGAACACCGACGCGGAAGGGCGGCTGGTGCTGTGCGACGCACTGACCTATGCGGAACGTTTCAAGCCGGCGGCCGTGATCGACATCGCGACGCTGACGGGCGCTTGCGTCGTCGCCCTTGGCGGCGTGCGCAGCGGGCTTTTTTCTGATAACGAGCCACTGGCCGAAGTCCTTGCGAAGGCCGGCGAAACGGCGCAGGACCCGGTCTGGCGGATGCCGCTGGACGACGACTATGCCGAAGGCCTGAAAACCAATTTCGCCGATGTCGCCAATGTCGCCGGACGTGCCGGCGGCGCAGTCACCGCAGCCAAGTTCCTGCATCGCTTTGCCGGCGCTTTCCCGTGGGCTCATCTGGACATCGCCGGAACCGCCTGGAAGGGCGGTGCCGCCAAGGGTGCGACCGGCAGGCCGGTGGCGCTGCTGGTGGAGTATTTGCTCGGCGTTGCCTCCACGGCAGTGGTGACGGACCTGACGCCAAAGGTCCGGCAGCCGCGCAAAGTTCGGTCCGCGGCGAAATTCGGCGCATGACTGAAATCGCCTTTCACGTCAATGTGCCCGACAAGCTTGGCTACGGCTGCCGGCTGCTGCGCAAGGCCTACCTGACCGGCGCGAAAATCACTGTCACCGGCGAGCTCGAAACGCTGGCGGAACTCGATCAACTGCTGTGGCGTTTTTCGGCTGTGGAGTTTCTGCCGCACTGCGCTGCCGAAGCAGCCATCGGCCCGCTTGCCGCGACGCCGATCTTGCTGTCGGCGTCGCCAGCGGCGTCACCGCACAGCGATGTGCTGGTGAATATCGGCCAGACCGTTCCGGCCGAATTCGAGCGTTTCGCCCGTTTCATCGAACTGGTCGCGCTGGAGCCGGGCGATGTCGCAACCGGTCGCGGCCGCTGGAGGCATTACGCCAAAAGGGGCTACGCGCTTACGAAGCACGAGTACGTCCAGCCAGGGCTTGCGCCATGAGTGGTCTCCAGGTTCCACCACGGTTGGTGCCAACGCTGACGGAGGTTGTCAATGTCGGCGCTGGGGACCGCTCCGTGGTTGCAGCAGGTACGGCCGAAGCCGCCGCCGTTCAACACGTGCTGCGCCATATCGACCTGATTCTTGAAAACCGACTGCAGGAGGCTGTCGGCAAACTGGTTTTCGCCCACAGCCAGACGCTTGCGCTGCAGCTTCGCGAAGAGATCGGGGCAGTGGTCCATCAGTGCATGGCAAAAGCACTCGACCAGGCGGCGCGGGCGAATCCGGTATCGAAAACAACGCTCTGAACCGGCGCGGCTAGGGACGCCTCTATGGTGGGAGCCTGAAAATTGCGTTATCTTCTGCCCCGCCAAGAAAAAAATCGCTTTCGATCTTCATAGCTCAATTTTCCAACGGAGTGTCTTCATGCAAACGAAATTCAAATTGACATTACTCGCCGCTCTCGCGATGACGGTGACGCTGGCGAGCGCGCAGGATGCCGTCGTCAAAATCGGCCATGTCGCGCCGATGTCCGGCTCACAGGCGCATTACGGCAAAGACAATGAAAATGGCGCACGCATGGCCATCGAAGACCTGAACACGCAGAACATCGTGATCGGCGGAAAGAAAATCAGGTTCGAACTGGTCGCCGAAGACGATGCGGCCGATCCGAAACAGGGCACCGCGGTCGCCCAAAAACTGTGCGACAACAAGGTCGCCGGCGTCGTTGGTCACCTCAATTCTGGAACCACCATTCCCGCGTCGAAGGTCTACAACGACTGCGGTATCCCCATGGTGACCGGCGCCGCCACCAATCCCAACCTGACCAAGCCCGGCTACAAAACCACCTACCGCATCATCGCCAACGACAACGCCCTGGGCGCTGGTCTGGCTTTGTATGCCGCTGATGCGCTGAAGCTGAAAAAAGTCGCGATCATCGACGACCGTACCGCCTACGGCCAGGGTGTGGCTGAGGTATTCAAAAAGATCGCCACGTCCAAAGGCATGACCGTCGTGGATGAGCAATACACCACCGACAAGGCCACCGACTTCATGGCCATTCTGACCGCCGTCAAGTCCAAGAATCCCGACGCTGTTTTCTTCGGTGGAATGGATGCGCAGGGCGGGCCGATGCTGCGCCAGCTGGAGCAGCTCGGCATGAGCAATGTGAAGTTTTTCGGCGGCGACGGCATCTGCACGGCCGAGCTGGCAAAACTGACCGCGGGCGCGAAAACACTCGGCAATGTCGTCTGCGCCGAAGGCGCCGCCTCATTGGCCAAGATGCCGGGCGGCGAAGCCTGGAAAAAGCGCTACGACGCCAAATTTCCCGGCCAGTACCAGATCTACAGCCCCTACACCTATGACGCCACCTTCTTGCTGGTCGATGCGATGAAGCGAGCCAATTCGACCGACCCGAAGGTCTATACCCCCGAGCTGATCAAGTCCAGCTACAAGGGCGTGACGACGACGATTGCTTTCGAGCCCAACGGCGAACTGAAGAATCCCGCCATGACGCTTTATGTGTACAAGGACGGCAAGAAGTCGGCTTTGAATTGAAGGTGAATCGACAAGTTCGCTGAGCTGAACTCATCCATAAACACCCGGTGCCCGATTGGCCACCGGGTGTTTTTCATTGCGTCGTCAAAAATCATGTCTCATTCGCCTCGCGCCGGACACGCAACGCCCTGCAACGCGATCAAAATCGGTCTGCTATCGTAATAATAGCTAGCTACGCCCGTCCCTCATGCGCAAACGGCCTATTTGATCACTAATTTAACGGAAAATCGGCGCCTCACCAGACTTTCACTCCATTGAAGTGCATGTACTGCGCGCTCTCGACTGACACGACGCCATCGATGATCCGCAGTTTCCCGGCATCCATCAGCCGGTGCAAATCACTGCGCAGCAAAATGCCTTCGGTGTGGTTGGTTCGCCAGCCGCCTTTGCTCCCCAGGTGCGCGGCCTCCAAAGTGGATGGCTCATCGCAGCCGGTGATGGCGCAGCGTCCGTTGAATTTCTCGAAGATGCGCTTTCTGAACTCGGCCTGACGGCAACGCAGCTCCACCGTTCCGAAGCGCGCCCGGTAAGCCTGCACGAAACGCGTCGGAAGCGCCTTGACGAACTCCGCGCGATCAAATCGGCTGTCCAGCAGGTGCAGCGTGCAGACGGAGTCGGGCGTTCGCAGTCCACGCGCCATGCCCTGCCGGAAGCGCCGCACCGCCGCGTTTCGGCTGTCCACATAGCGGCTGACTTCATGGTTGTCGAGGATCGTCGGCGGCCCATACGGCGCCTTGGGCATGACCACATGCCGCCACCTGATGGGCGTGTCCAGGCCAGCCCAGGCGCCGGCGGCCACCAGCACGTTGGCGTCGCCTGTCATCCCCGCGGCAGCCTGGCCGGTCGATTCAAGCAGCCCCGTGGTCCCGTCGATGCGGCGCACTGTGGCACCCGGAATCAGTGAGCCGAGAGTCGCCGCGTCATCGTGCGACGTGACAATCACCAGCACCGCGCCTTGCAACGTGGCGACATGCTCGGCCACTTGGCCAGATGGTCGGGCGCATCCAAGACCATGGTGCAGATATTCACCGGCAAAGGCAAGGCGAAAGAAGCAAACCCTATAGGGTTCGCTGCAACCGTCAAAAGAGCGCACCCTATGCTCTGTAGGGTTTGCTCCAAAACAACCACCGCCAGCTACGCCAAAGACAGCAGCATCACCGGCTCGACCCGCAGCTGCCCGACCACCGGCAGAACCAGCACCCACGTTCACAGAGTCGGTGCAAGTGCGCGATGACGAGATCGAGGCGGCGCTGTACAACACGACGACCGGCGAGTATTTCCAGCGGCCACAACAAGCTGCTCGACGCAATCGGGCGGCGGCTGATAATTGGGTCGCTCAGACGCTCGCAAGCCGAAACAGCGACGGACAACACCGCCAAGCGGACCAACGGCGCCCTGTAGGCCGTTCTGATGGGTGGGGCGGCCATTAAGTCTATCGCTTCGCTCACGGAAACCGGCTTGTATGTTTCGGTTCAACGCTAACGCACAGGTCTTCTATGTTCAGGTCGGAAATTTGTCCTTGCAATAAAAAAGCCCACCGAGTTAACGCGGGGCTGAAATGGAAAAACCAGCCGAAACGGGTCTATTTGGTGAGAAAAAGGCTCTCAAGCCTGAATCACTTGGCCGCAATGCGGGCATAAACGAGTGTCGCGCTGGATGAGTTCGCGGCACGACCAGCATCGCATGTGCGTCGCATCAGTGACGACTTTGCCAGTTAAGTATCTGAGCAAAAATAACTTGAACACTTAAGGCATTTGCGCTATCTTCGAGTCATGGGTGACATGACCACAATAGAAGCCAAATATCAAGCACTGTCGAGTCGCTTGGACGAGGCTGGG
>Ga0136611_10000174_pt1 | contig 38558 bp, 36 predicted proteins | sample AntDrymUQ2232306_2_FD_106645 | JGI IMG/M metagenome (GOLD analysis project Ga0136611, IMG submission 106645) | Polar desert sand microbial communities from Dry Valleys, Antarctica - metaG UQ223 (23.06) | ecosystem: Environmental > Terrestrial > Soil > Desert | place: Antarctica: Dry Valley...
AAATCGATGTGGTTCGACATCGCCCACGCCCGCGACACCCTCGGCTGGCAGCCGCGCTACTCGAACGAGGAGATGCTCTCGGCGAGCTACGACTGGTTCATCGCCAACCGTGCCTCGACCGAGGACGCAGCAGCCAGCCGCCACCGCCACACGGCCAAGCAGGGCGCCCTCCGCGCCCTGAAGCACGCGACGAAGCTGCTCCCCCACTGACCTCTGTCGTCATCGTCGTCACGCCCGCGGCACGCATGACGTGCTCCCGGCGTGACAACGATGCCCATGTCACGCTCACAGCGCCATCCATGGCTCTCGCGGCATGACACGAACAGGTCAGCGACGGCGGCGGGGGCGGGTCGCTTCGCTGTGGAGTGCCTTGATGATGCCGAGGGCGCTGCTGTCCCAGGTAAGGGTCTTCGCCCTCGCGAGTGCGGCAGCGGCCAGGCCGTCGCGGAGCTCGGAGTCGTTCAGCACGCGGGCGATCGTCTCGCCGAGTCTGTCGAGCGGGGCGAGCAGTCCGGTGACGCCGTGGACGACGCTGCTGCGGTGGCCGTTGATGTCGGTCGCGACGGCCGGCGTTGCGCATGCCGCGGCCTCGGTCATCGTGAGTCCCCACCCCTCTGCCAGCGATGCGCTGGCGACGATCCAGGCCCGCTGGTAGAGCGCGACGAGCTGGTCGTGGTCGACGTGGCCGAGGAACGTGATCCACTCGTCCGCGCTGTGCTCGCGCACGAGCGCGCGCAGCTCCTCGTCCATCGGACCAGAGCCGACGAGGTGCAGCCGCATCTCCGGCACCGACCCGTGCGCCACGACTGCGGCGCGGATCAGCTCGTCGAACCGCTTCACCGGTGCGAACCGGCCGACGGCGACGACGAGGGGGGTGGGTGAACGCTCGCCGCCGGTTCGGAACGTCTCGCTCACGCCATTCGGAACAGCCGTGACGAGCTCGGGCCGGAAGCCGATCTCGAGCAGCTCGACGCGGGTCGCGTCCGACGGCGTGAGCACCCGCGTCCGCCGGTAGAACGGCGGCGCGATCCGAGCCTCGAGCGCGCGGCCGAAGCCTGCGAGCGGGCCGGGGAGGATCTGATCCCACATCGGGCCGTGGACGTGGTGGAGGAACGTGATCCGCGGCTTGCGGCACCACACGGGCGAGAACCACGGGACGCCGTTCCAGATCTCGACGAGCGCGTCGTACGGTCCCATCCGGCGCGTCACCTCGGCGACGATCGCCCGCGGGAAAACGCTGTACCTGCTCCCGCGCCGGATCACGCGGTAGCCGTTGCGCACGGCCTCGGCCGGGATGCCGACGCCGGCCGACGTCCGGTGCGTCACATCGAGCCCCGCGTCCGCCCACCGGCGCATGAACTCGTCGGCGTGGCACTCGCTGCCGCCTGCGTCCGGATCGTCGAAGTCGCGCCACGCGAGCGTGTGCACCCGGCGCACACCGTGCGCGATCAGGTCGTCCGCGTAGTCCTGCAGCGTCCAGCCGGGAACGGCGATCGGGTGCGTCATGGAGTGCAGGACGCTAACCGGCGACGGCGTCCGGGGCCGGGAGACCGACCTCACTACAGTCGCACCGGTGGACGAGCGGGCGGAGGACGCAGTGACCGAGCGCGGGCGCGTTCCGTTTGTCGTCGGCGGCGCCCTGTGGCGACGGCCGTCGCGATCGACGATCATCAGCCTCTCGATCATCGCCGTCGTGATCGCGATCCCGCTGCGCGGCCTCTACAAGGGCACCGGCAGCTCGATGGAAGAAGGCTTCATGCTCGTCTTCCCAGAGCGGGTGCTCGCCGGCGACGTGCCGAACGTCGACTTCCTCCACCTCTACGGGCCGGGATCGCTGCACGTCCTGATGGGCTGGTACGAGGTGTTCGGCTTCACGCTCGCGCGCGAGCGCACGTTCGGCCTCCTCCAACACATCGGGATCATCACCGCCGTCTATGCGCTGACCCGTGCCTGGGGCCACCGCGTCGCCGTGGTGTCCGCGCTGACGGCGACACTGCTGGTCCTCACTCCGATCGGCCTGTCCGCGCTCGCATGGGAGGGCGGCGTCGCCCTGGCGCTGTGGGCGCTGGTGTTCGGTGTCCGCGGCATCCACACCACGGGTCGCGACCGGTCGCAGGTGCTCGCCGCCGCCGGAGCGCTCGCCGGCGTCGCGCTGTCCTTCCGCCCCGACCTCGTGGTCGCGCTCGGGCTCGCGTCGGCGTTCGTGCTCTGGCGCGTCCGGGAGTGGAAGGCGCCGCTCCTCGGCGCGATCGTCGGGCTGACGCCGATGTGGATCCATCTCGCCGTCGCCGGCATCGGGCCGTCGTGGCGCGGGATGGTCACCGACCCCGTGCTCGAGCTGCGGCCGGGTCGCGAGCTTCCCCGCCCGCCGAGCTTCCACAAGATCGACGGCGCGCTGCAGGCGGTCGCCGAAGGTCCGCTCGACGCGCCCTGGTGGCGGTTCCCGGCCCCGTCGGCACACCATCAACTGTTCCTGTGGTTCTTCGTCGTCATCGTCACCGGTCTCGGCGTCGCGCTGCTCGCCTTCCTGCTGCATCGCCGTGACCGCAATGACCCGCGCCGGATCGCGCTGCTCGCCGGTGCCCTGCTCGGCCTTGGGATGTTGCCGCAGGCGTTGCAGCGACCGGACAGCACGCACCTCGCATGGGGGTCGTGCGTGTCGTTCTCGCTCCTGCCCGCGCTGATCGTCGAGCTCGTCCCGGTCTGGCAGCGCCGCCCGTCATGGCTGAGGCCGGTCGTCCGCGTCGAGGCCATTGCCGCAGTCGCCGTCGCGCTCACGCTGTTCGTGGTCTGCCCGTTCTACACGTACCGCTACTACCTGTTCCACAGTCGTGTCAGCGTCGGCAACAAGCCCGGCGGGTTCGGGGTGCACCGCGGCGACCGGACGTTCTCGTTCGGGAACGAGCCGCTGCAGATCGCGAGCCAGAACGTCATCGACGACCTCGACCGGCTCAGCGCGCCCGGCGAACGGCTGCTCGTCGGGCCCGCAGATCTCAGCAGGACGATCTACAGCGACGTCGTCTTCTACCATCTGTTTCCCGAGCTGGAGCCCGCGACGTACTTCATCGAGATGGATCCCGGCATCGCCGACCAGCCCGGATCGCGCCTCGCCGACGATGTCGCGTCCGCCGACTGGGTGCTGCTCACGAACTTCTGGACGGGCTGGTACGAGCCCAACGCATCGAGCGAGTTCGGCGGCGACGAACCGAACCAGGTCGTCGCGAACCAGTTCTGCCTTCGCGGCGACTACCTCGACGCGTTGATCCTGCTCTACGGCCCGTGCGCCGAGGGCGAACAGCCGTCGGGAGTGAGCCCCGCCGGTCTCGGCATCGGCTCCGACCGCCGCGCGTCGCTCGAGCGCGAGCTGGCCGAGCACGGCGCCTGACCCGAGCGGAGGCGACGACGGCGGCCGCTTCAGCCGAGTGGCAGTCTGCGCCAGATCGCGACGGGCGTGTGCCGGAACACGACGAAGATCGGCCGCAGGATCCCCGGCGTCCACACGATCCGCCGCCCTGCACCCAGCCCCTTCACGGTTGCCGCTGCGACCTTCTCCGGCGTCGTCGAGAACGGGGGCGCCTTCAGTCCACGCGTCATCGCCGAGTGGACGAACCCGGGCCGCACGATCAGCACGTTCACGCCGGTTCCCGCGAGCCAGTCGGACAGCCCTTGCGCGAACCCGTCGAGCCCCGCCTTCGTCGAGCCGTACACGAAGTTCCCCTTGCGCACTCGCTCGCCGGCGACGCTGCTCATCACGACGAGCGTCCCGTGGCCCTGCTGGCGGAGCTGAACGACCGTGGCGAGACTCGCGGACACCGCTCCGGTGAAGTTGACCTGCGCGAGCCGCGCCGCGGCCAACGGATCGGAGGCGGTCACGTCGCCCTCGCCGAGCATCCCGAACGCGAGCACGACGACATCGAGGTCGCCGTGCTTCGCCGCGATCTCGGCGAGTACATCGCCGTGCGACTCCACGTCCTCTGCGGTGAAGTGGACGACGTCGACGCCGACCTGATCGGTGCGCAGCGACGTCGCCACCTTCTCGCCGGCGTCGAGGTCGCGGCACGCGAGGACGATCGACCGCGTCGCCGGGCTGAGCAGCTCGCGCGCGATGGCGAGGCCGATGTCGCTGGTGCCGCCGAGGAGCACGATGGTCTGGGGCTGGCCGAAGGCGTTCTGCACGAGGATCCTCAGGTGTGGCTCGCGCGGCGGACGCGCGTGGCGGAGTGTGTCGGGACGAGCTCGAGGCGACGCGACAGATCGCTCTGCCAGACGCCGGTCGGGTCGACCCGCTGCTGGATCGCCTGCCACTCGGCGAGACGCGGGTAGCCGCGCCGGATCACGGCCGGCGTCGTGTGCGCGTCCTTGGCGAAGTAGTTGCGGCCGCCGGCATCGAGCACCATCTGATCGAGGCCGTGGAGCAGGTCGCCGAGCCCCTTCGAGCCGCCGGGCATGTCGAGCGCGAGCGTCCATCCGGGTCGCGGGAAGCTGAGGTGCGCGTCGTTCGCTGCGCCGAAGCGCTTCAGCACGGCGAGGAAGCTGGCGACGCCGCTCGCCGACAGTCGCTCGACGACGCGCCGCATCGTGTCCTCCTCGCCGAAAGGGACGACGAACTGGTACTGCACCAGTCCCGGTCGGCCGTACAGCCGGTTCCACGAGCCGATCATGTCGAGCGGGTGGAAGAACTCGGAGATCGTCTGCAGCTCGCAGAGGCGGTGGCGGGGTGCCTTGCGGAACCACAGCTCGTTGAACGCCGTGACGGTCGCGTGGTTGAGGAAGCCGTGGCGAGGCACGAGCGGTGGCACGCTCGCGAGCTGGTGCGGGTCGTACTCGAACGGCGTCACCTGCGCCTTCGCGTCGAGCGCGTCGAAGTGCGCGTGATCGCCGCGTGTGAGGACGCTCCGCCCGAGGTGGCGACCCTTCGCGACGAGGTCGATCCAGGCCGCGCTGTAGCGATGCTTGTCGTCGTCGACCGACATCACGTCGAACAGCGAGTCGAGGTCGGCGATGCGGTGCGTGTCGACCGCCATGCGGCTCGACTCGATCGGGAGGAGATGGATCGTCGCGTCGAGGATCACGCCGGTCAGGCCCATGCCGCCGACCGTCGCCCAGAACAGCTCGGGGTCGCTCGAGCGGCTGACCTGCACGACGCTGCCGTCGGCGAGCTGCAGCGACATCCGCACGAGGTGGTTGCCGAACGACCCATCGACGTGGTGGCCCTTGCCGTGCACGTCACTCGCGATCGCGCCGCCGATGGTGACCGAGCGGGTGCCGGGCGTCACCGGCACGAAGAAGCCGCGGCGCACGATGATCCGCAGCAGGTCGTCGAGGCTCGCGCCGCCGCTGACCGTGACCGTGCGCGCCGCGGTGTCGAGGGAGGCGTCCGACGCGCTGCCGGCGAGACGAAGGACCAGCCCGCCGCCGTTCTGCGCGGCGTCGCCGTAGCTCCGCCCGAGTCCACGCACGAGCGCTCCACGACTGCCCGACTCCTTCACCGCTGCGGCGACGTCACTCTTCAGCACCTCCACCACATCGGCGACGGAGGGGTTCGTCCGCCCCCAGCCGGTGAGCGATTTTCGAGACACGGAGAAGCCTGCAGAGCGGGACACGGTGGAGGCGATCCTACCGGCGGACGTCTGCGCGGGCCCGGCTGCCCGACCTGGCGATCGCCCCCTCTGCCGAGGCCACGTCCACGTCGGAGGAGGCGACGACCGACGAGGCGGTGACGACCACGGAACCGGCGACGTCTGCGATCATGGCGCCGTGAGCGACACCGACGTCACGCGCGCTCCCAGGTCGCGAACCGTCGCGCTGCTCACGCCTGCCCTCGCGGTCGCGCTGACGCTCGCGGTGATGTGGATCCTCGAGATCATCGACGTGCCGCTCGACGGCGAGCTCGACGGGTACGGCATCCGGCCACGACAGGTCGGCGGGCTCGACGGTGTCGTGTTCGCGCCGTTCCTGCACGCCGGCTTCGGGCACCTGATCGCGAACACGGTCCCGTTCGCCGTCCTCGGCGGCGTCATCGCGCTCGGCAGCTCGAAGCACTTCGCGCAGGTGACGATCATCACCGGCCTCATCGCCGGCCTCGGGACGTGGCTCACGGGCCAGTCGAACTCGATCCACCTCGGTGCGAGCGGGCTCGTGTTCGGCTACCTGCTCTACCTGATGACGCGTGGCATCTTCGCCCGCAACATCGCCTTCCTGCTCGGCGGTGTCATCGCCGCCGTCGTGTACGGCGGGATCCTGTGGGGTGTGCTGCCGACGAACCGCGGCGTCTCCTGGCAGGGGCACCTGTTCGGCGCGATCGGCGGGATCTTCGCGGCCTCCTCGATCCACGAGCGCAAGGCAGCCGGCGCAGCGAAGGACCCGCCGCAGTAGCCGAAGCCGCTCAGTCGACCGTCGCGCCGCGGGCGAACCACTCGGCCAACCGTGCGAGCCCTTCGTCGATCGGCACGCGTGGCTCGTAGCCGAGGTCGTCGCGTGCCGGTCGCGGATCGAACCAGTGCGCCGTGCCGAGCTGCTCGGCGAGGAACCGCGTGAGCGGAGGCTCCGGCGGGTCGCGCCGCAAGGACCACAGCCGCTCGACGAGCGACCCGGCGGCGAGCGCAACCGGACGCGGCACTTTGCGCGGGTGGGCGTCGACGCCGGCGGCGCGACAGATCCCGAGCACGAGCTCACGGATCGGGCGCGGCTCGCCGTTCGCGACGACGTACGCGCGTCCGGCGCAGCGCGCGCCCGGACCGACCGCGTCGAGCGCGGCAACGAGCGCATCTGCCGCGTTGTCGACGTACGTGCTGTCGACCAGCGCCGCACCGGCGCCCACCGTCGCCAGACGCCCCGCCCGCCCACGCTCGACGATGCGGCCGACGAGCTGGGTGTCGCCGGGACCCCAGACGAGGTGCGGCCGGATCGCGACGACCGCGACATCGCGTTCCGAGCCTCCGAGCACGAGCTCCTCCGCGATCGCCTTCGACTCGGCGTAGAACGCGCCACGACGGCCGGTCGCCGCCGGTTCAGCGCCTGCGCCGACCAACGAGCGACCGGTGTGCGCGACCGAGGGTGTGGAGACGTGGACGAGCCGGCCGACTCCGCTGCGGCGCGCCGCATGGAGGACATTGACAGTGCCGTCGACGTTGACGCTGCGGTACTCCTCCCACGTGCCGACGACACCGACCTTCGCCGCACCGTGCACCACCGCGTCACAGCCGACGACCGCCCGCTCCACGACGCCGCGGTCGCGAACGTCGCCGAGCACCTGCTCCACGTCGAGCGGGGACGGACGGCGCTGGAGGATGACCACGTCGTCGCCGCGGTTCCGCAGCGCCTCGGCCGTCCGCCGCATCAGCAAGCTCGTGGCGCCGATGACGAGGACCCTCACGTCAGAGCTCTCCGCTGGCTCACCACGGTCGCCTCGCCCGACCTCCGCCGAGCACGGCGTCCGCCCACGTGCCGACGAGCGCACGGTCGATCTTCGTGTTGTGGCGGATGTCGACCGGGAGTGCACGCACGGTCAGCACCGCGGCCACCGGCGGTTCGACGACGTCGCGCACCCGCTCCGCGAGCGTCGCATCGGCAAGGCCCTCGCACGCAGAGGAGTCCTCGATCACGACGACGAGCTGCTGGCAGCCGCTCGGCCCGACGCCCACCGCCGCCGACCGTTCGGCCCCGCCGAGGCGCTCGACCGCGACCTCGACGGGGACCGGCGTGAGCGGGCCGTCGGCGGTGTCGATGACATGGACGGAGCGGCCCTCGATCCACAGCCGGCCCACTTCATCGAGGTGGCCGACGTCGCCGGTGCGGTGCCACACGCGCGCGGACGCGTCGGTTGGCCGGGCATCGCGTTGCGTCCGCCACAGCTCGTCGTACCCGTCCGAGAGCCACGGCGCGCGGACGAGCACCTCCCCCATCGCTCCCGCACCGAGGTCCGTGACGGGCTCACCGGCGTCGAACCCGAGCGGCGCGAGCATCACCGCCGCACCGGGGACGGGGCTGCCCACGCACACGCCGGCACCGCTGCCTGCCCCGTCGATCCCGTCCAGCGAGATGTCCGCGAACGGGAGGCACTCGGTCATCCCGTACGGCGTGTGCAGTGCGGCGGCCGGGCACTCCAGCGCCATCGCCCGCAGCACGGACACCGGCACGGGCGCCCCTGCAGAGAGAACGAGCCGGACGTTCGCGAGGCGCAGGTCCCGGCCAGTCGAGGTGCGCAGCACGTTCGCCAGTGCCGCCGGGGCGGCGAACACGATCGTCGCGTCGATCGACGCGCACGCCGCCGCCAGCGCCTTCGCTGTGAGCGTGCCCGGCTTGGTCACGTCGACGTCGGGGATCGTCGAGGTGATGCCGAGCGCCGGCCCGAACACGGCGAACGGCGCGAAGGCTGCGACGAAGCGATCGGCACGGGTGATGGAATAGGTCGACAGCAGCGCGTCGCGCTGGGCGGCGAGCTGGCCGTGGCGGTAGCGGACTCCCTTCGCCGGACCCGTCGCCCCCGACGTGAACACCACAGCGGCGGCGTCGTCTGCGACGGGTGCGGGCGGGAGCGGCGCCGTCGACTGCGCGAGCTCGTCGAGCGTCGCGATCGCACCGAGCACACGTCGCGGCCCGACGACGACCGCACGAGCGCCTCGTGCCCAGCGGAGCGCACGCGCGGCGGCAACGGCCTTCGGTGGTCCGATGATCCACGTCACCCTGGCGCCGCGAACCGCACGCCCGAGGCCGCGGAGGCCGAGGCCGCGGTCGGCGACGACGGTGACGCCGCCGGCCCGCCACACCGCGTACACCGCGGCGCCGAGGTCGGCGCTCGGCGGGACGAGCAGTGCGACGCGATCGCCCGCCTGGAGGCCGTGGTCCACGAGACCTGCGGCGATGCGCATCACGCGGTCGTGCAGCTGCGCAAACGTCGTCGCACGCCCCGTCACCGCCTCGACGAACGCGGTCTCGTCGTCACCCGCGCGCTCCTCGAGCGCAGCCCACATCGGGCGCTGCACGTCCTGGGGCGGCATCGCGACGGGCGTGACTCGGTGCGCCTGCAGCCGGTCCGACAGCCAGGCGTCGACCGCGCCGGCGACGTCGACCTCCTCGGGCGACAGGTGGCCGGCGTCGGGGTACCGGTGCCGGTCGGCGTGCGGCATGCGCAGCGCGAGGTCGAGTGCGAACGAGTCGTCGAACACCGGGTCCCGCGCGCCCCACGCGAGGAGCGTCGGCACGTCGAGCGCGCGCACCCGCTCGGCCACGTCTGCGATCGCGGCGGCAGAGGGATGCGCCGGCGTGAACGGGACGTCGCCGACGAACTCAGCGATCGCGCGGCGATCGACGGTGCTGCGGTACGGGGCGCGGTACGCCTCGCGCGCCTCCGAGGTGATCCGCTTCCCCGACAGCCGCAGTGTGCCCTCGAGGAAGATCGGCGTGCGATGGCCGACGACGTCCGTCACGGGGCCGGCGGCAGCGAGCCGGATCAGCCACGGCGCACGCCGCCCTTCCGGGACCGCGATGCCGGTGTTGCACAGCACCATGCCGGCGAGCTCCGCGCCGGCGGAGCGCTCCGCCGCGCCGACGGCCCATCCCATCGAGACCGCACCGCCCCAGTCGTGGCCGACGACCACCAAGGGGCCGTGCACGTCGAGTGCCTCGATCACGTCGCCGAGATCGCGCACCCGGTCGGCGTAGCGACGGGTCCCCGTCCGGTCGGAAAAGCCCATGCCGAGCTGATCGACCGCGATGACGCGATGCTGATCGCCGAGGCGCGCGAGCATCGTGCGCCACAGGTAGGACCACGTCGGATTGCCGTGGACGCAGACGACTGTGGTGTGCGGGTGAAGCGGGCTGCGCTCGAGCACGTGCCACCTGTGCGTTCCGCCGTCGGCGCCGCGAACATGAACGAATCGCGACCACGACGGATCGACGCCCCACCGCCGCCACCGCTCGGCGGTGGGCGGCACGGGCGATGTCACCAGACGATCTCGGTGATGGTCGTGTTGAGGCCGGACCCGATGCCCGCGCAGAGGATCCGCTCGCCCTTCTGGATCTCGTCCTGCACGCTCGCGAGCGTGATCGGGATCGACGCCGGGCCGACGTTGCCGTACTTCGGGAAGGTGAGCGGCACCTTCGCCGTGTCGATGCCCAGCCGCTCAGAGATCAGCCGGGTGTGCACGGAGCTCACCTGGTGGATGATGTAGCGGTCCATGCCGTTGGCCCAGTCGAAGTCCGCCGATGCGTCCTTCCACGTCTCCTGGGCGAGGTCGAGGCAGGCCTCGAGGAGCCGCTTCGTGTCCGTCGTCATCTTGTCGAGGTCGCCGACGCACAGCGTGTGATGCTCGGTTCCGGCGCGGGCGACCCCGCCGACGACGCGGTGCGCGTCCGGGTGATCGTCCATGCTGCCGAGGACCATCGCAGCGGCGCCCGAGCCGAGCGTCAGCGATGCGAACTCGTCGAACACGTCGGTCATCTCCGCATCGCTCTTCTGCAGCCGGGCGATCGTCGACTGCTGCGTGTGCCGGCTGCCCTCGCCGTCGACGACCAGCGCGTACTTGATGTGTCCGGCATCGATCATCGTCGAGGCGAGATGGATGGCGTTCATGAACGCCAGGCAGGCGTTGCCGAGGTCGAAGTTGGTGCACGACGTCGGCAGGTCGAGGTGATGGTGCACGGCGCACGCGACCGACGGCTCGAGGTGATGCTTGCTGACCGACGTGGAGATCATCATCCCGATCTCTGCGGGGTCGACCCCCGACTGATCGATCACCTTGCGGCCGGCGAGCGCAGCAGCCTGATCGAACGTCACGCCCTCCGGCCACCAGCGCCGCTCCTGAATGCCGGCGAGCTCCTTCAGCAGCCCGGCGCGAAGGCCCCAGCGCGCATAGGTCTCGCTCAGCTGCTCGTCGATCCAGTCCGATGTGATGACCTCGGGCGCCTCGACGGCGGCAACGCTGACGACCGCAGCACGGTCGTGGATGAACCTGGCATTCGCGTTCACGCTTGGCTCCGTTTCGTCCGCGCCGATGTCCAAGTTACCCAACTGCCCCGGAGATCAATCGTGATCCCCGGCCGGGAGCGTGAACAAGATTCTTTGCGTATGTCCCGTCAAGAGCACGCTGTACGTGCTGAAGGTGGGACACAGCGTCGCTGTGCGGCGTGCGGCCCGAACAGGGACACCGTCCGTGGCGAACTGCCGCACCGGCCGTCACGCCCGACACGCCGTCACCCTCGAGAGCATGGTCATGGTCGTGAAACTCGCTAGTACGGCCACTCCACGTCGTGCCCGGTGATCCGGCGCAAGACGCCGCCGAGGCCGAGCTTCAACATCACCTTGAGGATGAGGTTCTTCCCGAACCACGGCAGCTGGGCGAGCTGGCGGAGGGCGCTGGCCACTCGGGGACGGACGCGGCCGTCGAGATCGGCTCGGTAGACGGTCATCGATCGGGCGCGGCCGACGTATCGGAACCTTCCGCCGAACATGAGCTCGCGCAGGATGGCGAGCGTGACGCCGACGGACGAGAACGAGTCGTGGATCAGCATCGTGCCGCCGTCCGCCACCCGGGCTCCCCAGGTGCGGATGTCGGCGCGTGCGGGGGCGTACCGGTGCGCACCGTCGACGTACAGCACCGCCACCTGACCCTCGACCCGAGCGTGCGCGACGTCGCTGAACTCGCGCACGTGCGTCACGCGATCCGCGACGCCCGCGGCTGCGAGGTTGGCGAGGAACACCTCGTGGTCGTCGGAGGCCTCGGCCTCGAACCCTGCGATCTCCTCCGGGCCGCGGTCGTTGCCGGCGTGCGGGTCGATCGCGACGACGCGCACACCGTTCGGTGCCGCGGATGCGAGGACCACGGTGCTCCTGCCCCGGAAGCTGCCGATCTCGACGATCTGATCGCCGACGCGCGTCGATGCGGCGGCGTCGAACAGCCGGCGCGCCTGATCGTCCGACATCCAGCCCTCGACATTCGACACGGAGTCGAGGACGTCCTCGAACGACTTCAGCGCCACGGCGTCACGTGACGTAGACCCCGAGACCGAACACGATCACCCAGATGGCACCGAGCACCTGCAGCGTGCGATCGTGGGCGAAGATCTCCTCGGGCGCGGCGCCGTGGCCCTGTTCCAGGATCAGCGTGTACCGCAGCAGCGCCGTCGCCATCGGGACGATCGACAGCTCGTAGTACGGGCCGGACGACCCTGCGATCTCCTTCGTGTCGAACGCCCAGATGCAGTACGTGACGAGCGCGGCGCCGCAGCTGACGGAGAGTACGATCCGCAGGAACCCGTAGGAGTACTCCTCGAGCGTCGCGCGCGTCTCGCCGCTGTCGCCGAGGTCGCGTAGCTCGCCGTAGCGCTTGCCCGTCACGATGAAGAGTGAGGCGAACGACGTGGTGAGCAGGAACCACCGGCTCATGTGGACGTCCGTCGCGACCGCGCCCGCGATCGCACGCAGGATGAAGCCGCTGGCGACGACGACGAGGTCGACGACGGCGATGTGCTTGAGGAACACGCTGTAGCTCGTGGTCAGCACGACGTACCCGGTGACGACGAGGCCCGTCTCCCAGCGCGGCACGAACGACAGGCCGATGCCGGCGAACACGAGCAGGGTGCCGACTACGCGGGCGACGGCGAGCGGGATCGCGCCGCTCGCGATGGGGCGCTTCGATTTGCGCGGGTGGTTGCGGTCGGCCTCCACGTCGAGGATGTCGTTCCAGAAGTACGTCCCGCTGCTCGCCAGGCAGAACGCGATGAACACGACCAGGGCGCGCCACGCGAACGGACCGTTGTCGAGCACGCCGGCCGCCCCGGGGGCGGCGAACACGAGGAGGTTCTTCACCCACTGCTTCGGGCGCGCCTCGCGCAGCAGCGCACGAACGAGGCTCATCGATCGAAGCCCGTCGGCACGGCGAGCACCGTATCGTCCCCCACCCACACCGGATGGTCTGCTGCGGCGAGCATCGGCCCGTCACCCTTCGAGTCGCCGTACGCCCACAGCGGCACGGACTCGAGTCCCTCCGCGGCGAGCCACGCGCGCAGGCGGGCGACCTTCTCCGTGCCACGACAGTTCGCGCCCAGCAGCTCGCCCGCGTACCGGCCGTCGTCGACCGAGACGTCGGTGCACAGTACGTCGTCCACACCGAGCGAGCGGGCGAGCGGGTCGAGGTAGGCGCGCAGCGACGCCGACACGAGAACGGTGCGGTGCCCCTGCTCCTGGTGCCACCGCAGCCGTGCGACGACGTCGGGCCGCAGGCGGTTTCGTTCCACGTCGACAGCGAAGTCCGCGCCGATCGCGCGCACCGCGTCCACGGGACGTCCGCGGTGCACGGATCCGACGACGAGCGCCTTCACGAGGTCGCGGTCGCGACGCGCGAGCGCGACGCCGAGCCGCACCGGCTGTCGCGCGACCGCGGCTGCGAGACCGCGGGCGCCGGCGATGCGTCGCAGGAACGGGACGACGCAGTCGCCCTTCGCAAGGGTGCCGTCGACGTCGAACGCCGCCACCGCAGGAGCCGTCACGCCAGATCCTCGAGCATCTGCCAGAAGCCGGGCCAGCTCTTCGTGATCACTGCGGCGTCGTCGATCTCGACACCGTCGACGACGAGGCCGATCAGCGACAGCGCCATCGCGAGGCGATGGTCGTGATGGGTGACGAAGGTCGCCGGGTGCGGGTGGCCCGGCACCACGGTCAGTCCGTCGACTCTGTCGGTGGCGGTGATGCCGGCGCGGCGCAGCTCATCGCAGAGGTCGCCGATGCGGTCGCTCTCCTTGCCGCGGATGAAGCCGACGCCGCGAATCGTCGTCGGTGTCGTGGCGAACGGTGCGACCGCCGCGACGCTCGGCACGAGGTCCGACACGTCGGCCATGTCGATGTCGACGCCGCGCAGCGGACCCTGCCGGGACACCGTCGTCCCGCGATCGTCGATCCGGACGTCGCAGCCCATGTCGTCGAGAATGCGCGCGAACGCCGCGTCACCCTGCAACGACGCCACCGTCACGCCGGGCACGTGCACGGTGCCGCCCGCGACGGCAGCCGCCGCCAGCGGGTAGGACGCGGAGCTCGCATCGGGCTCGACCACGTACTCGCAACCGCGGTAGCGCCCTTCCGGCACGACGACAGCAGCGTCGCCGACCGAGCTGACGTCCGCGCCGAACGCAGCCATCACGGCTGCGGTCATCCGCACGTACGGCGCCGACACGAGCGGGGTCGTCATCCGGATCGTGAGCCCGCCCGTCAGGTATGGCGCAATGAGCATCAGTGCCGTGATGTACTGGCTGCTGCCGTCGCCGCGGACGGCGACCTCTCCTCCGACTCGCAGCGGGCCGCGCACGGTCACTGGCAGGTGACCCCATCGCTCCCCGGCGTCGATCCGGGCACCGAGCGCGACGAGCGCATCGTGGAGTGGCGTCATCGGCCGGGTTCGCAACGGCGGCGCGCCGTCCACCTTGTACGGGCCCGGGCCGAGGGCCGAGACGGCGGTGACGAAGCGCGAGGTCGTTCCGGCGAGCCGGGCGTCGAGGGTGTGCGGACCCGGCCGCAACTGTCCGTCGGCCCCCGTGATCCGGATCTCTGCGCCGCCCGAGTCCTCCACGCCGGCGCCGAGGAGCGAGAGGCACGCGAGCATCGCTGCGGTGTCGTCCCCAGGAGCGACGGCGTGCAGCAGCGAGTCCCCTTGCGCGAGTGCGGCGCACACGAGCGCACGGTTGGCGACGCTCTTCGACCCTGGGACCTCCACCGTGGCGGAGAGCGGCCCGTCGACCGGGCGGACCCGGTACGGCGTCAACGCATCTCCGTCACGCCAGCCGCTGGAGCGCGGGGCGGTAGCCGCGTGCCATCAGTCCGCCGCGGTAGAGCTCGGCGGTGCTCGCATCGACGAGCACGACGACCACACCCCGGTTGCCCTCAACGCTGTGCACGACCTCGAAGCTCGCGATGTTGACGCCAAGCTCCGCCGCGAGCGTGAAGACCTCCGCGGCCGCGCCGGGACGGTCGGGGATCGGGATCCGCATCTCCGTGAGGTCGCTCGGCTGGTTGACGCGACTCGGGAGGTTCGCACGGGCGTCACGTGCCTTCTGCAGCCGGTCGTGGAGACCGCTGCGGTCCTCGCTCGCGACCACATCACGCATCCCGGCGAGGCCGCCGATCAGCCCATCCAGTGCGGTGACGATCGCCGTGCGGTTCTCGGCACAGATGTCGAGCCAGATCGCAGGATGACCGGACGCGATCCGGGTCATGTCGCGGAAGCCACCGGCCGCGAGCCGCAGCAGCGCCGCGTGCTCCTCGGCCCGATCGCTGGCGAGGCCCATCAGCGTCGCCGCGGCGAGGTGCGGGACGTGGCTGATGACGGCGACCACCTCGTCGTGTCGATCCGGTGCGAGCGCGACGACATCGCCACCGAGCTCGGCGACGGTCTGTGCCGCGGTGCTGAACGTTGCGTCGGCGGTCCCGGCCGTGGGCGTGAGCACCCACACCGCGCCCTCGAACATCGATCCATCGGCCCCGTCGAGCCCGTCGAGCTCGCTGCCGGCCATCGGGTGTCCGCCGACGAAGCGTGGGTCGTCGATCGCCGCAGTCACGCCGCTCTTCACACTGCCGACGTCGGTGACGATGCCGACGGTCTCGGCAAGTGCCCGCTTCACCTGATCGGTGACCGCCAGCACGGGCGTTGCGACGAACGTGATCGATGCGGAGGCGTCGATCCCTGCGGCCGCGATGACCTTCCGGTCGAGCGCCCGCTGAACGGTTTCCTCCGAGATGTCCTCGCCGCTCACGTGCCACCCGCGCTCGGTGAGCGCAAGGCCGATCGAGCCGCCGATGAGGCCGAGGCCGATCACGTTCGCCCGCTTGGTCACGGGGATCGAATCTACCGGCCCACTCCCGACGGGGCCCGTCCTCACCGGTCGCGGGGTCGCCGCGCCGGGCGTGGCCGGGCGAGGTCCTCGGCCACCGCCTTGAGCTCCGCCGGCGTCAGCTCGCGCCACTCACCCGGCTGCAACGAGCGATCGTGGATCGTGCCGATCCGCACCCGCACCAGCCGCCGCACCGGGTGGCCGATCGCCTCGCACATCCGCCGGACCTGCCGGTTGCGTCCCTCGTGGATCGTGATCCGCAGGACGCCCGGACTCGGCTGCGAGACCTCTGCCGGCGCGGTCATGCCGTCGTCGAGCTCGATGCCCTCGCGCAGCGCGCGCAGCTCGCCCTGCGCCACCACGCCCTCGACCTCCGCGAGGTATTCCTTGTCGACGCCGTGGCTCGGATGCGTGAGCCGCTGCGCGAGGTCGCCGTCGTTGGTGAGCAGCAGCAAACCCTCGGTGTCGGCATCGAGCCGCCCGACGGGGAACACGCGCGGCTCGGACGGCACGATCTCCACGACGGTCGGACGGCCGTGAGTGTCGCTCGCTGTCGTGACGACGCCGCGTGGCTTGTTCAGCAGGTAGTGCACGAGCCCCGGCTTCACCCCGATCGGCACGCCGTCGACCTCGACGACGTCGCTGTTGGTGTCGACGCGACGGCCGAGCACCGCGACCTCGCCGTTCACCGTCACCCGTCCGGCACTGATCAGGTCCTCGCACACGCGCCTGCTCCCCCAGCCGCGCGTCGCGAGCACCTTCTGCAGGCGCTCACCCTGTGCCAGCTCCGCCGAGCGGGCCGCCCACTGCTCCCACAGCGGTGCCTCCGGCTCCCGGTCGCCGGGAGCGCCGGTCACCGAGGCGTCACGGACGCGCGTCTGGTGCGGGGTCGACGCGCAGCCCGTGCTCGAGCGCCTCGACGACCTCGGCTCCGGGGACGAATTCGGCGATCGGCGGCAGGTCGTCGAGCGAGTCGAGCCCGAGCTTCTCGAGGAACGCAGGTGTGGTGCCGAAGAGGATCGCCTGACCCGGGCCGTGGTCGCGGCCGATCTCGGTGACGTACCCGCGCGCCTGCAGGGTCCGCAGCACGCCGTCGGGGTCGACGCCGCGGATCGACGCCACCTGCGCACGCGAGATCGGCTGCTTGTACGCGACGATCGCAAGCGTCTCGAGCGCCGCGCTGCTCATCCGCGCCCGCTGCCCGTCGAGCAGGAACCGCTCGACGTACGGCGACAGGTCCGCTGCGGTCTGGTACCGATAGCCGCCGGCGACGCGCGCGAGCTGGAACCCGTGACCGGCCTCCTCATAGCTGGCGGCGAGGTGGGTGCAGAGCTGGTCGATCGTCGCGACGGGGATCTCGAGCAGCTGGGCGAGCATGTCGGGCGGCACCGGCTCGACTGCGACGAGCAGGATCGCCTCGATCGCGCGCACCGTGTCCGCATCGGGCATCCCCGGCGCGCGCCCGGGCACGGGTGGCGGCAGCTCCGCGTCGCCGTGCGCATCGATGTCGGGCAGCTCATCCGTCATGATCGTCGACTCCCCATCAGCTCAGCCGTCATAGTCGTCGACTCCCACCAGTTCGCTCGCGACCGGCGCCCCGAGCCATGTGATCTCGATGTCGCCGAAGCGATCGGCCTGGTCGACCTCGACGTAGCCCTGCTTGAAGAGCTCCAGCAGTGCGAGGAAGCGCACGATCACCTCGAGTCGCTCGACCAGTCCGTTCGTCAGGCGGGCGAAGCTGATCCGGCCGGCGCGAGGCAGCTCGTCGAGCAGCTCCTCCACCGCGTCGGCGACGCTCGCGCGCACCGGGGCGACGTGGAACAGGTCGATCCGCGGCGGCTCCGCCTTCGGCGTCGTCGCCCGGAGGAACGCGGCGTGGAGCCGCTTCGGCGAGACCCCGTCGAGCAGGTCCGGCACGAGGTCGGCGAAGCGCTCGTCGGGCCCGCTCTCACGGGGGAACGAGAGGTCGGCGGCGTCGGCGAACCTGCTGAACACCTGGGCGACGTCCTTGAACGTCTTGCACTCGAGCAGCCGGGCGAGGAGCAGGTCGCGCTCCTCCCAGAGTGCGAGCTCCTCGTCGAGGTCGACGTCGTCGCGGCCCGGCAGCAGGCGACGGGCCTTCAGCTCGACGAGCGTCGACGCGATCAGCAGGAACTCGGTCGCGACGTCGAGGTCGAGCTCCTGCAGCCGCTCGATCTCGACCAGGTACGCGTCGACGATGCGGGCCAGCGGGACCTCGTAGATGTCGACCTGCTCACGCAGGATGAGGTGCAACAACAGGTCGAACGGGCCCTCGTAGACGGGAGTCGCCACGTCGAAAGCCATACGGGAGCAGGCTACTGGGGCAGTACCCTCGGGGCGTGTGACCCGCGTGCTGTCGTGCATCCAACCCACTGGTGAGGCCCATCTGGGCAGCTACCTCGGGGCCCTGCTTCCGTGGGTGGTCGGCCAGCACGAATGCGAGGCGTTCCACGGGATCGTCGACCTCCACGCCCTGACGGTGCAGGACAAGCCTGGGGTGATCGGCCAGACGACGCTCGAGCTCGCGGCGACGCTGTTCGCGACCGGCCTCGACCCGGACGTCGCCACGGTGTTCGTGCAGAGCCACGTGCCTGAGCATGCCCAGCTCGGATGGGTGATGGAGTGCACTGTCAGCTTCGGTGAGCTCAGCAGGATGACCCAGTTCAAGGACAAGTCGGCCAAGCGCCAGGCCGAGTTCGTCTCCGCGGGGCTGTTCGCGTATCCGGCGCTGCAGGCCGCCGACATCGTCCTCTACGACACCGACGAGGTGCCGGTCGGCGACGACCAGCGCCAGCACATCGAGATCACTCGCGACATCGCGATCCGCTTCAACGGCCGCTTCGGCGACACCTTCGTGATCCCGAAGGCCGTGACGCCGCGCGCAGGCGCACGCGTGATGGACCTGCAGGACCCGACGTCGAAGATGAGCAAGTCGACCGAGACCGACGCCGGCGTGATCGGTCTGCTCGACGATCCCGCGGTGATCGTGCGCAAGTTCAAGCGCGCGGTGACGGACTCGGACTCCGAGGTGCGATTCGATCGCGAGGCGAAGCCGGGCGTGTCGAACCTGCTCGAGATCCTCGCTGCGGCCACCGGCGAGAAGCCGGACGTGCTCGCGGAGAAGTACACGCAGTACGGGCCGCTGAAGTCGGACACCGGCGAGGCGGTCGTCGCGATGCTGGAGCCGATCCAGAAGCGGTACTCCGAGCTGATGACCGACCGCGGCGAGCTCGCCAGCCTGTTGCGCAAGGGATCGGACAGCGCCGGACACGTCGCCTCGGCCACGCTCGCGCGGGCGTACGCCGCCATCGGCTTCCTCCCCCGCTGAGACCGTCGGGCTGCGCTGTCAGGCCGGTGATCCCGTTCGGGCTCACCCGTCTGACTGCGCCGCCCGGTCAGACGAGCATGCGCCACCCAGCCACCACTCAGATGCAGCCCTCCGGGACAGCGCCGCGGAGGCACAGGAAGCGCCGGGTGGCGCTCTGGATGTGCCACGTCGTGCCGTCCGCAGCGGACCCGATCGTGAGGTCGTAGTTCGCGCCGCCCCCGGAGTCGTCGCAGCCGAAGCGGTGTTCGATCGTCACTGTGACGGGGTCGGTGCCGGTGCGGGCGACCGCCGCCGCGGTGTTCGGGATCTCGCACCCGCCGTCGATGGTTGCGCGGACGTGCGGCATGCCGCGCACGTTGCCGACCAGCGCCGACGGGAGGCTCCACCGGCGCTCGTCATTGCCGTCGACCCGCACGACGTCGACCGACTCCTCGCCGACCTCGACCACAAGTTGCGGGCCGCCGTCGTGCGTCGGCTTCCCCGACGCGTCGACCCACTCGATCACCGGCATGGCGTCGGGTGCGGGTCGGACCCGCTCGAAGTCCTAGCACCCGACCCAGACGAGACCACGGGCGGTCGGAACGAGGTCGGAGTCACCGCTCATGTCGATCCCGCCGCCGCGCCCGATGATCTCGCCCGCGCGTGGACCGTGCGTCGCGATGGCGACGACTTCTCCGATCGGGTCGCTCTGCACCGGCAGGTCGACGACGATGTAGGCCACGTCGTCCGGCCCGATGTGCACCAAGTACCCATCGCGTCCAGTGAGCTCCTCCGCGAGCGGCACGACCTGCGTCGGCGGATTGCCAGTTCGCAACGTGTCGGTCCGCGCGTCGTACACGACGAGGTCGCCGTTCGGGGTGACGGCGATCGATGGGCAGAGCTCCGGCTCACACGGGTCGAGCCCCTCGATCGGGAAGGTGCGTGGCGGGACGTCGACGTGCAGCACCGCAGCGGGCGCGACCGGTTCGGCGGGTGCGGGCGAGGACGTGGGCGCAGCGGAGGTCGGCGCCGCGACCGTGGTGGACGTGGTCGTCACCTGCTCCGTGGTGGTCGCCGGCTCTACCGTCGTCGGAACCACTGCGATCGACGTCGTCGACGCGGACTCCGTCGTGGACACGCCCGGGGCAGCGGTCGTGCTCGACGCCGGGACGTCGACCGTCGTGTGCCGCGTCGCCCGCGTCTCGTCGGCCGCACTGCCACACCCGGCGGCGATCGCGGCACAGCCCGCGAGCGCTGCCCAACCCCCCACGTCGCGCGGATGCACGCACGGCCGAACTGGACGCCCCCGACCGCTACCCTGCGTCCGCGCAACCGTTCGCGTCAGAGCGCGCGCCAATAGGCGATGGCGGCTCGGTTTGTGCCGTCGTTCGGGTCTCTGTGTCAGCGCACAGAACGACTGCCCTTCGATGTGCTGACACAGAACGCCGCGTGCGGGCCACGGCCTATTGGCGCGCGCTCTCAGCTCAGAACAAAAGCCCGACTGTCGGTTTTCGCGCTGACGAGAACCGGTGTACGCGATCGAGTGTCAGATGTCGTCGGCGTCGCGCAGGGCGGGGGCGGCGGCGCCGAGCCCCTGGACCAGGTCGATCGTCACCGCCGCGCTGCCGGCCTGCCGCAGCATCTGCGCGCCGATCATCTCGTGCGCGTGGTACAGCCGGAACCGATCGGTGCGCGCGCCGACGACCGTCGCGGCGACACGTCCGAACGTCCCCAGCCGGCTCTCGACCTTGCCGATGTCGTGGAGCAGCGCGCCGGCGACCTCCTCTCGCGTCGCATCTGGACGCAGCACGGCGAACCGGCGCGCCACCTCGATCGCGTGTCGGCGGTCGGGGTAGTCGAACCGGTTCCAGAGGTCGCGCTCCCACGGCGACAGGAACGACCGCGCCCACTCCTCGTCGGCGGCGGACGGTGGTCGGCGCGACAGCGACAGCACGAAGCGACGAGCGAGATGGACGATCCTCATGCCGACGCCTCCTGCCGGCGGCCCTTCGCCCGCGGATGTGCGTCGCGGTACACCTGCAGCAGGCGCTCCTGGCTGACCTTCGTGTAGATCTGCGTCGTCGACACCGACGCATGCCCGAGCAGCTCCTGCACGACGCGCAGGTCCGCCCCGTGATCGAGCAGGTGGGTCGCACACGAGTGACGCAGGACGTGCGGTGACAGCGCCGCGGCGGGGACGCCGGCGCGCTCGCCGTGCTTCTTCACGATCGCCCATGCCACCTGACGCGCGAGCCGTGCCCCGCGCTGGTTGAGGAAGACCGCTTCCGCGTCGCCGCGCCGGCGCCACGCCACGGGGACGAGATGCGGCCGCCCCGACGGTCCGAGCCACTCTGCGAGCGCGTCGCCGGCGGCTCGCCCGAAGGGCACCATCCGCTCCTTCGACCCCTTGCCGTAGAGCCGAGCCGCGCGGTGATCGAGGTCGACGTCGCCGAGCGACAGCCCACAGACTTCGCTGATCCGTGCGCCCGTGGCGTACAGCAGCTCGAGCAGCGCGCGGTCACGCACCGCGACCGGGTCGGCGCCGGTCACGGCGTCGAGCAGGCTCGTCACCTGCCCCTCGGTCAACGGCTTCGGCAGGCCGGCCGGAACTCGCACTCCATCGAGGTCACCCGTCGGATCGGTCGCCGCAAGTCCCTCCTCGACGAGGAAGCGGTGCAACATCCGGATCGCCGCAAGCTGCCTCGCGACGCTCGAGGGGGCGGCGGTGCGCCGACGCTCGCCGATGAACCGCTCGAGCGCGGTCGTGGTGACGGAGTCGAGACCGAGGTTCTGCTGCTGCAGCCATGACGAGTAGGCCGCGAGGTCGCGGCGGTATGCGGACAGCGTGTTGATCGCGCGTCCGCGCTCGGTCGCCATCCACGACAGGAACTCCTCCACCGCGAGGGGGAGCTCCTCTGCGCTGATCACGTGCACCCGTCTGCCGCCAGCAACTGCCGCTCGACCATCAACAGCGCGATGATGGTCTTCGAGTCGAGGATCTCGGTGCCGATCATCGCCAAGGCGTCCGACAGCGGGAGGTGGACGACCGCCGAGTGGTCCTCCTCCGGCCCGTGCGTCTCCCGATCGACCGACTGCACGTCGGTCGCGATGAAGATGTGGAGCACGCTGTCGGTCATCCCCGTCGACGGGTAGTACGTCACCAGCGGCTGCAGGTCCCCGGCGACAAGTCCGACTTCCTCGACCAGTTCGCGCGACGCCGTCGTCGCGATGGGCTCGTCCTCCACGTCGCGCATGCCGGCGGGGATCTCGAGGATCATCTCGCCGAACGCGGCGCGGTACTGCCGGACAAGGACGACAGAGGGGACCCCTTCCGCGTCGAACAGGATCGGGATCGTCGCGACTGCGCCGGGCGAGCGGACGATGTCACGCTGGAACGGCTTCCCCTCGGGGGACTCGAAGCGGGCGTCGACGACGCGCCAGATGTGCCCGCGGTAGACCTCACACTCGTCAACGTGGCGGAACCACGGCCGCCCCTCCGGCGCCGGGCCGGATCCCCCGCCGTCGGGCATCAGGCGACGGTCTGCTCTGCCGCCGGCATCTGGATGACGACCCCCGACCGCGCGCCGTCGGCCGTCTCGGAGCTGTCCCGAACGGCGCGCAGCTCGAGCGCAGAGCCGACGAGCTCGCGGAACAGCGGGTGCGGTCGATCGGGGCGGCTCTTGAACTCCGGATGCGCCTGCGTCCCGACCCAGAACGGATGGTCGGCGAGCTCGATGAACTCGACGAGCCGCTTGTCGGGCGACGTCCCGCTGCACACGAAACCGGCAGCCTCGAAGCGGTTCTTGTAGTTGCTGTTGAACTCGAAGCGGTGCCGGTGACGCTCGCTCACGACCGGCTCGCCGTACGCAGCGGCCACCTGCGAGCCCGGCTTCAGCACTGCGTAGTACGCGCCGAGCCGCATCGTGCCGCCCTTGTCGGCGATGTCGCGCTGGTCGAGCATCAGGTCGATCACCGGGTAGTCGGTGGCCGGGTCCATCTCGGTCGAGTTCGCCCCGGTCATGCCGAGCACGTTGCGGGCGAACTCGATCGTCATCACCTGGAGGCCGAGGCACAGCCCGAGGCACGGCACCTTCTCCTCGCGGGCGTACCCCGCCGCTGCGATCTTGCCCTCGATGCCGCGGGGCCCGAAGCCGCCGGGGATGACGATGCCGTCGAGGTGCGAGAGCCGGCCCGCCGCGAGGAGGCCCTCGACCTCCTCCGCCTGGATCCAGTCGATCTCGACCTTGGCGCCATGGTGGAAGCCGGCGTGCTTGAGGCTCTCCACGACGGAGAGGTACGCGTCCGGAAGGTCGACGTACTTGCCGATCAGGCCGATCTTCACCGGGTCCGTCGCCGCCTCGACCTTGGCGACCAGCTGCTGCCAGGACGTGCAGTCGATGGTCGACTCCAGTCGCAGGACGTCGCACACCGTGCCGTCGAGGCCCTCGTCGTGGAGGATCAGCGGCAGCTCGTAGATGTTCTTCACGTCGGCTGCGTTGATCACCGCGCGCTCGTCGACATCGCACAGGTTCGAGATCTTGCGCTTCAGGTTCGGGCTGAGCGGCTCCTCGCTGCGGCACACGATGACGTCGGGCTGGATGCCGCGGCTACGCAGCTCGGTGACGGAGTGCTGCGTCGGCTTCGTCTTCTGCTCGCCGCTCGGGCCGATGAATGGGACGAGCGTGACGTGGATGTAGCAGACGTTGTTGCGGCCGGCGTCGTTGCGGAACTGCCGCAGCGCCTCGAGGAAGGGCAGGATCTCGATGTCGCCGACCGTTCCGCCGACCTCGGTGATCACCACGTCGACGTCCTCGGTCGCGAGCCGGCGGATGCGGCGCTTGATCTCGTCGGTGATGTGCGGGATCACCTGCACCGTGCGGCCGAGGTAGTCGCCGCGGCGCTCGGCGGCGAGCACCGCCTGGTAGATCGAGCCCGTCGTCGCGTTGGAGTTGCGGCTGAGGCCCTCGTCGATGAAGCGCTCGTAGTGGCCGAGATCGAGATCGGTCTCGCCGCCGTCGTCGGTGACGAACACCTCGCCGTGCTCGAAGGGGTTCATGGTGCCAGGGTCGACGTTGATGTACGGGTCGAGCTTCTGCATCGTGACCCGCAGACCGCGCATCTTCAGCAGGCGGCCGAGCGAGGACGCGGTGAGGCCCTTGCCGAGGGAGCTGGCGACGCCTCCGGTCACGAAGATGTGCTTCGGCATGGCGTGGGACCCTCCGTTTCGGCGAGGTTCAGCTCGCACTGAATACGGGAGCACAGCCTAACCCGGCCCCCCTGTCGCGCGCGGATGCTGCACGCAACGCCTGATCAGCGAGCTCGACGCTCGGGAAGGGTGCCGAAGCGGTCGAGCCAGCGCAGCGGTGGCATCCGGTCGATGACCCGCGAGAAGCTGACGACCTCGCTCGCCGCGTTGATCGCGACCAGCACCGCGAGCGCGATCCACTGTCCCGTCGCACCAGTGGCGAGCACGAGGCCGAACCCGACGGCAGCGCCGAGCACGTTGGCGCCGGTGTCGCCGATCATGCAGCGCTCGCGCAGGTCCGGGACGAGCAGCCCGACTCCTGCGCCGATCACGAGCATCGGCCCCGTCAGCCACCATCCGGGCGCGCCGAGCACCGCGATGACCATCGCGCCGAGCACGCTGACCTTGATCACACGGCCCGGCGCGCGGTCGAACAGGTTCGCGGCATTCGCAGCGGCAGCGATGACGAGCCCGCCACGGATCGAGCCGACGAGATCGGTCCCCACTGCGATCGTCCCGATCAGCACCCCCCAGACGAGCTTCACCATCCCTGTTGTCAGCTCGCCATGCGCGAGCGCGCGGAGATGGCCGCGAAAGCCCTTGATCGACGTGGCGCCGACGAGGTCGTCGAACAGCCCGATCAGCGCGAAGCCGAGCGTTCCGCCGGCGAGGATGGTGGCGCCCCTCAGATTCTCCTCCGCTCTGACGCCGTTCACGCGCACCGCTGCGACGTACGCCGCTCCGACGAGCACGACCGCGAGCACGATCACGATGCCGGCGGCGACCGGTAGGCGATGACCGCGATAGTTCTCGCGCTGCAGCGCTTCGGCGCTCGTCAGCTGTCGCACCATCGCTGCCCACAGCGCGGCGGCGACGGCCGCGCCGATCGCGAAGGCGGCGACAGCGATCATGTGCGAACCCTCCGCGGCGCCGGTGCGACGAGCACCGCCACGAGGAACGGGATGATCACGCCCAGCATGATCCCGAAGATCACGATGCCGCTGTCGTTCAGCGCGGATCCGAGGAACGCCACGACGACGAAGCCGATCAGCGCCACACGCACCGCCGGGCGCTCGGCCAGGTACGCGCCGAACCTGTCCCGCGAGCGCCACCAGAGGATCGCGCCGCCGAGGAACAGTCCGACCAGCACGAACGACCAGAACGTCGCGAACAGGATGTCGAGGTTCCCTTGGAACTTCCTGCGGATGATCAGCGTGGCCTCGCCGTCGAGCAGCTTGTCGGCGAATCGGCCGAGGTGCGTCCGCGACGACGGCGGCCGGGCGAGGTCGATCGCCGCGAGCACGACGAGAACGACCACCGAGGCGAGTGCGGCCGCTGCTGCGCGCCTCCACCCGACGCGACGCCCGGCGACGAGGAGGACCACCACGATGAACGTGGGCACGAGCGCGAGCGTGCCGCCGACGTCGCTGCCGAAGCCGGGAGCGCCGACGCCGATGACGGTGATGCACCCGACGAGACCCGCCCACACTGCAGACGGACCGCGCTCGCGGCGGAGCAGGACCGGGATCACGGCGACGACCATCGATGCGCCGGCGAGCAAGGCGAACGCGAGGTTGCCGAATCCCTGGAACCGACCGGCCGACGTGGCGCTGTAGCCGAGCGGCGTGTTGAGCTGCAGCCGGCCGCCTGTCGCGACGTCGATCAGCATCACGAGCCACAGCAGTGCGGCGAGCGCCGCGGTCGGGGCCCACGGTCCCCATCCCGACCACGACGCCGTCGCCGCTGAAGCGACCACCATCGCGACCGCCAGCACTGCGACGACGTAGAAGTCGAGCGGCAGCCGGTGATGGTCGACGATCCCCGACAGGAACGCGACGGTCGGGATCGCGAGGACGAACGGCCCGAGCATTCGCGCGACCCTGGCGCGACGGCCGAGCGCGGCGAAGCCGCAGAAGACGAGCAGCACCGTGAAGGCGACGCTGACGGGGCCGACGGCGCGATCGCGGAACGCCGTCAGATCCGCCTCGTCGGCGAGATCCGCCACCTGCGCCGCCTCGCCGTCCGCGCTCGCCGGCGCACGCGTGATCGGCGTCCCGTTCATCGAGTCCGGGACATCGAGCCCGAGCGCCGTCAGCACCGTCGGCGCAACGTCCGCGAGCGTCACGTACCCGGCACGGCGGGTCGTCGCGCTGAGCAACGACCACGCGGTCGCGTCCGGTTCTCCGCCTCCGGGCGGGCTCGCGATCCCGGCGACGGTGACCTCCGCTGCGTCATCCGGCGCGGACGGCGCGAGCAGCAGCACCAACGCGTCGTCGGACAGATCGAATCGCCCGACCGCAACGTCGATCTCGACGAGCGCACGCAGGCGGCTCGCAGCATCGGCATCCGCCTCGAGCCCGAGCAGCTCCACGACGGTGACGTCCTCCTCGAACGACGTCGGGATGTCCGCCGCGGCGACGTCGACGCAACCGGTTGCGTCCATCAGCGCAAGTGCGGACACGTCGGCTCCGTAGGCCGCCGTCGTGAGGCCGGCGTCGTGCAGCGCGTCGCCGAGCGCGCCCGGCTCCGCACCGCTCAGCGCGTCGTCGGCCGCGTCCGACGCGGCGTCGACGACCGGTGCGCATCGAGGATCATCGGCGTCGGTGTCGGGCTGGTCGCGACCGACGCCCACCCGATTGCCCGCATTGATCGTGAGGTACCCGTCGAGGCGCGTCGTGAGCGTCTCCGTCGCGCGCACGCTCAACAGCGCCGAACCACCGAGCAGGAGCTCGTCGAGATCCGGCGTGTCGCTCGCCTCGAGGTCCTGCCACTGGAGCCCTGGGACGCTCACGAGCACGACGCTGCCGCTCCGGCCGAGCTGCGAGGACGACGGTCCGGACCCGCGGGTCACGCCCGCCAGTGCGAGTGCTGCGAGCGCGACGGCGGCGACGAGCAGCCACGGCACGCGCACACCGGAGATCCGCCGAGGTCCGCCGCCCTCGGCCGTCTCAGGACGCGCCACGGCCGAGTCGGAGGAGCGTCGCCGGCCGGATCCCGGACAGCGCGGCGACGACTGCCCCGAAGATCACCGCGCCCGCGCCACCCGCCGTCACGATCGACGCGAGCGAGGCGGCACGCCCGGAGCCGAAGCGGCCCTGGATGAAGAGCATCGCGACCCCGGCGATCGCCGCAGCGACGACCGCTGCACCGGTGAGCCGTCCCGTGGCATGCCACGTCGGTGAGCCAGTCGTCGACCGGACGCGCCACGTCAGCAGCAGCGCCGAGACGGTCTGCGTGATGCCATAGCCGAGCGCGAGCGCCGCGGCCCGCTCCGTCTCCGCGAACAGACGCGTCGCAACGAACATCGAGACGACGCCGATCGCGGCGGAGCAGGTGACGAGGATCGCCGCGCGGCGGACGTCGCCGAGGCTGAACAAGATGCGTGTCATCACGAACGCGAGCCCGTAACCGCCGAGGCCGAACCCGAACATCGCGAGCGCGTGGGCGATCGGCGCGATGCCCTGGCTCGCCGCCTGACCGAAGCTCCCGGCGATCCGCGCGATCGGCCATGCGAGCGCGGCCATCGCCGCGCCGCCGACGAGCAGGAGCGGGATGACGACCTGTGCGGACCGCTCGACGATCGCGCGGACCTCCTGTGCGCGCCCTCGCTGCCACGCGTCCGCGACCCGCGGTGCGAGCGTCGTCGCCACGGGAATCGCGACGAGCGCATGCGGGAGGACGAAGAACGCCCACGCCATGGTGAACACCGCGACGCCGCCGACCGCGTCGTAGCCGAGCACGATCGCCGCTCCGGTCGGGACGAGCGTGCCGGCGACGGACATCGCCGCCCAGCCGACCGAGCCGCGGATCCCACGGATCGCCGAGTGGGACGGGTCCCAGCGCGGCCGCCACCTCAGCCCGCTCCCGGTCAGGATGATCGACGGCAGGCTCGTGAACACGATCACGGCGAGCGTGGTGCCGCCGGCGATGATCGTGAACTGCAGCGGGCTGAGGTCGAGCGTCGCCACCTCACCCTCACGGCTCGCCCGGTACAGCAGGTAGCAGGTGATGACGACGGCGTTGTTCAGCGCCGGGGCGATTGCTGCGGCGAGGAACCGGCGCTGGGCTGCCAGCGCGGCGGTCGCCACCATGCCGACGCCGTAGAACAGCACCTGCGGGATGAACACGATCAGCATCGGTGTCATCACGTCGAGCTTCTCCGCCGCGAGCACGGAGTCGCCCTCGCCGAGCGTGAGCGCTCGCGCGATGAGCGGAGCGAGCAGCATGCCGATCACGGCCACGGCAGCGAGGACCAGCACGATCACACCGACGAACGCGCCGGCGGTCTTGCCGAGCTCCTCGTCGCCGCCCTGGCGGCGTGCCGACACGAACGCGGGCACGAGCACCGCTTGCAGCGCGCCGCCGGCGAACAGCTCGAACAGCAGGTTCGGGATCGTGTTCGCCGCGTGGTACGTGTCGCCGAGCAGGCCGTTGCTCAGCACCGCCGCGGCGACGAGGACGCGCACGAACCCGGTCATGCGTGACAGCAGGACGCAGATCGTGACGAGCAGAGTGTCTCGTGCGAACCGGGTGGAGATCAGCTCCTCGCCCGTTTCCGTGGCGCTGCTGATCGTCATGGGCTGATCGCCGGGATCGACTGCTCCGCCCCGTCGCGGAACCCGTAGTGACCGACACCGCCGCGCTGCGCGTTCTGCAGCCCGAGCACCGTCGCGATCCATCCGAGCACCGTCTCCGCGTTGTCGACGGTGCTGATCTCGTCGCGGAGCCGGCCACTCTCGCGGATCGTCGCGACGAACGACGGTGACGTCGCCTCGTCGTCCAGTGCGACGCGCCCGACCTCGGCGATCACCATCACCGGCGCAACCTCCTCCGCGTCGCTCGTCGCCGACTCCACCATCGCCCGCAGCACCGGCCCCGGATCGTCGTCGACGTTGCGGTCGACCACGACCACGACGTCGAACGTGTCGGCGGCGACCGGCTCGGTGCGCAGGCGGAGCAGGTCCACGATCCCCTCGTCCTCGAGCGCGCCGAACACCGTCGACGCCACCTCGCTGATCGGCCCGCTCGCCTGCACCCCGTCACGGACCTCCGCGAGGCTCGCCGCGAGCTGGCGACCGAGATCGACTGCGACGTCGGTCTCCCCGTTGGTCGACAGCGACAGCGCCTCGGCGACCACGGCCGTCTGCTCCGGGTCGAACGCGATCCCGGCGATGCGGATCTCTCCGATGAGCTCCGCCGACGACGCGTCGATCGAGCGGCTGAGGCCGTCGACGACGCCGGGATCGACGTCGCCCGCCACGACCAGCAGCACCGCCGATCCGATGAGCCGGCCCGGGAGCAGCTGGTCGGGCGCGTCGTCACCGAGCTGGTCGAGCTGTGCGACCTCCGCCGCGAGGCTGTCGTTCTCCGCGCGCTCGGCCTCGATCAGCGTCTCCGCGCTCTCGACGCGGGCGCGCAGGCTGTCGAGCAGCGGGCCGCGCACGACGGTGGAGCCGGCAGCGATGCCGATCGCGAGCGCGACGAACACCGCGATGAGGCTGAAGATGTGGTGGCGGAGGCTGATCATGCGCGTGCTGCCCCGCGTGACCGGCTGGAGCCGGTCACCATCCGACGCGGGCCCGGATCCACAACCACACACTCCTGAACCACAGTCGGACCGGTTCGCTCACGGTGACGACGAGCGACAGGGACGCGAGCATCGCCCCCACGAACAGCACGATATCCCGCCCCTTCACGACGGGGTGGTACAGGTTGTTCACGCCCTTCGCGTCCACGAGGATCCGCCCGACCTTGAGCCGCACGAGGAACGTCGACGCCATCCCGTGTCGCCCCTTGTCGAGGAAGTCCTCGAGCGAGTTGTGCGAACCCACCGCAACGATCAGCTCAGTGCCGCGTTCGTAGGCGAGCAGCATCGCGATGTCCTCGCTGGTGCCGCCGGCCTCGAACAGCAGGTACGGCAGGCCGAGCGAGTCGAGGCGCGCAGCACCCGGCGCGCGGCCGCCGGGATACGCATGCACGATCAGCTCCGCACCGCCGAGGAGCGTGTCACGCGAGACCGAGTCGAAGTCGCCGATCACGATGTCGGGCTTGTAGCCGAGGTTGCGCAGGGCATCGGCGCCACCGTCGACGCCGATCAGCACCGGCTTCATCTCGCGCAGGTAACCGGAACGATGCAGCGCGAAGAGGTCCTCTCGGTAGTCGATGCCGCGCACGACGACGAGCGTCTGGCGCCCTTTGAAGTCGACCATCGTCGCCGGCAGGTCGGGCTGATCCGTCGCGAGGTGGCGCTCGTTGCGGAGGTACTCCAGCGTGTTCGACGCGAACAGCTCGAGTTGCTCGCCGATGCGGCCGCGCGCGTCCTCGACCGCCAGCAGGAGCTCCTCCTCGGTGCGGCGGTGGCCGACGGCGACGACCTCGTCACCGACCAAGACGCGATTGCCGTCGATCGTGATGACGTCGCCCTCGGCCACGCGGTCCATGATCGCCAGCCCGACGTCGTCGAGCAGCAGGGCGCCGCTGCGCACGATCTGCAGCGGGCCCGGGTTCGGGTAGCGGCCCGTGAACGACGCCACGGCGTTGATCACGGCGACGACGCCGGCGTCGACGAGGCCGTCGGCTGCGACGAGGTCGACGTCGGCGTGGTTGATGATCGCGATCTCGCCGGGCTCGAGTCGCCTGACGAGATCCTTGGTGCGCACGTCCGGCCGCGCCCGCGCCGACACGTGCTCGCCGACCTGGCGCGGCGGCGCCATCAGGACCCGCCCGCGCGCTTGCCGGTGGAGCGCCGGCGGAGGAGGTCGGCCGCGTGCTCGCGCGCCACCGACGAGGAGTCGTCGCCCGACAGCATCCGCGCGATCTCGGCCGTGCGCTGCTCGTCGTCGAGCACCGACGCCGTCGCTGTGGTGACGTTGCGGGCGACACTCTTGGACACTGCGACGTGGGAATCGGCCTCGGCCGCGACCTGCGCGAGGTGGGTGACGACGAGCACCTGTCGCGACCTCCCGAGCGAGGCGAGCGCCGCGCCGACGGCGCTCGCGGCGGCGCCACCGATCCCTGCGTCGACCTCGTCGAACACGAGCGTCCCCGGTGCGTCGACGAGCACGAGCCGCAGCGCGAGCATCGTGCGGGCGAGCTCGCCGCCGGATGCGACCTTCGTCAACGGCAGCGGCGGTGACCCAGGGTTGGCGGCGAGAAGGAAGGTGACGTCATCGCCTGGGTCGCGGTCACCGACGACGACGTGCAGACGGGCGCGGGACATCGCGAGCGTGTGGAGGTGGCGCTCGACGGCGGACGCGAGCTTCGACGCCGCCGCCCGTCGCGCCGCGCCGACGACCTTCGCCGCCGCGCGCTCGGCGGCGATCGCTGCCTCACGGTCGTTCTCCAGACGTGCCGCTGCCTCGTCGTAGCCGAGCAGCTCCTCGAGCCGCCGTCGGACGCCCGCCTCGAACTCGATCACGTCCTGCAGCGTCTCGCCGTACTTGCGACGCAGGTTGCGCAGGAGCTGACGCCGGTCGCGCACCGCCGCGAGCCGTTCGGGGTCCTCGTCGATCGACTCCGCGAGGTCGCGGATCTCGCCGGCGATGTCGCTGAGCTCCGCCTGTGCGCTGCGCAGTCGCTCTGCGAGCGCGGCGAACGGAGCACCCGCTGCGATCGCGGCGACGGCTGCCGCGACGGCATCCGCTGCTCCCCCGTCGTCCGTCAGGTCGGCCACTGCTCGCGCCGCGGCCTCGCGGTGTGCGAGCGCCCCTGCGAGCGTGTCCTCGACGAGGTCGAGCTGCGCGTCCTCGTCCGGGTCCTCGATCGCCGCCGCCCGCAGCTCGTCCGCCTGGAACGTGAGCAGGTCGACCTCGTGCGCACGCGTCCGGGAATCACCGCCGAGCGCCGCGAGCGCGGCGTCGATCTCGGTCAGCCGCGCCCTGCACTCGCGCAACGGCGACGTGTCGATGCCGGCGAAGCGGTCGAGCGCCTCGCGCTGCGTCGCAGACGAGAGCAGGCTCTGGTGGGCGTGCTGGCCGTGGATGTCGACGAGCCGCGCCCCGTGCTCGCCCAGCGTCGCAACCGTTGCGAGCCTGCCGTTCACGTACGCACGTGACCGTCCGTCGACCGGCACAACGCGCGCAAGGACGAGCTCGTCGTCGCCGATCACGAACCGCCCCTCGACCCGCGCCTCCGACGCACCGGCGCGCACGACCGTCGAGTCGGCGCGGTCACCGACGAGCAGGTTGATCGCCTCGACGAGCATCGTCTTGCCCGCGCCGGTCTCGCCGGTGAGCACCGTCAGTCCGTCGCGCAGGACCAGGTCGAGGCGCTCGATGACGCCGAGGTCCTCGATGTGCAGCTCGTGCAGCATCAGCGGTCGGCAAGGCCGAACTTGGCCTTGAGGATCTGGTGGAACCGGCGTCGGCCGAAGCGGACGAACCGAGCCGTGCACGCGGAGGCGGTGAACCGGGCGACGTCCCCTTCGTGCAGCTGCATCGCCCGCTGACCGTCGACGGAGAGCACGACCGGGCGATGTCCGATCACCTCCATCTCGATCGACTCGTCGGGGTCGAGCACGAGCGAGCGGTCGAACAGCGTGTGCGGCGACACGGGAGTGAGCAGCAGCGCTCGGTGGCGCGGCGAGACCACAGGACCGCGAGCCGACAACGAGTACGCGGTGGAGCCGGTCGGTGTCGCCACGATCAGCCCATCCGCCGCGTACGACGTGAACGGTGCACCGTCGATCCGCACGAGCAGGCGCACGGTGTGGCCGGGTTCCTCGCGCTCGAGCACACCCTCGTTGAGCGCCCGCCAATGCCGCCGTGCGCCGCCGCCGGACGGCTCGACCGTTGCGTCGAGCATCATCCGCTCCTCGATCTCCCAGTCGCCGCGGTCGCGCTCGGGGCCGGCGAAGAACCGCTCCAGCGCCGGGACGAGCCCCTCCGGCTCGACCTCCGCGAGGTAGCCGAGCAGCCCGACGTTGACGCCGATGATCGGCACCGCTGCGCCGTCGAGCAGCTGCACCGCACGCAGCATCGTGCCGTCACCACCGAGGCTGATGAGCAGCTCGGAGGAAGCGGGATCGTCGGGTCCGGCGAGGGACCCAAGGCCGAGCGCGTCCGCATCGGAGTCCGCCATCCACACGTGATGGCCCCGCTCGCTGAGCCAGGTCGCCGTCGCCTGCGCGAGTGCTGCCGCCTCCGCCCGCTGGTGATGGCCGACCAGCAGCACCCGGGTCACGTGGGCCCGCCCGTCGTCGCGTGCACGAGGAACTCGCGGTTGCCGTCTGCGCCAGTGATCGGCGAGTCGGCCCAGGCGCGCACAGCGCAGTCTGCCAGCAGAAGCGTCGCTGCGACCTCGTCGCGCACCCGCTCGTGGATCGCCGGATCGGTGATCACCCCCTTCGTCTTCGCGACCTCCTGCCGTCCGGCCTCGAACTGCGGCTTGACCAGGAGCACGAGGTCACCGGCGGGCGCGCTGAGCTGCGCGAGCACGGGGATCACCTTCGTGAGCGAGATGAACGAGACGTCCGTCACCGTGATCGTCGGCGCCTCGTCCAGCATCTCGGACGTCACGCTGCGCACGTTGACCCGCTCGAGCACCGTGACCCGCGGATCGTTGCGGACCTTGGGATGCAGCTGACCGTGGCCAACGTCGAGCGCGATGACGTGACGCGCGCCGCGCTGGAGCAGGCAGTCGGTGAACCCTCCAGTCGACGCACCGACGTCGAGCGCGCTGCGCCCGGTGACCTCGATCCCGAACTGCGTGAGCGCTGCGTCGAGCTTCTCGCCGCCCCTGCTCACGAAGCGCGGCGGCGGACCGGCGAGCACGACCGCGTCACCGGGATCGACGAGTCGCAAGACCTTGTCCGCGACCGCGCCGTTGACCAGCACCCGCTGCTCCGCGACGGCACGCGCCGCGTCGGTGCGACTTCCCACGAGCCCGCGCCTGACCATCTCCGCGTCGAGACGCAGCCGACGCGCCACGCGTCAGCTGGACGCAGCCTTCTTCGCGGCCTTCTTCGCCGCGCCGGAGCTCTTCTTGGCGGCCGTCTTGCTCGCGCCCGCGCTCTTCGTGCCGGCCTTCTTGGCGGTGCCGCCCGACCTCTTGACGGCCTTCTTGGCGGTGCCGCTCGACTTCCTGGCGGCGCCGTTCGCAGCCCTGGTCGACGTCGACGTCGACGCCGCACGCCGGGTGGCGCCAACCGAGTTCTTCCCGCTCGACGACGACTTCGTCGCTGCGCTGCGGCCGGACGTGGAGCCCGCGCCCGACGCCGCGCTGGACGAGACACCGGACTTCGACGAGCCACCGGACTTCGACGACGTCGTCGGGCGACCCCAACGCGCACCCACGGTCTCGGCGAGGGACTCGATGCGATCCTCGATCGAATCGAAGCGGTCGGCGAACCGGGCGAGTTGGCGAGCGATCTCGGCCTGCACGTTCTGCACGACCTGCTCGCTCGACTGACGTCCGCGCTCGACGAGCGACTGCACCATCTTCGACGCGTCACCGCCGCGGACGTCACCCGCCTTCACGAACTCGTTCACCAACCGCTCGGCGGTGGTCTGCGACATCTCGGTGAACTGTGCACCGGCATCGAGGAGTCGCTTCAGTGGGTTCTTGGCCATGAGCCGAGTGTACTCAAGCGGTGCGCGCCGACGAGGACCATCACCTCACGCGAGCAGCGACGACGCGACCGTGGCGAGGTCTGCGGCGACGATGTCGGGCGTCGGCGACACGAGCGTGCCAGCCGGCGTCACGCCGGACTCGACGTGTGCGTACCGGCACCCGAGCGCACGTGCGAACAGACCGTCGGTCTCCGGACGGTCGCCGACCATCACGGCAGCTGCGACGGCGGCGTCGCCGATCATCGAGCGGACGATCCGGACCATCGGATCGTGCGGCTTCCCCGCGACCTCGCCGAGCGTCCCGCTCGCGACGCGCACGGCCGCAAGGATCGCGCCACCACCGGGGATCGCGCCGTCGGGAGTGGGATACGTCGCATCGTCGTTCGTGCCGATCAGTCGCGCGCCGTTCATGATCGCGGTCGCGGCGCGGCGGAGCCCGGCGTAGTCGAAGTGGCGATGCAAGCCGACGAGCACCGCGTCGCAGTCGCCGTTCTCGACGACGGTTGCGCCGCGCGCCTCGACCGCCTCGGCCACGCCCTCGCCGCCTGCGACCAACACCCGTTCGCCTGCCTGCACCAGGAAGGCTGCCGCCATGGCGGAGGTGACGACGTCACCGGCCGCAGTGATGCCGATCGCCGCGAGGGCCGCCTCGTGCGCAGTGAGTCGCGGCGCCGAGTTGTTCGTCACGAACACCACTCGGTGACCGGCTGCGCGCAGGGCTGCGACGGCGTCCACCGAGCCGGCGATCGGCTGATGCGACAGCCACACCACCCCGTCGAGGTCGAGCAGGATGACCGGCCGCACGTCGCTCACGGGCCCATCGTGTCACCGCCGGCAGCGAGATCCCGATTCAGCTGCGGCGCTGCAAAGATGACGGCGTGCCCCGATTCGAACCGTTCCGCGCCCTGCGATACGCCCCGTCGATGCCGCTCGACTGCGCCGCAGCGCCCCCGTACGACGTGCTGTCGGAGAGCGACGTGGAGCAGCTCGCTGCTCGCCACGAGCGCAACATCGTGCTCGTCGACGTGCCGCGGCCCGAGGACGACGTCGACCGGTACGACCGCGCCGCATCGCGACTGCTCGAGTGGGAGCGCGAGAAGACGCTCCTGCGCGACGACGCGCCGGCGTTCACGATCTACCGCATGGCCTTCCGCAGCGAGGACGGCACGCCTCGCGAGACCGTCGGCGTCGTCGGCGCGCTGGAAGTCGTGGACGAGGGCGCGGGCGGGGTGCTCCCGCACGAGCGGACGACGCCCAAGGCGAAGAGCGACCGCCTCGACCTGACACGGGCGACCCGCGCCAACCTCTCGCCCGTGTGGGGACTGTCGTTGACGTCCGAGCTGACCGACCTGCTGCGGGAACCGGGCGAGCTGATGGGGATCTGCCCGGACCCCGACGGTGTCGTCCACACCGTCGAGCGCGTCAGCGAACCGGCGCGTGTGGCTGTGATCGCCGACGCGGTGTCGCGCAACCCGGTCCTGATCGCCGACGGTCACCATCGGTACGCGATCGCCCGCACCTACCGCGACGAGCGACGCGCGACGGACGGGCCCGGACCGTGGGACCTGACGCTCGCCTACGTGAGCGAGCTCGTCGAGGACCAGTTGAGCATCGACGCGATCCACCGCCTCTACTGCGGCATCGGCGCCGATCAGCTGCTCGACGCGCTGGGTCGGTCGTTCGACGTCGCCGACGCGGGTGCGGTCGACGAGTCGGCGGCATCGGAGATGCAACGTCGTGGTGCGCTGTACCTCGTCCGCAGCGACGGCACCGGCGCGTGGCTCAGGCCGCGCCCCGACGCGTTCGCGGGTGTGCGTGCGATCGACGGCGCGCTGCTCGAGCACGCGCTGCGCGACGTCGAGGTCGAGGTCTCGTACCAGCACGGCATCCGCAACGTGCTCGAGGTCCTCGCGGCCGGCGGCGCCGACGCCGCCGTGCTGATCCGGCCGACGAGCATCGCCGAGATCCGTCGCACTGCCGACGAAGGTGTGCTGATGCCGCCGAAGTCGACGTTCTTCACACCGAAGCTGCGCACCGGCCTCGTGGTGCGGCCGCTCGCCGACTGACGCGCCGCCGGCGTCGGCGCGTCGTCAGGAGACGGATGCGGCGTAGATGTCCGCGATCGAGCGGTCGATCACACCGTTGAACTCGTCGTCGCTCTGCGTCGCCGACAGCCCCTCCGTGAGCGCCCGCGAGAAGCTGGCGATGACGCCGCGATTGCGCGCGAGCCGGGCGTTGGCCTCCTCACGGCTGTACCCACCGGACAGGGCGACGACGCGCAGCACGCGCGGATGGTCCACGAGCGGCGCGTAGAAGTCGTCCTCGTCGGGGAGCGTCAGCTTGAGTATCACACGGTCGCCGCTCGGCAGCTGGTCGAGCGACTCGAGGATCGAACTGCGCAGCATTGCTTCGGCCTCCGCCTTCTGCGGGCTGTGGATGTCGACCTCGGGCTCGATGATCGGGACGAGGCCGCCGGCGAGGATCCGCTGTCCGACCTCGAACTGCTGCTCGACGATGCCCTTGATGCCGCCCTCGTGCGCGAGCTTGACGACGGAGCGCATCTTCGTCCCGAACACGCCCTTGCCGACGGCGCGCTCGACGAGCGCGTCGAGCGCCGGCATCGCCTTCATCAACTGGACGCCGTTCGACTCCTCGGCGAGACCCTGGTCGACCTTCACGAACGGGACGATCTGCTTCACGGTCCACAGGTAGTCGGCGGTGCCGACACCTTCGACCTCACGGTCCATGGTCTGCTCGAACAGGATCACGCCGAGGATCCGCTCGCCATCGAACGCCGGACTCGTCATCATCCTGGTGCGCATCTGGTGCATCAGCGTGAACATGTCCTCATCGTTCGAGTACTCGTCCTTGCCGACGCCGTACAGCTCGAGCGCCTTCGGCGTCGAGCCGCCGCTCTGGTCGAGGGCTGCGATGAACCCGGGGCTGGACTCGACCTTGCGACGCTGCTGTTCGTTCACGAAGACGCCTTTCCCTGATGACGGCGCATTGCTCGTCGCGCCCAGCTCCCGCGGCTCGGCGCCGGGGCTACCCGAGGGTCGAGCGTAGTCTCGCCCTGTCCTGCTCTCCCAGGGAGGCGACCGCGGCGGCGAGTGCGCGCTCGTGCGAGCGCCGCCTCGTGACCTCGAGCACCTTGGCGGCGACGACCTCGGTCCGGCTCTGCGTGCTCCCCCCCGAACGGAAGAACCGCCGCCGGACGACGCCGGCGACCGCGAGCTCCGTCCCCTTCTCCCACGGCGGCACTTCGGTCGCGCTCCACACGACCGGCACCGCCAGCGCGCCGGTGCCGTCGTCCGCGCCGGCGTCGGTGGACAGGTCGAGCGACCAGATCACCTCCCCGCTCGGCAGCTCCCGTGCAACGGGACTCGACAGCAGACGACCCGACAGAACGACCACGTTCATGACAACCCCGCTTTCCGGCCTCACCACCATCGCGGCGGCCGACACGATCGGACTTCGGGGGAAGTGAGATCAGGCTACGCGGAGGGTGTGACAGCCATGTCCGCGCCGGAACCCCGTCGGTGGCCGAGGTGTGCGCCGCAGCGATCTACCGTTGCACCGATGACCGTGATCGACTGGC
>Ga0136611_10000175_pt1 | contig 38371 bp, 29 predicted proteins | sample AntDrymUQ2232306_2_FD_106645 | JGI IMG/M metagenome (GOLD analysis project Ga0136611, IMG submission 106645) | Polar desert sand microbial communities from Dry Valleys, Antarctica - metaG UQ223 (23.06) | ecosystem: Environmental > Terrestrial > Soil > Desert | place: Antarctica: Dry Valley...
CGCGCAGGTGCCCATCGAGCGCACCATCTCCCGTCAGCTCGAAGACCGACTGACGCCGCTGGTGTCACGGCCAATCCAGGCGATCAACGCCGGCAATGCCGGCTTCGGCACCGCCCAGGAGCTGCTGTTCCTGGAGCACGACGGGCGCGCGTACGCCGCGGACCTTGTCGTGCTGGTCTACTTCATCGATAACGATCTCTCGGACAACAGCGTGGCCGTCGCGCGCGCCCGCCGACTGGCGACGAATCGCCGCCCGTTCTTCCTGCCGGCAGAGGGTGGCGGGCTGACCCTGCAACCGCCGACCGCGCCGCCCGGTGACCCGTTCGCCGGGCCACGGCAAGCGTTGCGCGGGCTGCTCCTGTTCAACATCTTCGAGAACGTCGCGCTGGCCCAGGAGGCGCGCGAACAGGAGCGGACGGCCGGCGGCAAGGATCGCGGGGCGTACGCCGACAACCCGGAGCCCGCCTGGCAGGAGGCGTGGACGATCACCGAAGCACTCCTCGCCCGCACTCGGGATACGGCACGTGGTCTCGGCGCCGAGCTCGTCGTGGTCGTCGCGCCGTCGTACTTCCAGGTGGACGACGAGTCCTGGAAGCGCCACATCGACACCGATCCCCAGGACCGCCGGCGACTCGCCGTCGATGCGCCGAATCGCCGCCTCGCCGAGATTGCCGCCCGCCACAACCTGCGCCTGCTCGACTTGCTCCCGAGCATCCGGCCGGCCATGGAGGGCGGCGCGCGGCTCTACTTCCCCGATGACGGCCACTGGACGAGCGAGGGCCACGCCTTCGCGGCCGAGCAGCTCGCGGCCCATCTCCAGGGGCAAAGGCTTCTTCCCGCACGCTGACTGGGCATTCGGAGAGAGACTCAGTGCGCGGGCGTGGCGATGCGGTCACCATTGGCATCGGACGCTGTGTCGCGGATCGGGCGCGCGAGCGACGCGACGCGCATCCACCGCACAGTGAGTAGGGCGACGGCGTAGACGGCCAGCAAGGCCGTCAGTTGCTGGCCGCCCACGCGCCCGAATGGCTCGACATACTGCGCCGTCGCGAGCGCCAGGGTGGCCCCGAGTAGGACTATTAGCGCAGCCATGACCTTCCACCGTTCCACGGTCCGGCGTACCAGCATGGTCGGAGGAGATGGTTGCGCCGACCAGGGCAAGAGGCGGACAAGTGTGGTCGTAACGAGCGCCAGCGGCATGACCAGCACCACGTAGTAGTGCGGCCAGGCGATTGGCGTGGCCAGCAAGGTGAACGGGCACACCAGGGCGAATTCGAGATCGAGGTGCGGCGGGGGGCGGCGCGGCCGACGTGCCGCGAGCCAGCCCAGCGCGGCGAGGATCGCTCCAGACATCAGCGTCAGGCCCATCGCGGCGCCGGGCACGTCGTACGGCGGGCGCGGACGCCACTCGCTCGGGCCGAAGATGCGCGTGAAGAAACCCCGCAGCGACGCGTTGTCCGGGTAGCCGGGCCAGACGGCCGCGTGGTCGGGATAGTTGACCGTCGCCCAGGTCCGGGCGCCGTCGATGCCCGAGAGCAGCACGCCCCAGATGCCCAGCACGGCGAGGGTGACGCCGGATCCAACCAGCAGCCGCCACTCGCGGCGCCAGAGGTAATAGACGAAGAACAAGCCCGGAATCGGCTTGAGCGCGAACGCCGCGCCCAGCAGCCGCACCGACGTGCAGCGTGACCTACGCGGCCTGCGACGCGAGGTTGCCGACCTCGGGGAAACAATAGCCAGGATCGATCGGCGGCCGGGCTATGGGAGTGCCTCCCCCGACCGACGGCGCTCTCCACCGACCGTGCCTGCGGGAATGTCTGCGGCCACAGCACCTGATGTATCTACGCGTTTACGCAACATCAAGGCCATTTCTTTTGCTTACTTGCGGCATTGGGTTCGTTTCGCAGTTTTCGGCCGCCGCGATCACTTCGACCGCATGCGCAGCCTCGGTCGTCGCGATGCCCAAGCCGGAGCGAGCGTCGGCCTCGCCGCCGCGCCGCCTATCCTGGACGCGCTGGAATTCCCGCAGGAGCTGCATCATGCCGCGGTGGAGGTGCGCCTCGTAGCGGACGAGCGGACCGAGTTTCGCCAGGTCAGGCAGCTGTCGCCCTCCTGCAACGCCGACCTCTTCCAGTTCCCGCCAGTATCTGGGGGCGTCCGGTGAGTAGGCCTTGGCGACCTCGTCGCGCTCATACTGCATGACGCGACGGACACGCCACGAAGTCTCGACGAACCGCTCGGCGAGCACCTCTTCGAGTCGACCGATCGGCTGCAGGGATTCCAGGAGTTCGCGACGGTGGTCTTCCCAGTCCTCCTTGCTCTCGAGGTGGGGGACGACGGGGGTCTCGGACAGGATGCCATGCCGAATCGCATTCATGCGTGAAGTGGCCTTGCCGTCGTCGGTCCTGGGTCCGGTCGAGCGCTGGGCGTTCATGCGATTGGCTTCGATCTGCTTGCGCGTCGCCACGTCGCCCTCCAGTTTTCGAGGTTACCATAATAAACGTAGCAGAACAAGCGTTCGATCGCAAGGCATACCGCATGGTCCCCGGCATGTCCGAGACCATGCGGGGTCGCAGTCGCGGGGCGCCTCCCTTGCGAGGGCCGTCGTCCTGCGCGGCGGCGCATAGTTGGTGAGGCCCGCTGTACAGCGGGCGCTGTTTCGCGGCGTCGCCCCACGACACCCGAGTCGCGCGCGTCGTTGGCCGCGCGCGAGCCGACGACCGGAACGCGAGGTAGCTTTAGCGTGGAGGCGGGCTGACCGCGCCGCCCGCCGGTGACGCGGACACACGTCGCGCACATGCGGGTTTCGTTGGCTGCCGCGGGACCGCGCGCCATGGGATCGGACGGACGGCACAATTCTGCCGCGTCGGTCTCGCCCATCTCGCGCCGCACCCCGCGAACATCGTCGGCGTTCGGAGCGGGGACCGCGAATGGCGAGATCGCGCGGGCGCGTGCCATGTCTTGTACAGCGCTGCGCCCCATGCCACGAGCGCGAGCTGCACGCCAATCCGCAGGAGGGAGGCGACCGTCTCTATGCCGACGAAGCTGACGCGCGTGGGCGTTCGCGGCCTCGGTATTCGCAGCCTGGACGGCGGGTACCTCAAGCGAAACATTGCCTCCGCCCGCATGCGCGCACGACCTCCGCGCGGGCGGACTCGGGGGGGCTCGCGTCACACCGCGCCTTGTTGCCGCGGAGCGACGCGCGCCGCCCCTTTCCGCTCTTCGCGCGTGCCGGAATCCGGTATGATATGCAAGCAGAACATGCGTTCGATCGTGCGTCGACCAGGTAATGTCGGCGCACGACGCCCGGGAAGGCGCCTGCACGCTCGCAGTGCGGGCCAATTGTAACGCGTCGCCGCCATGCGGCCAGACTCTACGGAGCGGGAGCGCAACGGTAGCGGCAAGCGGGGCGACGGCGGCCAATCAACACGTGGGGGTGGTCGAGATGGCGGACGAGACGAGGGACATCGCCGCGCAGCCGACCCGTCAACTCGCGGAGTCGCGCAACCTCGCTCGGTTGATGGCCGAAGGCTATCGAAGGATGGTCGACTACTACGCGAGGGAGATGTCGCCCGCCAAGGCCAAGGCGCGCGCTCGCGCATCGGGCGGGGGAGACGTCGCGCGCGCGGACCAGGCGCCGCCCGCCGAGTTGTCGTGGTGGACCCTCGGACGGGTCACCGACGCCGATCCGGAGCGGGGACGGGCCATTTGGGAGCGGGTGCTGGCCGAGGCGCGCGACGAGCTCTACGGAGGACAGCGCTCGGTCGATGCGGCGGCCGCGGGCGGCGGCCCCTGGGATCGTGCACGATACACGGCCCTCCTGCAGCTCTTCATCGACGACCTGCAGCCGAGGAGCGCCGTCGAGGCGGCGCTGGTGGAGGCCATGGCCGAGGCCCGATCCACTCAGCTGCTGTGGACGGAGCGGCATCGCATCCTGGCGACGAACGACGCGGAGCGTCAGGACCGCGGCGTCGACCGTCGCGGGGAGTGGCCCCTCCCGACGGTGGACGCCGCGACCGCGATCGAGAACGCCGCGCGGATGATCGAGCGCTCCTCCCAGGTATTCATCACCTCGCTCCGCGCGCTCCACGATCTGCGCGGCGCCGCGCCATCGCTGACCGTGCGGGATGTCGGCCAGATGAACGTCGCGCAGGTCCGGCTGAACCTCGCGGGATCCGAGTCCGCCGACGGTGCAAATGCCGAACCGACGCCGCCACAGGCCGAGCCCGCACCGCAAGGCACGGGCCCGAGCGCGTCGCCCGCCAAAGGAGACAAGAAGAGGGGCGGTCGACGCGGCGGCGGACGAGACACCGTCGTTGGATCCGCGAAGAGGCTGAGCGACGCATAGGCGTGGCATTGGCGCTTTCGCTGATGGCCCATCATGGTAGCCTGAGGGCGATCCTCGAGGCGACGGCCATCATCGGCACTCGGCGGTGTTCCCGAGCAGATGTCGCTGCGCGGGTCATCCACGGCGGAGGCCCCAGCGTAACCCCGTCCCGAAGTCATGGCAGCATCTCGCGGCCGCGGAGATGGGCAACGGGACGGGGATGACGGTATCGAAGTTCTCGCCCTCAGTATGGACAGTGCGCGCCGCGGTCGGCCTGCGCCTCCCGGTGGATCACCGCGAGGACATGCCGGCCAAGCACGGCCGGCAGCGGAACCGCCCGCCCCGGTATCTCCGCGAGCTGTTCCCGGGCCTGGAGATCCGGCTCAAAGGGCTCCCAGGCCTCCGGCACCCTCGCCGCGTTGGACGAACGGCTGCTGGGTTCCAGCGGCACGGTCGTCGCGATCACCCGTGAGCTCGTCGCCCACTGCCGCGAGCTGACCGAGCGTGCCAAGAACCGGAACGGGAAAGCACGCGACAGGTGGGGCCGCTCGCTCCGACGCTGTTAGAATTGCGGAGTTCCGGGGCGCTCTCGCCGCAGAAACCGTGGGCGAGGTGGCCTGCAGGGTCATGTCATCTTGACGAAAGGCGGGGTATGCTGAGCGGAGCCTGAGATCGGTGAGGGAGCGATGGGGTTGGTGCGCAAGGAGGTGCCAAGCGTACCGCCGGCGCCGGTCGGGTCGCTGGCGGAGGCGTTAGCCGCGGTCCCGGAGCCGCGTCGCCCATATGGGTGGCGGCCGGAGTGCCCGCCGCTGCCGCTGGTGGAGCTGTTGCAGGTGACGGTGGCGGCGATGCTGTGCGGGGCGCGGGGCCAGAACGCGGTCGCGCAGTGGGCGCGCGAACGCTTCGAGGACTGCCCGGGGGCCCTGGAGGCGTTGGGACTGCCGCCGGGGCGTCGGCCGAGCGTGGCGACGCTGCATCGGGTGTTCCGTGCCCTGGATGTCGCGGCCTTCGAGCGGGCGCTGGGCGCGTGGCTGGCGCGGACCGGGGTGCGGCCGATCGAGGCGGTGGCGCTCGACGGCAAGACGCTCCGGGGCATCCGCGGGGCGGACGTGCCGGGGGTTCACCTGGTCGCGGCGTACGCCCACGGGGCCGGGGAGGTGTTGGCGCAGATGGCGGCGCCGGGGAAGGGGCAGGAACTGGCGGCGGCCAAGGCGCTCCTGGCCGACCTCCCGCCGGCCGGGCGCGTGGTGACCGGGGACGCGCTGCCGACCCAGCGGGCCATCTGCGAGCAGGTCGTCAAGGCCGGCGGGGACTACCTGCTGCCGATCGACGAGAACCAGCCCACGCTGCGCCGGGAGGTCGCGGAGGCGTTTTCCTTCCTGGCTGGAACTTGCGAGGGCGGGACGGGTCGACGGCGACGGCGTCCCGATCACCCCGCGCTGGCTGGCCGACCAGGGCGGGCGGATCGGCGGAGTTGAGGAGGTGCCCGCGACCCGCCACGGCCGGCGCGAGCGCCGCACCTCCTGGGCGATCCACCATCCGGGCGTCATCGACCGGATCGGCGCCGCCGGCGCCCGCCGCACCCCCTGGCCGCACGTCGGCCAACTCTGCCGCATCGAGCGCCATCGCACCCCGGCGCGGCGCGGCGCGCCCGGCGGCCCGGCCACCGTCGAGGTCGCCTACGTCATCACCAGCCTCGCACCCGACCGCGCCGATGCCGCCACCCTGCTCCGCCACCAGCGCGGCCACTGGGAGATCGAGAATCGGCGCCACTACGTCCGCGACGTCACCTTCGACGAGGCCCGCTCCACCGTCCGCTCCGGCGCCGCCCCCCAAACCCTGGGCGCCTGCCGCAATCTCGCCATGGCGCTCCTGCGCCGCGCCGGCCTCCCCACTATCGCCGCCGGCCTGGACTTGACTCGGTTTGGTGGACACCCACAATGAGGAGGGCCAGATGGTCCTTCGGGGAGTCCCCATGGCGTCACGAGCGAGACGGACGTTCACCACGGAGTTCAAGGCCGAGACGGTCGAGTTGCTTCGGTCGTCCGGGCAGAGCATTGGCGAGGTGTGTCGAGACCTGGATCTGACCGAGACGGCGGTGCGGCGCTGGGTCCAGCAGGCCGAGGTCGATGCCGGGAAGCGGCCAGGGCTGACGACAGCGGAGCGGGAGGAGTTGGCCCGGCTGCGTCGGGAAGTCCTGGTGCTGCGCGAGGAGCGAGAGATCCTAAAAAAACTAGGACGGCAAACTCGGCTTGAGTAGTCTGGCCTCCAGCGCGGCGAGGTAGGCCGTCGGGTTCTTGCGGAAGCGTCCCTGTTGGCGTCGTGCCTCCTGGCGTAGTTCAAGGGGCTGGCGCAGATCCCGCCAACGATCCAGGTTGGGATGGCGTAACTCGTACTCGCCGAAGTGGTGGAGCCGTGAGGCCGTGGCCGCGAGGGCGCGGACCGACCCGCGAACCACGGTTGCTGCCGAGGCACGGATGCGCCCGCTGGCGCGACGGTGGTGATAGCGGACGGAGCCGAAGAACTGTTCCAGGATGTTGTTGGTCCGGGGCACGCCCGGGACGTCGTAGCAGTGGAACAGGCCGGACCAGTAGCTGGCGCTGACCTTGAGGAAGTGCGCCACGGCCGGCTGGAGCGTGCCGACGCTCGCCTGCTCGGCCCGCATCTCGGCGAGCAGGTCGTCCATCCGTTGTCGCACCTCGCCGCCGGTGAGCGCGTCCTCGTTCTCCAGGAGCCGTGCCGCTCGGTGGACCCAGTCGTAGGCGATCCGGATGGCCGGCCACATCGCGTCGGTGGCGGCGAGCCCTTTGGCGACGAGCGCCTGTAGCTTCCTCAGCTCGGTCGGCAGCCCCCCTTTCCCGCCAGCCGGCCGAGCGAGGCGTCGATCGCTTCGAGCCGGTCGCGGAGCTTGAGGCCCGAGGCGCACAACGGTGGCCGACCGTCGTCGGTGAGCGCGCTCCGGACCGCCAGGCAGTAGTCGCGCGTGACCTCGGCCTCGGGGTCGGCACGCCCCTCCACGGCGCGCTCGAGCGGTCGGACCCCGCGCACCACCTTCTTCAACTCCTTCTTGGCGTGCCGATCCGCCTCGTAGATCGGCCGGGCGGCCTCGCGCAGGTAGTGGAACTGGCAGAGTTGATGAGGAATCCCGGGCAAGGCTGACGCGACGGCCTTGCCGATCGACTGCTGCCCATCCGAGACGACGCCCAGGATCGGGACCGGTAACGCGTCTGCGACCTCGCGGAGCAGCGCGGCCAGGTCGGCCTCGGTCCCGCTGAGCAGACTCCGCGCGAGCAGCGGCTCGCCGGTCAGGCAGTCCCGGATCACCCAGAGCACCTCGTGCCCAACGTCCGGCTGCATGCCATCGAGCGCCAGCACCACGCCACCCTCGCGCACAAGACGGTCCCGCAGACGATGGTGGTCGGTCAGCCGCAGCGCCACCAGCTCCTCGTACCGCTCGATCAGGTTCCCGACCGTCCGCTCGGCCAGCACGACGCCGCGTCGTCCCAACTCCTGGTGGATCTCCGGCACGCTCCGATGCTCGCGGTAGCGCAACTGACCGACCAGCGCGATCACGTCGAGCCCGAACTCGCCGTGCGGCAGCGCCAGCGCGCCCTCCTCTTCGGGGCGATACGCCCGACGATACCTCGCGCACGACGGAGTCCGGCAGCGGCGGATCACCAACGTGAACTGGACGACCTCGTCCAGCAGCGTCAGCCGACGCCGATTGTGGTACGCCACCCAGAGCACCCCGCCGCAGCTCCAGCAGCGATCCCGATTCGGCTCCAGCCGTCGCTCCGTCGTCGCTCGAGGCCGACCGCGTCGTCGTGCCATCCGTCCTCCCCTGCCAAGCACCACAGAATGGGAGGCGCATGCTATGCGGCAGGCCGAGGTTTCGTCAAGCTACGTTTGCCATCCTAGAAAAAAAGCGGCGGCCTTCTTCGCGTGTATGTCACCCTGGGGTCGACCTGGCGGGTTGGCTCGCTTCTTCGCTGCCCGGCTCCCTGCCGTGGCTCCTCCTTGATTCGCCGCTCGCCAGGTCCGCCGGACCGCCCGGAGTGGCTTTATAGGAGCCTGGTGAGCACCTCGATGCAGGCCTGTCCTCCGGTCGGTCCGCAAATCCCGCAAGGAGGCTGGGCCGTGATCGTCCTGGGAGTCGACGCTCACAAGCGGTCGCACACCGTGGTCGCCGTCGACGAGGTCGGGCGCAAGCTCGGCGAGCGCACCGTGGCCGCGACGCCGGAGGGGCATCTCGAGGCGGTACGGTGGGCCGCCCGGTGGCCCGCTCGCCGGTTCGCGCTGGAAGACTGCCGCCACGTCACGCGTCGCCTCGAGGCGGATCTGCTCGCGGCGGGTGAGGCCGTCGTGCGGGTGCCGACCCGCCTGATGGCCGGTGAGCGGCGCGGCGGGCGCGAGCGGGGCAAGTCCGACCCGATCGACGCGCTCGCCGTCGCGCGGGCCGCCCTCCGCGAGCCCGATCTGCCGGCGGCTCAGCTCGAGGGCGCCGCGCGAGACGTGCGCCTCCTGATCGACCACCGCGACGACTTGGTGGCCGAGCGCAGCCGGCTGCAGAACCGCCTGCGCTGGCATCTCCACGAGCTGTTCCCCGGCCTGGAGATCCGGCCGAAGGGGCTGCGGGCCTTCCGCACGCTGGCCGCGCTCGAGGAGCGCCTGCAGGGGCAGGCCGGCATGGTCGCCACGATCGCGCGCGAGCTCGTCGCACGCTGCCGCGAGCTGACCGTCCGCGCCAACGACCTGGAACGGGAGATCACGCGCTTGGTGCGGCAGCTCGCCCCGACGCTGTTGGAGCTGCCGGGCTGCGGCGCGCTCTCGGCCGCCAAGATTGTGGGCGAGGTGGCCGGTGTCGCGCGCTTCAGGTCCAAGGCCAGCTTCGCGCGCTGGAACGGCACCGCCCCCATCCCCGTCTGGTCGGGCAACGAGGCCCGCTTCCGCCTGAACCGCGGGGGGAATCGCCAGGTCAACGCGGCGCTCCACCGCATCGCGATCACCCAGTGGCGCGGCGCGGGCCCGGGGCACGCGTACGTGGCGCACCGCCTCGCGTCCGGGGACCACAAGACCGAAGCCCTGCGCCTGCTCCGGCGACGCCTCTCGGATGAGGTCTTCCGCCGCCTCCTCGCGGACGAGAAGCTCCGTCACGCCGCCGCCGCCGCCGCTCGCCAAACGGCTGCCGATTGGCTCGATCGTCGGGAATCGCCCATCCCCGGTTTCGCACTGGCAGCCGGGTGAGCGGCGCGCCAGCCGGCCGGCTGATTCCCTTGAGCAAGCCTGAGGAACGAAGGCGCGGCAGGCGAGCGAAGCGAGCTCCACCAACCGCCGTGACGATGCTCCTTCCGCCGAACCCTTGACATAGGAGCATCAAGGAGACGACCCGGTGAGCCGGTTCCGGTTCATCGCGGCGGAGAAGGCCAGCTATCCGGTCGTGCGGCTGTGCCGGGTGCTCAACGTCTCGACGAGCGGGTTCTACGCCTGGGTACAGCGGACGCCAGCGGCACGGACCGTGGCGAACGCGGCGCTGACCGAGCAGATCCGGGCGATCCATGCGCGGAGTCGGAGCACGTACGGCTCGCCACGGGTCCACGCCGAGCTGCGGGCGGCCGGGCCGGTCGGTCGGAAGCGGGTCGCGCGCTTGATGCAGCAGGCCGGGCTGGCCGGCTGTCGGCCACGCGGCTTCCGCCGCACGACGATCGCCGATCCGATGGCCCAGGTTGACGATCCGGTGCGGCGCGACTTTCGACCGGCCGACCTCGACCGGCTCTGGGTATCCGATATCACCTACGTCCGCACCGACGAGGGCTGGGTGTACCTGGCCGCTATCCTCGACGCCTGCTCGCGCCGGGTCGTCGGCTGGTCGCTGGCCGACCACCTGCGGACCGAGTTGGCGCTCGACGCACTGACGATGGCCCTCGCCGGGCGCCGGCCGGCGCCCGGCTTGCTTCACCACTCGGATCGCGGCACCCAGTACCTTGCCGGTGCCTACGCGGACCGGTTGGCCGACCACCATCTGCGCCAGAGCATCGGTCGGCCCGGTACCTGTTGGGACAACGCCGTCGCCGAGAGCTTCTTCGCCACCCTCAAGACCGAGCTGCTGCACCGGCAGACCTGGCCCACTCGACAGCAGGCCAGGACCGCCATCTTCGAGTACATCGAGGTCTTCTACAACCGCCAGCGTCGCCACTCCACCCTCGGCTACCTCGCACCGACCGAGTTCGAAACACGCTACCATCGCCAGGCTGCAGCCGCCTGATCGAACCGTCCACGAAAGCGGGTCAACTCCAGGGGACGTCTTCGTCCGCGATCGTCGGACGGCCACGACGGAGCGCGTGAGTGTCGCCACGGACGGGACCCAGGGCGACCAATACAGCGAGTTGCCGGCCCTGACGGCGGATGGTCGCTACGTGGCATTCGTCTCGTGGGCTACCAACCTGACACCGGGCGACTCGAACGGCGCCGCCGACGTCTTCGTCAAGGATCGCCAGACGGGCGCGCTCGAGCGCGTGAGCGTCGCGGCCGACGGTGACCAGGCGAACGCTGCCAGCGGCGAGCGCACGTCCGGAGCGCTCGCCCGCCCAAACATGAGTACATCGCCGAGGGCAGGCAATCCGAAGGGGACGTCCGTTCAGACCCGCGACACGGGCCTGCTGAGCCTGCGGCCGGGCCTGAGCGCAGACGGTCAGTACGTGGCCTTCACGACGAGCGCGAGCAACCTAACACTCGGCGATGCCAACGCCCGGGACGACGTCCTCGTGAAGGATCGCCTGGACGGCGGGATCGAGCGGATCAGCGTTGCCGCGGACGGGTCGGACGCCGACGCGGCGAGCTCATACGCCGCGCTCAGCGCCGATGGCCGCTACGTCGCCTTCGCCTCGCCGGCGCGCAACTTGGTGGCGGGCGATACGAACGAGCGGTGGGAAGTGTTCGTCGCGGAGCGCGGCCATCCATGATCCAGGCCCGCTCGGCTTCTATCGTGCAGGCTCAGCGCGAGACCGCGAAGCGGTCCTTGACGGCGAATTCGGCCCCGGCGACATACGCTTCTTTGGCGACGAACTCGCCGGTCAGACTACTCGGCGTGGCGTGCACCCGGAGATAGCCGGCGAGGCGCCCGGGATCAAACACTGCGGTCCACGGCTGCGTCGAGACGCAATCGTAGGTGGCGGACCCGCCGACGCCGACGACAACGTACGTGGGCAACGTTGTGGGGACGTCGGCCGGCTCGTTCCGACCGCCGTCCCAGCTCACCGGCCGGGTGCGCTCGTAGTCGTGATCGTGCCCGGAGATCACCAGGTCGACGCCAAGCTGATCGAACTCGGCGAAGCGATTCAGGGGCTGGCTCCCGTGGCACCCGCTGGAGAATGGCGGCTGGTGCACGACGACGACCGTCCACAAGACCGACTCGTCACCGGCAGCTCGTCCGAGATCTTCTCGCAGCCACGCTTGCTGGCCGGGCCGGTCGAAGCAGGGGCTCTCCGGATCGTCGAGCACCGAAACGTGGACGCCGCCGAAACGGAACGAGTAGTACGGGAAGGGGTTGCAGGCGTTCGGATGGCCGTTGCTCGGCAGTTGGAAGTAGCGGGTGATCGTCTCGCTACCGACGTCATAGGCGCGGTAATACTCGTGATTGCCCCACGCCACCATGACCGGCCGCCGCTCCGCGACTATCGGAAGGTCGTTCGCCATCCAGCGCTCCTCGTACTCCGTGCCTCCTGCGTTGTCGGCGTAGGCAAGATCGCCGGCGATGATGTGCAGGCCGGCCGCGTCCGCCGCGATCTCCCGCATGATCGGCTCGACGTCCGCGAAGATGTACGAGTTACCGACGTCCGCGGTGACGGTAAACGTCACGCCTTCGGGCGGCATGGTCGCCGGGGCAGTCCTAAACGTGAGGTCGGCGCTCCAGGCTCCACCGTCCCCGGCGACCCGGTAATGGTACGCGGTGTTCGGGTGCAAGCCGGTGATCTCCGCCTTCTGGAGGTATCCTCGGTGGCCAGGGGCGACCTCGGTGCGCGCGAGTACCTGTCCTCCCGTGTAGTGTCCGGGTTCGTCGCCCCACTCGACGACGTACGGGCCCACGCCGTCGGCGCCGGTCCGCCAGGTAACGGCGATAGACGAGGCGGGGTCACCTACCCAGGACACGTGGATCTGATCGGGGGGCCGAGCGGCGCTCACAGTCGACGCGCCCGACTGGACCAGCAGCACTAGGGCGAGACCAAGCAACAGCTCGCGCACCTGTCTGCGATTCGGTGTCGCGTTCGTCATCGTCTGCATCTCCAAGGCTGAGCTGCGGCTCGGTCGTCCTCGGGCTACATGAGTCCGGGGTCGACGCTCGCGTCACGGACGCGAGCGTCAGGGTAGGCGTCCCGTCAAGCGTGCGAGGGTGACCGGCAATCGGCTGCTCGAGGAGAGTCCGTAGCGTACAGGCACGGATTCCGGCGACAGTAGAGGTGCAAGCCCTCTGCGTCGAGGAGGGGCCTTGCCTGTCTGACCAGCATGCCTGTTGGGGCCGCTTTGGGTCCATGTCGCGGCGCTGCTGCCGGAGCGTCCGACCGTCTCGCCGACCCATCCGCTGGGCTGTCATCGCCCGCGCGTTCCGGACCGCGTCATCTGCGAGCACGTCATCGCGGCGCTCGTCCATGGCTCCAGGAATGAACTGATTGCCAGCCCGGGTTGCTCCGACCGGACCATCTGTCGGCACCTGCATGCGTGGGCCGTACGCGGAGCGTGAGCGGGAACTTCGACTCGGCAGCGGAGCTGGAGATGCTCGACGGCGCGTGAGCGCTGCGGAGCACGCTTCTCGCCCGGCGAGAGGTGAGCAGTATGCCGTCCGTGGTCATCCTGATCTATCCGGACCGCGACGGCGCCGAGGGACCCGCCGGCATCCTGCGCGACCTCGGGGTCATGGCGGCGGCCGTGACGCGCCCCGAGCGGCCTTGAGCGCGACCGCGCGGCCCCGGAGCGGTGCGCCGGATCCTGCCGTGCAGGTAGGTGCCGACGCGCCGCATCTTGCATTCGTGTGTCGCGGCGAAAGTATCGGCGCGCCACGAACATCGTACGGACAGTACGGACGGCGTTGCTCGGAGTCGCGGGGGCGAGGGGCATGCGAGAGCTAGGCGGTGGCGTGCGCGTCGGTACATCGACACGTTCATGGGCGAGGGCTAGGCTGATGAGGAGTCACGCCTCCGCGACCTCCTCGACATGGTCGATCGGGCCTTGTCGAACGACCCGACCCGCCGAGGGCGGCGGGTCGGTGATGCGGTGGGGACGTCCAGTCCCAACGTCGCTACGTCTTTTGCATCGGGCGAGGATGACGATCATGACTTCGTTCAGACTATCCCAGCATCATTTGGTTTGATCGCCACGATGCGACGGGCGTACGCTGAATCACTACGTCATGGAGGATCGCCATGGAGAAGCAGGTTGGCGGGGTTGCGCCGAGCGGAGGCGCGCTGAAGCGACGGGGCTTGCTGGCCGGGGCGGCGGCGTTGGTTGCGGCCGTGGTGGCGAAGGCATCCGAGAGGCCTGTCCTTGCCGCTCACGAGGGCGCCTTGTTCATCGGTTTCGAGAACCACGCGGAACACCCGACGATCCTGATCAAGGACGCGGGGTCGGCGGAGTTCGCACTGACTGTCGAAAACCGTGTTGCCGGTGGGAGCGGGATTAGTGTCTCCGCGAGCGGCACCGGGGTGCGCGGCGAGTCGACATCGAGCTACGGGATGTTCGGCCAGAGCCAGTCCGGAACAGGCGTGTTCGGCGGCTCGAACGCGAACATCGGTGTGTACGCCAACTCGAACCAGACCACGGGGGTGTTCGCGACTGCGCCGCAGAAGGGCGTGTGGGGGCGGACCACGACCGGCCTAGGCGTCTTCGGCCAGGCGACGGCAACCGGCGGCTACGGCGTCTACGGTGCCGCCCCTCGCGTGGCCAATACCTGGGCCGGCTACTTCGAGGGGAACGTCTTCATCAGCGGGACCCTGGCCGGCGGCGGGCTGTCGACGACCGCGCAGGCCCCCGACGGCAGCCTGCGCACCCTGTACGCGATGGACAGCGCGGAGCCGGTGGTCGAGGACTTCGGAAGCGGTAAGCTCGCCAACGGGCTCGCCGAGGTGACGCTGGATCTGGAGTTCGCGGCCGTCGTGACGAGCGACGCCTACATGGTGTTCCTGACCGAGGAGGGCGACCACAACGCACTCTTCGTCGAGAAGAAGACGCCGGCCGGCTTCACCGTCCGTGCCAAAGGCTCGCCGACGGCCGCGAGCGCCTTCCATTACCGCGTGGTCGCCAAGCGCAAGGGCGCGGCCGGGAAGCGCCTGGAGAAGGTGGCCCCGCCAGGAAGCTCGACCCCAGGGAGTTGGAGCCGCCCAAGCTGCCCAGCGTAACGACCATCGAACCGGAGAGGCCGACGCTGGGGGGGGGCGACCGGGCGCGCTGAGCGAAGTTCGGGGGCGATCCAGGCTGACCGGCATCGCCCCCGCCTACGTCAGCACAGAGTGCCCGGCCTGCGAGCGGTACCGGCTGGGCGCTGGACGGGTGCGACGTCGGCTCGATCCTGCTCTAGGCTGCCCGATCTGCCGCCGCCCGACCGTGCTGGTACGCCTGGTGGACAAGTCCGATGTCAGAAGCCGCGTCGAGCCGGCGACGGTTAGAAGGGAATGCTGCTGCGCGTACGGCGCCGACGCGCTCCGTCACGTCGAGCAGTTCGCAGACATCCATCTTGAGCGTCGACGAATTCTGCGCCGCGTGTGAGCGGCTTCGCCGTGAGGGCACAGGCTCCCGCTGGGCCGCGTCAGAGGAGGCGAAACACGAACCCGAGCAACAGGCCGCCCGAGGCCAGGCCGAACCCTAGCCCCAGCCACACGGGGCGGCCCGTCCTCCGACGCTCGTCCTCGAACGGGTCGTCACCGTCGCAGTAGCTCATGGGGCCTCCACTCGGCGTTGAGTGTCCACTCGTACAGCCCCCAGTGGATGGAGAGGTGGGACGAGGACCAGCATGAGCCCGCGTTCGCAAGAACTGCGCCATGTACGCGCTCGACCGCCCATACCACCCTCATTGGGCGCCCGCCTCGGCGAGCGTGATGCCGGCGACTTCCCCAAGCGTGACACACGACGCGGCCAGGACGCTCACCGGGGCCGTCGAGCGGCGCGCATGGGACGATCCGGGTGGCGAGCCCGACCCGAACAAGCCGCGCCGTCTGACCCCATGACCTGGATGGTCAGCTTAGTCTCCTCTTCAACATGGGTATCCATGGCGGGCTGACATGGCGACCGCCTGCGAGCGCCACACGGAGCGAGGCGGCCCGCTTCCGGCATCCGAGCAGGAGTTGCTGTCGGGGAAGCCCGGAGCGCGCCGTGGGCTACGCCCGCTCGATGCGCTCGGGCGCGCGCCGTCCAAGCGAACAACTACCGAGCCGGGGTGGCGGGCACAGGCGGCACGATGGTGACCGGTAGGTCGACGTCCCAGAACGTGAGGACGGCCTCGAACTCGAGCGGATCGGGAAAACTCGCCGGGTCGGACACCGGCGGCAGGACGTGCGAGGTGAAGCGCTCGGCGCGGATCTTCCCGTCCTCCGTGCCGACCCACGCTTGGAGCCGCACCGTCTGGTAGGTGTGCGCCGCGCCGCGGCTCGGCTCCACCCGGATAGCCGGCGGTGTGGTGCAGAGAGGGCGGGCGGCGGCGCCCGCCCGCGTCCCGTCGACGAGCGACGTGCCCCACGGCGCGCCGCCAACCAGCCCACCGGTTCGGCCCCCGACTCCGAGTGGGTCGCCCACGCCGGGGGCTTCGCCCGCCGGGCCCGCCACTGTAGCGGGGCCGGACGCTCGTCTCCCAGAGCCGCAGCGCGTCCACGTCGGCGAAGAACAGCGTGGCCGGACCGTCATCAAACTCGGTCTGGCCGTTCTCGGTGGCGCGGGTCACGCAGCGCAGCGCGGTGATGGCGTCGAACGGGACGAGCAGACCCAGCTCGTTGCGAATTTCCTCGTACGTGACCTCCTGCCAGGATGCCTCGCCGTCACCTCGACGGTACGCCGCGCTCGCGGTCACCACGATGTCGTCGAGGCGTTCAATTGCGGCGGATGCGCATCGAGAGCTGCTCGGTGCCGACGCGCCGCCCGTCGGACGTCACAACTTCCACCTCGGCCCCGATCAGCATGCCCTCGGCCAGCATGTCGATTCGGTTCGGCCCGTTCGGATTGGCGACCGCCTGCATCAGGAACCGCGCCGTGCGCGGGTAGGCAGAATCGAGCCGCTGGGAGGCGGGCGGCGTCGCCGTGCCTGTGGGAGTCGGCGTCGCGGTCGGGCCGCCCTGCCGCTCGACCATTGGCGATCCAACCGCGTTCGGAGGGGTCCGTGCGGCAATCGTTCCGGTGGCCCGCGCCGCGGCGGTGGCGGTGGCCTCGGCGATGACCGTCGCCGTGGCGTTAGCCGCTCGTTCGCAATCCGAACCGATACGGGCGTCGTACACGCCGAAATCCACCATGTCACCGTAGATGAAGTCGAGGTCGATCTCCCGCCGCGTCTCCGTCGTCGCTCGGTAACGCGAGCCGGTCAGGCGCAGCGTCACGACGTACGTGCCGACTTCGAGCCGCTCGAAGGTGTAGCGGTTGTCGCGCCGTGAGGTAGGCTCCTCGCCCCCTCGCCCGCCGACCCGCTCAAGCCGTATCTCGTACCCGGAGTCCGGGCGCTCACGGAATTCGACCGGCAGATCCTGCCGTCCGTTCTGGTTGCAGTCGAGGAAGACGACGCCGCCAACCGAGCGGATGCGCCGGTCCAGCTTGGCGAGGCCGAAGTCCGCCACGGCGCCTTCGGTCTCCGTGACCGTCACTTCTCGCTGGAGCGACGTCGTCGCCTCGTAGCCGGGCGGCAGATTGACCGTCACCCGATACTGGCCGGGCGCCACCTCGCACCGGTGGCGACCGTTTTCGTCGGTCGGGTTGACGTTGGGCGGATTTGTCGTCGTGCAGTAATCCAGGACGAGCGGGAAGTCGAGCAGCTCGACGGTCACGGTCACGCCGGGGATGGCGCGCTCCCTGTCGTCGAAGACACCGTTGCGGATCGGCGTGTCGTCCCAGACGGTGCCGACGACGTAGTACCCGAACTGGCTGGGCTGAGCGGCGCTCGAGCGCCGAGCGCCGCTCGGCGTGCCCGTCGGGGTCGGTGTGCGCGTAATGGTCGGCGTGCTCGCCGCGGTCGGCGCCAGCGACGGGGACGCGTCCGCACCATCCAGGGCGACGCTCAAGAACAGGACGATGGTCGCGCCCAGCGCGAGCGCCCTGGTCATGAGCCTGCATGACGGTCGACGGCGCGCCGGGTTGGGCCAGCTCACGCGGACGGATGGCGTGTCGGATCGAGAGCCGGTAGATGGCATGGCAGCGATGATAGCGACGCGAACTGGGCCCGGATGCCACCGGTAACACTCGTTGACGAGACCGAGACCCTTCTGTAGTACGTTCGCGATGCCTCTGAGGGCGTCCGACGCCGTTCACTGACCAGGCTCCAGCGTGCTCGCCGCGTGGCGAGCTCAGCGTGCGATCGCGAATGTGTCCCGCACGGTGAACTCGGCTCCCGCGGCATGCGCCTGCGTAGCGACGAAATCGCCGACCAGCTGCTCGGGGTGGCGTGCAGCCGATGGTAGCCGGCGAGGCGCCCGGGGTCGAACGTCGCGGTCCACGGCTGGCCCGAGACGCAATCGTAAGGTAGCGCCCCCGCCGACGCTGGCGTACGTGGTCAACGTCGTGGGCGCGCCGACCGACTTGACCCGACCACCGTTCCGGCTCATCGGCCAGGTGCGCTCGTAGTCGTGATCGTGGCCCGAGATCACCAGGTCAACCCCCACTGGTTGAGTTCGGGGAAGCGGTTCAGTGACCGGTTGCCGTGGCATACGCTCGAGAACGGCAGCTGGTGGACGAGCACGACGGTCCAGAGCACTGCATGATCCGCAGCGGGACGCCCGGGATCGTCTCTCAGCCAGGCGTGCTGAACGGGGCACTCGAAGCACGGGCTCACCGGAGAATCCAGAACCGCGATGTGGACTCCACCGTACCGGAAGGAGTGGTAGGGGAACGGGTTACAGGAATTCGGACGCCCATCGCTCGGCAATTGGAAGTAGCGGGTGATCGTCTCGCTTTGGACGTAGAAGGCGCGATAATTATCCCATCCGACGATAACCGGCCACCGCTCGGCCACGATCGGCAGATCGTTCGCCATCCAGCGTTCTTCGTACTCCGTGCCGCCAGCGTCGTCGGCGTAGGCCAGATCGCCGGCGACGACGTACGGGCCCGCGTCGTCGTCTCCGATTCGCCAGGGCACGGCGACCGACGTGGCGGGATCGCCCGCGCAGGACGGGTGGATTTGGTCCAGGGGCCGAGCGTCGCTCGCCCGCGACGTATCCAACTGCACTAACAGCGCCGGGATGAGCGCGAGCAGCAGCGCGCGCACGGTGCCGTGCGTGGGCGGCGCGTGAATCTCCTACCGCGGCCGGATCATGCGAGATACCAGGTGTACCATCTGCGCCGTCGCGGGAGTGAGTCGATGGAGGGACCCGAGTCGGGCACTATGGCTCGGCAGCTCTGGGTGCGATGGCGTCCTGGAGCGGGCTCGTGCCGCAGATACCCCGGTGGGACTACCAAAACGCAACCTGAGTCACACCGCGTAGCACGAACGCTTCCTTGACCGTTCCCACATTTGCGCGATAAACTGCCAGGCAGCGTGGGATCACGCGGGTGCACGGGGGCGCTGGCGCTCCGCTACATCGCGTCGAGCGTGTGTAGCATCGGACTGTGGGGCATGTCCGAAGTGTCGCCGACGATGGCGGTTGAGTCGACCGTGAGTGGGTCGCTTGGGGGTTGATCGACGCATGCGCACGAAGAAACGGCTGACCGGGTCGCGCCGCTTGTCGCGGCCTCGTATCTAACGGTCGCGGCGAGACGACGTGAGGCCATACTCTGTTCGGGGTCGTCGCTGACGGCCGTCGAGACGTGAGGCCGCGCGCGCAGCCCGAGCCTTCGAGCCTGGGCGATCTCGCCCCGATTGCCCTGTCCATTTCCGTAACGCAAGTGCAAAATGGTGGTTACACAACCGCAGCCTGAACCCGTAAGTTCGACGCCCGTGGCAACATCCTTTAAGAGGACGATTCGCGCACGATGGCGTGGCGACTGAACCTTTTGACGGAAGGACGCCTGCCATCACCGTGCATACCGCCTCCAGTACGAGTGAGAGCTCGTCGCCCACCTGCGCGTCGGCCAGTGTTCGACCCAGGGCCTGCGGCAAGTTTCTCTGCGTAGGCGAGGAGAAGCTGTACCTCCGTGGCGTGACGTACGGGACGTTCCGACCGGGCCCGGATGGCTGCGACTACCCGGAGCGCCCGGTCGTCGCGTCCGACTTCGCCGCCATGGTCCAGGCGGGCGTGAACACACTGCGGACGTACACCGTGCCGCCGCGCTGGCTGCTCGATGTCGCCTGGGAGCACGGCCTGTGGGTCATGGTCGGCCTCCCCTGGGAACAGCACATCACCTTCCTGGACGACCCGGCCCGCGTGCGGAGCATCGAGGCGCGCGTCCGAGGCGGCGTCCAGACGTGCGCCGGGCATCCGGCCATCCTCGCCTACGCGATTGGTAACGAGATCCCGTCCTCGATCGTCCGCTGGTACGGGGCGCGTCGCGTGGAGCGCTTCCTCGAGCGCCTGTACACGGTCGCCAAGCAAGAAGACCCGGCCGGACTGGTCACCTACGTCAACTTTCCATCGACCGAGTACCTGGACCTGCCGTTCGTGGACTTCGTCGCGTTCAACGTCTACCTCGAGGACGAGGAGAAGCTCGATAGCTATCTCGCTCGCCTCCAGAACCTGGCCGGGGACCGTCCGCTGGTGATGGCCGAGGTTGGCCTCGATAGCCGCCGCAACGGCGAGCTTGCCCAGGCGCTAGCCCTGAAGTGGCAGCTCCGCACCGCGTTCGCGGCCGGGTGTGCCGGCGTGTTCGTGTTCGCCTGGACCGACGAATGGCACCGCGGCGGCTTCGACGTCGAGGACTGGGACTTCGGACTGACCGACCGCGACCGTCTGCCGAAACCGGCCCTGACGACGGTGAGCGAGGTCTTCGCCGCCGTGCCGGTGCCGAGCGACCTGGCCTGGCCGCGCATGTCGGTCGTCGTCTGTAGCTACAACGGCAGCCGGACGATCCGCGACTGCCTCGACGGCCTTCGCCTCCTCGAGTACCCGGACTACGAGGTCATCGTCGTCGACGACGGCTCGACGGACGACACGGCCGCCATCGCGCGCGAGTACGGGTTCCGCGTCATCAGCACCGACAACCTGGGCCTCAGCAGCGCGCGCAACACCGGTCTGGCCGCCGCGAGCGGCGAGATCGTCGCCTATACCGACGACGACGCCCGCCCGAACCCCCATTGGCTCACCTACTTGGCCATCGCGTTCCAGCAGGGCGATTACGCGGGCGTCGGCGGTCCGAACATCCCGCCGCCCGACGACGGGCCGATCGCCGAGTGCGTGGCGAAGGCGCCCGGTGGCCCGATCCACGTGCTGCTCTCGGACCGCGAAGCTGAGCACATCCCGGGCTGCAACATGGCGTTCCGCGCGGACGCCCTGCGGGCGGTCGGCGGGTTCGATTCGCACTTCCGCGTCGCCGGTGACGACGTCGATGTCTGCTGGCGGATCCGGGAGCGGGGGTGGAGGCTCGGGTTCAGCCCCGCCGCGATGGTCTGGCACCATCGCCGAAACTCGGTCCGCGCCTACTGGAAGCAGCAGCGCGGCTACGGCAAGGCCGAGGCGCTCCTCGAGCGCAAGTGGCCCGAGAAGTACAACGGCGTCGGGCACGCGACCTGGGCCGGTCGGCTATACGCCCCGACGGCCAGTCAGCTGCTCGGCTGGAAGTCGGCCCGCGTCTACCACGGGACGTGGGGCAGCGCTCCATTTCAGTCCGTCGACGAGCCGGCCTCGTTCGGACTGGGCGCGCTCGTGGCCATGCCGGAGTGGTACTTGATGCAGGGCATCTTCGCCGTGCTCGGTGCCCTCGGGATGCTCTGGCCGCCGCTCTTCCTCGGCCTCGCGCTCGCCATCCTCGGGGTGGCGGCGTCGGTCGTCCACGCCGAGCGTCAGGTCGCCCACATCTGGTTCGGCGGGACCACACGCTCGCGCCGCGAGCGGCTACCGCTGCGGCTGCTGACGTTCGCGCTCCACCTGGTCCAGCCGCTCGCGCGCCTGCTCGGTCGTTTCCAGTGGGGCCTCAAGCCCTGGCGGCGGCGCAGCCACGTCAGGCTCGCGCCCCCGCTGCCTCGCACCGCCACGTTGTGGAGCGAGGAGTGGCGCGTCCCTGAGGATTGGCTCGCCGAGCTCGAGCGCGCCCTCCGAAGCAAGGGCAACGTTGTGGTGCGCGGCGGGGCGCACGATCGCTGGGACCTCGAGACCGGCCGCGGCTCCCTCGCGCGCGCCAGACTGCGCGTCGTCGTCGAGGAGCACGGCGGCGGGCGCCAGCTCGTGCGCCTTCGTAGCTGGCCGCGCTGGATGGTCATGTCGACCGGTCTGCCGCTCGCACTCCTCGGCCTGGTGGCCGCCGCCGCTCTCGATCGGGCCTGGGCCGTCGCCCTGCCCGGCTTCCTGCTCGCGGTTGGTATCGCCGCGTGGGCAGCGCTGGATGGCGCGGGCGCGACGGCCACCGCGCAGCTCGCGCTCGCCACGGTCGATCGCGAGCTGCCCGAGCAGCCGTCAGAGGCGCCCGCCAGTACCACCGAGCGTACCGGTCATACGGATGGGGACGTCGCGCAGGCTCTATCGAGCCGCGCCCTCCTGCCGGTGGCACAATCCTGCGGCATCATCGTCGGGACGACCGACGACCGACGACGGGCGGTGGCGGCCAGCGGCGATGGGCGGGCCCGACCTCGATCCGCGGAGCCGGCGATGAGCGACCAGACGATTCGGCGACTCAACTGGGGCTGCGGCAAGCGCGGCGAGCCGGGCTGGATCAACTCGGATCAGAAGGACGGGCCCGGCATCGACCTGAGCTGCGACATCCGCCAGGGCTTGCCCCTCGAGAGCGACAGCATCGATTACTGCGTCAGCATCCACGCGCTGCCGGAGGTGCCGTACCCGGAACTGGCTCCCGTCTTGCAGGAGCTGCGACGGGTCATCAAGCCGGGCGGCGTCCTGCGGCTGGTCCTCCCCGATCTCCTGAAAGCGGTCGAGGCGTATCAGCGCGGCGACGTCGATCACTTCCTTATCCCGGACGAGGATGCCCAGAAGCCGGGCGCCAAGCTGGTGCTCCAGTTGATCTGGTACGGCTACTCGCGGACCCTCTTCACTCACGATTTCGTCGAAGAGCTGCTCGTCAAGGCCGGCTTCAGCCGCGTCGAGCGGTGCGGCTTCCAGCAGACCACCAGCTCGTACCCCGACATCGTCGCGCTCGACAACCGCGAGCAGGAGAGCCTGTTCGTCGAGGCCATCAGGTGACGGTGGGCACTGCCGGTAGGACGTCCCCGTGAAGTACCTCCCCCGAGCATTCCGCTATCTCCTCCCGCACTGGCCGCTCGCGGTCCTCTCCGTCGTCATCCTGGTCGTCGATGCGCTGGTCGATCTCTTGTCGCCCTGGCCGCTGAAGATCGTCGTCGACAACGCGCTCGGGAACGAGCTGCTGCCGCCCTTCCTGGCTGAGCCGCTGGGCGCGCTGGCGTCCGATCGCTCCGCGATCCTGGTGTTCGCGGTGGTCGGCGGGCTGCTCATCACGATCGTGAACAACGGCCTGACCGTGCTGAACAGCTACATCCAGACCAGGATCGAGCAGAAGATGGTCCTGGACTGCCGCTCGGACCTGTTCGAGCACGCCCAGCGGCTCTCACTGACCTTCCACGATCAGAATAAGACCGGCGACTTCATGTACCGGATCAACTTCCAGGCCGCGGCGGTCGGCGACATCGTCATGACCATCCCCCCGCTCGTCCAGAGCTTCATCACCCTGGTCGGCATGCTCTGGATCTCCTACCAAATCGACGCCCAGTTGACCTTGCTCGCGATGGGCGTGGTGCCGTTCCTGTACTACTCGATTGGTTACTACGCCAACCACGTCCATCCGCGGGTGCTGCATTCCAGGAGCCTGGAGATGCAGTCGCTGAGCATCATCCAGGAAGCGATGTCGATGATGCGGGTCATCATCGCCTTCGGACGCGAGGGCTACGAGCACCGTCGCTTCCGCGATCAGGGCCAGACGGCGGTCGACGCGCGGATCAAGGTCACCGTGCGCCAGACGATGTTCACCCTGGCCGTCAACGTCATTACGGCCGTCGGGACAACCCTCGTGCTCGGGTATGGCGCCTACCGCGTCCTGCAGGGCGAGCTCACACTGGGCCAGCTGCTCGTCGTCATGGCCTACATCGCCGCCGTCTACCAGCCGCTCCAGGCGATCAGCGGGGCCGTCGCGCCAATCTCCGAACACCTGGTTGGCCTGCGGATGGCCTTCGAGCTGCTGGACACCGAGCCCGAGATCAGGGACGCGCCCGACGCCATCGACGTCGGCCGGGCCGAGGGGCGGGTGCGGTTCGAGGACGTGCACTTCAGCTACCCGGGCCGGGCAGACACGCTCAAGGGCATCTCGTTCGACGTGCCGGCCGGCCAGGTGGTGGCGGTCGTCGGCCCGACCGGTGCGGGCAAAACGACCCTTATGAGCCTGCTGCCCCGTTTCTACAATCCGAAGGAGGGGCGGATCTTGCTCGACGGGGTAGACGTCCGTAAGATCAAGGTCGCCGCGCTGCGCGAGCAGATCAGCGTCGTGCTCCAGGAGCCGCTCCTCTTCTCGGGCACGATCGCCGACAACATCCGCTACGGGCGGCTCGACGCCAGCATGGAGGACGTCATGCGCGCGGCCGAGGACGCGAACGCCCACGAGTTCATCACGAGCCTGCCCGACAAGTACGACACCCTGCTCGGCGAGCGCGGGTCCAAGCTGTCCGGCGGCGAGCGCCAGCGCATCGCGGTCGCCCGCGCCTTCCTCAAGGACGCGCCGATCCTGATCCTCGACGAGCCGACCTCGGCGATCGACTCGAAGACCGAGGCGGTCATCCTCGAGGCGCTGGAGCGGCTGATGCAGGGGCGGACGACCTTCATGATTGCCCACCGCCTGTCGACGGTCCGCGACGCCGACTTCATCGTCGTGCTACAGCGCGGCGAGCTGGTCGAGACGGGGACGCACGACGAGCTGTTGGAGCGCCACGGGCTGTACCGCCAGCTCCACGACGTCCAGACGAAGTCCGCCCAGCGGCGCACGCGGGCGCCCCTCACGGCATTGCCGGGCGGGACGGAGCGGTCGGCATGATCCCCCTCTCCAAGAAAAAGATCGTCCTGCTCGGCATGATGAGCCGGCACCCGGTGGCCGGCGTCATCTGGCAGTACGTCCATTACCTGGTCGGGTTCGAGCGTCTCGGCTACGAGGCCTACTACGTGGAGGCGGGCGGGCACCAGCCATCCTCGATGCTCACCCACAACGAGGATGAGAGCGACCGCGTCCCCGAGGCGACGGCGTTCATCGACGGCATCATGCGGCGGTTCGACCTGGGTGATCGCTGGGCATTCCAGGCCTTGCACGCCGACGGGCGCTGCTACGGCCTGACCGAGCGGCAGCTCGACGAGCTCTACCGCTCGGCCGACCTGATCGTCAACCTCCACGGCGCCACTCCGCCGCTCCCGGAGCACTACGCGACCGACCGCCTCGTCTACCTCGAAACCGATCCGGTCGCGCTCCAGATCGAGCTCCACGAAGGCCACCAGGAGACGATCGACTTCCTGGCGCCGCACCGCGCCTTCTTCACCTTCGGCGAGAACTACGGTAACCCCGACTGCAGGCTGCCACTCTCCGAGCGGTTCGATTTCAAGCCGACTCGCCAGCCGGTCGTCGTCGATCTGTGGGATGCCGATGTCCGCGGTCCGGGCGGCGCGTTCACGAGCATCGGCAACTGGCAGCAGCAATATCGGGAAGTCCTTTTCGACGGCGAGGTCTATCATTGGAGCAAACACCATGAGTTCTTGAAGTTCCTCGATCTGCCGACCCGCGCCGATCGGCCCTTCGAGTTGGCCCTAAGCAGGTGCGGCGAGGCCGACGCACGGATGCTCGAAGACCACGGCTGGCGGGTGCGAGACGCGTTGAGCTTTTCCACCGACGTCGACGCGTACCGCGAGTACGTCGTCGGGTCGCGCGGCGAGTTCACCGTGGCGAAGGATCAGAACGTGCGCCTGCGCAGTGGCTGGTTCAGCGATCGCAGCGCGACCTACCTGGCCGCGGGGCGACCGGTAATCACGCAGGAAACGGGCTTTAGTAGCATCCTGCCGACCGGGGCAGGGCTGTTCGGGTTCTCGACGCTGGAGGAGATCCTGGTGGCCGTAGAAGCGATCGACGGCGACTACGACCGCCACTCGCGCGGCGCCTCGGTGATCGCGCGCGAGTACTTCAACTACGATGTCGTGCTCACCCAGCTCCTGAAAGAGACCGGGCTGTAGGGGCGACCCCTGCGTGCCCACGCGGATTCACACACCAAGGGAAGACAGGCGCACATGGAAGGACAGTTCTGGAAGGGCAAGCGGGTCGTCGTGACCGGTGGCTCCGGATTCCTCGGCTCGGCCCTGGTGGACCGACTCAAGCGGGTCGGCGCGGACGACGTGATCGTCCCGAGGCGGCGCCAATATGACTTGGTGCGCGAGACGGACGTCGACCGGATGTACCGCGACCTGCGGCCTGACGTGCTGTTCCACTTGGCGGCGACGGTCGGTGGGATCGGCGCGAACCGCGAGAACCCCGGCCGCTTCCTCTACGAGAACGCCATCATGGGGCTGCACGTCATCCACTACGGCCACCTCTACGGCACCGGCAAGCTGGTCGTCGCCGGGACGATCTGCGCCTATCCGAAGTTCACGCCGGTCCCGTTCCGCGAGGAGGATCTCTGGAACGGCTATCCGGAGGAGACGAACGCGCCGTACGGCCTGGCCAAGAAGCTGCTGCTGGTCCAGTGCCAGGCGTACCGCCAGCAGTACGGGACCAACGCGATCTACCTGCTGCCGGTCAACCTGTACGGCCCGCGCGATAACTTCGACCCGGCCTCCTCGCACGTGATCCCGGCCCTGATCCGCAAGTTCGTCGAGGCGAAGGAGCGGGGCGAGGAGGAGGTCGTCGTCTGGGGGACCGGCACCGCCACGCGCGAGTTCCTGTACGTCGACGACGCGGCCGTGGGCATGGAGCTTGCGGCCCGGCGCTACGACGGCGAGGAGCCGGTCAACCTCGGGATGGGTGCGGAGATCTCGATCCGCGACCTGGCCGAGCTGATCGGCCGGCTGACCGGCTACGAGGGGCGGCTGACGTTCGACCCGACCAAGCCGGACGGCCAGCCGCGGCGCCAGCTCGACACGCGCCGGGCCGCCGACAGGTTCGGGTTCCGGGCGAGGACCCGGCTCGAAGACGGCCTGCGCGCGACCATCGCCTGGTACCTCCAGCAGCGCGAATCGACGGCAGGGACCGGCGCGGTCAGGCCGGCCGCCCCCTCGCCGGCCTGACGCCCACCTCGAACACCCCGGCGGGCGATGCCGCCGGGGCCACGGACCCGGAGCAGGACGGTCCCGAGCCCGATCGGCATGGATGCTATTCACAAGAGGGAGCATGACGGGGTGCAAGCACCAAATCGCCAGTACCGACAGCTCATCGATCGCGTGCGGGAGGTCGTCCGGACCACGCTGCCGACCTCGGCCACGGTCGTCGTTGTGAGCCGGGGCGACGACGTGCTGCTCGACCTGGGAGGCCGACCGGCCTGGCACTTCCCGCGGGAGGCGAGCGGCGTCTACGCCGGCCACTACCCCGGGGATGGCGACGAGGCGGTCCGCCACGTCGAAGCGGCGCGCGACGACGGCGGCGACGTGCTGCTCTTCCCGTCCACCGCCTACTGGTGGCTCGACGCCTATCCGGAGCTCCGCGAGCACTTGGAACACCGCGCTCGCCTGGTGCTCAGCCCGAGCGACACCTGTCTGATCTTCGACCTGGGCGGCGCGGCTGCCGCCCAGGTCGAGCCGGACCAGGGCGAGCGCCTCGCCACAGCCCTGGCCACGGCCGAAGCCTGCACCGCCGCGCAGCGCGGGGCCCTGCGGCTGGAGGGCGCCGGCTACGTCGGGCAGGCGCGCAAGGTGCTCGCCTCAGCGCTGGAGCAGGCGCCGGATGCGCTCTCGCTGATCGACGAGTACGTCCGGCTCTCGATCCTGGTCGGGGACCTGGCCGCGCCGCGCGAGGTCCTCCTCCGCGCCACCGCCGCCAACGGTGCCCTGTCGAGTGCCCGGGTCCTGCTGGCGAAGCTGGCGCTGGCCGCCGGCGACCTGGACGAGGCGCTGACGGCTGCCCAGGGCGCGCTCCGGCTGGATCCCGACCAGCAGGATGCCGCCAGGATCCGGTCCGCGATCCGCGGGCTGCGGTCCGTCCCGGCGAAGACCGGCCCGGTCATCGACCTGATCAGCCACGAATCGGCCGCGGGGAACGTCGAGTTCGCCGAGCGGTACGCCGCCGTCGCGATCGCCCTCGCCGCGAACGACGAGCGGCTGCGCCTGGAGCCGGCTCGGCTGGCGCTCCAGCGGGGGCGGTTCGGCGCCGCCGAGCAGCAGCTGACGCACCTGGTCCAGCAATTCCCGGGCGACCCCGCGCCGCTGAACGGCTTGATTGATCTGCTGCTCGGTCAGATCGACGACGGGGCCCCCGGCCGCGACTCGTCCGTCCTGGACCGCCTGCTGGCCCAGCTCGAGATCCCGGGCCGCGACCGCCTGATCACGGCCGAGAACCACCTCCGGCTCACCGAGACGCTGGGAAGCGCCGGTCGCTCCGAGCCGGCGCTGGCCAGCCTGCGGGCCGCGCTCCAGCGGCTCGACTTTACATCCGATGCGGTCCGAGGCTACACGGCGCGCCTGCTGCGCCAGTTCGTGGCCGAGGAGTGGCGCATCCCGTTCGACAACGGACCGGCGCTCGCGACCTTCCTCACCCACGCCGGGCACGGCTTCGCCAGCGTCGCGGACCCCATCAAGGCCGAGGCCTGCCACGTCCTCGCCGCTGCGGCCAACCCGGCCGGCCCCGCCGCCGGCTTCAACCTCGGCTTCCGGGCCCTAGCGCGCGGCGATGTCACGGGCGCGTGGAGCCGCTTCTCCGGTGCCACCCGCATTTACGCCGAGGACACGGCGCAGATCGCTTGGCCGTCCCGGGAGGGCCGGGCCTGGCCCCACCACCCGTTCGGGCTCGCACCGGCGTTCGACGCCCTGAAGCCGGCCGGCGCGACCTGGCCGACGATCACGGTCATCACCCCGTCCTTCAACCAGGCGGCGTACGTCGAGGAGACGATCCTCTCGGTCCTGCACCAGGAGTACCCGTCGGTGGAGTACATCGTCGTCGACGGCATGTCCACCGACGAGACCCAGGAGATCCTGGAGCGCTACCGCGACCGGATCTCGACCCTCATCGTCGAGCCGGATTCGGGGCAGACCGAGGCCCTGAACAAGGGGCTGCGGCTCGCCAACGGCGAGATCGTCCTCTGGGTCAACTCGGACGACATGCTGGCGCCGGGCGCGCTGTTCATGGTGGCGCTGAACTACCTCGAGGACGACGCCGACGTCATCGCCGGCTTCTGCCTGGAACACACGGCGCGCCGCTTCGGATTGATTAACCTGCCGAGGGTGTCCCAGGCGACGTTCCACGTCGAGTACCTCGGCGACCTGTTCGGGCGCTGGCTCAAGGGCGAGTACTTCTACCAGCCCGAGGTCGCCTTCAGCCGACGGATCCTGGCGAAGGTCGGCGGCCTGCTGAACGAGGATCTCCACTACACGATGGACTACGAGTTCTGGCTGCGCGCGGCCTTGGCCGGCGCCCGGGTCTCGGTCGTCCACTGGCCCGTCGGCCTCTTCCGGAAGCACGAGCAGCAGAAGACGGCCGATCTCACGACCTGCATCATCGAGCAGGGCAGGGTCCGCGACCGGTTCGTCATCCCCCGCCCGAGCTTCGAGCGGAAGCTGGAGATCCGACGGCGTCTGAGGCGGGCGCGGGCGTCCGCGAGTCCGGAAGTCACGGTCGTCAGCACCCGCGCCGCCAAGATCTTCTCGTCGGACACCGGCCCGGACCTTGCGCAGCACTTCGAGCGCGAAGGGCTGCCGATCTCCTTCCGGGCGAGCCTGGACACGGCCAACCTGGATGAGACCGGCCTGCTGATCCTTCTCGTCCACTTGAACGGAGAGCAAGATACGCTCCGTCGGCTGCGCGAGGCAGGCTATGACGGGCCGGTCGTCGGCTGGTTCTGGGACAACCATCACCAGCCGTTCGAGAACTTCGAGGCAACGCAGGGTCTGGACGTGTGCCTACCCGGCCATGGATTCGCCGCGAGCTACCTCCGCTCGCCGCGCTGCTTGCTGGGACCGACGATCCCGCTCTGCACGACCCAGTGGGGCACCGTCGAGGCGCAGACCTACTTCGGCACCTACGGCCTCGACCCGCGCAGCGACGACCTCTACGGGGGATTCGTGCGCTACGCCCTCGCCGGCAAGCGCAACGCCCTGATCGAGCGGCTGATCGCCGAGGGGATGGAGGATCTGGACTTCCTCCAAGAGGATTCCCTGACCGGCTACTTCGGGATGGCGCCGAAGGAGCGCTTCGCGTCGTGGGCGGCCCACAAGGTCTCGCTCTGCCTGCCGCTGGCCGGCGACCTGTCTCAGCGCCTGTTCGACGCGCTGTTGACCGGCCAGGTCCCGATCGTGGCGCCGGACATCCACGACCTCGACGCCGTCATCCCGCCCGCGCTCCAGGCGGAGCTGCCGATCGTCCGCTTCGCGGAGTACTCGCCGGGCGCGGTCCGCGAGGCGTACGCCCGGGCGCTCCGCCTCTTCGACGTGGGCGGTTCCGCCGCCGTCCGGCGGCGCCATCTGTTCGCCCTCCGGAACCACATGTTCACATCACGCATCCGCCAGATCCTGTCGTCGATCGACGGGCTGCTGTCCGGTCAGGCGGGATCCGGTCAGGCGCCGACCCAGGTCGTCGTGCCCAATGGTGTCGCCTCGGCCACAGCGGAGCACGAGCGGCGCGGATCGCTGGGAGCCCCGCGTGACGCCACCGGAGTCGCCTCGTGAGGCTCGCCAGCTTCACCAGCCACCTGCTGCTCGACGGCCACGGCCCGACCGTCCACGCGTCGCCACGGCGCCGCGACCTGCATCCGTACTTCGGGACGGCGCCCTACAACGTCGGCGACCAGTTCGTGGCGTTGGCCATCGCCAGGGTGCTCGAGTTCGAGGAGTTCTACTCCATCGACCCAGAGGCCCCCGACGAGGACTTCGAGACGATCAACCGGGAGTGCGACGTCTTCCTGATCCGTGGCTCCAACTTCATCTATCCCGGGTTCTTCGCCCAGAACCTCCACATGGACCTGCTGAGGAAGATCGAGATCCCGATCGTCTATCTCGGGGCCGGGCTCCAGTGCGACCTCGACCAGCGCATCGAGCTGCTGGAGGAGGACGTCGAGAGCCTCAAGTACATCCACGCCAGCTCGGCGAGCTGCAGCGTGCGTGGGTACCGCTCGGCCGAGCTGATGCACGCGGCCGGGATCGACAACGTCCGCGTCACCGGCTGCCCGAGCATCTTCTGGACGCTGCAGCCCACCGTCAAGGTCCGGCCGCCCGCCTGGGACCATGTCGGCTGGACCGTCACCGACATGTCGTGGAGGCCGGATCTGAACCGGCAGCAGTTCGCCCTGATGGACGCGCTCCGGGAGCGTGCAGCGCGGCTGCACGTCGTCGTCCAGGGCGGCGAGGTCGTGCTCCAGGAGTACATCCTCTGTCGCGACGGTCTGGCCGTGGAGACGCGTTGCGACACCCAGGTCTCGCCGGCCCTGCTGAAGTCGCGGCGGGAGCGGAAGTCGCTCGACCACCTCGCCGCCATGGTTGGCTACTACTACCGCGACGCTCCTAAGGGCCTGCTCGAGCCCCTCCTGAACCGATCATTCTTCTCGAACTCCGTCTTCGACTACTTCCGCTACCTGAGGGGGCTGACGCTGGTCTACGGGACGCGGCTCCACGGCAACGTCATGGCTCTATGCCAGGGCACGCCGACCTTTTTCGTCCTCCACGACAGCCGGCTCGAAGACATGGCGGAGCTGATGCGCGTCCCGTGCATGCGAATCGACGATCCGCCGGACGCGCTCGAGGTGGACGCATCGGCCTGGCTGGGCTTCGAGCGGGTGTACCCCGAGATCTACCGGACCTTCCGAGATTTCCTCGAGGAGAATGGATTGAAGCACAACCTCCAAGGGGGCGCGGCCGCTTGACTAGGCTCGCCTCTGCTGCATGCACCTGGTGTCGCCGCACCCGGCCCGACGCCGCGCCGCCGGCCGCGCGAGCGGGCTTCAGGAGGATGGATCGTCAATGACCTCGTTCTACGGCAGCAGTTGGGATCGTTACGTCACGCAGACCTTCCCGCACTCGCGGACCGAGCAGAGCGTCCACCCCGGTGACGAATGGGGCAATCCGGGCTTATGGAACATCTGCTACGACCGCCTGCTGGACCGGGCTGGCGCCACCGAGTGGGCCCGAGCGGTGGAGATCGGCCCGGGCTCGGGCAAGTACACCACGCTTCTGCTCCAGCGGACCCGCTGCAACGTGCTCGCGCTCGACGTCAGCCGCGAGTTCCTGCGGGTGCTGGAGGAGCGGGCCGGCGCCTACGTCGCCGAGGGGCGGCTCCAAGCGGCCCTGTTGACGGGCGCGCGCCCGGACGAAGTGCTGTCGCTGGTCGAGGAGCGGGGCTGGCGAGGCTCGGTCGACGCCATCTTCTCGATCGACTCGATGGTCCACGTCGATCTCCAGTACCTCGTGGCGTACTTCATGACGGCCGCGCTGGTGTTACGGCCCGGCGGACGGCTGATCCTGACGCTCGCTGATCCCACATCGGCGAGGGGCCGCCAGAAGCTGTTCGAGGATGTCAAGGTGTACTACCGCCTTCAGGGCAGCCCGTCGCTCAAGTTCGAGTGGCTGTGCGAGGATCTGGTCCGATCGGTCCTCACCAGCCTGGGCTTCGTCGTCGACGTCGTCGAGCATGACACGACGAACGGCGGTGAACGCGATCTCTTCGTCATCGCGCACAAGGGCGACGTCGACGAGGTCACCGTCGAAGGCTACCTCCGATAGCGTGCGGCAGTGCATGGATTACGGTCGACAGTGAAGCTGGACTTCGAGCGTATCGAGCGGGAGACGGGCCCCAGATCGGATGGAGCAGGGATTGCGCGCGCGCCCGTTTGCGGGAGCCGTGTGGCCGACCCCGACGCGGACGACGGCCTGGGAGAGCGTCCGCCCGACCAGGATGACGACCAGACCCGACCCGTCCGGGCCATTGACTCCGGGGCGGAGCCGACCACATTCTCGGTCGTGGTCTGCACCTACAACCGGGCCGGCCTGCTCGGGCGGACGCTCGAATCGGTGTTCCGGCAGGCGTACCCCCGCGACCGGTACGAGATCCTCGTCGTCAACAACAACTCGACCGACCGGACCGGTGAGATCATCGGCGGGGCCGCCGCGCGCTCGCCGGTGCCCTTCACCCACCTGGTCGAGCGGCGCCAGGGGCTCTCGTTCGCGCGCAACCTCGGGATTGCCCACGCCCGCTCGGAGTACGTCGCCTTTCTGGACGACGACGCCGCCGCCGACCCGACTTGGCTGGCGGCGCTCGACGACGCGATCACCCAGCATGGCGCCCAGGTGGTCGGCGGCCGGGTCGAGCCGGTCTTCCCGGAGGGTGCCGCGCCGCCGGCCTGGTTCCACGATCCGTACGTCAGGGGCTTCTTCGGCGTCGACTACCGGCGGGAGGGGCAGCCGGTCCGGCCGATCCGGCACCCCCTGTACCTGATGGGAGCCAACATCGCCTATGCTCGCCGCCTGTTCGAGCGCTTCGGAGGGTTCAACCCCCGCCTCGGGCGCAAGGGCAAGCGCCTGCTGGCGGCCGAGGAGACCGAGCTGAACCGGGTGCTGGAGCGCCACGGCATCGCGCTCTACTACGCCGACGGCGCCGTGGTGCGGCACCTGATCGAGCCGGACCGGCTGACCCGGCGCGACGTCCGCCGCAAGGCGTACTGGGGCGGCATCTCCGACGCCCTGGTGGATGCGCTGGTGCTCGGCCCCGGCGCCGTCCCGAAGCGCGCGAAGGAGCGCTGGTCCGAGCTCGTCCGGCGGTCCCGTCAGATCGTCGGCGCGCCCGACTCGCCGGAGCGGTTCGGGGCGAGCTGTCGGGTGCTGTACTGCCTCGGCTACCTGGCGGGTGCCGCCGGCCAGTACCTCGACCGGCTGCGGGGCGGCCGGCCGGCCGCCCCGCGCCGCCCGGCGGGGGCGGGCAGGCTCGCCTCGGGCGGCGCCGCGCCCACCGAGTACGACGACCTGATAGGGCGCATCCGGAAGGCGGTCGAGGTCGGCGTGCCGCGCGGCGCCCGGATCGCGGTGGTGAGCCGAGGCGACGACGCCCTCCTGGCGCTGCCCGGCCGCCGGGCCGGGCATTTCCCCCAGGCGCCGGGCGGCGCGTACGCCGGCCACCACCCGGCCGACAGCGCCGAGGCGATCGCCTGCCTGGAGTCGGCCCACGGGCGCGGCGCCGACTTCCTGCTGCTGCCGGCCACCGCCGCCTGGTGGCTGGACCACTACCGCGACCTCCGCGTCCACCTCGAAGCAAGGTACCGCCTGGCCGTCGACCTGCCCGACACCTGCCTGATCTTCGACCTGCGCACCCCGGCCGAACGACCGACAGCGCAGGGGGGCGCGCCCGTCGCGAGCGCGACGGGCGGGCAGCGCGGCCGGCTGAGGGCCGTATGACCAGACCGCGACCGACGGTCAGCGTCTGCGTGCCGACCTACAACCAGGCCCGCTACCTCGGGCCGGCCCTGGAGAGCGTCCTGGCCCAGACGTTCGCGGACTTCGAGATCGTCGTCTCCGACGACGCCTCGACCGACCAGACCCCGGATGTCCTGGCCGGCATCCGCGACCCCCGCCTGCGCGCCTTTCGGCAGGCGCGGAACGTCGGCATCGGGCCGAATCGCAACACCTGCCTCGCCGCCGCCCGCGGCCGGTACGTCGCCTGGCTCGATTCGGACGATCTGTACTGTCCCGACAGGCTGGCGACCCAGACCGCCGTCCTCGACCGGCACCCCGACGTCGGGCTGGTCCACGGCGCCGCCGAGGCGATCGATCAGGACGGGCAGCCGCTCGGGGGCTGGCCGCCCCCGTTCGACGGCCATCGGATCGACACCGGGCGCCGGGCCCTCGCCGAGCTGATCGCCTCGAACTACGTGACGACCTCGACGGTGATGGTGCGCCGCGCCTGCTACGACCGAGTCGGGCTGTACGCCACGGACGTGGACGGCTCCGAGGACTGGGACATGTGGCTGCGGATCGCCTGCCACTACGACCTGGCCTACACCGCCACGCCGCTGGCCCGGTACCGCCAGCACGCCGACAGCATCTCGGTCCGGCTCACCAGGGACGGCGCCCGCCTGCACCGGGACACCCGTCTGGTCCGGCGGCTGCTCGCCCGCGAGATCGACGGGCGGCCGGACGGCGACATGCTCGGACGGCGAGCGCGGGCGGCGCTCGCCGCGAAGGCGCTCGCGCAGGCGACCGGTACCCTGCTGGTCGGGCAGCGGGTGGCGGCGCTGCGAGCCGTCGTGCTGGCCTGGCGCATCGCCGGGTCGCTGCTGCCGGCCGGGCGGTGCTGGCTGCTGCTGACGAGTGTCGCCCGCGGGGACGAGTACGCGGCCCATCGACGGGCCCGGTCGCTGCTCGGCCGGCTCTACCCGCATCTGGCCGGTACCCGCTACGGCGAGCGCATCCGCAAGCAGGCGGTCGCCGACCCCGAATGGCAAGCGATGCTCCACCAAGTCGCGCGGACGGTGCGGCGCGTCATTCCGGAGGACGCGCGCCTGGCCGTCGTCGACAAGTGCGACCCGACCGTGCTGCACCTCACCCGGCGGCGTGGCTGGCACTTCCCCGACCCGCGGCTGATGCCAGACGGCTATCCCGCCGACTCGGCCGGGGCGATCGAGCACCTGGAGCAGCTCCGGGCGCGGGGCGCCGCGTACCTGGTCCTGCCCAGCGGCGCCTTCTGGTGGCTGGAGCATTACCAGCAGTTCGGGCGGCACCTCGAAGGCCGCTACCGGAAGCGCTGGGCCGACGAGCGCTGCGCCATCTACGACCTGTCGCTGGGGGAGAGCGCCTGATGGCGGACACGATCGTCGTCACCGGCTCGCTGGCCCAGAAGCCCGGGCAGGCCGGCCACACCTGGCAGTTCCTCCAGTACTTGCTCGGCTTCCGGCGCCTCGGCTGGGATGTCCTCTTCCTGGACCAGCTCGAACCGTCGATGTGCGTGGACCGGGCCGGGCAGCCATGCCCGGTCGACCGATCGGAGAACGTGCGCTACTTCCGGTGCGTGATGGAGCGGTACGGCCTGGGGGACAGCTACGCCCTGATGGTCGACGGCGGGTCGCGCTTCCTCGGCCTGTCCCGCGAGGCGGTGCTGGACCGGGTGCGGGGCTCCGCGCTCCTGCTGAACGTGATGGGCTTCCTGACGGACGAGGCGATCCTGGCCACGGCACGCCGGCGCGTCTTCCTGGACACCGACCCGGGCTTCGGCCAGATGTGGCAGGACTTGGGCCTGCACGACCCCTTCCGGGGTCACGACGACTTCGTCACCATCGGCCATAACATCGGCCGCCCGGACTGTGCCATCCCGACCTGCGGCCTCGCCTGGATCACGACGCCGCAGCCGGTCGTGCTCGAAGAGTGGCCGACCGTCGCCCCCGCCATTGGCTGCAGCGAGCGCGCGGCCTTCACTAGCGTCGCGAGCTGGCGGGGGGCGTACGGGCCGATCGAGTACCGGGGCGAGACGTACGGCCTGCGCGTCCACGAGTTCCGCAAGTTCGCGCCGCTCCCTCGGCTGACGGCCCGCCGCTGCGAGCTGGCGCTCAGCATCGACCCCTCCGAGGAGCGGGACCTGGCGCTGCTGAACGAGAACGGCTGGGCGCTGGTCGATCCGGGCGTGGTGGCCGCCGATCCGTGGATCTACCGGGCGTACGTTCAGGGTTCGCACGCTGAGTTCATGGTCGCCAAGAACATGTACGTGCGGGCGAACAGCGGCTGGTTCAGCGAGCGGAGCATATGCTACCTGGCGAGTGGCAAGCCGGTCCTGGCCCAGGACACCGGGCTCGCGGGGCTCTATCCCAGCGGCGAGGGCCTGCTGACGTTCAGCACGCTCGAAGAAGCGGCGGCCGGTGCGGCGGAGCTGGCGCGCGACTACGATCGCCACGCCCGGGCGGCCCGCCGGATCGCCGAGGAGCACTTCGACTCGGACGTCGTGCTGGGCCGCCTGCTGCGCCATCTCCGAGTCGCCCGATGAGCACCATCGTCGTGAGCGGCGCCATCGCCAACAAGTACCACAACGGCGGCGCCGTCTGGACCCGCCTGAGCTGGGTCCTCGGCTTCCGACAGCTCGGCTTCCGCGTCCTGTTCCTCGAGCACGTCGACCGCGCCGCCTGCGTCGATGCCGATGGCGCGCCGGCGCCCTTTGAGCGGAGCGACACCCTGGCCTACTTCCGAGAGGTCGTCGAGCAGTTCGATCTGACCGGGACCGCCGCGCTCATCTACGACGGCGGGGCCAAGGTCTGGGGCATGCCCTACGCCGAGCTGCTCGACCTCGCCGAATCGGCCGACCTCCTCGTCAACATCACCGGCCACCTCACCCACGAGCCGCTCCTGCGCCGCCTACGCCGCAAGGCCTACATCGACCTCGATCCCGGCTACACCCAGTTCTGGCACGCCGCCGGCAACCTCGGCGCCCACCTGGCCGGCCACGACCTGTACTTTACCGTCGGCGAGAACATCAGCACCCCGGTCTGCTCCATCCCGACCGGCGATGTCCGCTGGCGCCCGGTTCGCCAGCCCGTCGTCCTCGAGCACTGGCCCGTCTCGGCGGCCGGCGACCCCGACCGCTTCACGACGATCGCGAGCTGGCGGGGTCCGTACGGCCACGTCGAGCACGAGGGCCGGACGTTCGGTCTGAAGGCCCACGAGTTCCGCAAGTTCATCGAGGTGCCCCAACGCGCCGCGCAGACATTCGAGCTCGCCCTCGACATCCACCCGGCCGACTCGAAAGATCTGGACCTCCTCCTCAGCCACGGCTGGCAGGTCGTCGATCCAAGGACCGTCGCACCGGATCCGCTCGCATTCCGCCGCTACGTCCAGGCCTCGGGGGCAGAGTTCTCGGTCGCCCAGGGCATCTACGTCGAAACCGTCAGTGGGTGGTTCAGTGATCGGACGACTCGATACTTGGCGTCGGGCAAACCGGCGCTAGTTCAGGACACCGGCTTTAGCCGCAACCTTCCGGTCGGTGAGGGGCTAGTGGCCTTCCGTACTTTGGACGAGGCCGTCGCCGGCGCCGAGCGGATCGTGCACGATTACGACCTACACTGCCGTGCCGCCCGTGCGCTCGCCGAAGAGTATTTCGATTCCAATGTCGTCTTGCGCCGGTTAGTTGAAGACGTCGGTATAACGCCATGATGACCCCGACTCAGAAGATACAGCGGTTTTCCGCTCACTTGATCGCCCCTGACCAGGAGGGCCAGGAGCCCCGACGCGATCAACTTACACTGCCGCCGCTGTAGAGAGAGATGGAGAGTTGATGGCGTGCGACATTCTTGTACCTGAAACCGGCCTCAATATTGGTACCAGGCGGGGCGGGCCGCCCCGCATATTGGGGAGCGCCGTCGCCTTGTGGTTGCCTGAGTTCGCAGGAGACCTACATCCAAGCGTCACGGCTCCTTTGGAAATACGGCATCGTCCCGAACGACTGGTATCTACCAGACCCGGGTCTAGGGTCAATACCGATAAGTTTAGGGCCAGAGGATGCGGACGGAGGTCACGGCGACGGGCGGGAGAGTCGGGGCTGAGCCGGCGGACGGTGGGCGCTTGAGGGGGAAGTTGCTCATCGTGCGTTTGACGGCGCGTGGGTTGTGGCGCGGGCGTCGGGGAGGGA